>LDZQ01000577.1_pt1 | contig 74631 bp, 70 predicted proteins | sample 615361 | NCBI WGS metagenome assembly LDZQ01 (sample SAMN03408297, study PRJNA278302) | terrestrial metagenome | isolation source: oil reservoir sample I2 | place: USA: Alaska, North Slope, Ivishak formation | collected 2013 | reverse complement strand
GCTGTCTGATTATCCACCTGATCTTTTTGTTCGTTAGTTTTCTCACATGAAGTGGGTGTTTAGTAGTGAAATAATTTAGGGATACTACACAAAAAAGCAACAACGAAAGGCTTATTAAACAAGGGACGAAAAGGCTATCAAGCGCCGATGGTGTAGCCTGGTAACACAGGGGCTTGCCGAGCCCCTGCCCCGGGTTCAAATCCCGGTCGGCGCATAGCACTTTTTTAAAAGATGCTGAATTAAAAACTATATTAAAAATAAAAATCAAACATTAAACTCAACATTGTCCAAGCTCTCAAGCTCCTGGAGAAGCTGCTCAAGCTCCTGTAGGTCCTTTGTTATGTTGACGTCTTCTATTATTTGTTCCGTTTGCTGCTCTGTTGGAGTAACTTGAGGGGTTGTTTGAGGTGCGGGTTGATGTTCCACTTGCTTTCCCTGGCAGCCTGCAAAGAGTAAAGCCGCGAGGAGCAGTGCAACAAATGCAATTCTTGACCTCATGGCTCATCACCCGAATGTGACAGTTTCACTGCCCTCGAATTCAATTTCGTCAGTCACCGGCCCTGTTGGTGTCTGCTTAACCCTGTAGTATCCCTCTCCATTCAGCACAAGCTCACCGCTGCCATGAGCAAGGATTCTGAACTCTCCCTGGCCGCTCGCAGTGAAGTTGCCCTTTGCCACTATCATCTTAACTCCGGGAGTGTCAACCTTTGTAACTATAACCTCTTCCGGAATCGTGACGTTTCCTTCGCCCTTGATCTGCACCATGCTGAAGTTGCCGCTCAGCTCAAAGGAGCCATTTACGTGTGCGTAGACGAATCCGGTGTGGTACTCCGGTCTTGCCTCCCTCGCCAGCTCCTTTACGATTTCAAAGGCCTCCCTGAAGAGCTGGTTTACTTCCCTCACCTTCTCCGCAAACTCTGGTGTACCCACGTAGCTCTCTAGCTCGTCCACAGCTTCCTCAATTTCGCTTATTTTCGCATCCAGTTCACTTACGTCTACTCCAGCAGCCTCAAGTCTGTCTCTTACCTGTATCAGCCTTTCGAGGATTTGATCGTACTTCTCAATTACGTATTCGTGCGCTGCAGACCTCATCTCCTGTCTAAGCTCTCCCCACATCCCTTTGATTTCCATGGCAACTTCCCTAAGTTCTGTGTAGTTCTGGGAAGCGTTTATTTCATCTTCAATTTCGTTCAGCCTGTTCTCTATTTCCTGGAGTTTGTTCATCAGTCTCTCCTTGGTCTCATTTCCAACGTTCATGTTTTGGACTCTCATCTGGACTCTTTCCACCCACCTCTTGGCCATCTCAACCCATGCCTGCAGGTGCTTTTTCCACGCCTCAAACCTCTTTTCCTCTGCCTGCTTCCTTGCCTCCTCTATCTTCTGCCTTGTCTGGTTGAACCATTCCTTAGCCTTTTGGAATCCTCTCTCCGCATTTTCGAAGCTTGGCTTTCCGTCACCGACCTGGGGCTTTTCCTGCTGCCACGGTGATGCTGCCGATGCTACCGACACCAGCAGTATCATCAAGATTCCCATTCCCAGTAAATTCCATCTCATTTTCACCACCTCAACCCTAAGTTGGTTTCGGAATTTATAAGGAAACTTTCGTTCTTATGGTTCAAAAAAGCCCGCAAAATGGATTTAAAGCTTTACGAAGCTTTAGGATACTTCAGAACAGTTAAAAATCGTAGGAGGGGAGTAATTTTTCAAACTCTCCTCCTCAGTGCAATGGTTACGGCAATGGCGATGATTGTAGCGAGAGCTTCAAATCCCGGAGTGGGCTTTTCGGGAAGATGGGGATGGGGAATAGGGGCACCTTTGCTTGCAGCGAGAACGAAAACTCCACTCTCGTTTGAGCTGTAGCTGAGGGGCATGAACTCACTGCCGTTGTAGTAATCTGAAGCCAGCTTCAGTTGAGCTCCATCAAAGCGGTATATAGCTAAGGTCTTTTCAAAATCCTCAGACTCCTCCAAGTTAAGCTCAAAATACACCGATCCCTTACCATCGTAAATGCTGGGATTGATTGTAACATTCAGGATGCTGCCATACTGAACAAACCCATCGGGCATCTTTAAATTGACAACGGAAATCTGGAAGTTCTCTCCCGAAACATTGACGCCATCAAAAACGTATGTGTTGCTTAGAGAGGCATCGTCAACAGCATACACTCCCCTCACATCATTTTTGCCCACAATCAGCCTGCTTTCTGACATGGCATGGATGAAAGCATCTCCATCGAACCTGCAATTTTCAATTAGATTTTCCTCCCCTCCGTTCAGCTCAATCCCATTACTTGTGTTGATTTCAAGATTTCTCAGCTTAACACCTCTTGAGGACTCCGCAGCAATGGCTATTGCTCCGCCCTCAAAACTGCTGTTTTCAATTTCCAAGGACGAGTCCTCCAAGCTCACCCCAGTGAAAAATCCGCTGAAGGAGAGCCCTTCAAGCCTCCCACTGCCAATACTGAAGGCTTTAATTCCTTCAAAGTTATTAAAAAAGCTGGATTTCTTTATTGAAAGGTTGTTTACGAATCTGATCTCCATTCCAACGCTCCCGTTTTTGATTTCCACACCCTCAAGGGAGAAGCTGTCAACGCCGAAAACCGATATTACTGGAAGATGTCTGAACTCAGGCTCGATAACTGCGCCATCCCCCAAAATCCTCAGCGACTTCTGTATTACTAAATTTTCTCTGTAAATGCCCGATTCGATTAAAATTGTATCGCCGTTGGTTGAGGCTGCTATTGCATCGCTGATTGTTGTAAAATCGCACTGACCGCAAACCCTTAGGGTTGCAGCCGATACCTGCGGTGTTGCTGCAAGCAGTATCAGCATGACGAAAAGAAGCCTCATTTTTTCACCACCCGAATTTCAATGTTCCCTTCGTAGGTGACATCACGGCTTCCGGTGTAGCTGCGGGTCATCTGGCATTCGCGGTATCCACAATCCCATGTGTAGCTGGTGGATGAGGGAGTAGAGCGTTTTACATTATACTGCCCTCTCACTTCCTCCCATCTGTCCTCTCCAACTTTCTCAAGGATTATGCATCCCCAGAAGGGGTTTTTATCTGTTACAGACGGGTATGTTTCTACCCACACATTCTGAACTTCAGCAAAATTACCCTCGTGGCAGCCCTCTCTCAAATTCGTAGGATTGGTTTCCGGATTCCCGTCATACTGGCAGCCTCCAGAATCGCTGTAAGAGTATGTCTCGCTACCGCTCCCCTTCGAAGAGCTCCATGAGACAGTACTCACACTGCTGTATGTGTGGCTGTCAGAGCCTTTCATGCTGAAGCTAAGAGGGACTGGCGCTATGCAAACAAGCAAATCTCCGCTTGGGGTTTCGTAAACCATTTCAGTTTTCACATCTCCAACATGAGCCGACACCGTTCCGGAGAAGGAGCCCTGAGAACTCGATGACGAACTCACACTATTATCGCAAAAGCTGCTACTACCTCCTCCGCTATTTTCGCTGTTGTAGAACTTGGATTGTATGAATGTGGCGGTTGTCCGCTCATCTTCTCCACCCTGCTTCCATGTAGTCTGGGAGGTGAAGAAGTAAGAGTGTCCGCGAGCCTCATTCAGTGTTTTTGAATAACTTCCGCTATCAGTCTCCCAGTGACATTCTGAATCATCAGGGCAGCACAGGGCTTGCATTGAATGAGATAGCTCCTCAGTTCCGGATAAACTCGTCACCGAAATCGCAGACCACTTGATGAATAATGTGAATTCCTTTTCTTTCACCTTTATGCTCGCTGAATCCCTCACCACTCCGAGTTCGCTTCTATACTCAAAACTCATTCTTGCAAGCCCCTCCTTCTCCCCGGCAGTATATTTCAGCTTGGCAACACCGTTTTCATCAGTTACGGGATTTCCGGAGGCATCTAACACCCCCGCAGGAGTTAGCCTGCCGTCAAGAAGCTGATTTCTGCCCACCACTATGGATTTTCCGGCTAAGGGCTCTCTCTCCCCCTTTTCGTTTTCCCTGTAGAGGCTGACCTCCACGAAGGTTGAGTGTCTTGGGAGTATCTCCCTCTCAGCCTTCACGTCCATCTTCACACCATTTATTTTGATTACCGCGACAGCAGTAGCTTTTTTCATCCCCCTGCCGAAGGTTACAACTTTAACCAAATCCTCTCCGGCCTCTATGCCTTCTTTGAGCGTGTATTTCGCCACAGCAGTCCCCCCCTCGATCCCCTCTCCAGCTGTTCTCGTATCTCCAATGACCCACTGGTTGGAGCTAACAATCTCCCCCTCCGTTGAGACTTTCGTAGCTTCCCAATCTGCCCTCACGACTCCCCTTTCCGTTTCCTTCTGGAAGTAAACCTCCTGCCTCCTCAGCACGTTGCCGAGAGATTCGCTGATCCAGACCGCAGGTTTTCCTCTGCAGTCTGTAACCTTTGCGTAGATGGTGGCCTCTCTGCTCTCTTCCGAATCAGGTGAAACCGAGTCAGGGACAACCTTGATCTCTATCCTCGGATCTCTCGGCGGAACTGGTCTCTTCATCTCAAAATCGTCAATTATCTGCCTTAAATCGCCAGTCCTCTGAATTATCAGCCCCACATTGTCCAGAGGATTGCTAACTTCGGTCACATAGTAGTAAGTTTCAGGAAGTATCGTGCGCTGGGGAAACTCCTGCAGGTCTGCGGTGATGTGGTAGTAATGCATGTCCCCACCAATTTTTATAACGTAGAAGTAATCCGGCATGCCGGGATTTCTTAAAGCGGTTTCCGCCTGATTCAGAACCTCAATTAGATCGTTGACGCTGTAAACCTCCACTTCAGGAGACGTGCTCCTCACGAACTCCGTCGCTCTTGCCGCCAGAAAACTGCTGATTTTAGCTTTGTCAGCTTCTTCAAAGCCCTCAATCCCGTAAAGGAGCTTAATGTCATCTCTGAGCATGTCCAACGCAGTGTCGTCCAGAACTACGGCAACACCGACCTTCGGCTTGGAGCATGCGCTAATCCCCTCAAGCCTTATGTATTTTTCAGAAATTTTCTCCACCAGATTTCTTCCTTCCAATCCCCACATCTCAAGCCCGGAAGAGCTCCTTTCATACAGGAACTCAAGCTCAAGGTTTCTCGTAACCTTTCTGCCACAATCAGCAGAAATCAGCGTTAGCGGTATTCGGTAAACCTTCCCGCTTCCGCTGTAAGCCTCCCCCGTCAGGTAGTATTTTCCGGGCTTTATTGTGAAGCTGTAGTCGTAGTGGTTTCCGCTGATTTCCATTTCCTCGAAATCCATGGTGTAGAAGTCTATCAGCCTGATTCTGCTAAGCACGATTGGAGAGGTGTCATCGGTATATCTGAGATACGTCCCCTCCACAGTGGAATCTTTGAAGCAGACGTGGAAGGTTGTGATGTCGTCATCCAGAAGCTCTCCTGATTCGTTGTAAAGGCTGCTCCTCAGGATGTATGTGCCCTCTGTCCAGTCTGCGACAATTTCGTTAAGTGCAACGAAGTAGTCGGAGTGAATTGGGGCGTAATTTTTAATCTCAGGCTCTTCGGAAAGCACTGGGAGGTATATTCGGTCACCATCCGGGCTTTCCAGCGAGACCATCAGCGTTCCATTCTTCTGGCTACCCGTAAGCATGTGCTCAACCAGAATCTCCTGCCCCCTGCTGAAAACATCCCTGTTAACGTAGAGCTTCACTGAAACTTTCTGGCTGTGGTAGATTTTTTCGGTTGAGACGGAAACTTTTTTGCCATAGCTGTCAACAATTTTCCCCACCAGCAGGTAAGTGCCCTCTTCCATGCCGTCAAAATCAAGCGTTGACGGAAGCTTTCCGTAGTAGCTTAATTTCAGATACCTGCCATCAATCGGCCTCTCCTCTTCGCTCCAGTCGGGATAGTAGAGCTTTCTGCCCAGAGGTGTGAGCAGATAAACGTAGCCCTCGTAACCCTCGCTTGCACCATCAACTTTCAAGTAAGCTTGCATAGTCTCGTTCGCTGAAATCGCCCTGTCGAAGGTGAAAACGGTTATCTGGGGGAAGGTGACGTTCTGGTTGGGTATGAGAGTAACGTTCCTCACAACCCAGCCTTCCTCGCCCCCACTCTCAGCGTTCTCGGAGATGAACGAAATTATGTTCTCAACATCCGCACTGACGTTTGAGATGGGCACCTCGTAAACCTGGTATGACTGGGTTGGAGTGAATGAGAAGACCATTCCTCCCTGAAGGTCGTTATACTGCATGACGCCATCCCTGTAGAACTGGTTTACGTGGACGTCAATTCTGGCGTCTCCTTTAGCTTCAAACTGCAGGATGTAATCGCAATCTCTGCCAAAGAAGGAGAAGGCAACATCCTCCACGAACCTTGGAGTGGTTTCTGTTCCCGCGATGCTGACCTCTCCGAGAGCTAAGGGAACTATTTTGAACTCGACCTCCCCTCTGCCCTTCTTGCCGTAATAGTCCTCTCCGTTGACGATGATTCTGTGCTCGCCAAGAGAGAGGCGTGTGAGCTTAACGCTTCCAGAGGTGGCAAAGAGTGGGATGTCTATTCTCTCAGCACTTCCATCATCAAGGATGAAAGACGCCCTCGCCAGAGGAACGGTGGAGACGAAGTTTAAATCAAGCTCCCTTTCCACATACTCCTCGTTTTTCGGATTGATGATTTTAATCTCAAACTCAGGCTCAACAACCTCTTCCAGCGGTGGGGGTGATTTGACACCTCCTCCACCACCACCTGCTCCACCACCCGCTCCTCCCCCAGAAGAGATGCTGATGGAGAAGTTCACGATGGTGGAGTTGAGGTTCCCAGCAGTGTCGTTGACGTAAACCCTGAGATTGTAGTTTCCGTTGCTCAATCCGCTGATGGTGGTGTTCGGGGTGAAGGTTACGTTGGCTCCTGAGTTAAGGCTATACCACCACCTGTCAACATCGGGGTCGGGGGAGTAAACCTCAAGGTAAACGTAGTTGGCTGAATAGGTTCTGCCCTCCACTGGAGAAACAACGTAAATCGCCGGAGCCCTGAAGTCCGGGTTGGGGTTTGTTAAGGGGTGGTAATCTCCCCCGTTCTGAATGTTACCGCCGGAATTGTATGGCAGAAGAGTATCGCCTAAGCCATCTCCACCTGCAACATCCTCTCCCGCATAGTCGTGCCAGTAGTTGCCCCCAAGATAGGGCCCGCCAATTATGTTCTCATCTGCTGTTGGGGTGACGTTCCATCGGTTGTTTCCGGTGTCGTAGGCATTGACGGAGTGGTTGAAGAAGTAGTTGTTGTAAATCAGGTTGCCTGAGGATGAGGTGGAGTGGATGCCGTATTTCTGTCCTCCCCTCCATGCGCCATGTATTGGGACTTTTTTAGCTTTGATGTAGCTGGAGGTTATTGTGTTGCCCTCAGATTCGTAAAGCTTGACTCCGCTCCCTCCTGAGTAGCAGTCGTCTGCAATTGGTGAGAACTCAATGTAGGGCCCGTTGTCTGTTATGTTTGCCCCTCTTACAGTATTGTTGCTGGAGTAGCTGAACTCTATCCCGTAGCACCAGTTTGAGTTGATTTCCGACTTCTCAACCGCCACATTCTCGGATTTTCCAAGAAATACTCCCGCTGCCTCGTTCCTGTCACCGTTCCACTCGAAGGTGGAGTTGGTGATGGTTATGTTGCTTGAGTAGTATGCGGCCAGCCCGGCGAGGTGGTTGTAGTATGCCCCAACGGATTCTATGGCTGAGTGAGAGGTGTTGTAGAGTATTATTCCGTGTGAGTTGGAGGATAAACCAAGATTTTTCAGCGTGATATTTTTGCAGTTGGCGCATGCAAAAAATCCGACGGGAGGATTGGCAGAGTGGTCTAAAACCAGATCAGAAGCATTTTTGAGGAAGTAAATCGCCCCTCCGGTAACAACATTGGAAGTGTCTATGTCGTGGTTGAAGTCCTCAAAAACTGGGGCGATTTCGTAGTCACCAATCTCGCCTGCGTCAAAGTAAAAGTCGTAGGTGTTCTGCAGCAGACTGTTGTCCCTCATGGTTATATTGGTGGAAAATGCCGACATTGAGGAGGTGTCAATTTTCACACCTGCATACTTTTGATTTACAGTGTTGTTCACAAGAATGCAGTTGCTCACATGATTTAGCTTTATGCCATCGTCATCCTCAAGAATTGGCGTAAAGCCGTTTATGATGTTGTCTGCGATCACACATCCGTTGGAGCTTACAGCAATCCCGCCATATCCTTCAAGGATGTTGCCGGAGATGTTCGTGTAATCTGCATAGCTTTTTATCCATATGGCCGGCATTGTGGATTGGTAGTATTTCACGAAGCGGTTTCCGTGGATGGTGTTGTGCGATGCCTTTCTATACTGCGCCCCCTCAACCACAATGTAGCCGTAGGAGGTTTGATTCAGGAAGGTGTTGAAGGAGATTTCGTTGTAACTGGACTGCTCAATGGTTACCATAGAGCTTTCGAAGATATTACCGGTTATCGTGTTTCGATTCGAGCCGGAGCTTATGTAGCCCTTAACCAGCACAACACCGCCATTGACGAACCTGTTGTTTCTTATGACATTGTCTGTAGATTCAAAATCGGTTATCTGTGTGCAGTCTCCAAGCCCTGTTATCTCGTAGGTGGTGTAGCCAACTTTAATTCCTCCATGCTTTACATATCCGTAGCACTCCCCATAAGAGGCGTTTTTGATTGTAAATCCCTGAATAATGTTCCCATTCGACTTAAGCGTGAATCCGCTTCCGCTGTTATTCGCTTCCACGACCGGATTGCCCATCCCAGTGATGTTCAGAGTCCTGTTTACGACGATGTTTTCGACATAAGTGCCATTGCAAACGACAATCGTGTCTCCGTCAATTGAAGCATTAACAGCATCCTGAATGCTTGCGAAGTCTGCGGAGCAGTTTTGCCCATCATCATCCACATACCATGTCTTTGGATTTCTGATAGTGGTGAAGCTCATGATAGAGCTGTTTGAATAAAGGCTTGCATTGTCAGGTCTGAAGGAGTAGACTGAGAAGTAGTAAGCTGTGCCTGCCGATAGCCCGCTTAAAGTTATCATGGGACTGTCTGTGCTGTTGTCCCAAGCTGACCATTGCGGGGATGAAAGGTCGGAGTTCGTGCTGAACAGAACACGGTTGTTTGCAGCTAAGCTAACATCCCATCTTATCGTGGCACTTGAGTTCGTTACGTCACTAACTCTCACATTCGAGATTGCTGGAGGCTGAAGAGTTTCGAAGAGCATTGGATAGTAGTCTTTTGATTGGCTTGCAGAACCTGAACCACCAATTGGTAGTGGTATACCACCTCCTCCGCGCCCTCCATCCGCTCCTCCACCTTCCTCACCACACCACTCACTGGAGATGTTGTAAGGTGTGTCTCCTATCCCATCTCCGTTGGAATCTGCTCCAACATAGTCATCCCAGTAATTGCCTGTATAATTGGTGAACACATTGCCCTGATAGGCGTATTGATGCATCTCCGTGGAGTTCCAGTGGTTCCTTCCGCAATCGCGGGCATTTACGCTGTTGTTTATGAAACGGTTGAGGTAAATCTCGCTCTCCTTTCCCGAACCCATATCAATTCCGTAACTGGTTGCATCTCTGATGGTGTTGTTCACGATGGTGTTGAAGTATGAACTTCCGTAGATGTAAACACCAGTCTCAACAGCAGTGAAGTTGTTGTCCATTACAACAGTATAATTCGAATCCTCAATCTGAATCCCGCCATACAGGTTGTAAAAAACATTGTTTGAGATATTTATGTGGTCGGACGGGTCTCCGTTGAGTGGCTCTATATCAACACCATCATCGTTGCCGTACCTTATAGTGAAGCCCGTAATGGTTACGAAATCTGCATGCACCTCAATAACATCATCATTCGTGCTCGCCTCAAGAATGCAGTTCGCAGTGCCATTTTCCGACCTGAGCGTTATGCTCTTTGTGATGTTTAGATAAACGCTGTAAACGCCATCTCTCACAACGACCGTGTCTCCATCGCTTGCAGAATCAATTACCTCCTGAATCGTCTTGTTGTCGGGAACAACTATAACTGCTCCATGAACGGGAATGATAAGCATTACCAATAATATCCCCAAAAACCCCAGAATCCTCAAATTAACACTCCTTTCGCTAACTACAGAAAAATCACAGGTGTTCAGAGCATTTGTGCTCATTTTCAGCACCTCTGTCATCCCAAGCAATAGGCAAAAAATAGCCCGTAGCCTGGTTTCGCCAATTCAACTTTAATCAATATAAATTTTCCTATTTAACAATAATGTTATAATGGCAAAAAAAGCTATTTCTGGTAAAACCCAAAATTCAACTCCCTGTCCTGAATGTAGCTCTTTTTAAGCAAAGCTGCAATCTCGGCCTTCATCAGCTCCCTGCCGAGGTAGGCTGCGTGGTCAAGCCTTGAGAGAAGGTTGTTTTTTATTGCGGTGTCAGCAACTTCCTTGGCTTTCTCTCCAACAATTGTCATCCTGTCGTGCTTGCAAACGATTTTGCCATCAACCACCTGAATTATGAAGTCTCCGAGCGGGTCTCTCACGAACTCTCTTGTCTCTTCGGCCCTCACAAAGTCGTCAAGCTCCACCCTTTCCTCGTACCTCACCTTCTCCTTGAGAGCCAGAAGGCTGACACCAGCGTCCTTTGGTGGGGAGTTCCTGATTTTTGCGGCCTTGGCGAGATAGGATGCGATATTGAGCTCCCTAACACTGCCAAAAGTCTTTGGACTTGCCTCTGTCGTGAACAGCAGGTTGCATTTAAGCTCCTCCGCGATGAACGCCAGCAAGGCGTTAATTCCAATGGAATCGGCATCGCTTAGCTCCGTAACATTTCCAGCTCCAAAGAGAAGCGGAGTTTTTTCATCACGCCTTCTGAACTCCGCATACCTTCCTATTGATTCAGCAACTTTCAGTGGTGGATCAAGGATGGGGTCTGCAATGACCCTCTCCACCTTCTCCCCGACCCTCTCAACGAGATTCAGCAGTCCATCAATGTCCCTTTCAACAACAACAACCGCCTGATTTTCAATTAAGTCCAGAGCCTTCAGGTTGTCCATCGAAATGCTCATAACCATGTCAACTCCGTGTTTTACTGCAATCTCTATCGCCTTACTGCTGAAGGTGTCGATGCTGAGCGGAAGCTTGGAATGGTCAACGGCAATCTTCAGCGTTTTGTGCAGCCACTCCTTATCGAATTCCAGCGGCACACCAATGTCGATTATGTCCGCTCCGCTCTCCGTGTAATGGTCAATTTTCGCCCTCAAATCATCAAAATCGCAGAAGCTCGCTATTTCAGCAACAACCTTCATTCTGCTGCTACCGCCAACCTTTACACCGCCTATTTCAAATGCGCAGTCTTCATCAAGAGCGTCAATTTCCCTGAGCGTTTCCTCAGCCCTCAAAGACTCCACGAGCCTGCACGCGGGAATTTTGTGGGAGAACTCGACCTTTCCAATTAGCTTTAAAACGTGCTGCAAATCGTAAGCGTGAATAGGGCCGAGCCTGACCTTAACACCCTTTCTCCTCTCAAAATCCTCCCAGTTGTGGCTGTAGGTTAAACCGGGAACGAGGACGAGGTCGTAACCGCTGAAATCCTCATTTTCAAGCATAGAGGGGGTTATGAAGGCCGCAATGTCTATGTTGTACACTTTAACGTCAGCACCCTTGCCATATTTCCTCACCATTTCCTCAGCCAGCTTCCCCGTGACGAGCAAGACCCTCATGAAACTATCCTCTTAACCTCTCTTGCGTGGGCTTTCATTATGTCGCTTCTTGTTATAATTCCTAAAAGCTTTTTCTCGTCGTTGCGGTCAACTACCGGGAGTCTGCCTATTCCTTTGTCCACCAGCTTTATCAAAGCCTCCTCAAGCGTTTCGTCAGGATACGTGACAATCAGTTCCCTCGTCATGATATCCCTGACAAGCTTTTTGTCCCTCTCCTCCAGCGGAACTCTCTCAACGTCCTCGAAAGTAACCATTCCAACTAACCTGCCGTCCATCACTACCGGAAAACCCATGTGACCCGTTTTCTCAATAAGTTCGAGGACTTCGCTCACTCTCTGATAGGGCGTAACGACCACGAGCTTGTCTGCTGACACCATCGCATCCTGAACTCTCACATTTTCAAGAACGTCGATTGACATCTCCATCCTGTGTGCAGGACTCTCGGCCCTCGTTGCTACTTGCTCAGCATAAATTGAGTAATCTCCAGCGAGATAGTACGCAAGAGTTGCAGCAGTCATTAAAGCTGGAAGGAGCAAGTACCCGCCACACATTTCAAGAACCATTAAAATCGCTGCGATCGGTGTTTTTGCCACCGCTGCGACAAAGGCAGACATGCCTATCAGAACGAAGGCTTCTGGCTGAACAATAACGTTCGGAAAGAGGTAGTGGAAGGAGTAGCCTACGAATCCGCCAACCATGCTCCCTATCACTATAGAAGGAGCAAAGACTCCCCCGCTACCACCGGTTCCAACTGTAAGAGAAGTGGCAACGATTTTGCCAAAAATCAAAAGAAGCATTACCGTTACTGCAAGTTTACCGTCGATGGCCATCTGAACGTAACCGTACCCCATACCGAGAACTCCGGGTAAAAACAGCCCTATAACTCCGGTGAAGAACCCTCCGATCGCCGGCTTGAAGTAAGGGGGAATGCTGACCCTCTTAGAGTAGTTATGGACAGTGTAAAAAACTTTAACGTAAATAATGCCAAAAAACGCTGCCAAGACCGAAACGATCGCGTAAATTGGAAACTCAAGCGGTGAGTGAATCGTAACCTGCGGGATTTTGAAAATCGGTAGAACTCCGAAGGGTGTGTTTGCGAAGTAGCTCATTATCACGTCGAATACTATGAAAGCCACAATGGACGACACAAACGCGGGAACGATTGCCTCAACCTCGTTATCCCTCTTGTAAAGGACCTCAATCCCGAACATTGCCCCTCCGAACGGGCTTCTGAAAATGCTCCCTATGCCCCCCGCAACACCGCAGATAACCAGAATTCTTCTATCCTTGTCGGACAATCTCAGCAACTCCCCGACAAATGAGCCAAAACCTGCCCCTATCTGAGCTATTGGCCCCTCTCTCCCGGCACTACCACCGCTTCCGATTGTGATTGCTGAGGCAATTGTTTTAACGATAGGCACTCTAGCCCTTATCTCACCTCTTGCTCTGTGAAAGGCTCTTATTACAGCATCTGTGCCGTGACCCTCTGCTTCCGGTGCGAATTTGTAAACAATCAACCCGCTCAGCAGTCCTCCAAGAGCAACAACAACAGGCAGAGGTAGTATCCCCAGATGAAGTTCTATCTTTACTACCTCAGCTTCTCCTCCGGCGAGAGGCGGATTAAAGCTGTCCAATCCGGAAAGGAAAATTTTTGTGAATAGGTCAAGTAGGAAGTAAAAGATGAAGGCTCCTAAGCCGGAGATTACACCCACAATAGCGGCCAGAAGTATGAGGTACTTGGAGCTTAATGGCGCCCTTCTTTTCACGCTTCGTTTTTGCTGGGGGAGTGATGATATATTTTTCTTTCAGATTCTGTCACCAACTTACAAAATTGCCATTTCGAATTTTTGTGCTGCCAGCAGTAGGAGGATAAAGCTTTGTATTTATCAATACGGTGTCAATTGAAGCTTTGGAGCAAAGAAGTAAGCTTTGAAAGTTGGGCTGAGTTTTATGAAATAAAAAACAAAAATCACTTCAAAATCGGCCCCACGTCAGGATACCCCTGCCTCTGCCCCGTTCCCGCAAGCTTCTGCAACCTCTTCGGATTGACAAGCAAGTCAACCGCATTCCTGACATGCTCCCTGACTCTGTTCTCAGCGACCATCATCAGCGTTTTCTCGTCCTCCGCCTCATCCTCGTGGATTGTGACGTCAATGACGTGCTTGTTGGTCATGAGCTGAACTATAACCAGTCCCATGCTCAGAACGATGTAGCTCAGCATGTCCTTCTGCGTCCCTCCAACCCAGCCGAGAGTGATGACTATATCGCACCCCTTCTCCTCAAGAAGCTTTTTCGCTGCAATGGGCAAGTCCTTTATGCCCGGCACTGTGTAGCGCTCGTAGGGGATGCTGCTTATCTTCCTCAGCTCGTCTATCGCTATCTTCCCCATGTTTATCCTTGAGAAGGTCGTGTCTGCAATGCCAATCTTCATTGCAAATCCCTCAGCAATATCTGAGCATACTGCAGTGCCGGCTTAATGGCGTTCTTCCTCATCAGCACGTCCTCAAGCGCCGCCAGAGTTGAGACTGTCTCGAACTTCCCAACGTTCCCCATCGTTCCGATTCTGAAAATCTTGCCCTTCAGCTCTCCCTGTCCACCGCTTACGAGGATGCCATACTCCTTCTTCAGCGTGCCTCTAAGCTCGGAGTCGCTGACACCTTCCGGCATTTTTATTGCAGTTACCGTGTTCGAGTAGCTCGAATATTTGTTCAGGTTGGGGAAGAGCTCTAAACCAGCTTCAACAGCCCACTTTCTCACAGCAGCACTCAGAATGCGGTGCCTCTGGATTCTGTTTTCCAGCCCTTCTTCATCAATAATCTTCAGCGCCTCGGCGAGGGCGAAGAAGAGCGGAACTGCTGGAGTGTAGGGGGTCTGCATGTCCTTCAGCTTCTTCCTGTAGGCAGCTAAGTCAAGATAGTAGGGGCAGCGCTCGTTGTAGTAATCCCACGCCTTTTCGCTCACAGCAACTGCAGCAAGCCCTGGAGGAGCGCCGAGGCACTTCTGGCTGCCCACGATGGCAACATCCACACCCCACTCATCCATTTTGACGTAATCCCCTCCAGCGGAGGTTATCGCATCCATTATAACAAGAGCGTCATACTCCTTCGCCAGCTTTGCAATCTCCTTTGCAGGGTTAAGGATGCCTGTAGATGTTTCATTGTGGACGAAGGCAACAGCCTCGCATCCATTATCCAGAGCCTCCTTAACAGCATCAAGCTCGAAGCTCTCCCCCCACGGCACCTTCACCCTCTCAACCTGTGTGTAGCGCTCCGCTATGTCTCCAAGCCTCTCCCCAAACTTTCCGTTTTCGAGCGTGGCTATCTTCTTAACCCTGCTGAATGAGGCGATTGCAGCCTCCATTCCTGCTGTTCCTGAGCCTGAAATCAGGCAAATGTCCCCCTTCGTGCCGAAAATCTCCCTAAGCTTCTCAACGCAGAACTCCATGATTGCGCTGAAGTCTGCCGTTCTGTGACCAATCATCTGCCTTGCCATGGCTCTGATAATTCTCTCATGCAGCTGAACCGGGCCGGGAATCATCAACAGCATTATCTCCCTCCGTACTTCTCCAAAATCCTCTCAATTATTTTGTGCGAACTGCAAAGCGGGCAATCCTCCTTAACCCTAATCCTGACAACCTCACAGTTCAAATTCCTCTTCCGCAATTCCTCCTTAAGCCAATCCTCATCAAAATGCTGGTCGTGGCCCAGAACAATAACGTCGGGCTTCAGCTCCATTATAGGCCTGAACATGTCATCCTCATCGCCGAGAATTGCTTTGTCAACATACTTTATCGCCTCAACAACCCTCCTGCGCTGCTCTTCAGGCACAACAGGCTTTGGCTTATGTCTGACATTCTTCTCCCTCGCCACAATCACGATGAGCTCATCTCCCAGCTTCTTCGCCTCTCTGAGGAAGGTTATGTGTCCCGGATGGATTATGTCGAAAGTCCCTGTAGCCACGACCCTTTTCTTCATCTCCAATCCAAATTCAGGTAGGCATAAAAGTTTTTCAGATATTCTCCGCTATAAGCTCAGCAACGCTTATCCTGCTGAAGGCACACTCAACAGTGTCGGTAGCGATGATGTCCTTAATTCCGGCATTGAAGAGCTTTATTGCAGCATTCTCAGCCAGAACTGCGTGAACGCATGCCGCACTGACGCTTTTAGCTCCAAGACCGTAAAGAATTCTCGCAGCCTCAGCAACTGTGCCGCCAGTGGAGATTATGTCGTCCACAATGACAACGTCTCTTCCCTCAACGTCGATTGTCTTGGGAGTGATTTCGACAGTTGTGGCGTCAATCCTGCGCTTCTCCATGTAGTCCCACTCACATCCTGCATGCTTTGCAGCAGTCTTTACTCTCTCCATCGAGCCTTTATCGGGGGAAATCATAACAACATCCTTCCCTGCAAAGTACTCACCAACCAAGGGCATTGCATCGAGGTTCTTCAGCTTGCTGAAGTGCGATGCCGCATCGCTGCTGTGGATGTTTACAGTAACAACTTCGTCAGCCCTGCTTTCCAGCATCTCAGCCACAATTTTAATGCTCACAGCTTCTCCTTCCTGAAACACCTTGTCCTGCCTTGCGTAGCCCATGTATGGAACCACAGCCTTGGCATTTTCCAGAACATCCAAGGCGAAGATTAGGGCAATGAGGTCTTCATTGGAGTTTATGCTTCCCACAACCACCCCTTCTTTCTCCATCACCCTCACGTAAAGCTCTCCATCGGGAAATTTTTTGAAAACCGCCCCTCCAATCTCAATTCCTGCGGCTTCAGCAACCCTCCTCGCCAGCAGCGGAGAAGACGGACACGGAATTATTTTCATGAATCAAAAAAAGAGGAAGGGCTTTTAACTTTTAGCTTTCTCCACGAAGAACTTCAGAAGCTCCACAGGAATGGGCATCACGATGGTCGTGTTCTGCTCCGCAGAAATCTCGTTTAAAGTTTGCAGATACCTCAGCAAAATCGCCCCTTCACTCTGGGCAAGCACGTCAGCAGCTTCCCTCAGCTTCATTGCAGCCTGATACTCACCCTCAGCCCTTATAATCTTCGACCTCCTTTCTCTCTCAGCTTCAGCCTGCATCGCCATTATCCTGCGCATCTCCTCTGGCAGTTCAACGTCCTTTATCTCCACAGCGGTCACTTTAATGCCCCACGGATTCGTCTCCTCGTCAATAATCTGCTGAAGCTTCACGTTGAGCTTATCCCTCTCCGAAAGCACCTCATCCAGCTCTGCCTGACCAATTATGCTTCTGAGCGTGGTTTGGGCAAGCTGGGCGGTGGCGTACTGGTAGTCAAAAACCTCCGTCACGGCCTTTGCTGGATCAACGACTCTATAGTAAACCACCGCATTAACCTTAACCGTCACGTTGTCCTTTGTAACAACCTCCTGCGATGGCACATCGTACGTTACAGTTCTGAGGTCAACGACAACCATGTTTTCGAGAATCGGGATTATAAAGAACAGTCCCGGCCCCCTCGCCCCCACAAGCCTTCCGAGCCTGAATATAACTCCCCTCTCGTACTCCTTGACTATTCTTACAGCGGAGAGGAGAAACAGAACCACCACTATAAGCAATCCTATCCAGTACCACTCCATACGCAAATAAATAACAAGAGGCTAATAAGGTTTTTCATGAGTTTGATATTGAGATATTGCAGAAAACGAATCCACGAAGTCTTGAAGCGTTGCCAGCAGAATAACTTGACAAAACGAATAGCCCTGATGGAGTGTGAAATAGACTATCCGGGAAGCTTTGAAGCTGAGTGACAGAGTATCGTGAGATTTTCCGAGCCCGCAGTTGAATTTGGACAGCTATTCTCCCTCGTATCCCAGCACCTCTCCAATCTTTTTCAGCATCTCTCCGAAGGTTTCCCAGTCCCCGTTCTTTGCGGCATCGACGAGCTTGCTGTAGTACTCCCTTAGAATCTCCAGCTTCTCCTCCACAGTCTCAGACGGTTTTTCAGGTGTTGCTGGCTTTTCAGCTGGTTTTTCTCCCTTAAACAGATTCTCCAAAGCTTCGTAAAGGTTCGTTCCCGTTGCAAGCTCCTCATCCTGAACAACGATAACCAGCCTGAGTTCCGGGATTTTCGCAGACTCCCCTCTAAGATACACAGGCTCCACGTAAAGCACTGAATGGTTTATGGGCACCACGAGCAGGTTGCCCCTTATCACCCTCGAACCTGCCTGGTTCCAGAGGGTGAAGAGCTTTGACAGCTCCGAATCCTGGTCAATTCTCGCCTCAATCTGCATCGGTCCGTAAATCAGCTCTCCTTTCGGAAACTCGTATATAATCAGCTCTCCGTACTTCTCATCGCACCTTGCAACCATCCACGCAATCATGTTGTCCCTGTTCACCGGCGTCATGGGGAGCATCAGTATGAACTCCGGCTTATCTTCGATGGCCAGAGTAACGTAGTAGGGTTCAACCTCTATGACATCATCCTCGTACTTCTCCTTGGCAACAGCCCAGACGTCTTCCCTGTTGTAGAAAGCCGTCACGTCCTTCATGTGGTAGGTGGAGTAAATGTGCGCCTGCACCTCGAAGTAGTCCCTCGGATACCTGATGTGCTTCCTGAACTCCTCCGGCATATCCTTCAAAAAGACTCCGGGCAAGGCTTTTTCGAGTGCTCTCACGTACGCATCTTCCTGCACGACGTAGAATCTAACGCTTCCGTTGTAGGCGTTTACAAACACTTTGACGGGATTCTGCATGTAGTTGAACCCCCTGACCTCAGCAGAGTAAGGGAAGTTCTGAAGAACAGAGTAGGCGTCGATTATCCACCAGATTTCGCCGTCGATAACTGCGACATAAGGGTCGTCATCGTAAACGAAGAATGGCATTATGGTTGAGACCCTTTCAACAATATCGCGGTGCATCATCAGCCTGCTTTCGTCGGTGATGTAGTTACTGAGAATCAGGTTTATGTCCCCAAATCTGAAGGAGAAAAGCACTTTCCTGAAGTAATCCAGCTTTATCCCCCCATCGCCAGCATATTTGGTGAAGAAGTTCACGTCCCCCTTGGGATAGTCAAACTCCTCCTGAAGCGTGTTCACCACCACGTAGTCGTCTGTAAGCTCGCCGTAGTAGATTTCCGGCCTCTCAATTTTGATTAAGCCCTCAGGCGGAATGTCGTAGATGTAGAACTCCGGCAAGCCCTCCTTTGAGACTTTGTTGACGGGCGATGCGACGATTCCGTAACCGTGGGTGTAAATCAGATGCTTGTTCAGCCACGTCTGGGCTCTTGACGGCAGGTTTTCTGTTGACAGTTCTCTTGCAGCAAGCAAAAGCTGAACGTAGCTGTCGTTAATCCTGTATCTGTCCACGTCAACGTCCTGAATGACGTAGTACGTTCTGATCTGCTGCAGCTGCCTGAAAACGTCTCTGATAGGCCTGTGGTCCCAGATTCTGATGTTGTCTATCGTGTCCTTAGCCTCGAGGATGTCGCTGTAGTTAACCACATCCCAGTAATCGAATTTCTGCAGCTTGACATCATGCAGATTGTAGGCGAAGAGAGTGTAGTTTATGCTGTAGGCTATATATCTCCCCTCGTAGCTCAGCTCGGACGGCTCAACGACGAACTTCTGAACGAAGAAGGGGGCAACGAATGTCAGCAAAATGGCGATTACAAAAAGCACACCCACTATCTGAAACACTCTTTCAACTCTTCTTCTCGCAACGATGTAGGCGGCAAAAATTCCGGAAAGCAGAACGATTGCAGAGAGAAACATAAGGGAGGGGGACAGAATGTTTACGTCAACGTAGCTTGCCCCGCTAATCAAGCCGTGCTCCGAATGAACGATCTCGAACCTTGAGAGGTATATCAGAGCAGCGGACAAAAGGAATGATGCAAAGAGAAGAGCGGAGAAGTGCATGAACCCGCTCCCCGGAAAGATTTCCTTAAACTCCTCCAGGCTTTTAACCCACCTGAAGGCGTACATGTAAGCAAAGGCGGCTATGGCCAAAGAAATCAGCAAAGCTGCAAGCAGAGACCCGATAACTATCTTCAGAAACGGAAGCTGGAAGGTGTAGAAGGCCGCATCTATCCCGAAAATTGGATCGCTTACTCCAAAATTGGATGAGTTAAAGTAGAAAAGCATGCTGCTCCAGTAGTTCTTAACCGTGAGCGCTGCAAAGAATGCAATTCCAAAATCGGCAAGGTGGGGGATTTTCAGCGGCTCGCCGTGGAACTCAAGTGTGACCTTTCTTACGGCAACATTTGTGAGGAACAGGGGAACAAAGAAAATAATGAACTCGAGGAAGAAGAAGCCAAGCGAGTGTTTCAGGTAGGTTAGGAAGACGTTTTCGTAGCCAACGGACTCAAACCACAGCATTTCGGTGTAATAGTAGATCGAAAGCGAAATGACGATAACCAAACCAAATACGAAGGCGAGGAAGTAGAATACCTTCATTTCGGGCGGTTTGTATGGGGGAGGGTACACTGGCGGTTCCTGCATAATGCAATTCTGCTTTGAATGTTAAAAAGTTTGCTGTGCTACCAATACTCTACCCTTCGAGCAGAAGCTGAACCGCAGCTTCGGCGTGCAGTTTTGTGGTGTTGTAAAACTCCTCATCCCTGAGGATTAGCGGGAGTTCGGTGCATCCTAAAATTATTCCCTCAGCACCCCTCTCCTTAAGTTCATCTACAATTTTTCTAAGCCTTCTCTCCGACTCCTCCCTTATTATTCCGAGGCAGAGTTCGTCAAAGATGATGCTGTGAATCGCATTTCTGTCCTCCTCCTTTTCGGGGACAATTACTTCAATCCCGTGCTTTTTCATCCTTTCCTGATAAAATCCATCCTCCATCGTGAACTTCGTGCCAAGCAGCCCGGCTTTTTTGACACCATCCCCCTTCAAAGCTTCAGCAGTCACATCGATTATGTTTATCAGCGGAATGCCGATTCTTTTCTCCACAGCATCAGCAACCTTGTGCATAGTGTTCGTGCAGATTAGAACTGCCTTAGCTCCGGCATTCTCAAGCTTCACCGCAATATCTCCAAGAATTTCTCCGAGCCTGTCCCACTCGCCTGCCTTCTGCAAACTGACGATTTCCTCAAAGTTCACGGAGTAAAGGAGTACTTCGGCGGAGTTCCAGCCCCCGAGCTTTTCTTTGACCATTTCGTTCATGATTCGGTAGTATTCGACCGTCGACTCCCAGCTCATTCCGCCGATTAATCCGATCATAAATAGACTAATCGCCTAACAAGATAAAGCTTTGGCTACTGCGGAAAAATCTCGTCAAGCGACTTCTGCACGACCTTTTCTATGCCAAAATAGTCTGCTGCCGCCTTTCCAACTTTATCAACGAATCTCCTGTCCGTGTAAACACCAAGTCTCCAGTTTTCTACCGCCGCATCCTTCAACGCCTTAACGAGGGGGGAAACCTCTTCAAGCGGCTTCAGCCCACTCTCAGTGTCCACCATAACTCCCGACTCCCTCATCTCCTCCACGGGAGGGATGTCGACGATGACGTACCTCTCATCTACTCCGGCCATTTCCGCAACCTCCCTCTCAGCCCTTCTCTCGCTTGTCCTCATCACCTCCCTGAAATCCAGAGACCTCCGGGAAACGTAAATGGCCCTCTTAAACAGCCTCCTGTTGTTCAGTCTGTCGTAAGTCTCCCTTTCCTTTTCCTTCAGAAGCATCATCGCGTCAACGTCATCCATTTCCAGAAGATTCTCGGCCTCAAAGCCGGCCTCGATTATTCTCTCCATCGCCCTCTCGTACATCTTCCTTGCTATTCTGCAAACGTGGTGGAAGTAAACCGTCGGATACATGAGAAACCTTGATATGAGAAGGCTTTCTGCAGCCTTAACACCCCCCTGCTCGATGACAATAGCGCCATCGAACTTTATCTTGTCAATGAGGCGGTATATGTCGAAGACCCCGTATGCAACACCCGTGTAGTGAGAATCCCTGACGAGGTAATCCATCCTGTCAGCATCAATCTCTCCGTTGACAACGGATCTTCTCTTTCCAGTCACAATTGCCTCAATCTCCGAAATCCTGAATCCAAGGTTTTTCAGCGCATCTTTCAACTCTCCCCTCACCACCTTCGAAATCGTCTCGTGGTTGTAGGATGCGTACTTTTCGAGGAGTCTCTCGCTCCCGTGAGAAAAGGGTGCATGGCCAACATCATGAAGCAGCGCTGCAGCAACAACGACATCATCAAAACCCATTCTCTCCTGAAGGATCCTTGTGACGTGCATCACGCCGAGACTGTGCTCAAATCTGGTGTGGTTGGCTCCGGGATAAACGAGGTTGGCAAAGCCGAGCTGGTTGATTCTCCTCAGACGCTGGAACTGAGGAGTGTCAACAATCTCAACCATCCAGTCCTCCAGCTTAATTACACCGTGAATAGTATCCTGAATGCTTTTTTCCATTGATGTTGTTCTGGTTGGGCCGATAAAAATTTACCGCTAAAAGGCCTGTCTTGAAGTATTTAGCGCATCACCCAACCTAAAAAATTTTAACCTCAACTTCAAGCAAAATCCAATGCCAGTTGTCACGCTTTACTGGGATGAACTCGAAAGGCTCGTTGGGGCTGACAGGGATACCATTCTTTCCCGTCTTCCCATGCTTGGATGCGATATCGAGAGAGTTGAGGATGACCACGTTGATGTTGAGTTCTTTCCCAACCGCCCTGATTTGTACAGCGTCGAGGGAGTTGCGAGGGCTTTGAGGGGCTTCCTCGGCATTGAGAAGGGGCTGAAAAGCTACTCTGCAGTCAAAGGAGAGTGGAAGATTACAGTTGAGGAGAGCGTTCTTGCGGTGAGGCCGAGGATTGTCGGCTGTGTTGTTAAGGGCATCAGGATGACTGATGAAGTTATCAGAAGCCTGATGGAGGTTCAGGAGGACCTGCACTGGACAATCGGCAGGAACAGGAGAAAGATGGCCATTGGAGTTCATGATTTGAGCAAGGTTTACTTCCCCCTCCGCTATAAAGCCGTTGACGCAAACTTCTCCTTTGTTCCCCTTGACTTTGACAGGGAGATGACAGTTGCGGAGATTCTGGAGGAGCATCCCAAGGGAAAGGCATACGCTTTCATACTCGAAGGGAAGGACAGCTATCCCATGATTGTTGACTCTAAGGATGAGGTAATCTCCTTCCCTCCGATAATAAACGCTGAGAAGACCAGAGTGACCGAAGAGACTACAGACCTATTTATCGACGTTACAGGCTTCGACGAGAACGTTGACAGGGCCATTGCCATACTTGCCTGCATGCTCGCAGACAGAGGTGGCAGAATTGAAAGTGTTGAGGTCGTTTATCCCGACCACGTTGAGCTTACGCCAAATCTTGACGTCAGATTCATGGAAGTTGACGTTGATGAGGTGAACTCCCTTCTCGGTCTGAGCTTATCTGCAGAAGAAATAAAAGAGTCCCTCGAAAAGATGCGTTTTTCGTGCGAAATTGAGGGGGAGAAGCTGAAGGTGGGAATCCCTCCCTACAGGGCGGACATAATGCACGAGTGGGATGTTATTGAGGATGTTGCCATAGGCTACGGATACGAGAACATAACCCCAGAAATCCCTCCAACGCTCACCTTCGGCAGAACTCATCCGTGGAACGACATCAGGAGCCTCGCAAAGGAAATAATGATTGGCCTTGGATTTACCGAGGTTATAACCTTCACCTTAACCAATGAGGCGGTGATGTACGAAAAGATGAGGAGGAAGGGCGAGCCGTGGAAGGACTACGTGCCTGTTATGCACCCACTCACGACTGAGCACACAATTCTGCGAACATCCCTACTGCCAAAGCTTCTTGAGCTTCTCTCCTACAACAAGCACCACGAAATGCCCCAGATGGTGTTTGAGGTGGGAGATGTTGTTGTAAACTCGAAGAACAGGCTGCATTTGGCAGCATGCATCACCCACTCAAGAGCGAACTTTTCCGAAATCAGGAGCTACGTTCAGGCGGTGATGAGGGAGCTTGATTTGACATGGGAGGTAAGGGAGTCGGACGATGAAGCCTTCATCGACGGCAGGAGGGCCGAGATAGTTGTTGATGGTAAAGCTGTTGGAGTTTTCGGGGAGGTACATCCTGAGGTCCTTGAAGGCTTTGAGCTTACAATGCCCGTCTCAGCCTTCGAGATTGATTTGTCAGCTTTTTTTGATACAGGAGAGCTGCTATGAAGTATCTGCTGCTGATTCCGGACGGAATGGCCGACTGGGAGGTGGAGGAGCTTGACGGCAGAACCCCCCTTGAGGTTGCTGAGACTGAGAACATGGACTTCCTCGCCAAGGAGGGGGCTTGCGGGATAGCAAAAACCGTCCCGGACGGCTTTGAGCCGGGAAGCGATGTTGCCAACCTCACAATTCTGGGAGTTGATGTGAGAAAGCATTACACGGGAAGGGGGCCTATTGAGGCTCTGGCGAGAGGAGTGAAGGGGAAGCTTGTCTTTCGCTGTAACCTCGTGAAGGTTGAGGATGGAGTGATGGTGGACTACTCAGGCGGGAGAATAAGCGATGAGGAGGCGAGAAAAGTTATTGAGGAGCTTAACAGGGCAAAGCCCTACGACTTCGTGAAGTTCTACGCCGGCAAAAGCTACAGAAACCTGCTGGTTATAAACAAAGATTTCAGGGATGACGTAAAAACATTTCCGCCGCACGACATAACCGGTAAGGAGATTGATAAGCACCTGCCCTCCGGTGGAGAGCTTGCAGAGCTTCTTAAAGAGTTGATGGGCTGGTCGGCAGAGATTTTGCCAGAAATTACCGATAAGGCCAACATGATATGGCCGTGGGGTGGGGGGAGGATGCCATCCTTCCCGAACTTCGGGCAGAGATACGGGCTGAGGGGAGCGATGATTACGGAGGTTGACCTCCTTGAGGGCATAGCAAGGGGCATGGGCATGGAAGTCGTGCAGGTTGAGGGAATTACCGGCTACATCGACACCAACTACAGGGGGCTTGTGAGGGAGACTGCGAGAGCACTGGAGGAGCATGATTTCGTTGTACTGCACACAGAGGGTATTGATGAGGTCGGACACGAGGGCGATGCTGAGCTGAAGGTTAGGGCGATTGAGCTTTACGACAGCAAAATTGTTGGAAAGCTGCTGAACAAAGTTGATCTGGATGAGACAAGAATACTGCTCCTCCCAGACCATCCCACTCCAGTTAAGGTGAAAACGCACGTTGCTGAACCAGTCCCCTTTACTTTATACGGCAGGGGGAGAGATGAGGTTAAGGTTTACACGGAAAAAAGCTGCAGAAGGGGAAAATTCGGCCTTGTGGATGGTTTAAGGCTTATGGACTTACTTATAAAAAAATAGGTTACTCTTTGGCCAGATAGTTGTACAGCCATGCCGCAGCTACAGCACCAACAATCGGCCCGATGACGTAAATCGGGAAGTACTGCCAGAGGTTTATCCCCATCAGCGAGTTTCCAAGGTATGGCCCGAAGGTTCTCGCGGGGTTGAGCGATGAGCCCGTAATGTTACCGATGGTCGTGATGATTCCTCCAACCGTCAGACCTATGACAAGCCCGGCAAATCCCGGAGGGGCGCGCTCGTCAACCGCAACTCCCATTATAACCAGCATCAGCAGGAAAGTTCCGATAGCTTCCGTCAGTATCGCCTGTCCGTAGCCTATTCCCGGAAATGGTGCAGTCGCTCCCAGGCCTCCAACCGTTGCTGCTGCAGGCCCCACACAGGCGAGGAACAGCAGGCTTCCAAGTGCTGCACCAATAAACTGTGCCACTATGTATGGAACCACCTCTCTCCCCGGAAACCTCCCGATGCTCCACAGAGCTATCGTCACTGCCGGATTGATGTGAGCACCGCTGATTCTTCCGAGAGAGTAGATGACTGCTGCAATCGCCAGAGCGAAGGCCATTCCTATGGCGAACCAGTCTCCCAGGCCGCCGAGAGCTCCAATGCCGATGTTGAACTCGTTGGGCTTATCTGCCCCATTTGCAATCATCAGCGTAATTACTGCCGCACCAGGGCCAAAGAAGACAAGGATAAAGGTTCCAACAACCTCAGCGGTAAAGCGCTTGGCAAGAGTCATAGTCACTCCTCCTGGTAAGCTTCATGGCAGATAACACACAGAATTCTCGGCACGGTCTTCTTCATCTTCCTTGCGGGGAAGGGATAGTCTCCCTTCCAGAGAGGAACCTCTTCTCTCACAAGATGCTCCATGCAGACTCCCATCCCGCAGACTATGCAGATGGCAACGGCATCAGTATCCTTACCCTGCTCCTTGCAGATGTAGCACTTCATTTTCATCACCTAAAAATAAAAAAAATAGATTAAACTGCCTCTTTCCACTGGCAGTACGCATGTCTGAAGTCAACAAGCGCTGCTGTTGCGCAGTCCTTGCAGACCCTTGCGGGTGATGCTGGACTCTCCTTGTGCAGAGCTATGATGTTGGTCATCATCGTCGCAGTGACGGGCTCGCTCGTCAGCAGACACGGGTAGTCTGCGAGCCTCATTAGGGCGGAGAACCTCACGCTTATTGCGCATCCCGGATAAGCATAGCGCTGCGGGTTCATGAGCACTTCGTTCTCGTGTATCGGGTCGAGGTTAACCTCGAATCCGCCAACCTTCGGAACAAGCTTCGTTTCAACACCATTTCTGTCCCTTCTCGCCTTATCGAGATACTTCCATCCTCTGTAAATCATGTCCATGAAGTCGTGGTTGTGAAGCTCTGCAGCACCACCCCTCGTCGGGTAAAGCTGGACGTAGTTGTGGAACCTCTTAGTCAGCAAATCAACAATCATGGGTGCGTTGAACCCATCAAGCTCAAGGATGTACTCTACCGCTACCGCTCCCGCACCCGTAGCGACGCTGAGGGGCTGGTATTCGCTCTTGAACTTGTCAAGGTTTGCATTCAGCGTTGAGTCCATCACCGCGCTCGTTGCCTCGATGACTGCCATAACAACGTCATCCTTGCACATGTTGAAGGTTGATTGGGCAATGTGGTGGGCTGCATCTCCTACACAGTATGCTGGCACGGTTACAATGTTCCCGTAGTGCACGCCGTCATCCATTGCCTCCTTTACCGCCCCCTTCATTCTGCTCTTGTACTCAGACATGTACTTTCTCACGTCAAAGCTCTGGTGGCCGTGCTCGTCCATAAGCTTGGCCTGTGCCTCAGTTGGCTGGTCGTATACGAGCTTTATCATCTCAATTTCCTTCTTAATGGCATCGCTCAGCGTTGCACCGTTTTCAATCTCCTTCGCAAACACCTCACCAAAGCCGTAGGAAGTGTTCATGCCCCATGATTTTGAGGCAAGAATTGCCTGAGCGTGCTCCTTGGGAATGTCAACCGTCTTCAAAATCCTGTTCACGATGTTGCTCGTGCTTCCCGGAATAAGGGCAAAGTCAACAACACAAGTCGGGCCGTAAAAGCCTCCGTATCTCCTAACCACCTCAAGACCAATCAGAGCCTCGGCTTTCTCAATTCCCTCGATGAACTTTTCAACGCTCTTCCTAAAGCTCTCGTCCTCCTCATACAGAATCTCCATGATGGCTGGGGTCTGGTAGTGCTCCACGAAGGGGTCGTCCTCTGGCCTTACTGTCTTCGTGAGACTCCTAAGAATTTCGTAGTGCGCGTTTACGCTGTCAACATGCAGCCTTATAACTGCCTTGCTTTGATTTCCAACTGCCTTCATCTGGTTTACTGCATCTACGTAGGGCTTCACGTCGTCTATGACGAACTCTTTTCCTCTCTTCTCCTTAATCACATTCACATCCGCCCACTGGGCGGCCATGGCTTCCTTAACCATTTTCTCAATTACTTCCTCTGCCATGAGGTATAATTGTCATAATCGACCATCACTGTTTTGGCGTACATGTAAGCCCGGCGGGATGGACATCTCCAGGAATTGAACGACAAATGGTAGGGTAAAAATCGCGGACATGTCCACCGGGTCATAATTAAATCATTATCATTTAAAACAATTCTACCGACTTTTCGAGCTCCTTTTCCTGAATGTACCTCTCTACGAGCTTTGAAATCGCAATTTTAAGGTGCTTGTGTGCAGTGCTCTTCGCAACTCCCAGAGCCATCGCGATGTCGTTAATTGTCACATCCCTTTTTTCCGAGAAGTATCCGAGGTCGTAGGCGATTTTTAAAGCCCTCCTCTGCGCCTCTGTTAGGCCTGCTTTCCTCTCTCCTATGCTTTTTATCTCGATCACCTTCCAGTTTCCAACCTTGTTCAGGTTCTCGTACGCCTTCGGAAGGTAGCTCGTGCTCGGAACTATGATTTCGTAAATCTTGCTTCCGTCTTCAACGAGTATCGGAGTTTTTATAAAGCAGTATGATCTCTCAAAAGCTTTAATACCTGTTGTATCGCTTACAACTGCGATAAAGCTCGCCTCTATTGGGGTCTTCTCAAGAATCTGAACAAACTTCGTGTTCGGATGTCTCTCAACCTCCTTTATGTAGTCTGTAACATTTTCGGCGTCAACAACTTTAACCAGAAAGAGAGCATCCTCGTCATTCAGGAGTATGTAAGAGATTATTTCAGCCCGTACCGGGCACCTTTTGGTTGCGACAGCAAGGGAGCACCGATGCTGGTCCACCCTGACTTTGAGAAGATACATATATATCGTGATTTTTTCTGCTCATAAACCTTTCTCCAATAAAGTTTAAATAACGCTAAACGCTGCATGAAACATGGCACGATTCCCGGAGGCGGAAGCAAGGCTTTTCAACGTGAAAATCTGCATGAGATGCAACGCTCGGAACCCAATGAAGGCCAGGGTTTGCAGGAAGTGCGGCTACAAGGGACTGAGGCCGAAATCCAAGGAGAGGAAAGGAAGGTAATTAACTTTCAAATTTTCTTAAGAACCTCGTCATGTTCTTCCAGTGTCCCCCCATCCAGTAGAGCTTTCTGCACTTCTCGCAGTACCAGAGTTCAAATTCGAGCATGTCTTCGGACAGCTTTTCCCTCTCAATGACCTCCATTGCCTCCTCCCTGCTCGGCTTTCTCAGCGGAGTGTTGCAGAGGCTGCACCTGTCCATGACAATCTGGAACTTCACACCTCTCTCCATCAGCTCCCTCATCTGCCCCTCTAAGGAGTCAGACCTTATCAGAATGGCTTTTCTCCCCTCCTTAACGCTTTTTCTGTAGAGTTCCCTATCCTTGGTGAGCAGAATCCTCTCCCTCAAGTTCCTCAGCATGAACTCATCTTCCTCTTCATCAAATTCAAGCTCGGAAACGCTTACAGTATCGTAGCCTGAGATTCTCAGCCACCGCGTCAGCCTTCCGAGCATTCTGTCGGTCAGAAACTTCATCTCCACCATACCGGATTTTTCCTCTCCATGAGCACTCTGTAAATCTCCTTCGCTGCATCAGTTTTGAGCTCCACGTTCTCGGCAAACCTTATCGCGTAGCTTACCTGCTGCGAGTACTCTACTCCCTGAAACGCAAGCTCAAGCTTGTCCGCATCGCTAACGTAAACTTCAACGTCCGAAAAATCGGGCTTGGATTCCATCCAGGAGAGCTGCTCCTCCCTTGCTCCTTCTTCATCGCAGCTAACGTATCGCCGGGCTATTTTGTGCAAGTCCATCGTCCTCGCCTCGTGCAGGTCGTGGAAAAGGGCGGCGGTTGCTGCCTTGCAGGCCTTCTCGACGCTCTCACCGCTTTTTAATGCGAGGATGAAGGCTATGATTGCCGCTCTGAAGCTGTGCTCCGCGACGCTTTCCGGCAGCCTTATACCGAGCTTCAGCCAGCCCGATCTCGGAGTCAGCTTGAGCGAGCCAACCTCGTGAATGAACTTAACGACGTCATCCATAGGCTTAATAATGCACATTGCCAATAAGCTTTATGAAAAAGTGGAGGTTTCTTGGCATCGATGACAGCTTTGACGACAGAAAATGCTGCGTTGTAGGATGCGTTACCTGTGGCGGTTACGTGGAGGGCTTCCTTTACACTGAAATAGATATAGACGGGCTTGATGCTACGGACAAGCTGATTTCAATGGTGAGAAGGTCGAAGTTCAGGGAGCAAATCAAGTGCATTTTTCTGCCGGGAATAACGCTTGGTGGCTTCAACCTCGTTGACATTCAGCGGGTTTACAGAGAAACTAAAATCCCGGTTGTTGTCGTAATGCGCAGAAAGCCCGACATGGAGGAGTTCGATTCCGCAATGAGGAATCTCGAAAATTATGAGCTAAGAAGGAAGATTGTCGAGGTTGCGGGTGAAATTCACAGAATTGGAGATATTTACATTCAAACCGCTGGCCTGACACCTTCAGAAGCTGAAAAGCTTGTTAAAGCATCTCTGATCAAGGGAAACATGCCCGAACCCGTTCGAATAGCCCATTTAGTAGCATCCGCAATCATACATGGAGAATCCAGAGGGAAAGCGTGAATGTGATTTGCCAAAGTTTATAAACTTACAGTTGTACTGATGCCATGCAACCAATCGAACTTGCAGAACTGCTCACCAGTCAGGCTGCGGTTCTGACATCTCTGGTTGTTATAGGCCTGATACTCTGCTTTATCGGATACAAGATTTTCAGAGTTTACTCTGCAGTGATAGGACTTTTTATCGGTCAGCTTGTGGGCATCTACATCACTATAAACTACTACGAAAATGCCCTTATAGTTATACTTGCATCGGCTATTGTGGGAGCGTTGCTGTTCGCCCTCATCGATGAGCTTGGGCTTATTGTGACAGGTGCGGCCTTTGGTTACTTCGTAGGAGTTTATCTTCTCCCGGAGTATCAGGTTTACGCCTTCGTGCTTGCAGCATTGTTCGCGCTGATAAACCTGTTTATTGAGAAGCCGCTAACTGTGCTGATCACCTCTGTCATCGGTGCCTCAGCGATCGCCTTAGCCGTGCACATGGGGATAACAGGTACACATATTTACGACATTCTGAACGACCCAAAGAAGGTCTTTGACGCGATATTCTCAAACGCATACTTTGACCTTCTCTGGTTTACGCTTGTGCTGACCGGAATCATCACACAGTACGTTACTTACAAAGAGGAGCGGGAGGAGGAAGAATAACCTTTTTTGCCTGCACTCCAACTAAACTCTGTGATTGAGATAGACGGGAGTTTCGGGGAAGGTGGAGGGCAGATACTTAGAACGGCCGTTGCCCTTTCGTGCGTTACAGGAAAGGCTGTGAGGATTAGAAACATCAGGGCCAACCGTCCCAAGCCCGGACTGGCGGCACAGCACCTTAAGGGGATTGAGGCGGCGAAAATCATCAGCAATGCCGAGGTGGAGGGGCTTCGCATCGGCTCAACTGAAATCGTTTTCAATCCAGGCAGTGTGAGGGGAGGAAATTTCAGAGTTGATATTGGGACGGCGGGGAGCGTTACGCTTATCTTCCAGACAGTGCTTCTCCCGCTTCTGTTTGCCGACAGAGATAGCACTCTCACCGTCACAGGCGGGACGGACGTTGCGTGGGCCCCGCCTGTTGATTACTTCAAAAACGTTACCCTGAGGGCTTTGAGGGAGATGGGGGCTGAGTGCGAGCTTGAAGTTCTGAAAAGGGGCTACTACCCCAAAGGCGGGGGAATGGTGAGGCTGACGGTAAGGCCAGCGGAGATGAAAGGGGTGGTTTACGAAAGGATTGACGAAATTGTGAGGGGCGTAAGCCACTGCCAAAACCTTCCAGGGCATGTTGCAGAGAGGCAGGCAAGCTCCGCCAGGAACTTCTTGGAGGAGAGGGGGATAAGGGCGGAGATAAGAACAGAGGTGCTTAAGGGGCTATCCACGGGAAGCGGGATAGTTCTGTGGAGCGGATACAAGGGGGGTAGTGCTCTGGGGGAGAGGGGGAAGAGGGCAGAAGTTGTTGGCCAGGAGGCTGCGGAGAGTCTCTACAGAGAGCTCATGTCGGACGCGGCTTTTGATGCCCACCTCGCCGACCAGGTTATGCCCTTTGCGGCGATGGCCAGAGGTAGGACAGAGTACACCACAAGCGAGGTTACAATGCATCAGAAGAGCAACGCTTACGTGATAAACACCTTTTTGGGGAAGGTTGTGAAGTTTGAGGGGAACAAAATAATAATTAAATAAATCCTTTTTCCTTCCAGAACTCGTAGTCTGCCTTCATCAGGTGTCCGTAGTTCTTTATCAGAGTCAAAAGCTGTTTTTGAAGCTCCAAATCCTCATCGCTCGGCTCCATTCTGTATTTGCTCTCAAAAGCCTCGGCGATTTTAGAGCCGAGCTGGGAAGCCTTCTTCAAGTCCTCATCTCCAACCTCTCCCGGAATCACGCCGAATCCCACTGCGTAGCCAACTGGCACTATCCCCCAAGCCTTTAGCACCCTGTTCATGTAGCCCGCAACCTCTTCGGGTTTTCCAACTCCTGCATAAACAACGATGCTCCCCCCGTACTTGCCCTTGAGTGTCGGCCTGTGGCCGTAGGGGAGCATTCTGTCGATAAAGGTCTTCATCTGTGCTGTTACGTTGAGATAATAAACAGGAGAGGCAAGGATTACAGCATCGCTCTCCTCAACAAGCCTTTTCAACTCGTCCATGTCGTCTCTCTGCACGCACTCCCCCTTTGCCAGGCATGTGCCGCAACCAGTGCAGTAGTTGATTTTTTTCGAGGAAATGTGCACCTTCTCGACCTCAAACCCGCTATTTTCGAGCTCCTTCAGTGCAGCATCGAGCATTTTGGATGCATTTCCGTACTTTCTCGGTGAGCCGAGAATACCGACAGCCTTCATCGCACCACCTACCCCAGTTCTCCGGCAAGCCCCCTTAGCCTGACCCTCATCCTCTTCGACTTTTCGAGAACTTCGCCAAAATCGGAGTTCTCCATTATATATATTTCGGTTTCGGGAATGCTTACTGCTGAAAGCACTTCAAACGCCCTCTCCTTCCTTTCCATGAACAGCTCAATCACCTTCGCCTCGCTCATGGCGGTTGGGCTGATTATCGCAACATCCGCATGCTTTAGCGCATACTCGTTGCCGTTGAAGGCTATGGCCACTCCTCCTAAGCCCCTCGCAGCCTCAAACATTTTGTAGTCTGATATGCTGTCCCCCACGACCACGGGAAAGTCTATGCCTTTCGACTCACAGTAACCCCTCACAATCTTCGCCTTCTCCCCTGCCCCTACCGCTTTAACGGATTCAACAATTTTTCGAACTTCACTCCTGGAAAAAAGCTCATCGAGTTTTCTGAATAGCTCCTCACCACTTAGCGAGGCTATTACGTCAATGATGCTCAGAAGCTCCTCTCTTAAGCCCTCTGGAACGGCTATGCTGTCAAAGTCCACCTCTGTACCGTGCAGCTCCCCCCTTACTCCAATCATTGACGCCGTCCTCCTTAGGTATTGCGTGTAAGAGGTTGAGATGACTACAGGTGTCCACCTTTCCTGCAGCGTGGCCATCGCCTTCTCAGCATCGGGCACGAATTTCGCCGAAAGCTCAGCAATCCTTTCAACATCTCTGTTTTTCACACCTGCCGCAGCAAGAAACGGCGTGAGGAGCTTGAGAGTGTATCCAGCCTCATATCCCTCTCTCCTGACCTCGTACGCCAAATAGTCGTCGTACTCGCTGAGGTTGCTGAAAAACCTTGCATTGTTGAACACCGCCATGCAGAGTTCGAGGGCGAAGTCCGTTAGTATCCATGGCCCCTCCCAGTCTGTGAAGAACATGCCAAACCTTCGCCTCTGGCTTTATGATTGTTTCTCAAAAAACTCCTTTCCGTAAATCCTCTCAATCAGCTTAAGAAGGCTCTTTCTGACGTTTTCAACATTAACCTCCCTCCATTTTGGGCAGAAGCGGTCAGCGATGACATCCCTCCCATCGAAAACGGCAGGATAGATTCTGCAGCCTTCGGGGCGGTGCTGGTATATTCTGCACCTGTTTTCGGAATCGAGGAAGAAGCATTTTCCGTTTACGTTTCTCAGCCTCACGATTTCTCCGTCTTTAACCGTGAAATCGCTCCGCGAATAGCCCAAAGCTTCTATCCTTGCAATGTCCTCTTCTGTAAGCGGCATCTCCGTCTCGTAGCAGCATTTTCCGCAGAAGGAAGAGCCGTCGAAGCAGTTCACAGACACTTCTTCAGAATTTTCGCTATTCCTGTTGAGTACTGAATCGCCTTCTTGTCCCTCCACGCTATCTCCTCCGGAAGGAATTTCTCGGCAATTTTTCTCAGAATGTACTTCCTGACTACCTTCCCACCCTCCCTTCTGACCTTGTACTCAGGAGGAATTTTCAGGGCCGCATCAATTACATCCCAGCACAAGTAAGGCGTTACCAGCTTGATCTCGTTCTTGTAAGCCAGCTTGCAATCCCTCACGAGATTTGACTCACCAATGGACTTCAAGTCCTTCACCAAGGCGTCCTCAAGCTCGTGCTCACTCAGACCCTCGTACCTTTTGTACCCACCAAAAAGCTCGTCCGCTCCCTGACCGAAAATGATCTCCGTGAAGCCAAGGGATTTGGCGAACTGCATGGTTAGGTAAACCGGAACGGCTATGGAAAGCTGCAGAAAATCGCCCGTCTCTATTGTTTTTCTCACCGTATCCACAACTTCCCTTATCGCACTCTCTCCCACCTTCAGTATTTCAATCTCCTTTCCGAACATTCTTGCGGCGGTTTTAAGCCACTCCTCCTCTGCATCGCTTGCTGTTACAGAAACGAGTGGGGCATCGTAAAGAGCGGCGAGCAGGGATGAATCAACCCCTCCAGAAAAGGCTATGCACCCAACTCTCGGCTTGTAGCTGCTAAGGGAGTTCAGAATTCTGTCTGCCATTTCGTTAACGTCTTCCCGGCCAACTCTGAAGACGTCCTCGAAGGCATACTTTCTCCTTTCCAGAATTTCGCCGGTATAGTCCATCTTGACCACTTCTCCCGGCATTACCTCGTAAACCTCTCCGTCAATGTAGGATTTAAAGGACGAAATGCTCATGTCGCTGCCGTAGTAGAGGGGCCTCCCGCCGAGCACGTCTCTGGAAAGAAAAATGTGGGACGGGCGGAAGGCAACAACTGAGTAAAAATTTCTGATTTGAAGAGGCATCTCGTCCGCATACTTCAGATTCGGAACCTCTTCCGAGTCGAAGAAGACGTTTCCCTCCTGCCTTGATGGATATCTTGCACTTGCGTAAATTCTGCTCGCTCTTCTGCTTTCTCCGTCGAACTCGGGGAATGCGTATATCGCCACGGATACCCTTCAACTATGAGTTATTAAAAAACTACTGAGAGAGCGCGTTCTTCAGGGCCTTCTTCAGCTTCTCAGCCACCACCTTTCCATCGACCTTGCCCCTGAACTCCTTCATCACGAGTCCCATGAGAGGTTTAAATGCCCCTTCTCCCCTCTCAGCAATCAAATCGGCCTTCTCCTCAATAAGCTTTGCAATGAAGCCGTCGATGTCCTCTGCAGCACCTATTTTCTCCTTCAACTGCCCAGCAGACATTTCCGGATTCTGACAGAGGAGCTTTAAAGCCTCCTCTGCTCCCTCCTTTGCTATGTCCCCTCTAAGAATCATGTCGAGAACCAACCTGTAATGCCTCTCCTCCAGCCTCTCAATTTCTACTCCTTCCCTTCTAAGTGCGGCCGGTGCAAGGTAAAGCACTCTCGCAACAACCGTTGGCTGCAGCTTCTCAGAATACTCCTCAAAAACTCTATAATATGGCGAATCTGCAATCTCCCATGCAAGGTCCTTCGGCAGGAGCTTCTCGTACCTCCTCGCCCTTTCCTCGATCAGCTCCGGAACCTCCACGTTCAGCATCTCCTCTGTTACAACAACTGGTGGCACATCCGTTTCGGGATACATTCTTGCCGCTCCCGGCAATGGGCGGAGGTAAGAGGTCGTCCCATCCTCGTTAGCCTTCCTTGTCTCCTCAGGAACTCCAACAAGGCAGTGTTTTGCCCTCTCTATTATCCTTCTCAAGGCCCTCTCAACTCTCACCGCATCTCCTGCCGCCATTACAACCGCATCGCCGTCTTCAGCGCCCACAGCATCTCTCAGCCTGCTCACCTCTTCCTCGCTTATCCCGTAAGCAGGCAGCTCATCAGTGTGGAATACTCCCCCAAGCCCGTAGGTCTTGGCGATGTCTGCGAACTCCGTTCCGAGCCTCCTTCCGGGCTGGATTTCTCTCCCGACAATTCCTCCAAAACCTCTCAGCAAAATTGCCTTCACCGTCTTGTTTCTGATTATCTTCGACTTCGTGTTGCTGAAAACGTCTGTGACATCAAAAACCTTCTCCTCTACCCTCGCTCCCCTCTGCTTGAGCTCCTCCCTTATTTTGAGAAGGTTGACCTGCCTCAAAACCTCGTATTCAACAATCTTGTCGAGAATGTCGAGTTCCTGCACGCCCTTTATCTCCACCCTCGCCCCATCCCTTATGCTGATGTTTACATCCTGCCTTATCGTCCCCAAGCCCCTCTTAACCTTTCCCGTTGACCTCAAAATCATCCCGAGCCTCGCTGCAACCTTCTTGGCCATTTCTGGCGAATCGATGTCTGGCTCGGTGCCTATCTCAACCAGTGGAATTCCAAGCCTGTCGAGGGAGTAGACAGCATAACCCTCCCCGTCCTCAACTTTCCTGCACGCTTCCTCTTCAAGGCAGAGGGTGGCAACACCCACCCTTTTCCCGTCAACCTCCAGAAAGCCACCAAATGCCACCAGAGCCGTCCTCTGAAAGCCCGTGGTGTTGCTTCCGTCGATGACGATTTTTCTCATCACATGCACTTCATCAACTACCTCCATGTTCAGCATTTTCGCAACCTGAATGGCTATAAGCAGAGCCTCCCTGTTTACCTCCCTTGGCGGCTCCTCGTCGGCCTCGACAAGGCAGGTTGTGTCATAATACTTGTAGATAAACCTCCTGCTCCTCTCAACTTCCTCCTTTGCCGCCCTGTCCTCTTCACCAATTTCGCTCCTTTTCAGCCTCAAATACCTGAAAAATTCAAAGTTAGACTCCTCAACCTCCCTCGTTACGGTAGGGCAGAGGCAGAAGAGTTTGTGCTTTGTGTCGAGCTGCTGGTGAATCTCAATTCCAACCTTAAGTCCCAGCTTCTTGTAATCCATCATCTCACCTTAAGCGTAATCTTTCGGAGGTAGTTCTCGCTTCTGACATCCACCACGTAAGCTTCAGGCGCTATTGTGGGAAGATGGTAGCCTGTAAACACCCTCAAAACCTCCCCAGCCTGAATGCTGCACGTCAAAGCGTACGAAATGGGGTCTCTCTTCACCTCCGGATACTCAACCTCCCAGAATTTAACCCCATCCGGCAAAAAAGTTGTGATGATGTCGGGAATGAAAGGCGCACCTATCTTTTCTGCTATCTCCGCCATCACCTCGATGTTCTTGTGCGCAACAACCACGTCAATGCCCCTGAGAAGCTTTCTCAGCTCTGACTCGCTTTCTGGATAAAGGTAGGAGATAACGCAGGAGTCTGAAGACATTGGATGCACTACGTCGTAGTTGTTTGCCTCAAGGGGGTCGATGGTGCAGTCAAGCCTTGAGTCTACTGGAGAAACGTAGTCGGAGATGTACCTGATGCAGCCAACCCCACTCCTCCACAGTATTTCCATTAGCATCCTGCTGCCAACAACGGCTACGCTGAACTTGCGTAGGTAATCTATTTTCTCCTCCTCGGCCATTCCGTGCCAGAAGATGTGCTTCATCAGACTTCTTCGAACCTCCCCTTCAGCTTTTCAAGAACTTTGGGGAGGGTTGTGTACTCCATATCCTCGCTCGGCAGTCTGTGCGGCTCGAAGGGGCCATGGCGGCGCATGTATTCGGCAATCTCCATTGCCTTCTGCCTCGTGTAGTCGAAGGCCGGGTCGTCGAACATGTCCACCGGGCCAATAATCTTTCCATTGGCAAGCTGGAAGCCTGCGGCTATACAGCGAGGTGGGCCGTCAAAGCGCGTGCATTTGGAGTATTTGAAGGGCACTGGCATGATCGGCCCATTGTGGCTCCCCCTCATCCACCCGCTCACGAGGTGGGGGAAGGCGAAGGGCTCAAGAACCTCTCCAACTGCAGGCAACCCGCTCTGAGCCCTCACCAGTGCAACAGGATCATCCTTACCAACATACTCTCCCGCAACCTCGTAGAGCTTTTCTGTGCTGATTACCGCAACGGGCTCATCTGCAGGAAGCTTTCCACCCTCTTTTGGATATACTCTCTTGATTACAAACCTGCTCTTCCCTCCAATCAGGGCGAGAATGTCGTACATCTCCTCAGGAGTCCTCATGAAAACCCTCTTGCTCTCCTTGATATCCCATATCTCGAATACAAAGCCCTGATGCATTGTGGGGTCGATGACCAAACCAGCGGTGTTGAAGGGGTCAGCGAACATCCTGAAGATTGGCATGTTGAAGGCTCCGGGCTCGGTTTTATCCATCATGAAGGCTATTACTGGCTCCGCCTTTCTTTCTGTGAACTCCATCTCTGCTACTCCTGGCCCCAAGCCTCTGACGTTGCCCGAGAAGGCATCTTTGAGCAAATCCTGTCCCGCACCGTAAAGCTTCAGCTCCTTTGCAATGCCTGCAGCCTTCTCAAAAGTCTCCCATGCGAGCCTGTGGATCTCTTCGCTGTCAACGCCCTTATCGTGGGTCATCAGCAGTTCGAGGTCATCTCCAGCGTTGAATACTCTAAAATCAATAATAAGGCCAGAATCAACAGCGTTTTTCAAATTCTCTTCAGCGGCTTTTTTCAGCTCATCGGGAACCGTTGTGTGCCCAGCGACGCTACCAACATCCGCTTTTATCAGAGAAACGGTTACTTTCCTCATGATAAGATGATGATGCGTAAACAATTTAAACTTTAAGGTTTATGATAGAAAGACGTGATAACTATGCTGGAGCGTGTGCCCACTGGGATACCGGGGTTTGATGAACTTTGCAGTGGTGGATTGTTGAGGGATAGGAGTTACCTTGTTTCCGGCCCGTCGGGTTCCGGCAAAACAATTTTCGCAATGCAGTATCTTGTAAACGGCATAGAGAAGTACAACGAGCCCGGAGTTTTCGTTGCAACAGAAGAAAGACCCCAGCACCTTCGAGAGCACTTTCTGACCTTCGGCTGGGATTTGGAGAAGTACGAAGACGAGAACATGCTTGCAATAGTTGACGCAACTTCAACAAAAATCGGCCTGCCATCGGATGAGAGGTACATAGACGTCAGGCCCTTCGATACCCGCTCTCTCCTTGACCAGATAATCACCATTCAGGACGAGATCGGAGCGAGGAGAGCGGTTGTGGATTCAACAACGTCCATCGGCTTTACGATCTCGGACCCAGCGAAGTTCAGAGTTGAGCTACTGAAGATATCCACGACAATGGAAATTCTCGGCCTCACCTCAATACTGACCTGCGAGGTCGTTGAAGGTGGTGGAGATAAGATTAGCAGATTCGGAGTTGAGAACTTCGTTGTGGAGGGGACGATAGTCCTCTACTACACGAGAATAGAGAACACGAGAGTAAGGAGCATCGAAATCTTCAAAATGAGGGGGACGAACCACAGCAGCAAGATCCATCCGTTCGAGATAACTGAGAACGGGATTGTGGTTTATTCTAAGGAGGAAGTGTTCGCTTAGCGGAAGCGGCTCACCACAAAATTTTTCAGGTTCAACGGGTCGGAGAAGTGGAAAAGGTTTGCGTTTCCACTCAGTTTGGCCATATTCTTGCATAGCTCGAGGAATCTTCCCTCTTTGCCAAACATTATGATCTGAAGCCTTGCGTCAACGTTGCGCATCTTCTCCGCCTCCTTTAAAGCGCATCTCCACGGTGTGAGGTAGGGGTTGTAGCTTGACGTGGGCTCTCCATCTGAAATCAGAAAGACGACACCGGTTCCTGAGCTGCCCTTCAGTATTTTTCTCGCCCTTTTTAGTGCCAGCCCGATGTCCGTCCTTCCTCTTGCCTCAAGGTTGAGAATTTCGCCCTCCTTGATTTCATGCGCCCTGTGGTTGAAGGCTATCACCCTCAGCTCATCGCCGCTTCCAGCTCTTCTTATGGCCTTTCTCAGACAGAGGGCAGCCTCGATCGCCCCAACGATCTTCCTCCCCCTCATCGAATCGCTCACGTCTATCAGCATCACGTAAACGCATTTCTCCGTGTGCTTAGGCTGCCTCGCAACCATCTCGTTTTCGTTGAGCTCGATTTCACCCCTCATCGCGGAGGCAATCAGGCTCTCGACGAGGTCGATGTTGTCGTAGCTGTGTGTGAATGGGTCGTAGTCCACAATCCTCTCGCTGGAAAAGATCGACTGTCCGAGCTTCTCGGTCTCGTGCTCTCCGTAGCTTCTCTTGTCGAGGTTTTGAAGGCTCAGAGAGAGAACTTTCTCAGCCAGAACGCTCTCAGCTTTGGCGGTGTAGTGAATTATCTTTCTGTGAAACCTGGTCTCGACCTTCTCGACGTATCCCATTTCCTGCAGCTCGTCAACAACCTCGTCGAAGAAGTTGTCAACAACCTGGCTCATGCTGAGCTCATCTTTGCTGATATCGCCCTTTTTGAGCATGTCTTTCAGCTCTTCCCACGCCTTCTGCTTTGCCTCTTTAATCTCCTGGTTTTTTTCCACCCAGTGGTTGCTCATGAATCCGAAGGTCTTCATGAGGTCCTTGAAAACGGAGGAGTACATTTCGAAGTCCTTTGCCATCTCAGGCTTCAGGTGCTTTTTGATTAGCTCGGTGACGTCAAAATCTCCCGAGTCTCTGTGGTAGGGATTGAAAATAGAGTAAAGCAGGTCTTCGGCTATCTTCTCCAGCCCGCCCTCGCTCCTCTGGCACAGCCCGCATTCGGGCTTATCTGTCGTAGGCGAGGTACTCATAAACTCCAACCTCTCTTCTCTCCAGCAAGCCCGTACATCTCGCTACTGATTCAAGCGTGATTTCAAGTGCTGAGCTAACCTCCTCCCTTCTCCTGCAGATTGATGACACAAAAGCCCACAGATTCTTGTATTTTTCAATTCCGTTCTCGGAGTAAACGTTAATCTCCCCAATTTCAGATAGCTCCTCCATCATTCCGCCGAATATGCTTCTCGGTATTGCGGCGTAGATTTCCCCGCAGACGGTATCGATTGCATCATTGACAACCTCCCTCACCACTTCGTCCTTGCTAAGCTCTTCCTCGTAATCCACCTCAAACCTGCTCTTTAAAGCAAGGCTGAGATTGGCGAAATCTCTTCCATAGTCCGCGAACATCACCGCTTTCCGGCCATTTCGCATGGCTGAGGCGGCAACGTGATCAAAAGCCTTTATTGTTGCCCTGCAGCTCGGCTCAACCTCAATTCTTGCCGAGTATCTGCAGTTGCTGCTCCTCATGCATCTGACGGCAGAGGCGATTATCTTGAGATGCCACTCTGGAATTATTGAGCCATCCAAGGCCATGTTTCTCAGCCCTATCGCTATCTCGTGCTCTATGCTCTCGGGAGGGCCGATGTCTATCTGCTCCATCCTGTCGAGGAGTGGCTCCTTAATGTCCGAAACTCCCTTGTAGTTTGCAGGGTTAGTTGATGCTATGACGAGCGTGTCGATTTTCATGGGGACTATGTCTCCTTCGGGTGTGGTGACCTGCCTCTCCTCGAGAAGCTCGTGGAGGAGAGTTTGGAGAGCTGAGGGGATTGAACCGAGCTCGTCGAAGTATGCGATGCCCCTGTGTGCCTTGAGAATCCTTCCGGGAGTGAAGACTTCCGGGTGGTCGAGCTCGTAGCCCTCCTTTATTTTCTGAAGGCTGATTCCGCCGATGAGCTGCCTCGTCGTCATCATTGGGTCTCCGGCGATCCTTATCCACTTCTTCGGGACGAAAACGAGCTCAACCTCATCCTCTTCCAAGAGCTTTTTCTTGCAGGAGAAGCACGTCGGCTGCGTCGGGTCGTCGTGAATTCTGCACCCCTTGATGGCGAGGATTTTGTCGGGTAAAAGCTTTGAAATTGCCTTTGAGAAGGTTGTTTTACCGTAACCCTTTTTCCCCTTGAAAAGGATGTTCGACCCGCTCATCAGGGCTGTTTTGACCATTTCCTTCTCCTTCTCCTTTCCTATTATTTCTTCAAATGGGTCGAGACCTCTTTTCTCAAATTCGAGGAGCTTCTCCCTCACGTATTCGGAAACGCTCTTCGAGTGGTAGTCTATAAGCTCCTTATCCCAGATGTCAACCTCCTCGCCGTTGAGAACGAACCTGGGAGCGTTACTTCTTTTTATTCTTACCTCTTCGAATATGTAGTCCATTGTTGAAATAATTGTTGAAGGTTTATATTTCAGTTTTGGTTGGTGTTTAGTTCAGATTATTGGTTAAAGTATGCCAATGAAAGGTTTTTAAACGTGGTATTCAGAATTGTCCAATGCTTAAACCATTAGTCAAGTGGGCTGGAGGAAAAAGGCAACTTTTGCCTGAACTTATAAAGAGAGTTCCTAGTAATTGGGATACATATTACGAACCCTTTGTTGGTGGCGGAGCATTGTTGATAGAACTCTACAACCAAAGACGGCTGAAATCAGCTGTCATTTCCGACTTAAATGAAGAACTAATTAACCTCTATAAGGTTGTAAAAAACAATCCTGCTGAGTTAATCGAAGCTTTAAATAATCCGCACTTTAAGAATGAAAAGGAAACGTACTTAAAACTGAGAAAAAGGTTCAACGAAATTATTGGAAATCCGGAATATAGTGTCGAGAGAGCGTCACTGTTTTTGTATCTAAACAAGCATTGTTATAACGGTTTATGGAGAGTAAACAAAAAAGGTAAATTCAACGTTCCATTTGGCAGGTACACGAATCCAAGTATGCCCTCAGAGGAGCTAATTCTTGAGTTCAGCAAGATGCTAAAAAATGTAGAAATACTAAACTATGATTTTGAAGAGGCTGTAAAATCTTCCAGGGAAGGAGATTTTGTCTATTTTGACCCCCCATATCAACCAGTCTCAGACACCGCATACTTTACAGACTATACCTCACAAGGTTTTGACTATTCTGAGCAGAAAAGATTGGCAAAAGTCTGTAAAAAATTGTCAAAAAGAGGCGTTTATGTCATGGTAAGCAACTCCAACACCGACGAAATAAAAGAGCTCTATGACGATTTTTACATTTTTGTAGTTAATGCAAATAGATTCATCAACAGTAAAGCAGACAGGCGTAAGGGGGCTACAGAGGTGATAATTACAAATTACGAGATTAAAGGAGGAGAAGAAAGAATGTGTACTTTAGACACGTTTATTTGAGTGTCTTCGTCTCAATAATCTTATCCAGATTTGAGCAAAATCTCGAAATCATTTTGTAATTTATGACGTAATCTATCTCCTGCATAGCTCTCATCAGTGGTTCCTTCATTGAGAGCCAAGCAGGACCATCAGTAATCCAAACGAACCCTACATGGTATTTTCTTGCTTCTCCTTGGAGAGTTATGTAGCTTTCAGCTATTGAAATTGGCTTGCTTCCAGTTGTATTGTAAAAATTGACCTCCAAAATCAATTTGGGTTCATTAGAAGCGTAAATTACAAAATCATGCCTTTTTGCTTGCTCTCTTGCGGTTTTTCCCATGGTCTTATAAAGTGAAAAATGAGGATCCTGAGGGACGACCTTCACATAGTCTGGCAAATGTTTTTGAAGATGTATCTGAACCAATTTCTCGAAAATTTCACCGCTCCTATTTTTCCTGGCGTTAGTATCTATTCCGACTTCAACTCCGAGCAAATAGTCATACAGGTCTTTGACTTCAAGAAGTAAATCTAAAATACCAACTTTATCTGAAAAGTAGACGTATTTTTCAGCTTCCTCATAGCTAAGCTTCTTTTTATTAAAATCATAATGTATAAAATCCCCAATTTCTGGATCTAAAACATCAATTTTAGCATTTTTTACTCTCTCTGCAATTAGCAAAGGAACTACTTGCAGCACTTCAGGATATTTGACAAGAAGGTCTTTAAATTCCTCTCTAATAGCCCCTTTGTCTGCTGCGTCTCTGAGGCTATTCAACAAAAATATTTGGCGTTTAAATTTCTTAACGTTATTCTTTACTTTCACCCAGTCAACAAAATACTCATACGTTTTGTTGCTTTTTAGCAAATTAGCTATAAACTCATTGAAGTACTCTTCAAAGCTGTTGAACCCAAGATTGTCGTATCTAACCATATTACCACCAAATTTCATCACCCTCGTCTCTTAAAAACCATACTGTTTTCTGGCAAATTTAAGCATTTGATCGAAAATCATTTATCTGATCGAACCTTCTTAGTTTTATGGCTTATTGGTTATGTATTGCTAATTCTGAGAACTGGGAAGTAATAAAAAAAGAGAATGCCTGGGGTGTTGCTGATAGACACAAAAATACAATCTCAAAAGTAAAGCCGGGAGATAAACTTGTAATTTATGGGATTCAGGAGAAAATTGGTAAAGACGAAGTTCTGGAGCCCAGAATATACGGCATTTTTGAGGCAGTTTCTGAAGTTTACAAAGATAGCAAGAGAATTTTCAAATCAAGGGCTGGGGAGAGCTTCCCATACAGAGTTAAATTAAAGCCAGTTATCATACCCGAAAAACCTTTAGAATTTAAACCATTGATTGACAGATTGGAGTTCATCAAAAATAAGAAAAGGTGGAACACCCATTTATTTGGCAGAGCTATGAGGGAGCTTCCAGAAAAAGACTACAAGCTTATTGAAAAAATGCTAAGAAGCTGATTGTTTACCATGGGAACCGTGTCGATGAGAGAAGTGCCATTCGAGGAGTATTTGGAGTACATAAAAAATCACCATCATGTGGTAATAGAAGATACTATACTTGAAATTGGAAAAAAATGGGAAATCAAAACTTTTGAGCCAGACGATTTTGAATTGGAAAATACAACAGTTTGGAGCTTTCCAGAAAGAGGAAAGTGGGCAACGCATTATCTTAATGCCAAGTATAGGGGAAACTGGGCGCCACAGATCCCAAGAAATCTTATACTGAGGTACACCGATATTGGTGATACTGTTCTCGATCCATTTGTTGGCAGCGGTACAACGTTGATAGAGTGCAAACTTTTAGGAAGGCATGGGATTGGGGTTGACATTAACTACGAGGCAATCATGCTATCATGGGATAGATTGAATTTCAGATACTCTCCAAAAATGTTCCCAAAGCTTAGTTACTTTGAAATAAAGGAAAATGAGCAAAGTTGGGTGGATCCCGTAATAAAACTGTATCATGGTGATGCCCGGAATTTGGATAAGATAGAGGATGAGAGCATTGATCTTATTGCAGCACATCCTCCTTATGCTAACATTATTTCCTACACCAAAGGGAAAAATGTTGATGGAGATTTATCAAAGATGCCAATAACCGAGTATTTCAAAGAAATGCGAAAAGTAGCAACGGAGTTTTATAGGGTGTTAAAGCCAGGAAAAAATGCTGCAATTCTTATAGGCGATACAAGAAAGCATAAACACTATGTGCCTATTAGTTTCAGAGTTCTCGAGTGTTTTTTGGATGCTGGCTTCATTTTAAGAGAGGGAATAATCAAAATACAATGGAAAATGAAAAAAACACGAGAGAGGTGGCGAGGCAAAAACTACGGTTTCCTTCTAATAGAGCACGAGCACATATTTGTTTTTAGAAAACCAGTTGACGATAGGGACTATAGGAGACATGAGTATAGCATAAAATGGGGCTATTAAGGCTATTAAGTTTAATAATTTATTTTAAAAAACATGTTTCGCAAAATATATAGTTCGCAAAATTATAGGTTTGCTAGCAACTAAAAATGTGGAAATATGCCTAGAGCTTGGGATGATTATAGGGAAAAAGTTGGGGAATTCATTAGGGCAGGTAAATTCGCAGGTGGAACAAAGGTTTCTCCACGTAAGCTTCCACCCCCAGAAAAGACGAGAGAAGTGTTGAACGAGACATTTCGTATATGTGAAGAAAGAGAATTTAGGCTGGTATTGGTTGAAGACCTTGGAGATTTTAAAGTTTTCATCCAGGTACCTGGTGAGAAGTCTGAATGCGACTTTTTTGTTTGGTATGCGAGATTTTCAAATGGTGAGATTGAAGAATATAAAGTTCCAAGTCATGATGAACTTGCAAAATGGTTCACGGAACTTAAGAAACAATCGGAAATTGTTGAAGAGTTTTTAATAAATTCGATCATAAGGTTGATAAGAGATAGGATGTCCGTCGAGGAAATTTTAGATAGGTATTTTAGAGGATTGGAAGAAGGCCTTAAAAAAGAGGTTTTGAAGTTTCTACTCACGCTAAAGTGGATCTCCGTCCAAGAAGATACGAATTACCCACCACCTAAAAAAATGGGCTCTAAGTATACTTTAGCCCTTTATGCACTACTTGAAGCAGGATTTAGCCTTAGAGACATAAGGAGAATTGTTAGATTTTAACCCTAGTACACGACAATTGGTTTTTGCAACGTTATGTAGTGGCTGTCTTTATCCATACTGCATGCCCTCCAACGCCAGTTTATAAGGTAAACTTTATTTACAATGAAAGTGTTACAATCCAACCATGGACGAAAAGGATAGAAAAATCATCTCAATCCTTCAGCAAAACGGAAAAGCTACACTCTCCCAGATAGCCGAAAAAATGAGAATGTCTGCAATGGGTGTGAAAAAGAGGCTTGACAAGCTGGAGAAGGGTAAAATTAAGCTCACTCCCCTGCTGAACGTTGAGGAGCTAGGTATAATAACTGCCGTCGTTGCGATGGAGGTTGAAAGCTCTGATGCGTTACGAAAGATTATCGAAAAATTCAGGGATTGTCCCAGAATAATCAAGTTTTTCGTCACAACAGGCAGCTACAACCTGTTCGCGTTAATCTATGCCGAAGATTACCACTCGCTGGAGAGCATAACTTTGGAGAAGTGCTCTCTCAGGTCTCAGCCGGGTATCAGGAGGTACGACATTTTCCCAATCCAGGAGATCTTCTACGACAGCTATCTCGACATAAAGGTTGTTGCGGAGAAGGAGAGAGAGGATGCCCCTTGCGGAGTATTCTGCGGCGACTGCTACAGGTATGAATCAAACAGATGCTTAGGCTGTCCTGCAACGAAATTCTACAGGGGCAGGCTGTAAAAATCGTAATCTTTTTTAATTAGGTTTTTAAGGATGTGCATGGACAGAATTGAAAAGCTCATTAAAAAAGTTAGCAAACCTGCGAGGCTGAGCGTGGAGCGCTGCAGGCTCTACACCGAGTCGATGAAGCAGACCGAAGGAGAGCCGATGATTATAAGGCAGGCTAAAGCCCTCAAGCACGTTCTTGAAAACATTCCAATCCAGATTCTCGACTCCGAGCTGATTGTTGGAACCATGCTGCCCAATCCTCCCGGAGCAATAATCTTTCCCGAAGGTGTTGGGCTCAGAATCATAAACGAGCTTGATTCTTTGCCGAATAGGGAAACGAACAGGCTGATGGTTGATGAAGAAGACGCAAAGGTTCTCAGAGAGGAGATTGCTCCTTACTGGCAGAGAAAAACGATTGAGGCCTTTGCCTTTCCCCTCATGCCGGACATAATGCAAATTCTATACACGGGCTCGGTCTTCGTTCTCACGGAAATAGCGGGAATTTCCCATGTTGCCGTGAACTATCCCTACCTTCTGAGGAGGGGGTTCAGGTGGTTTTTGGAGGAAAGCGAGAGAAGAATTAGAGCCCTTGAAGAGAGTGGTGTTTATGAAGGAGAAAAGTACTCATTTTATCAGGCTGCAAAGATCGTTTCCGAGGCTGTTATCAATTACGGTCTGAGGTACTCCAAGCTCGCTGAGGAGCTTGCGGAAAGTGAGGATGGAGAGAGGAGAGAGGAGCTTTTGAAGATTGCTGAAATTTGCAGAAAAGTGCCCGCAGAAAAACCTGAAACCTTCTGGGAGGCCGTTCAGTTTGTCTGGCTTGTTCAAAGCGCTCTGCATCAGGAAAATTACGAGCAGGCAATCTCGATGGGAAGGATAGACCAGTACCTTTACCCCTTTTTCAAGAAAGACATTGGGGAGGGCAGGATAAACAGAGAGCTGGCCTTTGACATCTTAGCCAATCTCTGGATAAAGACCAATGAAATCGTTCCAGCATTTGACTCCCTGCTTGAGCAGTATTTCAGCGGTCAGGCGACAAACCAGGCCGTAACGATCGGGGGCTGCGACATCTACGGAAATGATGCGACGAACGAGCTAACTTACTTGATGCTTGAGGTTACGGACAGGCTGAGGCTCAGACAGCCCAATGTTCACGTGAGGATAAACAAGGGATCTCCGGAAAGCTTTCTCAAGAGGCTGGCCGAGGCGATTTCCTCAGGCTGCAACAACCTCGCCCTCTTCTTTGATGATGCTGCCGTTAAAGCCCTGAAAAACGCTGAAGTGGACGATAGAGACGCACTGAACTACACCACCGATGGCTGTGTGGAAATTGCGCCCTTTGGCAACAGCTTCACTTCCAGCGATGCGGCGCTGATAAACGTCGCAAAGGCGCTGGAGTACGCTCTGAACGAGGGGGTGGACTTGCAGTTCGGCTACGAATTTGGTGCCAAAACCGAAAAACCAAAATTCTTGGAAGACTTGCTGGAAAAGTTGAGGGAGCAGGTTTCACACATCGTAAAGCTGGTTGTTAGAGGGAGCAATGTTCTCAGCTATGCGAACGCGGAGGTTAAGCCAACTCCTCTGCTCTCTCTCTGCGTTGAGGACTGCTTTGAAAAGGGAGTTGATGTCTCGAGAGGAGGGGCGAGGTACAACTTCACGGGAATACAGGCTGTTGGCATTGCTGACGTTGGAGATTCGCTTGTAGCCATTGAGGGGGCTTTGAACGCCGGTTACTCAATGGATGATATTGTTGAGGCGTGTAGGAAAAACTTTGTCGGCTACGAAAAGCTGCACAAACTCCTTCTTCAGAGTCCTAAATACGGAAATGACGATGATGCTGCAGATAAGTACACAAAAATGGTTCTGGAATGGTACTGTGAGGAGGTAAACAGGCACAGGAACTTCAGAGGCGGAAAGTTTGCTGCAGGTTGCTACCCCATGACGACTAACGTCGGGTTCGGCTTCTTCACCTCCGCCCTACCATCGGGAAGAAAAAGCGGAGAGCCGCTGAATCCGGGAGTAAGTCCATCAACGGGAATGGACAGGGAAGGGGTTACGGCTGTGATAAACTCGGCATCCAAACTGAGCTACGAGAATCTTCCCAACGGTGCGTCTCTGACGATAAACCTAAGCAGCGACGTGCTGGGAGAGAAGGGAGATGCAGTTATAGAGGCTCTGATTAAAAGCTCGATGGAGCTTGGCGTGATGCACGTTCAGTTCAACATCCTGAAGGAGGATTTGCTGAGAAAAGCGCAGCAGGAGCCGGAAAAGTACAGGTGGCTGCTGGTGAGGGTTGCAGGCTGGAGCGCTTACTTTGTTGAGCTGTCAAGGCCTGTGCAGGAGGAAGTAATAAGGAGAATATCATGCAGGATTTAGAGGGGAGAATTTTCAGAATACAGAGGTTCTCCATCCACGACGGGCCGGGCATAAGGACTACGGTCTTTCTCAAAGGCTGTCCCCTTCGGTGCATCTGGTGCCACAACCCGGAGTCGCAAAGCTTCAGCTTGGAAGTTGGCTACAGGAAAGAGAGATGTCTCGGCTACCACGAATGCCTTAAATCGTGCGAAAGGAGTGCGATTGAAGCAAGTGAGGGCATTTCAGTGCTGAGAGAGAAGTGCGATGGATGCGGCAAATGCGTTGAAGCCTGCCCTTCAGGGGCTCTCGAAATTTACGGCATGGATGTCACTGCAAGCCATGTGATGGAAATTGTCGAGAGAGACAGAGTTTTTTACAAAAATTCGGGCGGTGGGGTGACCTTTTCCGGCGGGGAGCCATACTTTCAGCCCGACTTCCTCCTCTCTCTGCTTGAGGAGTGCAGGAACAGGGGGATAAGCGCAGCAGTGGACACCTCGGGCTTTACCGACTGGAAGGTCATTGAAACTTCGATGGAATTTGCCGACCTCTTCCTTTACGACCTGAAGGACTACAGCAGCGAGAGGCACAGAAGGTTTTGCGGAGTTGGCAATGAACATATTCTGCAGAATTTGAAGAATCTTCTTGATGCTGGCAACAATGTGGTCGTGAGAATTCCGGTTGTTCCGGGCTACAATTTTAGCGAGGACTTCGATAGCTACATTGAGATTCTGGCAAAGCTCGGCTGCAGAAGGATTGACCTCCTGCCCTTCCATTCCTTGGCTAAGGACAAGTACAGATGGCTGGGCAGGGAGTGGTTGATGCCCGAAATCGGCGATGAGGCGAGAAGCATCGCATTAGCTTTTTCCGAAGCTCTCGAAGCTATGGGATTTGAAGTGACCGTTGGAGGATATTTTTGATAACAAATGCTTGCAATTTAAATTCGTGATAGAAAAGCTTATATAGAAATACCAATCCACCAATTTCTGCAATAGGAGGTGATGTGAAATGGCAACGTTACAGGGTCAACCTGTGCTGATATTGAGGGAAGGTACCCAGAGGACTGTGGGCAGAGATGCCCAGAGAATGAACATAATGGCCGCTCGCGTTATTGCTGAGGCAGTGAGGAGCACTCTTGGCCCAAAGGGAATGGACAAAATGCTCGTTGACAGCCTTGGAGATGTGGTCATTACAAACGATGGTGTGACAATTCTGAAGGAGATTGATGTTGAACACCCGGCAGCGAAGATGATTATCGAGGTGGCAAAGACCCAGGACAATGAGGTTGGTGATGGCACCACAACTGCAGTAGTTCTTGCCGGAGAGCTGCTGAAGAGGGCTGAGGAGCTTCTTGATCAGGAGATTCATCCTGCAATAATCGCAAACGGTTACAGGTATGCTGCAGAAAAAGCTCTTGAAATTCTGAATGAGATTGCAATCCCAATCAGCAAGGATGATGATGAGATTTTGAAGAAGATTGCCACAACTGCAATGACTGGCAAGGGTGCAGAGGTGGCAATTGACAAGCTTGCCGAGATTGCAGTAAATGCGGTTAAGATGATTGCAGAGGAGTCAAATGGCCAAGTTGAGGTCAACACGGACTATATCAAGATTGAGAAGAGGCAGGGAGGAAGCATTGAGGAGACTGAGCTGGTAGATGGCATCGTCCTTGACAAAGAGGTTGTCCATCCGGGAATGCCGAAGAGAGTTGAGAACGCCAAGATTCTGCTGCTCGACTCAGCTCTGGAGGTTAAGGAGACTGAGATTGACGCCAAGATCAGAATCACCGACCCGGAGAAGCTCCAGAAGTTCATCGAGCAGGAGGAGGCAATGCTGAAGGAAATGGTTGACAAGATTGTCAACGCCGGAGCCAACGTGGTCTTCTGCCAGAAGGGCATCGATGACCTTGCCCAGTACTACCTCGCAAAGGCTGGCGTGCTTGCTGTGAGGAGAGTGAAGAAGAGCGACATGGAGAAGCTGGCCAAGGCAACCGGAGCGAAGGTTCTGACAGACCTGAGAGACATCAGCAGCGAGGACCTCGGTGAGGCTGCACTCGTCGAGGAGAGGAAGGTTGGCGACGAGAAGATGGTTTTCGTCACCGGCTGCAAGAACCCCAAGGCGGTCACGATTCTTGTGAGGGGTGGAACAGAGCACGTCGTTGAGGAGATTGCAAGAGGTATTGAGGATGCGGTGAGGGCAGTTGCCTGCGCAGTTGAGGACGGCAAGGTTGTTGTTGGCGCTGGCGCTCCAGAAATCGAGGTAAGCCTGAAGCTAAGGGAGTGGGCTCCTTCACTCGGCGGCAGGGAGCAGCTGGCAGTTGAGGCCTTCGCAACAGCCCTCGAAATCATCCCGAGGACTCTGGCAGAGAACGCTGGTCTCGACCCGATTGACGTTCTTGTGGAGCTCAAGGCAGCCCACGAGAAGGGACAGAAATATGCAGGAGTTGACGTTGACACCGGAAAAGTCGTGGACATGAAGGAGAGGGGCGTCTTCGAGCCTCTGAGAGTCAAGACCCAGGCCATCGGCTCCGCCACTGAGGTTGCGGTGATGATTCTGAGAATCGACGACATCATCGCTGCCAAGGGACTTGAGAAGGAGAAGGGTGGAGGCGGAGAGGGTGGAATGCCCGAAATGCCTGAGTTCTAATTTTTAATTTTTGTTTTGGTTACCTGTAAAGCGTATTTGCTGGCGGCAGTTTTTTGGAATGGATTGCATCTGAATAATCGGCCAAATGCTTTTATTTACAAAGATAGGCAATAGCCTATGCGGATAAACTTTGAGGAAGTTGCGGAGAAGTCTCTTTCCGGTATTTACATACACGATGAAAAGTTCAGAATATCTTACGTTAACGAGATGGTTGTTAGAGCCACGAAATACTCCAAAGATGAGCTAATTGGTATGAGCGTTCTGAATCTGGCCCACGATGATGATGTACGGGTTTTAATCGACTCAACTAAAAGGGCCCTTTCGGGGGAGGAGGTCTTTTACGAAACGCGCTACGTTAGAAAGGATGGAAAGGTAAGGTGGGCATGGGGATTTGCACGCCCGATTGAGGTTAACGGCAAAAAGTACGTTCTCGGGAACTGGATTGATATAACGAGAGTGAAGGATCTGGAGCAGAAGCTGAGAGAGAGTGAGGAGTTCTACAGAACGCTGATAGAGGATTCACTGACTCCCGTTTACATCATTCAGGGAGGAAAAATGGTCTACGTAAACAGGGCCTTCGAGGAGTTCACCGGCTACACAAAGGATGAAGTTGTGGGGAGAAGCCCGTTTTTCATAATTCATCCGGAGGACAGGGAAGGGGTTTATGCGAAGTACATCGAGAGAGAATCGGGAAAAAGGGATGTGGACGTATACAGCTGGAGGATAATAACAAAAAGGGGAGAGGTGAGATGGCTCACGGCAAGGCCCAGCAGAATCACCTACAAAGGGAGGCCGGCGGTAGCGGCTACGGTGGTTGACACAACTTCCATCCACGAGCTCAACGAGAGGCTGAGAATGCGCGAGGACTACCTCCGACTTCTCAACAAAATTTTGAGGCACGACATCGCCAACGCTCTCGTCCTTGTAAGGACTGTTCTGGAGGAGAGAGAGGACGAGCTTTCAAATAAGGCTCTTGCGAGAGTAGACCACATTGTCAAACTCATCAGAGAGGTTGCTGGCCTCGAATCCGCTCTTGAGGAGCTAAGACCGACGAAGATGGACGAACTGGTCAGGGAGGTTGCAGAGAACTTTGGAGTGGAGTTTGAGGGTGAGGAAGTAACGGTAATGGCCAACGAGAGCCTCAGAACGATTGCCTTCAACCTCATCCAGAATGCAATTCAGCACTCAGGTGGGGAGGTGAGGGTGGAGGTGAAGAAGGATGGTAGATGGGGAGTTCTGAGAGTGGCCGACACCGGGAAGGGAATACCGGACCACATAAAGCAGAGGATTTTTGAGGAGGGCTTCACGACAGGTGGAACTGGGATTGGTCTTTTCATCGTCAAAAAGCTCACCGACATACTTGGCGGGGCAATAAGCGTTTACGACAACGAGCCGAGCGGGACCATTTTTGAGGTGAGGTTTAAGGCGGTTTAGGTAAAACGTTATTTACCCCTCGCAACCTTTTCCCTCCATGAAGCTCGTCACCTGCGGCTTACCTTACGCTAACGGCAAGGCTCATGTCGGGCACCTCAGGACGTACGTTCCCGCTGACGTTTACGTCCGATATCTCAGAATGTCGGGAGAAGAGGTTGTTTTCGTTTGCGGGAGCGACTGTCACGGCACGCCGATTGTTGTGAATGCCGAGCAGCAGGGTTTATCGCCAAAGGAACTTGTGGATATATATCACGAGCACTTCATCAAGATTTTTGACGCTTTGAACATAAAATTTGACTTCTACGGCAGAACGGACAGCGATTACCACCACCACCGCACCACTGAGATCGTGAAAAGGCTAATCGAAAAGGGCTATGTTTACCCCAAGGAGATTCAGCTTGCCTACTGCCCCAAATGCCAGAGATTTCTGCCTGACCGCTACGTTGAAGGAATCTGCCCGTACTGCGGTGCATTGGCAAGGGGAGATGAGTGTGATCAGGGGTGTGGAAGGCATCTGGAGCCGGGGGAGATTAAGGAGCCGAGGTGTAAGATTTGCGGCAGCAAGGCCGAGTTCAGGAGCCAGAGGCACTACTTTTTCAAGCTGACCGAGTTTCAGGACTTTCTGGAGGATTATCTGTCCAAACTGAAGGGCACTGAGAATGCTCTGAACTACGCCAGAAATTGGGTTAAGAACCTGAGGGACTGGTGCATAACCAGAAACCTTGAGTGGGGGGTAAGGTTTCCGGGCGAGCCGAATCTGGTGGTTTACGTCTGGGTTGATGCCCCCATAGGCTACATCAGCTTTACTGAGAAGGCTTGTGAGGAAAAGGGATGTGACTGGCGGAAAATATGGATTGATGGCGATGCTGAGATTATCCACTTTATAGGCCTCGACATCGTTTACCACCACTGCATTTTCTGGCCTGCGATGCTGAAAGGAGCTGACTACGCATTGCCTTCAGCGGTGGTGGCGAGCGGGATGGTCAAGGTTGAGGGCAAAACCTTCTCGAAGTCGAGGGGCTACGTTGTCTGGGTGGAGGAGGACTACCTGAAGTCGGGCCTGAGCCCTGATTATCTGAGATACTACATTGTAAACTACACCAGCCACCAGAAGGACCTGAACTTCTCATGGGAGGTCTTCAGGGAGAAGGTCAACAACGAGGTTATCGCCACTCTCGGAAACTTCCTCTACAGAGTGCTGCTGTTTGCGTGGAAAAACTTTGGCGAAGTAAGGATGGAGGGCGTTGACGAGGAAGTTCTGGAGAAAATCAGGGAGACCGAGCAAAAAATTCTCTCAGCCCTTGAGGAGTGGGAGTTTAAAGCTGCGAGTGATGCCTTCATGGAGCTTGCCACTTACGGAAACGTTTACTTCCAGAACGCCAAGCCGTGGGAGCTAATAAAGACTGACAAGGAGGCAGCAAGAAGGGCTGTTGCTTCGTGCCTTCAGCTTGCCAAAGCTCTCATAATATTCGCATATCCGGTAATGCCGGAAAGCATGGAGAGGATGGCAAAAGCAATAGGCCTTGATTTGGAGAATGTAAGATTAAGCGACGCTTACAAAGTTGATGAAGTCATGAAGCTCAGCAAACCTGAGGTGCCCTTCGCCAAGGTGGAGGATGAGGTTATCGAGAAGCTGCAGAAGGTGATGGAGAAGAGGTTCAGGGGAGAGGGAGAGAAAATGGAGCAGAAGGAGGAAATAAGCATAGAGGACTTCCAGAAACTTGACATCCGCATTGGTAGAGTTTTGAAGGCCGAGAAGGTGAAAAAGAGCAAGAAGCTCATCAAGCTCATTATTGACATAGGCGACGAGCAGAGGCAAATAGTGTCTGGAATTGCAGAGGACTACACTCCGGAAGAGCTTGAGGGGAAGCTTGTCGTGGTGCTTGCGAACCTAAAGCCGGCAAAGTTCATGGGCGTTGAGAGCAGAGGAATGATTCTCGCTGCTGAGAAGGATGGAAAAGCAGTGCTGCTGACCCCTGAGAAGGAGGTTGAGCCCGGGACGAGGGTTTGTTAGTCTTTAATTTTTTGTTCTGAATATTCATCTAATCTTAGGCAAAATCGAATTCCACATCGAGGAACTAGCAAATTTTTAAATCAGATTTTCAATCTTTTCCCTCGCAAGCTCGTTGATCTTTTTCGATTCTCTCATATCTTCATCTTTAAGCTCTCAAGTCTTTGATCGCATCAATTACAAGCTTGCTGAAGTTAGCTTTTCTCAGAAGAAGAATGTTGCCCGGGAGCCTGAAGATTGAAAGCTCGTCGTCTCTTTCAGGAACCGTTCTTTCAGACAATTTCCGCAATCTTAGTTAATTATTCTCTCCTTTATCCACTCCATCTCTAGAAGGCTAGGTAAAACCAGGCGACAAATGCCTTGTTTACGCAATGTCTACCAAAAAGGATGACGCGATCGTTCACCAATTTTACAAGCTTGTTTCAGAAGTTTTCCGAGATTTCCAAGCACATATTCAGACTCGACGTAGATTAGTTTTTGGGATTTTGGGCTGTATATCGCGTAAATCCCCGGTTTTTCAGGAATCTCCTTTCTACGGATGTCTGCCAACACAAACATGTCAGTTGAGATGAACTTTCGCAAAATTTCCAGAAAAACTCTTCAATCCTTTTCTGATATCTCATACATCTCAAGCTCCTTTCCTGCTCTTAGAAACACTAAACCCGAATCAGAAATAAAACTTGAAAAAGGAGAGCCAGGGCCCGGATTCGAACCGGGGTAAAGCGGATCTGCAGTCCGCCGCATAGCCCCTCTGCCACCCTGGCTTGATAAGGAGTAGGTTCAAATTTGTATTTAAAGATTGCTGTTGGTGATGGTAACTACTAAGCGGTAAAAAATTGAGCTTGGCGGATTTATCTGTACATTCTCCTCTCTATGGACTCCAGCTTATCCTCCAGGTCTCTCACTTTTTCTATGAAAAGTCTCTCTATTCTTCCTTCGAGGTCGTCAGAATTTACGGCTATAGTTCTTTTCACACTTTTGAACTCGTCCATAATCCTTTGCATTCTCAGTTCTATGCTGATCAGGAGTAAAGTTAATGATGCTATGAGCAATGTGGCAAAGAAAATCACGGTCATGTCGACACGGTCGTAAAGTGAAAGCCACCTGTACACAAGTGCCGCTGCCGAGAACACACTAATGACCGACAGCACGATGTCCCTCGCGTCCATTGTTAGTTTATGTGTGCTGATACTATATATCTTTTTTCTAAATTTGTGGGATTTAAGGTATGTTTTTATTTACCAGAATAAACAGGTTCTGTGGAGTACGTAACGCATCCGTTGATAAAGGAGAATACGATTGAAAGGAGAATGTATCAGATATCGATAGCAGCTACCGCCCTGACCAAAAACACGCTGGTTGTGATTCCAACGGGATTGGGGAAAACCACGATTGCCGCGCTTGTTATCGCCTCAAGATTGCTGAACGAAGATGGTAAGGTGCTTTTCCTCGCACCTACCAAGCCTTTGGTTGAGCAGCATGCGAGGTTTCTGAAGAGGGTGCTCAAAGTTGAGGAAATAGTGTCTCTCAGCGGCGAAGTTCCTCCAGAAAAAAGGAAGGAGTTGTGGGAAAAGGCAAGAATTGTGGTTTCAACTCCCCAAGTTGTTGAAAATGACCTTCTCGCAGGCAGAATAAGCCTTGAGGATGTTATACTCGTTGTTTTTGACGAGGCTCACAGAGCTGTTGGAAACTACGCGTACGTTTTCATCGCCAAAGAGTACCTCAGAACGGCCAAAAAGCCGCTAATTCTCGCAATGACAGCCTCTCCGGGAAGCGATCCGGAGAGAATAATGGAGGTAATCCAGAACCTCGGCATAGAAGCCATTGAAGTTAGAACGGAGTGGGACAGTGACGTTGCACCTTACGTTGGAAAGAAGAGGATTGAATGGATAAAGGTGGACATTCCGGAGGAGATGAAGGAAGTAAAGGAGAGGCTTAAGGAGTGCATAAAAATCAGATTCAAGAGATTGAGGGAACTCTGGATAGAGGTGCCTGAAAACTCGTCAAAGAGGGACCTTCTTGCCCTTCAGGAAGCCCTTCAGGCAGAGGCTGCGAGCAGTCAGAGTTCAGAGATTTTTGAGGCTCTGTCGATTCTGGCCGAGATAATGAAGCTCCAGCATGCCGTTGAGCTCATAGAAACTCAGGGGGTAAAGGCGGTAAAAAGCTACCTCAGAAAGCTCGTAAGGGAGGCGACGTCGAAGGGGGGGAGTAAAGCGGCAAAGAGTATCGTTGGCGATCCAATCTTTAAAAAAGCTGTTATAGCTCTTTCGAAATGCAAGGTCGAGCATCCAAAGCTCGAAAAGCTGAAGGAAATCCTCAAAGAGCAGTTTGAGAAAAATCCCGATTCGAGGGTTATAGTGTTCACAAACTACAGAGATTCTGCAGAGATGCTTGTAAACGAGCTCTCACCACTCTTCCCCGTTGCTAAGTTCGTTGGACAGGCGAGCAGAGACAACGACAAGGGAATGAGGCAAAAGGAGCAGATAGAAACCATTGACAAGTTTAGGAGAGGGGTGTACAAGGTTCTCGTCGCAACGTCAGTGGGAGAGGAGGGGCTCGACATCCCATCTACCGACTTGGTGGTTTTCTACGAAGCGGTGCCGTCAGAAATCAGGGCAATTCAGAGGAAAGGAAGGACGGGAAGGGGGAGAGAGGGCAGAATCGTCGTTCTGGTTACGAAGGGAACTAGGGACGAGGCCTACTACTACTCCAGCATGAAGAAGGAAAGAAAGATGTACGACAAAATACTTGAGATAAAGAGAATAATCGACAGAAAGCAGAGGAGCATTGGGGATTACGTTCTGCCAGAGGAGACTGGAATAAAGGTCATTGTGGATTCAAGGGAGCTTAGGTCGGAAGTCGTGAAGCACCTGAGGGAGATTGGAGCGAAGATCGAAATAAGAAATCTCGAGGTCGCGGATTACGTTGTGAGCGACAGAGTCGCGGTGGAGAGGAAAACGGTGGAGGACTTCCTGAACAGCATTATTCAGAAGGAAAGGCTCTTTTCACAGGTCGCAAGGTTAAAGTCTGCGTACAGCAGGCCGGTAATAATCATCGAGGGCGAGAACTTCTACAGGGGAGGTGTGCATCCCAATGCTGTGAGAGGGGCCATTGCATCGCTGATTATCGACTTCGGAATTCCGGTGTTGAGGAGCAGCAATGCTAGGGAAACAGCAGAGCTGATCTTCGCAATGGCGAGGAGGGAGCAGGAGGAAAGGAAGAGGGGAGTTGTGGAGCACACCGCAAAAACAAAAAGAACGCTTAAAGACGAGCAGGAATACATAGTTTCGGCAATCTCGAACGTTGGTAACGTAATAGCCAGAAATCTTCTGGATTACTTCCAGACGATAGAGAACATTGCAACGGCAGACGAGGAGGAGCTGGCGAAGGTGCCGAAGGTTGGGAAGAAAATTGCAAAGAGGATAAGGCGTGTTATGACCACACCCTACAGTGAGGCGGGTTTTTACGATAGCGAAAGCTTTTAATTCACTTTTTGGTTAAAGCATTTCAGGCCACGGTAGCTCAGCAGGAAGAGCGCGTGCTTGGTAAGCACGAGGTCGCGGGTTCAAATCCCGCCCGTGGCTTGCTTTATTTTCAGTTCGCTGGATTTATCTCTCAGGCAGGATAAACCTGCTTTAAAGCCTATCAAAGCCCGAACTCCTCTATGAACTCCCTTATCTTCTGATACTTCTCCAGAAACCTGAAGCCTTTATCGGTGAGGGAGTAATACCTCCTCCCGCTTTCGTCCTGAATCTCCCTGACAAGCCCTTTCTTAACCAATTCGTCCATGTAGCGGTTGAAGTTCTGCGTTGAGAGGTTTGAGAATCGCAGCAAAGGTGTAGGGAGGATGGAGTTGCCGTGCTTCCTTATGATTGAGAGAATGTCGTATATGATTTCCAGCCTGTCTCTCCTCGTCATTTGACCACCTCAGAGCTTTCTGAGCACTCTGTATGCGATTATGAGGATTACCGCAACTGAGAGAGTGTAGATGGCAAATCTGAACTCCAATGGCAGGAATCTGAAGGTCAGGGAGATGTTGAGCAGCCAGAAGACGAAAAGCAGGATGTAGAGGGGATAAGCTCTCTTCGACCTGCTCTCATGTCGGAAATGGCTGTAATTAACGAATATCGCAGCAACAAGCAGGAAAACAAGCGCAAGCTGTGAAATCAGGAAGACGAGGGGCATCCTTGAAAGGAGGGAAGTGAGGGCGATGACCAGAGCAACTCCGTTTATCACAACCTCGCCCGGAAACCTCTCCAGCCACCTCCAGAGAAGGCTGTAAATTGTGTAAAGGATGGCAGCTGATCCTGAGTAGGCGAGAAAGGCCATGCTGAAGGCCATAATCCCCCTCAATCCTTCCAGACTGATTTCCTCAAACATCACTCCTGATGCGGAGAGCAGGAGAACAACGAATCTCAGGAAATAGGCGAGGCCGAGGAAGAGGAAGGTGTTCGAGAAGAAATGGAATCCCCTATAGTCGGAAAGCTTGTAAACCTCCCTCAGCCTGTGGTAAATCAAAAAGCAGATTAGGAAAATTATCGAGGAGTATAGGGCTTCAGCTGCGATGAACTCCAGCGGCGGTAGCTTGGGCGGTATCATCGGTGGTGGCATGAGCCCAATTAGACGGGGAAGTTTATAAAGAGAATGGACTTTTGATGCACATTTTCCTTTCTTCCCGCTTTTATAGCCTGATTTCCTACAAATTATAGAGATTAAGGAGGTGATGGAATGAGGAAAGTGCTGGCGGCGTTGCTGGCTCTGGTGGTTGTTGGGGTTGTTGCAGCATCTGCCCAAGGCTTCCGTCCGGCAGTGCCAAAGCTGGAAATAAACGAGAGCAACTTTGAGGATGTGAAGGCGAAGATTCTGAGCCACCTTGAAGAGAGAATAGAGGATCTGCAGAAGCTGAAGGAGGACGTTGAAAACGCAGATTCAGCGGATGAGCTGAAGAGCGTGATGGAGGAGCATGCGTTGGAGAGAGCTAAGGACATGACGCTTAGAAAAATTGACAGGGCTATTGAGAGGCTGGAGAGCAGCGGAAACAGTGATGCGGTAAGCGAGCTTGAATCTCTGAAAGATAAGGTAAGCAGTGCTACGAGCATGGAAGAGCTGAGACAAATCATGGAGGAGTTCAGGGGAATAATGGAGGATGCTGGATTCATGAAGGAGGGAATCCCTCCGAAGATGCCGTGCGGTGGGATGCCTGAGGATGGCCCAAGAATGCCTAACGCAAATTCTGCAAACGCCTAACAATTTTTTATTTTTTGAGGTGGAAATGAAATGCCGGCAAGGAAGCTGACCTTCATTTTAATAATAATGCTCTCTGGCGCAGCCATTCTTTCCGGATGCTCTTCGCAAGGCGAGGACGTTAAACCTGATCCCAAGCCTGCAGTTGACGAAAAAGTGACAGCTCCAAATCCCGAAACCACGTCAAACATCTCTGCACCAATGCCCCCTCCAAAAAACTCCACTTCTCCAAGTCAGATAGTTGTCGTTGCAGCAGCTTACCCGATTGTGGACACAAACCAGACAAAATGCTACGACAATTTTAAAGAAATTCCCTGCCCTGAACCCGGAGAGCCATTCTACGGGCAGGATGCGCAGTTTACAGTAAACCCGCCGGAATATGCCGATAACGGCGATGGAACGGTTACTGATAAAGCCACGGGTTTGATGTGGGTCAAGGATGACAGCGGCTACTGCATGAACTGGAAGGAGGCTCTGGAGTACGTTCAGAAGATGAACGAGCAGGGCTATCTCGGCTACAGCGATTGGAGGCTGCCCAATGCGAAGGAGCTTCAATCAATTGTGGATTACACGAGATCATCCGATGCCAGCGACCCCTCAAAGCGTGGTGTTGCGATAGAGCCAATATTCACCGTGACTTCAATAATCAACGTGGGGGCAATGTTTCCAGCTATCCGCACGCTCGTGGCCCGCAGGGGGATGTTGTAAGAATTTGCAATTTCGTTAGATTGGTTAGGGATACTTGAGTTTACGGTCAGCAGTTTTCCCAACGACATAAGAGTATGGATAAAGGTTTAGGAGTCATCAACATAAATTTACTTGGTGAAAGTCATGGAGAAATCAGCCTATGAAAAATACCTGAAAAAACCGCTAACACCATTACCGTGGGAACATAGACTGATACTGGAGAAAGGAGAAGATATCCCTTTAGAAGGAGTTTTAAGCTTCTCGGAAAAGGACAAACTGCTCGATGAGGGCTATCTCCCCTACGAGAACGGCTTCCACCACTTCCCTGACGGCAGAGCTTATGTCGCCTGTCTGACGAAGATGCCGAAGGTTAGTGCAGAGATGATTTACTGGTGGTTCAGGTGGCATTCTGAAGAGGCGATTCGCTACCAGATATGGTATCCCGGCAAACATTTTGACGTTAGAACAGATGAGACTGGCTCCACTCACTACGTAACGGAAGACGTCGGCACGGGAAAGCAAAGAATTGTCATCAGGTTCATGACTCCTGCGGAGTTCGGATTCAGCAAGGAAAAGCTTGAAACGATTGATCTGAAGAGAAATGCCATTATATGCGCCAGAGTCGGGGCAGAGATTCCCGGACATGTAGTATGGCACACCTGGATGTGTCACTACGCCAGAGAGGCTGAGAAAGGAGTTGAGCTGAGGAGCAGGTTCTGGATCGGGGAAGAGATAGAGGTTAGCGGCCCTCTTGCCTTAATCCTAGCAAGATTGCTCAACAGACAGGCAGTGAAGAGAAGAATGATTCCCGGAAATATTGGAAGGCACATGTTCCACCACTGCGCTCAGGAGTATCACCACCTGGCAGAGATTCTGCCTGAGGTTTATGAGGAATTCGGAGGTATGAGCTGAGTGCAGATGGACAAAAGATGCACATTTTCTTTTCCTCTTTCTTAAATGCCCTTGAACCCCTTGTTGGTTGGTGAGTGGAATGAATCTGACCAGCTTCGAGGAGGCTGAGGGGAAGGTGTTGAAGTTGATCTTGCTGTCCAATCGAATGCTGAGGCATGACGTGATGAATGCCGTGACCTCTGCACTGCTTTTTCTGGAACTCTTCGAGAAGACGGGAAGGGAAGAGCACTTGGAAAGGGCGAAAGCATCCATAAACAGAGCAGTTTTTGCTGTGAGAAACTCCAAGTTCGTCGAAGAGCTTGCCGCTGAAAGAGAGCCAAGATACATTAAGGTGGAGGAAATTGCGAGGGAAGTTGCGAGGAACTTCAGCATACCCGTTCTGGTTGAGGGGGAGTGCCAGGTATTTGGCGATAGGGGGATTTTCGGGGCGATATTTGAGAACCTGTTCCAGAACGCCGTCCAGCACTCAGGGACTGACAGGGTGGTGGTGAAGGTGGAGAGAAAGCGGGGGAAGTGTTTTATTAGAGTAAAGGACTACGGAAAGGGAATTCCTGACGAGATTAAGGACAAGATTTTCAGTGCAGGATTCAGCAGCGGAGAATCGGCATGATCAGGAATGGGGCTGCACCTCGTTAAGGAGATTGTTGAAAGTATTGGAGGGAAAATATGGGTCGAGGATAACGAGCCGTGTGGGGCAGTATTCGTCATGGAGTTCCCGCGAAGGTTCTTCCTGAGTTAAAGCATTTTGGTTCAAACAATTTTGGTCTGTGCGGTTACGTAGTCCATGGGCGATGGCTTCCGCCTCCTCGATTGCGGAGTATATCTTCTGACGGTAGAAGCTTCAAGAGCTTCTCTGACGAGAATTTCCGAGTTTCTCCTTTTCCCGAACTTCCGAAACCACGACCTTCGCCCTTTGCGGATAAAATCCTTTATTGTTTTCATCTTTAATGAACTTAATCTGGAAAAATGGACCAAAGATGCACATCTTTCTTTCTCCCAAGTTAAATACTCCCCGCTGCCAGTTAAGGCATGAGAGGAATTTGGATTGCTGGGCTCGTAATGCTTCTCTTAATTGTCCCTTCGGTGGCAGAGGAAAACAGCAGCATTGCCATCCAGAACCTCAATGTGGAGCCGCAGAGGCTTTTCGTCGGAGATTCCGCAATCGTGACCGTGACTCTCTACAATCCCCTCGAAAGTGCTGTTAAAGTCTCCTCAGTGAGCGTTTTGGGATCCGGTATATCCTACGACTCCTTCGAGCTCGGCTACATACCACCAAAGTCCACGCACACCTTCAGCTTCGCCGTTAAAGCTGTAAAGGAAGGTGTGCACAACGTAGAGGTTGCGTTTTACACGGAAAGCGGTGCGGTGAGGAGCTACTTCACGCTTTTTGTTGAAAACAGGATGCCTGAAATATCCTTCAGCGAGAACGTGAAGGTTGGGGAGGTCAACAACCTGAGCCTCATCATCTCCTCTCCCGTAGAGATAGAGAATGTCGTCATCGACCCCCTCTTCGAGTCAGAGCCCGACAGAATCATCCTTTCGTCGGTTTCGGGAACCGCTGAAGTCCCCATCAGATTCTTCGGCGAGCGGAGCGATTACGAGTTCAGAGTCTCCTTCTACAGCGGCAACAACTACCACAGCTACACCGCTAAGCTCACACCTGCCTTTGAAGAGGGGAGTGAGCTTGCCGTGAGCGTCTCGGTTCCTCAGTCCTCGGCCTTCCTCTACGACGTGGTGGAGATTTCCGCAACAATCACCAACCTGAAAGATGATGCTGTCAGCGCAATCAAATTCTCCGCCTCGTCGAACAACGGAAAGGTCCTGCTCTCCACCGACGAAATTGCTGAACTTGAAAGCGGCGAAAGCTCGGAAGTCACCCTCCTTTACTCCCCAGAACGGAGTGGGAGGGATGTGATAACCCTTGCAATCAGCTACAAAGACGGGATGGGAAAAGAGAGGACGCTGGAGAAGGCTGTAAACATCGATGTTCAGGACAGCTCCGCCGTCGACGTTTCGGGAGTTGAAATAGAGGCAAAGGCGACATCCTCAGCCTCCGCTCCGCCGAGGGGGATGTTTGGTCCCACATCAAGCTCGGTCTCAACGAGAGTGGAGATAACTGTAAGCGGCGAAGTTGTGAACAGGGGATTCAGCTACGCAAAGAACGTCCTCGTTTACCTTGACTTCGGAAGCGATACCGAGGAGTACTTTGTGGGAGAGGTGGAGCCCTCAGACTCGGACAGCTTCAGCATTCCCGCAAGCGGAAGTGAGAGGAGTGTTAAGGTTGTTGTGGAGTGGACCAACGAGCTTGGAGAGGTGCACAGCATTTCCAAGAGCTACCAGCTCAATCCCATAACGGTAAGCACAACATCACCACCGCAGCGCCAGAGCCTTCTGACACCTCTGAATCTGGCAGCAGTCGCAATTGCTGCCGTCGGTGGAGTTCTGGTTTTCAGAAAATGGAGGAGCAGGAGAAAGAATGAAAGTAATAGAGCTGGTTGATGTTTACAAAATTTACAGGACTGCATACTACGAGGTCCACGCCCTCGATGGTGTGAGCATGGAGGTTGAAGCAGGGGAGTTCGTTGCGATAATGGGGCCGTCGGGCAGCGGCAAGTCAACGCTGCTCAACATGATAGGCTGCCTCGACAAACCGACGAAGGGCGAGGTAATCATAAACGGAGTCAAAACGTCAGGGCTGAGCGACAGAGAGCTCACCAAGCTTCGCAGAGATTCGATTGGCTTCATCTTTCAGCAGTACAATTTGATACCTACTCTCACCGCCCTGGAGAATGTGGAGCTGCCGATGATTTTCCGCGGTGTTGCGAGGGCGGAGAGGGAGAGGAGGGCGAAAGAGCTTCTCAAAGTGGTGGGAATTGAGGAGCTTGCGGACAGAAGGCCAAGGGAGATGAGTGGAGGGCAGCAGCAGAGAGTGGCAATTGCAAGGGCTCTGGCAAACAACCCGAAAATTTTGCTGTGTGATGAGCCCACTGGAAACCTCGACACCAAGTCTGGGAGGCAGGTTATGGGCATTCTCAAAAACCTGAATGAGGAGAATGGGGTTACCGTCGTTCTCGTCACCCACGACCCATCTCTTTCGGAATACGCTGACAGAGTCATCAGAATCAGGGACGGGAAGGTGGTGGAGGATGTATATTGAGCTCGCCGTCAGAAACCTCGAGAGGGCGAGGGCGAGGAGTATTCTGGCCGTGGTCGGAATAATCATCGGAGTTGTGGCTGTAGCCTCCATCGGCATCTTCGGCAACGCGATGAAGCAGACCGTGCTGGAAAGGTTCGAGGATCAGGCGGATACCATAGTGATAACTCCGAGATACACAGAGGGTTATTCCGGGATAGAGGAGGACGATTTCGAGCTGATAAAGAGGGTTGAGAGAATAGAGTACGCCATTGCGGTAAAGGATGAGAGGGGGGAGGTCGAGTACGAGGACAGGAAAGCCTTCCTTACGGTTTACGGAGTGGACGGGGATGACCTTGAGCTGCTTTACGACGCCTACGAGGGCAGCATAAAGCTCAAGGGCACTGCGGTCGTGGGATACAGGCTTGCGGAGGACTTCGGGCTGGAGGTGGGGGACAAAATCTCTGTCGAGGGCAAAACGTTCAAGGTTGCAGCTATACTTGAGCAACAGGGGATGGGGGGAGGAATCAACCCGGACATGGCCGTTTTCATCTCAATGGAGGACTTCGACAGGCTCTACGATCAGGAGGGCTACACCTCGGTTATAGTGGAGGCGGAGAGTCTGGAATACATCGAAGCGATCGAGGAGGAAATTGACAGCACGCTGAACAAAAAGGATGAGAAGGTGGACATAAGAGACTTCGAATCGCTGATAGAGAGCGTTGAAGAGAGCCTGAACTCGATGACGCAGTTCCTGATGGCAATAGCCGCAGTATCGCTTCTCGTTGCTGGAGTGAGCATCCTGAACATCATGCTGATGTCAACGATTGAAAGGACGAAGGAGATTGGTGTTATGAGAGCCATAGGAGCGTTCAGAGAAAACATTATGATGGTATTTCTGCTTGAAGCGCTGATTCTCGGATTGACGGGCAGCGTTGTTGGGGCTGTTATGAGCGTTGCGGGCGGTTATGCCATAATCTCGATGATGGGTTTCTCCACAGCATACGTCCTCCATCCATCCTCTGCGCTCTACATTGCAGAGGGCTTTGCGGTGGGAGTTCATACAGCAGTTGCGAGCGGTCTTTACCCGGCATGGAAGGCGAGCAAGCTTGAGCCGATTGAGGCGCTGAGGTATGAATGACTTTTGCCGATATTTTTACTTTGAAAAGAGAGGAACTAATAAAAGCAGAGGGGGGTTGAAGACTACGGAATGAAGAACGTTGAGGTTCTTACAGGAGACCCGAAAAAGGCCATTCTGAAGCTTTCGGCACCGATGGTAGTCAGCAACTTGATTTTCACTCTTTACAACCTCGTGGACGGTATATGGGTGGCGGGACTCGGCCCGGATGCGCTCTCCGCTGTGGGCATGTTTTTCCCCATTTTCTTCGTCTTCATCGCAATATCGTTCGGTCTGAGCGTTGGGGCAAATTCTGCGGTATCGAGGAGAATCGGCGCGAAGAGATACGATGCTGCATGCGTTGCCGCCACTCTCGCAGTGGCAATGGGAATCCTCGTATCGATTCCCATGACTCTGTCGGTAGTGTTCCTCAATGGTGTGATGGTGTTTCTCGGTGCGGACGGGGAGATTTTGAGGCTGGCCGTCGATTACGGAAGCATCATGCTTCTCGGAAGCCTTTTTCTGGTTTTCAGCAACGTTTCGGCAGGGATTCTTAACGGAGAGGGGAATGCGAGAATGGCCATGTATGCCAACGCTGCCGGAAGCCTTCTGAACATGGTTCTCGACCCCATTTTCATCTACCTGCTCGGCTACGGTATTGCGGGTGCGGCGATTGCAAGCGTAATTTCCATGGCTCTCTCCTCAATCGTTTTCTCATTCTGGTTTTTGAGCGGGAGAAGCTACGTGAGGTTCAGGGTTGCGGGATGGAACTTGCCGACAGTGTTCGACCTTCTTAGAGTCGGCATGCCGGCTTCTCTCTCGATGCTGACGATGTCTGTTGCCTTCATGCTGATAAACCGCGTCGTCATCGAAACGGGAGGAAGTGAGGGGCTGGCAGCATACACGAGTGCGTGGAGGCTGATTCAGTTCGGCTTTGTCCCGCTTTTTGGAGTTAGTGCTGCTTTAACGGCAGTTTCAGGCGCAGCTTACGGGGCGAGAAATCCGAGGAAGATTGGTGAGTCCCTGAATTACACCGTGAAGCTTCTGCTGGCAGTTGATGCAGCGATACTCGCCTTAATGGTAGCTTTCGCCCCTCAGATAGCTCTGATTTTCACATACACCGAAGTTTCAGCCGTAATGTATGAGGAGATAGTCCGAACAATCAGGATTGCGGCATTCGTTCTGCTTTTCGCTCCGCTCGGAGTCTCCTCATCTGCCGTTTTTCAGGGGATGGGAAAGGGAGAGAGGAGCTTTGCGATAACCGTTTTGAGGGCGATTGTTTTTCAGGTATCGCTTTGCTACGTTCTCGCCGTGCCATTTGGATTCGACGGAGTTCTTCTTGGCTTCGTTCTGGGGGAGGCGCTTGGATGCTTTACAGGTTTCAGCTGGGTAAGATTGACTGTGAGAAGGCTCGAAAGATGTCTGCTGAGCACTTAATATTCTCCCATTGCAATTACAACTCTTTTCGCAGTTGGATAGCGCTTGCAAGGCTGCGAGGGCACTTCTGGGCAAAAGCTCGATGGGGGCTATCTCTCCCACGTCTTCCTTAAAAACTCCCTTATCACTTCCGACTCAATCCATCCCCTGTCAAGGTCCCTGATGAGCTTCTCAATCCTCTTTACCTGCTCGATAATCTTCTTCCTGACTTTCTCGTCTTCAACCTCCATTTCTGTTATGAGCTGCAAGGCTGCGAGTGGATTGCGGATGTGGTCAACGAGAATGGCGAACTGCTCGATGTTCCTCTCAATCTGCTCGTAGGCGAGAAACTTCTCCTCTTCGAGCTGAATGGCGTTCAGGGCAAAAGCCACGTCTGCTGAGAGCGTAGTTAGAATTTCAACCTCGTCTTCGGAGAAGGGTCTGTCCGAGTGGATTATAATGACTCCCTTAACCTTTTCATCGTAAACCATGGGAATCGTGAGGGCATAAAAGCTGCCATGAACGCTGATGTGCTTGCAGCCCTTTATGTGCCTGTCAGGTTCAAGTCTCACGGTTCTCTTGCTTGTAATGGCCTCCTTTACGCACTCAGAACCCTCAGCACCCTTTGGATAGAAGACCATCTCGCCATCCTTAGCCACTCCGACGAAAACTGAGGGGTAAAATTCCGAGAGCTTTTCCACTATTGCTTCAACAAGGTCGTCTGCATCCCTCTCTCTGACAAGAAGGTCGTTGATGTCGTTGACAATTCTCAAAAGCCTGTTCAGCCTTTTAATCTCCTCCTCATACTCCTTTCTCTTGGTTACATCTCTCGCTATCCCCTGAACCCCCACCAGCTTTCCATTCTCGTAAATCGGTCTTGTTTTCACTTCAAGCCACAGCAATCTTCCATCCTTGGTTTTGCATAGAACCTCGAAGGGCTCTTCATTTGGCTCGCTCTGAAGAGTTCTTTTCATTCTCTCTTTTACGAGTTCAGCAGAATCGCTTACCAGCAAATCCCAGATGGTAAACTTTCCAAGGTCTTCAGGCGAGTAACCGAATCCCTCTATTGCTGCTCTGTTTACGGCTGTGAACCTCCCCTCAAGGTCGTGGACATAAAGAAAGTCATTGGCGTTTTCCCATAAGTCTCTATACCTTCTTTCACTTTCCTCAAGCTTTCTGTAGGCTTCTTCTATCTCTTTCTCCCTTTTCTTCTTCTCAATAGCGTTTTTCACAGCCAGCGGGAGGCGGCGAATGTGCTTGGGCGATTTTAGAACGTAGTCGTCGAATCCCTCTTTCATCGCCTCAACAGCAATTTCCTCATCGCCTGTCAGTGTGAGCATAATCACTGGCGTAAAGGGCGAAACCTGCTTTACAGCCTTTAAAACGTCGAAGCCTGTCCCCCACCTCAGCCTGTAGTCGGTGATGACAGCATCAAAGTTGAAGTTTTCGAGAGCTTTCTCCAGATCCTCTTTTGAGAGTATTTCAACCACTTCCAAATCCGCAAACTCTTTTTTAAGCTCTCTCACAGCCAGAATTCTGTCATCCGGGTTGTCATCGGCTATAAGTATTCTCATCTCAAACCTCCGGTTTCTCATTAAGAATTAGCCAGTAAATATTCATATGTTTGGTGAGATTCAGTAAATCCTCAAAGCGGACAGGCTTCACAAGGTAGGAGTTTGCTCCGAGGTCGTAAGCTCTGTTTATGTCCTCTCCATTTCTTGATGAAGTTAAAACAACCACGGGAATCCTCTTCAGCCTTTCCTTCGATTTAACCCACTTCAGAACTTCAAAACCCGAAACCTTTGGAAGCTTTAAGTCAAGGAGAATCAGCACGGGCTTGTTTTCTTGCAGGTAGCTTATCGCCTCCTCCCCATCCTTCGCCACATCAAGGGGATTGATTATCTTGGCCTTCTCAAAAGCCCTCTTAATCATGAAAACATCGTCTGGATTATCCTCAACCAGCAGGATTCTGTCCATCTTCACACCTCTGATTATCCTGCGATTGACACTATCCCATTCAAAATTAAATATTTTTCGTGTGATTACCGCTGCTCCGCCAACATAATCAAAAACTTTCAGACGACAAAGTAAACCCACCACTCCCTTTTCGCTCTGACATCAAAGCTCCCCTCAGCGACTCTGAACTCGCATCCAATTCTGAACTTCCCCCTGGCCTTCTTCAAAGCCCTCTCCACCTCCACAGCATTGCTCTCAACAATAATTTTCCTTTCCCTGATGTCGAAGAATATCCTGCCATCGTAAATGTCAGCAATGGCATTCCTGATTTCGTAGCTGTTCAAAATCTCACACCCCTCTCTCCAGTATCCTCCAGCGTAAATTTCTCTTCCTCTATCTTCGCCAACCTTTATGGGCATCCTCAGAATCTCTCTGTAAAGAGTTGGGGGATTTTTGCTCTCCAGAATCACCGCATCTCCCGTTTCAATGTTTATTCTTTCAGCATTGCACACCAGCAACTCCCCATAATACCTTTTGGTTCTCGTTAAGGGCCTGAAATCCTCTCTGAAAACTGGAATGTTCAGCGGAAAGACGAAGAGGTTATCGCCTAAGCACAGACTGCTTGCAAAAGGCCCAATCTCACTGGAAACGTAGAGGTTGCACTTTTTCTTCACAAACCTGTTTATGAGCTCCCACCTCTTTTTTGTCAGGGATGAGAAGCTGAAGATGAAGGTCGCATTTTTGAGCTTGTCCCAGAGCATGGCGTGTATTTCCTTTACAGCCTTCTCAAAGGTTAGTTTCAGAATTCTTCGCAAATCCTCGCCAATCTCACTTCTCGATGCTAAACTCGCCTTTAATCCCTTTGCCAGCAGATTTATGTCAGCCCACCTCGCTATGGTTGAGGCTGGAGCAGAAACCACATCAACTCTCTCCATCTCAAGGATGGCGGAAAGAACATCGAGTCTCCTTGAATTCGGATATGTGGAGATTACGTAGTCGGCATCAAACATGGCCAAAGCCAGCCTTTGCGAGAATTCCGATGACAGCAACGCGACGTTTCCATTCTCATCAACTCCATCCCCCTCCCTTCTCCCGGCGACAAATATCACCGCCCCTCCTCCCTTTTCAAGCCCTGCAGAGTTGAAAATCGCGTACATGCCCGGCATCCAGTTTTTAACAAGCATATCTCGGCTGAGAAGGTAATACTTAGGGCTTCCGGACGTTCCGGAGGTGTGGATTTATTATCGAGTTCTCAATGCCCTCCAGTGACTTCAGGGCGAAGCTGGCTGGATTTGCTGTCGTATTCGGGACTTCATCGAAATCCCTGCCCGTGTTTTTCCCAGCGAGCTCTTCAAACTCCTCTGCAGATAAATGGGGCCATTCACGCCACTCCGGCCTTTTAAAACTCACTGCATCAGCTATCTCTCTTATTCTCTCCTGAACTTTACGGTCAAAGTCCATCATGCGTTCAGAAGATAGATGGCGAAGTTCAGGGCACTTGCAAACAGTATCCAGCCGAGATAAGGCAGGAGAAGCAATGAAGCTTTGGAGTGACGATAGATGTAAACAATCGTCAGTATTACGGCAATGTCCAGAGCGATAATGTCCACCAATCCGGCGAGAGGATTCTGGAGGCCAAAGAAGAGGATAGACCAGAGGAAGTTGAGTCCGAGCTGCGTGAAGAATGTGGCTTTCACTCTGGAATCATTCCAGAACCCATTTTCCCATGCGATGTAAAGAACTATCCCAATCAGGAAGTAGAGCAATGTCCAAGCTGGACCGAAAAGCCAGTTGGGGGGAGTGAAAAAGGGCTTTTCAACTCCTGCATACCAAGTCTGCACAGATTGAGCTGTGAAAAAGGAGCCAGCGAAACCTATTGCCAGAACTGCTAAGATGGATGCCACAAGCTTCAGTATGTTCATGGGTATAGTTAAATTTAAAGTATAAAAGATTTGGCGAGGTTTTAAATTTACGAGTGCTTTTTAAAAAAGAAAAATCGCTTTCAATCGAGCTTAAAAGCCACTTTGCTTAATGGAGGATAAGCTTTCGGGCTATAAGCTCGCTCAAAGCCAACTTCAAACTTTTTTACCTGAAAAGCCAAATGAAATTTCGGCCCTCGCTGTTCCAGAAACCATAATATTCACGAAGCTACAAACTCATCAGAGGGGGTTTAAAATGAAAATAAAAATGGTTAGCATTTACGTGGATGACGTCGAAAAAGCCTTTAGATTCTACACTGAGGTTTTAGGTTTTAAGGAAAAACTCCACACGCCAGAATACGGGCTTGCAATCGTTGTTTCCCCAGAAGATCCAGATGGGACTGCCCTTTTACTCGAACCAAATGAAAATTCGATTGCAAAGAATTATCAGACCTCTCTCTTCAGGGCAGGGATACCGGTTATGGTTTTCGGGACAGATGACATTTACAGAGATTACGAGAGGTTAAAGCAGAAGGGGGTTAAATTCAGAGGAGAGCCCCAGAAAACCGAGTGGGGATTGCAGGTTGATTTTGAGGACACATGCGGTAATTTAATAAGATTTCATCAGGATTTACAGGCTCGATAATGATTTAACTCGACGGGATTTACACCTCTATAATGAAACTCCAAAACTACTTCAAAAATGGCAGGGTTTATGTCTGGAAAGAAACTTTTGCAATCGTAAAATCAAAGAAAGCCTGCCCCAATGCCTTTGCGAATATTGTTGATAAAAACGAAATAACTGTGATTATAGAGCAGCCAAAAGTTAACGAAGATGATGTTATCGAAATTGAAAGGGGCTGGAAAATACTGACATTTGATATGGTGCTGCCCTTTGGACTGGTTGGATTTTTAGCGAAAATTTCTCAGGCTCTTGCGGATGAAAAAATTCCCATCTTTGTTATTTCCGCTTATTCAACAGACCACATTCTTGTGAGAGAAGAGGATTTAGCGAAGGCGGTGAAGAAACTTGAAAGTCTGGGTTTTGAGGTTGCGGAAAAATGAAGCGAGTTAGGAAGTGGAAAACATTATAAACATAAACGTAAACATACACTTATGCCAACCAAAACGATAACCATAACTCTCGAAGCCTACGAAAGATTGAAAAGAGAAAAAAGAGAGGGAGAGAGCTTCAGCGACGTTATAATCAGGCTCACAGAGAAAAGGAGAGATTTGCTTGAATTTGCCGGTAAATGGAAAGATTCTGGAGAGGAAATCGAGAAGATAATCTTAGAAGGCAGGAAGGAGTTCGATAAACATGTTCTGTCTTGAAACCACGTTTCTAATTGATCTGCTGAGAGGGAGAGATGAGGCATTGAAGTTCTACGCAAAAATTAGAGATTCGAAGCTATACACCACGTCCATTTCAGCGTGGGAGCTCCTAAGAGGGCCAAAGCTCATTGGGAAAGATAAAGAATTTGAAGTGGCTGTTGAGCTGCTTGAGAGTCTTGATGTTCTTCCGTTCTCTTTCAATTCGGCAAAAATTGCCGTAGAAATTGAAAAAGATTTGAGAGAGAAAGGCATGGAAGTTAATCTAATAGACGTGCTCATTGCATCTGTTGCAATGGAACACAGTCTTAAACTTGTAACGAGAGATGAGCACTTCAGCAGGATAAAGGGGCTTGAAGTTGAAAGGTATCGCCCCGAATAATTTGCGAACAGTTAATGGTGGTTACTGCAATTTCACTTTCTTCATCAATCAAGTTGTAAGTGGTTTCAACGCCTCTGAAGTAATCTATGATGATGCTCGTGTCAAGAACAATCATACCCTGAACCTCGCTGATTTCCTTGCGTTTAAGCTCTTTTCAATTTCATCGAGGACTTCACTGTCCTTCAAAACCCCGAAATACCTTCTAATGTCTGTTTTCTTTCTTTTCAATAGTTTTTCTATCACATCGCTGAAGCTATCCTCTTCGTCTTTCATTTCAAGAAGCTTCCTGTAAACATCGTCTCTTATCGAAATAGTTTTCATGCATTAATATATGCATACACGAATAAATATATATCTTTTCTGATGTTGGACAAAACCATTGAGTAGAGAGAGTACTTTAATAAAACTTTGCCAAGTCACCCACAGGAATTCTGGAATCTTTGCCCCTTTCGACGATCTTCTGAACCTTTGAATGCCAAGAAATGCAAGAACAACTACGCCTGCATCAAGGGAGTAGGAGGTCGAAAAAGTTACAACACTTAAGCAAATTTTGGCTCTCCTTTCAAGTTCGCTCGTGTCCACATCCTGACGCTGGTATCAAGGCATATCATCCGAGTTCCTCCGCAATTTTCCTGTTAATCTAATTGAGATAACCGCCTCAGCAGTTTCCTTACTGAATTTTCCTGAAAACTCCTTTAATGATTTCCCGGCTTTCATAACTTCACCGGAAATAAATCCCGATAAAGAGTGCAAATACCTTCCACCATCCCATAAACTCAGCCCCTCTCAAGCTCAATCCAGAAAATGCTGCCTTCTCCCGGCTTCGACCTCACCCCATATCTGCCTCCCATAACCTCCATGGCCTTTTTGACAATCGCCAAACCAACTCCAGTTCCGGGATAAACCTCCTCGCCATGAAGCCTTTCGAAGATGTTGAAGATTTTCTCGTGATACTCTTCAGGAATGCCTATGCCGTTGTCCTTAACGTAAACTCTCACCTTCCCGTTGACATCTTCAGCCCACACCTTAACCTCTGGCCTCACCCCCTCCTCAACAAACTTGATGGCATTGCTTATCAGGTTGAGCATTACCGTAAAGAGGAGCTTCCTGTCCCCCTTCACCGCTGGAAGCTTTTCAATTTCAATAACAGCGGACTTCCCCCTTATCTCATCCTTAAGGTAATCGAGCACGTCCTCAACAATCAGATTGAGGTCAACCCTTCTAACCTCAGCCTTTGCCTTGGAAACCCTCGCATACTCAAGCAGGTCGTTGATGAGGCCATCCATCTTTTCCGTTAGAGCTTTAAGCCTCGAAAGGTAGAACCTCGCATCCTCTTCAAGCTTCTCCCCGTAATCCTCAACAAGTGCTGAAACATACCCCTGCAAATTCCTCAATGGAGCCCTCAAATCGTGTGAAATTGCATGGACATAAGCCTCAAGCTCTTCGTTGGCTTTCCTAAGCTCCTCAAGAGTTTGCTTAAGCTTCTCCTCAGCCATCTTCCTGTCGGTTATGTCAATCATCGCCCCAA
>LDZQ01001436.1_pt1 | contig 75664 bp, 69 predicted proteins | sample 615361 | NCBI WGS metagenome assembly LDZQ01 (sample SAMN03408297, study PRJNA278302) | terrestrial metagenome | isolation source: oil reservoir sample I2 | place: USA: Alaska, North Slope, Ivishak formation | collected 2013 | reverse complement strand
CCTGCTTAACGCTTTTCAACTACTCAATACCTCCCGCCACCATAGATTAACCAAATTAAATAATATCAATTACTTTTGCTTTTCAAGCACCTCTAAAAAGCGTATTTACTTATAACCATATAAATATATTAACTAAATCTGGAAATTCCTTACTTTACAAAAGTCAATCTCTTAATTACTTGAACACCTTATGTTCAATGTTTTTATATCACAGAATAACAAACAATATATTCTCAATAAAATATCACCTGATTTATTTAAAAAATTTCAAAATTTGGGGCTGGTTCTTTCCATTTTTCCTCCTCCCTACTGTCAATAACTCTTTTAGCACAGGCAGGACACAGACGTACAATCATTAAATCATCCTCTTCATTAAGTATTTCAGATAGTTGCCAGCGCAATTTTTCCAGCTGGGTTTTATTCATTCGCACCCGAAAAATAGAATATTGTAAATGTTCACCAAATCCTTTGAGAATTTTAAAAACCTTTGCCCATCGTTTCTGATCCCTAATATCATAACAAACCAGATGCCAATGCTTATCTGTACTCACTTTTTATCTCCATTTAACTTTTCTGTTGTAAGGTTTAAAATAAAACAAAATCTTCTGTGTTAACGCACTCGTAAACGGGCAAATAAACCTGCTTGACCAGTCCACTCCTTTTCCAACAGCCTTACTTCAAGCTCTATTGTGCGGGAGTAACTTAAAGAATACTTTAAAACTGGATGCTTCCATTTTTCCCTTTTGCGATTTTCATACAAAGAAATAACCTTTCTCCGACCTTCTTTGTTTAACCAGACCTGCTTACTTGTAATTTCAAAATCCTCTTTACGCCACTGCTTGCGGTTGACAGAAGCTACAAGTGGCATGTCCCATAAGATTACTCTAAATAATTCCATTAAATCCAGAGCCAAAGGATAGGCAGAAGAACGTGGAGTATGAAAAAATCCAAAACAGGGATCAAGCCCTACAGCCTGAATAGCAGCTACACAATCTTTATAAAGCAAGGCATAACCAAAAGACAGCAGGGCATTAAAAGGATCTTTAGGCGGACGTCGATTACGGCCAGCAAAATATAAAAAATCTTCTTCTTTCAAATTTAATATACAGGACAGGGCATTGAAATATTCTTTCCCCGCCCTGCCCTCATGCCCACGCATCTCTTTAATTAACCTGTCATATTGAATAAGGTCTACATTATTAATTTTACTTAAGGATTCTTCTATTTTAGCCAGGGATTTTATTTCATAGCGAATTCTATTTATATTTGCCTGCAATTCTTCCTGGCCTTGTGTTTCATTTGAACGCTTTGACCTTGTTGCTCGGAGGATATATTTTAACTGATTTTCTACTTTGGCCCTGCAAAGTCTAGATACAAGCAAAATTTTAAAAAATGGATCGCGAAATGCTTCATATTGTCGATGACGGCGTTGCACATATCCAGCACCTTTTTGCAACGCCCCTACATAATGACCTCCATAAGAAAGCCAATGTACACCTATATCATTTGCAGCGCAAAAATGAATGGCTTGAGTGGATATTTGAATATTGCCGTGTAAAACAAAAGAAGCAACGTTTGACCCTGGAATAGATTTCTTATTTCCATCAGGTAAACTAATTATAAACTGATATCCATCCTTATGAATCGTAGTTCCCTGTTCAAGGAGATGAACCACTCTTTTTTCATCCTCAGCAGGAAATAAACGCAATGGCTTTTCTTTTTCTTCTGCTGCAAAACGCTCTTCCTCTGGCAAACATACTGGCGCAAGGGAACAGGTGCGACAGAGCTTTTCAGACACATTAACAGGAGGTCTTTGAACTGATGAACGTAGTTCCCTGGCTCTTTTTACTGCTTTTAAAACTTCTTCTTTTGCCTTAGCCAGATCAAAAGGAATAATAATAGTTTTGTTATCTGCGTGATAACGAATACGCAACTCTTTTACCGGACGATTAAAGTGTTCAGAAACAAGAAGGCCATAAGCAATTGCCTGGATGTGATCACTGGGCCAGGCTTGATTGCCTTTGTTTGAATGACCTTTCTTATGCTCATAAATGATAAGTTCCCCGGCATCTGTGCGTACATAGTCAACTTTGCCACGAATACCTAACTCCTGACTGGCAAGCTCTAACGTATATTTTTTACATCCTTTCTCTAATTCTTCATGCAGTCTGCGACCAGCATAGACATTGGCATTTGCAACTCTTATTTCTTCCACTTCTTCCAGATAAAAGAGCCGCTCACAATAGGTCAGAGCATGTAAAGCCATCACTCGAATGAGCGGCTCATCTGTTGTTTTTTCTGCCAGAAAGTAAGATTGGAAAACGCTTTTGTCTTCTATGGTGCTGGACATAACAATTTACTTTAATATTTGACTGTTACCCATGCCTTTGGTGGTATGTCTTTTACTGGCCTTTTTGTTGGCACAAACAGAGCTGATCTGGTTTTACTCATTTCAGACCGATCAATGGTGATAGTTAGTCTATCAATCTGTTCATTATACTCAACTTCATCATCTTCCTTTAAAGGAATGTACCAGTGAGCAGGTTTTGGTTCAGTGATTATTTCCAGCTTGTCTATTAAAAAGTTATTGTCTCCTAAAAAAGGCAGGCCATACTTTCTTTCTGTTTTTCCTGCTAGCCCTTTTCTTACTTTTTCCTCCAACTCATCATTACCTTTTAAAGCTATAAAAGCCTTAATACCTGACAAAAAAGCACGCCTGGCAGGAAAAATATTGTATTTACTCCCCTTAGCCATATCTTTTCGCTCTTTACCGCTACTACCTACAGGATAATTATGAATTTGTTGATATAAACTATGGATTCCGGGAAATTCCAGAGCTGCCAGAGCAAGAGAACATTCAGGCAATCCAGAATCAATTTTCGTCATTACAGATTTGCCATCATCGTAACGCATTTCAATACCAGCTATATTTAAGAGTAATCCATAAGCAGCAGAGGGAGTGATAAATCTGGCAGTTGGCCTAAAACTTCCAGCAGTAAAAGTGCGAAATGTGGCAAAGGGAGCCTGTAAATATAAGATAAGCATGTCTATTCTCCTGCTGCGAACATCTTTTCCGCAACAATATCAATCAACCTTTGAGGATTTCTTTCAAGGGTGGCTCCTTTTTCTTTGAGCTGATTTACTTGTGTCTCATCCATATCTTTGACAATTTTGCCCCCAATATAAAATTCAGAACCAGGATAATCATCATGTAAAATTCCATCTATGACCTCTGGGAAAAGATGTTTATCATCTTTAATCTTAAAGCCATAAGTGGAATAACCAGCTACAAGCAACTTGGTTAAGCGAATAACTATACTGGCAGGCGCCATTTCAAAATAACTACGGGCATGATTGCCAGCAACACCATTTAATTGGCCAATGGCCTTAAGCAAGGTTTTTGTCCAATCTATTTTCTGTTTACACTCATTTAAATTGAGGGCAAAAGGATATTGAAAAGGAGTATAGGTTACTTCCCGATGAAGAAGCTGAGAATTCTCTGCATTTTTACAGGACTTTATTTCTTTTGGAGTTACATCCTGGGGAGACTGGGTAAAAATAGAATCATAACGATATGGCTCTAAAGCTACAGCCAGATTCATCCGTAAAAGAGAATCTCTTTTAAAAGTAAATTTTTCTGGATCACGCCCTCTTTCTTCTAATTCTTTTAAAATTTTTTTCCTATCATTGCTTCCAGCAGCAATAAGCCAGCCCATAAAAAAATCATCTGCAAATCTGTCTGGATCAGGATAATCCTGAAATTTCACTGCCAGTTGTTCTTCATCGTTTAATCTCTCTCGATTACAGGGAAGCCCAAGCTCTCTTAAAGTGTCTCTTAAAGCGTTTCTCATAGCTTCTGGAGAAATAACAGGATATTCAAACCTGCCCAGGGTTATTTTTTGAAGTACGCTTCTATTTTCAGCAGACTCGCCCCGATAGTTTGCACTTGGGGCAGCATAGGTTAATACTGTTCCAAAAATGTTCATTTATTCGTCCTCCTTGTGTTGAATATTTTTAGCCAGATAAGATGCAGCAGAAATTGCCAGCAGGGATAAGGATTTGACCTTTTCCCACCCGCCCTGCACCAGGGCCTCAGAAAGGAGAAGGTATTCTTCTTGAGGCAAAAATTGAGGTACAGAACAAATAGTGCCAGTAAAATATTCCACAAAATCCTCTTCCTTTCGCCCCCGCATAGCCAAAAAAGCATCCATACTTACCTTTTCAATGGCTTCCCTGTATTCTTTATTTTCAAAAGGATAAATGGCCTGGCCTTTTTCATCAGTTATAGTGGATAATCCAGATTTGTTTAATGCCTTAAGCAAAATATAATGCTTGACCATCTTATAAATAATTTTTGCCAGAAACATTTCTTTACTTTCTTCATTCACCTCTTTGACCTCCTTTATTGTTAAAGATTCTATTATTTGTTCAAACATTTTTTTACAATCATGGCCAAAAAATTTAAAAGCTGTTCGTTCTGGAGTTTTTCCAGTTTTCCAGATAAATATTTCAGCAGGAAATATATTGATATATTTTTCGCTCCCTGAATACCACGGGTTTTGGGTAAGAATATTTTGTAAATAAAACCTTTTAAAAATAGGATTCATATTTGCCTGTCGCATGCGTTCATATTTTTCAAAAATTCTTCTCTCAGGAATTATTTTTGATGCTTCCAGCATACGCACATTGTTGCCCTGCTTCTGCACATGATAAACTTCCAGGCCAGAAATAGAGTCAAAGAACCCACCCATTTTACGACTTTTATTAACCACAAGAAAATGCAAGTATTCTAAGGCTCCTTCTTCAAAAAGATTAACCTTTCCTGAGGCTGGTGTATAACTTTCTCCTTCAACTGGTAAATTGGAGAGCATCTCAATTACATCTTCTTTAAAAGCACAATTATTAGCAGGTTCAGGAATGACTATAGCATAAGCAGGAGTTTTCCACTTAATCTCTGTTTTTCTTTCCTGGTTTCTTTTGATTTCCACAAATCGCACTTCAAAAACAAGGCTGACAATATACCAGAAGTGAAGCAAAAAATTTTCCTGGGGAAGTCCCTTAAAGGGCACCAGCTCTGCATTCTTATCCTGTGCGCCAATAAATACAGAGCCAGCAAAACTTTCCTCTTTCTGTTTTTTGGCCTTTATGGCTTTGTTTAAAGAGTCCCAAACCTTTGAAGCTTCAGAAGAAGGTTTTCCTTCTGCCCTTTCTTCATAAACTCCATGAGTTTTTGGCTGGGCCCGCAAGACATTCCAGAGCAAATTCAGCATCATACAAATCATCAAACAACACCTGTATACTCTCTTTAGTAAAAGAAATAACCACCCGCGATGGAGTCATTTCTTCCACTTCTGGTAAGGGAGATACATTTCTCCTTTTCAGAGATTCAATCAGTACCAGCAATCCTGCCAGGCCTGCCTTATGCTGGGCAGTGGGCAAATCAAATAAATTATAGCTTAAAGTAATTTTATCTTGTTTCTTCATATAATCATCTCCCAGGGTGTTTTTGCTAAACCAAATTGTTCACAATAGTAATCTGAAGAAACTATTAAAGGGAATCTACCTATTTTAGAAACTTGCCTTACAGGCACTTTTCTGGGTACAGGAACAATAAGACCATCAAAAGGTTCTTTTTTATTTTTCAAATCAAAAAACCTTTCAATATCACTATCCAGTATGGCCTGGACACATTGGTTGTTATAATCTGCAATGTCTCGTGTTAAAGCCCAGGGGCCATTCCCAAAAAAAGCATTGTATTTTTCTATTTCTATCATATTGGCAGTCAGATCTTCCAGCAGGCCTTCTAATTCAAGTTGACTTAGTTTTTTCTGATTTATTTTATATACAAATTTTTCTACTCCTTGCAGTTCACCGTCTTTATAAGGTGTATTATCTTCTGGAAAATATAAATAAACCTCACCACACTCATATTTTAAATGTCGATTACATCTTCCCATTCTCTGGATGAGGCTGGTAATAGGTGCGGTTTCAGTAATTAAAACATGGGCATCTAGATCAAGACTCATTTCACACACCTGCGTGGTTATAGCCAGCACTGGTTTATCCTTTTTAAAATTTTCAATTACTTTTTGGTGAATTTTAAGTCTGTCTTCCAGTTTAAAGCGGCTATGATAACACAAGACATCTTTATAACTATTTAGTTCTTGAGCCAATTGCTGGCAGCGATCTACAGTATTGACCACCCAGAGCACTTTTTTGCCCTGTTCCAGAGCATCCAAGGCTATATCTTTTGCTTTTTCTGTATCTTCAATGAGGTTTGCCTGATAACGGGGGATCTTTATCTTTTGGTATAGGTCCTTCAACTTTTCAGGATCATCAGGAAAAATTTTAAGGCCACACTCCTCTAATTTCTCTTGTCTAAATGGTGTTAGGGTGGCACTCATGCACAATACTGGTAGATCAAATTCCTCTAAAAATTTTTTTAAAGCTGAAAACAAAGCACTATCCAGGCTGTGAACTTCATCTATAACCACTATACTATCTACCAACAAAGGCAAAAGGCATACAGAACGATATGAATATTGCATCACTCCTAAAAATTGATGAATGGTTGCACTAAAAATACGCCTCTGCCAGTAAGCAAGGGCAAATAATCTATCTTCTACTTCAAAATCAACGTGAGAACGTTCATCAAAATCCTCAAACATGTTTTGCAGGTCAAAAGGAGCAGAAGAGTGAAGCAGAATTCCTTCAGGCGCCCAGGACACATAGTCTCTAAAACCCTCACTGGCTGTTGCTCTGGTGGGGTACAAAAACATCACTCTGGCAGTGGGTTTCTTCCTTAACTGCGCCCTTATCCATCTCCACGCAGCCAGAGTCTTACCACTGCCACAGGCTGAAACAAGAACTGCCCTTTGTGGCAATTTATCAGCAAGAAGCTGAAAGTCTTGCCATTGAAATGGCTTTTTACTATTTGCTTCTATCTCTTTTTTTCTTGGAGTTATTATTTTTGCAGTGATGGTTTGGTCTGTAAGCAATTCATCCTCATCAAAGGCCATTTTCAACCAGGAGAACAAATCTTTATTTTCCCTGCTAAGTCCAGATCCAGCACTGTCAGCCACAATCAAAGCTGTTTTTACAGCTAATAAAATTTTTTGAAATATTTTATTATTTTTACATCTGCGATTTATCCCATTAAAAATTTTTTCTAACTGTTCTTTATACTCATATTCCGTATTATCTAAATCACAAATTTCAGGCAATGACAGGCTGACTATACAAGGAAAATTTATATATTTACATAAAGAATTTATAATTTCTAAAATTTGTTTAATATAGATACGAAAGACTATAAATCTCTGCCCTTTTTGTCCATTGAGTAAATTTTTGTTACCTGGCTCCAGCTTTAAATGATGGCAGGCTACAGCACTAATTATAAGGTCAAAATCCGCATCTGTTATGTTTTCAATCCAGCCCTTTATTTTCGGACATAATAAAAACATTGCACTTAATTGTTCATGGCGTATTTTCTGTTCACCTTGTCTGCGAATCATTTTTTGAAATCCGCTATTTGCTTTGCCAAGATCATGTAAAATACATGCTATTAAAGTATTTACAAAAAAAACAGGATAATCTTTTATATTAAGACGGAAAAACTTTAACCACCTCTTTGCCAGCCTGGTAGGAGCACTGGCAGTTCCAAAAAGGTTTATAAAAACATCCACCACTGCCTTTGTATGTCCTAAAAGTGTGGCCTGTTCAGGTGGATTGTCAGGATCAGGGCAGGCTTTAGCCAGCATATATTTAAATTCCATCCTTTGGCCTCCAGGGTTCAAAAAAACCACATCCCATTTTACGTCTTCCTCCAAGCCCGTGTTCCTGCAAGACAATGGACTCTTCAGCAGTTAATTCGGAAACAAGCAAAGAATATCCCACCACCTGTTTCCCATGTACCTTAAAAGTACGTCTTTTACCCAAGGTAAATTTTCCTTTTATCTTAAGCTGGTGCAATTGCCTGGTGATTTCCTGCTTAAATCGTTCCTCATTATGGCCATTTTTTGTTGTCACCAGATGGGCATAAAGCACCGTTGCAGGGATGAGATGGTGAGTCGTAGGAACACCAACAATTACTTTATGTCCTGAAATATCCAGATTTTTTCCTGACAATGATAAATATTCTGGGATAAGTAACCCTGGCATTCTGAATATTAATTCCGCTACAGGTTTAATGGAAAGAAGACCATTGCCCACATATCGACCTCTAATAAGCCTTAAGCCAACACGTGATTCTGAATGAAAATGAGGCAAGATTTTACTTATACTACTAAATAAAGCAAAACCATGATCAACTGGCAAGGTGTCTCCTTTCACTTTGTAACAAAGATTAATTATGTGTTCTTGATTCATTCTTCATCTCCCTATTTTTTGATGCCTCTGCAAAAACATACAGCAACAAAATTTTGGCTAGATATACCCTTATAAAAATTAATGTTTATATATCTTCTCTACTCAAAGCCTGCTAAGATAGAAAAAAACTCTATATATTTAATAAAATACAGTTAGTTTAATATATAAACAAAATAAATGTCAATAAACTTTAAAATTAAAACAAATACCAGTAGTGGCAATTTCTTCAGGCACTTTTTCTTTTGCTTGTTCTTCTAAAATCATATCCAGAAGACCTGAGTTTGTTGCCTGGAACACAAATCGCTTAAATCCTGGGATAAAAATTTCAAATTGCATAACACGCCTCCTAGATTTTTACCTTCTTATCTTCCTGATTTTTTTGACGCGTAAGCCTTGAGTACTATTATTCTATTTCTTGACGCTGATAAATTTTCCCTGCTATCTAACACTTAGCCCTTATCATATAATGATTACCCTCTGTTTTTTGGGAAAAATAAAAAAAATAAGAAGAAATTGTAGGTAAAGTCCAATGAGTAAACTGGAAAGGATTTATTATTTTCACAAGCAGATAAAAGCGGGGCTTTTTCCAAATGCTACAGACCTGGCAGCTAAGTTTGAAGTCTCAAAAATTACTGCCCGCCGGGACATTGAATATTTGCGCGATAGACTACTCGCTCCTTTAGATTTCAATCGTAATCAAAATGGTTATTTTTATAAAGAAGAGTTTTCTTTGCCCTTTGAAAATAGCCCTCAGATTATTTTTTTCCTGGCTATGGTACATAGGCTTGCAGAAGAATCAGGACTATCAGGTCTAAAAGAAATTGAAATCTTAAAACAAGAACTGGCAAAACTCTTATCTACTGATTATAAGAAGATTCTTGATTGCCTCTGGTGTGAAAGAATAGAAGTACAAAATGTAGAGCCGGAAATTCTGAAAACCATTATTGAGGCTTTTCACCTCCAGCGACAGTTACAAATTGATTACAACAAGCCAGACGGACAATCATCTACCCGCACTATTGATCCTATACGCCTTATTAATTATCAAAGCAGCTGGTATATACTTGCTTACTGCCATTTAAGGCAAGAACTCCGCACATTCCTTGTAGCGCGTATTCAAAAAGCAAAGTTGCTGGGCAGTAGAAGCAAATCAGCAAAAGAACTGGGCGTTGATCCTGAAAAAATTCTAGATTCACCTTTTGGAATTTTTAAGGGAGAACAGATCGCACAGGTGAAAATTTTGTTTAAAGGCAAGGCAGCAAATATAATCAAAAAACAAAAATGGCATAGAGATCAAATTCTTGAAACAACTGAAAATGGCGTAATTTTAACTCTTCCTGTTGCTGATTTTACAGAGATAAAAATGAAGGTTCTACAATTTGGGGCAAATGCCAAAGTTCTTGAACCAGTTTCATTAAAACAAGACCTGGCAGAGGAGATCGCAAAAATGTATGAGGAAAATAAAAGATAAAATTTTATTTACCCACTATATCAGGAAAAATTCCACCTGATACTGCTAGCTATCCATAAGGTAGTTATCCAATTTTTACTAAGGAAACTCTAAATTCTAGAGTCTATTTGCTTGAAAAATAAATACCCCAATAAAAAAAGTAAACCAACCCAAAGAACAGCTGGCCTTTGGCTCTTAAAGATATAAGAAACCAGCCCAAATCCTAAGGGGCCTAAAATGGCAGAAGATTTACCCACCAAACCATAAAAACCAAAATAACTTCCCTCCTGCCCTGAGGGAATGAGAGCACTAAAAAAAGCCCTTGAGCCTGCCTGGATACTTCCTAAACCCAGACCAGCCAAAGTAGCCACAACCCAAAAAAGTGTTTTGGCATAAGTAAAAAAAGTAAGTAAGGAAATACAAAACCAAAATAAAATCAAAAAACTTATTATTTTTTTTAAATTAAACTTATCAAAGGGTTTGGCCAAAATAAAACAGCCTAATAAAGAAGTAAATTGCACCAGCAAATAAAGATATACCAGTTCTTTAAAATTAAATCCTAAGGTCTTATAGGCAAAAAGACTGGAAAAAATAATAACTGTATTTACTCCATCTAAATAAAAAAAATAAGATAAAAAGAAAAATCTTAAATTTTTATTTTTAAAAACTTCTTTTAAGGTAAAAAAAGTCTTTTTATAGGCTTTTTTTAATAAATTAACCTCAAATTTACCCTTTATATCAGCTGGAAAAGAAAATAAAAGTGGTAAAGAAAATAATATCCAAAATAAACTTACTGTTAGCCAGATAAAAGAAAACTGTTTTTGGTTTAAAAAATATAAAGCTATAATTAAACTGAAAATAGAACCAAGATATCCCAGTCCAAAACCCCAGGCAGATACTCTTCCCCAATAAGAAACTGGAATTACTTCTGGTAAATAGGCATTATAGATGACCAGACTGGTTTCCAGAGAAAAATTAGCCAAAACTACTAACCAAAAGCCCAAATAAATATCCAGAGGCTTTAGAAAAGCAAAACCACTTACACTCAAACTGCCCAGGAAAACAAGTGCAAAAATAGTTTTCTTTTTATATCCAGTTATATCCCTACTACTTCCCAAAAAAGGAGACATCAGGGCAGCCAAAAACATACTAAGGGAAATAGCCCTTCCCCAGAGCAAATCTCCCAAACTCTTTTCTCCCACAATATAGGTAGAATAGTAAACAGGAAAAATAACTGCCCCAATAACTGCAGAATAGCTGGAATTGGCAAAATCAAAAAGAGCCCAGCTCCAGATTAATTTCCTGGTATTAGAATTTAACAAGGATATTTTACTTACTCTCTTTATTTGGTGTTTGTTCACTTTGAGCTTTCAGGCGTTTTTCTATTAGAAATTTAGGCGGCATTAAAACTTGAATGGGTTGTTTTACACCATAGGTCTTGTCTAAAAAACGAATCTTTTCAGCAATACTTTTACTAACCTCATGGCCTTTTTTTAGTAAGACCATGCCATTTAAACTATACACATCTTCCATTACTACCATATAAGGTATAATTTCATCTACTTTCACTTTTTTAAGCCTGTATTCATCATCTACACTCAATACTTCTAAAAAGGCCTTAAATACTTTCGGGTCATATCTTTCTTTATGTTCTAAAATCTTTTTTAAAGCATTTATTTTATTCTTTTCTCTTAAAAAGTGTAAATCAAAGTCTAAAGCAAAGCGTAAAATTCTAGCACCCAAGGGAATTTGGTTGCCTTTTACTGAATCTATAGGAAAGCCACTTCCATCATAGTTTTTTTGTTGATAGGCAATAATATTGGCTATTTCTTCCATCTTGGGAATTTTGCGCAAAAGGTCAGAAGCAATAAAAGGATGTTGCATATAAAGTTGATATTCCTCTCCTTCCAATCTTTCGCCAGTTTTGACCTTTTGAATTACTTCTGGAGGCAAAATAAGGCAGCCAAGCTGAGAAAGTAAAGCTGCTGTTTCATACTTCCAGATATCCATTTCTCCCAGAATAATAGCAGTATCCCGCACATACCTTTTAATCCTTAAAGCCCTGCCCAGGGCTTCTTCATTGGTGATACTTAATATTTCTACTAAAACATCAATAGTACTTTTTAAGGTTTTTTCCAATAATTCTTTCTCACCTTGTTGCAGTAAATAATATTGTAAAGCATCGAGTAAGGATTTTTCCAGGTCTTTAGGTTGTACAGGCTTAACCAAAAAACGAAACACTTCTCCACTATTTATAGCTGAAATTGCGTCCTGAAGGTCTCCATGCCCAGTTAGCATTATCCTTACGGTTTGAGGAAAAAGTGTTTTTACCCTAGATAAAAATTCCAGACCATCCATCTGAGGCATTTTTAAATCTGAAACTACTACGGCAAAAGGACCTTTTTCATTGAGCATTTTTAGGCCTTGCATTCCACTGGCAGCAGTTTCTACTAAAAATTTTTTTCTTAAGGTTCTTCTAAATCCATCTAATATTTTTACATCATCATCAACAAAAAGAATCTTTTCCATAATGTCTCCCTTATAAATTTTCCAATAAGTTCTGGCTATCCATAAATTCAGCCAAATGGATTAAAAATACTTCTTGTATCTTATCTAAAGCCTGTAAAGGTTTATGATGATAAAAAACCATGGTCACTATGTCTTCAGAAATACCCCAAAGATTTAAAAGATAAGCTCCAATTTCTGCATGAGTAAGGTTAAAAACTTTTTTTCAGCCTGCTCCAGTTCCTGTCCTTCTGCTATTAGCCTGGCTACTTCCTGATATTGCGAAGGAAAGTTTTGAGCCAAAATCACAATACCACAATCATGTATCAAACCAGCTAAAAAAAGCTCATCTCCCCTTTCTGGTTCCAGGCCTTCCTTTATCCCCAGTTTTTTTAAAGTCTGGGCAATCTTTAGGGAATGACCACTTAAGTATTCTAAAGAAAAGTTGGGAAGAGTGATTTTATTGCCTTCTTCTAAAACACTTATCCCCAGCACCAGGGATTTAATGGTATTTATGCCCAGAAAAACAATAGCTTCTTCTATCCTGGTAATTTTTCTGGCCAGGCTAAAAAAGGCAGAGTTTACCAGTTGTAAGATTTTAGTAGTAAGTCCCATATCCTGAATAATTATTTCAGCTAGTTCTTGCGGAGAAACATTTTTTTTAGCCAGAGCCTGGTTTAACTGTTGATAAATTTTGGGCAAAGTGGGTAAAGTGGTTATTTTCCCCAGGAGTTGTAAAATTCTTTTATCTTCAAAGAGATTTCTTAAACTAAGGCCTCTTTGAATAACCTCTTTTAACTTTTTTGCCTCTACTGGCTTACTTAAAAATTGATGGGCTATCCCTAAGGTTTGCAACAATAAATCTGTTTCCAAATATCCAGAAAGAACTATGCGTAAGACCTGGGGCTGATATTTATAAGCTGCCTTTAATAACTCCAAACCATCAGCTAGGTCAGGTTTTACTTCTGTAACCACCACCTCAAAGTTGTCCTTTGTGAGCAAAGTTAAAGCCCTGGAAAAATCAGATTCAAAGACCAGGATAAATTCCTTGCGCAAAGGAAAAAGTGTGCGTTTAAGACCTTCTAAAACCCTTTTCTCTTCGTCCACAAAAAGAATTTTTTTACTCATTTTCTCCATCCACTGGCAATTCAATAATAAAAGTAGTCCCTTTTCCTACCTCGCTTTCTACAGCAATAAACCCCTTATGTTTGTTCACAATTATGGAATGGGCCAGGCTAAGCCCCTGGCCTGTACCCTTTCCCACGGCTTTAGTGGTAAAAAAGGGTTCAAAAATCTTTTCCCTTAACTCTTCTGGAATGCCTGTTCCTGTATCCTCAATGTATATTTTCACTTTATTGCCAAAGGACCTGGTAGTAATAATGATTTTACCTTTTTCACCCTTTTTACCTTTTTCTCCTATTTTTTCCTTTATAGCATCAGCTGCATTTACAATCATATTTAGTAGAACCTGATTAATTTCAGAAGGATAACACTTTACTAAAGGTAAATTGGGATCCAGATTTAACTCCAGGTCAGCAACATATTTCCAGCTATTTCTGGTAACCACTTTAGCGTTTTCAATGGCCTTGTTTAAATCAGTATAAACCTTTTCTCTGGTTCCAGGATGAGCAAACTGTTTCATGGACTGCACAATCTCTGTTATTCTTTTTATACCATCCAGGGCCTGCTCTATAGCCAAAGGAAATTCTTGCAAATAAAATTCCACATCTTCTTCTTCAATTTTAGAAAGCAGGGCTTTTAATTTTAGATTAGGTATTGTTTTTAGAGTGGATATAATTTCTGAATATAGAGATTTAAGCTGTGGAAAATTTTCCTGTAAAAAATAAAGATTATCACTTACATATTGAGCCGGAGTATTTATTTCATGCGCTATTCCTGTAGCCAACTGCCCTATAGCTTCTAGTTTTTGGGCCTGGGCCAATTGACCCTGCATAATTTTAAATTCAGTAATATCCTGGGCAATAATTAAAAGCATTTCTTCTTCTGTTGCTTCACTTGTCCGCAAATCTATCATTCTAACATCCAAAAACCCCACTCTTCCATCAGAACGCTTATATCTGAGCTCCTTTTGCTCTACTCCTAAACTTATCTTTAAATCTAAAATTTCTTTAAATTCTATCTTGTGTTTGATTTCTTCAAGCTTTTTGTTCAGGACATCTGCTTTTCTAAGACCCAGAAAAATTTCAGCCATAGGATTCCATTCTACAATTTTATCTTCTAAATCAATGGCAATTAAAATAAAAGGTAAACTATCAAACAAAGTTTGTATTTTTTTATTTGTTTGAACCAGTTTATCTTCTATTAACTTTAAATCAGTTATATCTGTTATTGATTCTAAGACATATTTTTTATTTTCTATTTTAATAACATTTACTTTTTTATATAAATAAATATCTTTACCTTCTTTATTTTTAGTTACCAGATTGTAATTCAATTCTTTAGTATTTCCAGAAGGACAGAGGGAATAATCTCCTGCGCAAAGATATTGAAAACATTCTTTACCAACTATTTGCTCTTTGGATAAAGATAAAATTTCTTCCAATTCTGGATTTATCTCTATAATTTTTCTACTTTCAAAATCAACAATAGCCAGTCCAGTTTGAATATTACTTAGAATTGCTCTATACCATTCTTCCTGGGATTTTAACTTCTGGTTAAAGCGATAAATCAGGCTATTGTTTTGAAAAATGATTAATTTATATTCTTCAGATATAGGTACGACAGTTATTTTAAATATCTTATCTGGATAATTATTAAACACCAATTCATTTAAAAATATCTTATTGCTAATTTTACTTTTTAAAATAGCTTCCAGCTCTTTGCTCTTTAACAAAGAAAATAAGTTTTTGCCTAAAATATCTTCTTTTTTAAATCCAAAAAAAGACCTAAATTTACTATTTCCTCTTTTAATATTAAAATTGTTATCTACAATAATTAATCCATCATTGATATTTTTAAATATAACTTTTAATTCTTGTAATGTATTTTCAAGCTTACTTTTCTCTTCTTTTTCCTGGGCATAAAGTTTAGCCAGGTCTTTAGCATATTTATCCAGCAATTGCTGTTCTAAAATTTTATCAGTAGAAGACATTTTATTCTCCAGCTAATTCATTTAAAAAATCTTCCATGGTTTGAATAAGGCTTAAGGGACTAAAGGGTTTGGGTAAATAAGCATCAGCTCCTACCTTATAACACTTTTCTTTTTCTTGCTCTGGAATAGCTCCACTTAAAATAAGAATTTTGCTTTTTGAAGCTTTACTTTTGATTTCTTTAACCACCTCTAACCCTGAGACAGAATCTGCCAGATTCACATCCACAATCAAAACCTCTGGCTTTTCTCTGGTATATATTTCCAGAGCTTCCTTTCCCTTATCTGTTTCCAAAAAGATAAAGTTATTAAAGGATAAGGTTTCTTTAATCAAATTGCGTATGTGCTCATCATCTTCCACTAAAAGTATTTTAACGATTTACTTCCCCCCTAAGAGTAACAATATATTTTTTTCCAGTTCTTCTAACTTAATGGGTTTTTGTAAAAATAAAGCCTGTAGTTCTTTGGCTTCTTGTTCATCCAGTAAATCAGTATAATCAGTAAGAAAAATAATGGGTAATTGAGGCTTTATCCCTCTAAACTTTAGAGCCAGTTCCTTACCGTTTATCTCTGGCATGCTTAAATCTAAAATAGCCAGATCTATCTGATCATAATTTTTTTCAAAAAAATCAAGAGCTTCCCTGGGATATTGAAATGGATTAACAGTTAAGCCCAGTTCTTGCAGAGAATAAGTGGTTACTTCCAAAACCTCTTTAATATCATCTACCAGCAAAACATTTAATCCTGGCAATTCCTTGGGAAGTTTTTTAAAAGAAGTCTGCTCCTCTGTTTTAATCCCAGTGCCAACTTCTTCAAAAACAGGTAGATAAATTTTAAAAATAGCTCCTCCTTCTTTTTTGTTATTGGCCCAGAAATATCCTCCAATACCTTTCACAATACTGGCTACAATGGCCAAGCCCATGCCTGTTCCCTGTTTTTTGGTAGTAAAAAAAGGCTCAAAAATATGAGGAAGGTATTCTGAAGGTATGCCTGGCCCATTATCTTCCACTACCAAACAGACATAATTTCCAGAAGGCAGATAAAAATCTTCTTCTCTAAGGCCCTGTTCTGCTTTTACATCCACAAGAGAAACTTCTATAATACCTCCTGTTTTTTGAAGGGCCTGATAGGCGTTGGTAACCAGGTTTAACAAAATTTGCTGCAGTTCTGTAGGATTGGTACGCACCAGAGCCTGGCTACTTATACTTTCCCTTAAGTCTATAATGGAAGGAAGAGTATCACGCAGTAATTTCAACTGTTCTTTTATTACCGGACTTACTTCTAAAGGATATCTATCTTCACCCATTTTTTGACGACTAAAGGTAAGAAGTTGTTGAATTAACTTTTTGCTTCTATCTCCTGTGGTTAAAATATTTTCCAGGTATTTTTTTACCCTACTACTATCCTGAAGATGCTTTAACCCCAGTTCAGCAAATCCCAAAATAATAGTTAAAATATTGTTAAAATCATGAGCTATGCCACCCGCAAGTAGTCCCAAAGATTCCATCTTTTGAGCCTGCCCCAACATATTTTGCAAAGCCTTAAATTCAGAAATATCCCTAATCAAAATAAGCAGGTATTCACTTCCTTCCCAAAATACTTTTTTTACAGATAAAAGGCCAGTAAATACTCTACCTTTGTAGCTTCGCATAAGCATTTCATAATTGTTTATTTCCTGATCTTGATTTATTTTTTCCAGAATAAAGTCTCTATCTCTAAAATCATAAAACACTTTTCTATCTATTCTTTGATTTAAAACTTCTAAATATCCAACTTCAAACAATTCAAGACATCTTTTATTTAAATCCACTACAGTTCTCTTTTCTCTATCCAGAATAACTACAGCTTCGTTTAATTGATTTAATACTTCCTTACGAAAGGAAACATCCTGAACAAAAGCCATTACAGACTTTAACTTTCCCTGTTCTCTTTCTGCTGAAATAGTTAGGTTTACTTCTACTTTTTGATTATTTTTGGTCCTAAAAATCAAAGAATACAGGTTCAAATAATCCCTACTTTCCAAAAGTGGATAAACTTTATCCCCAAACTCTAAAAACTCTTCTTCTGAAAAATAAAGTATCCTGGAAGACTTACCTTCCAGTTCTTCTTTTTTATATCCCAACAACTTGCAAAAATAATCATTTACAAAGCCAATACTTCTTTCAGGCAATTCTACATAAATTACTCCTAAAGGCATTTGAGAAAAGAGTTTTTGAATGTAAATCTCCTGCTTTTTAATTTTAGCATGTAAATTTTCTTCCTTATTTTTAAAATAATAATTTATAACAACTAAAGTAAGTATTTGTATAAAGTTTAAATATAAACTTATTTTCAACTGACTTATCTCTCTATCTACTCCAAGAAGTAAAACTCCTTGATAATTGTCTTCTATTTTTAAAGGAAAAATATATATTTTTTTAATTTCTACATTTAATATATCTTTTAAAAAGTCTATTTCAGGAATTAAATTTGTAAGAGTAAATTCAAGAAAATTATTGTCTTGAAAATATTTTTCTATAGGACATCCATTTTTTTCCAATTTTTCCTTGTTTTCCTTAAACCACAAACCAAGTTTGTGTTCTGTTTCCTTATCCGAACACACATAAAAAAAAGATTTTTCTGCAACTAATATTAGAGATACAAGTTTGTATTCTGGCCTTTTCCCTATTTCCTGGCACAACTTCGCACAGGCTTTATCCAGACTATTTTCCTGAAAAATAATTTTATGGGCTTTAAGAAAAAAAGTTAGATTTTCGTTTAATTCCTTAAAATCAACAATCTGCATTTAAACTGCTCCTCAATTTCAAAGTTTTCGCACTATTCTGGCCGTTTTTTGGGAAAAAAGTCAAGGATTTTGCTTTATTTTAAGAAGGTTAGAAGGAAAAACTTGCTTTTTGTTTTTACTTTCGTTTACTTAAAGGTAAAACTTTTTAAAATTTTAGTTTTTTAGAATCCAAAGAATTAATCTGGCCGATAACAGAAAAAAAACAGCCACTGACGAAAAAACTTTTAATAAGACTAAAAAAAACTTTTAAAGGAGGCTTTTATGTATGTTGGCTTAAAAATGATTACCCAATTTCCCACCCTTTCTCCTCAGGATTTAGTGGTTGATGCAGACAAGATTATGGAAGAAAATAAACTGTGGATGCTTTTAATTACTGATGAGAAAGGAAAACTTCTGGGATATTTGCGCAAGGAAGATGTGCGTCAGGCCCTTCCTTCTCTAGCTACTTCTTTGAGTAAACATGAAATTAACTACATTCTGGCCAAATTAACTGTAGAAAAGCTGATTCGCAAAGACATTGTAAGTGTACACCCTTCTACAGAAATAGAAGTTGCAGCTCAAATAATGTACGAAAAGGACTTACCAGGATTGGCAGTGGTTAATAGAAAAAATAAACTCATAGGTTATATAAATAGGTCAGTTATGCTAGAAGTGTTAGTAGAAGAAATGGGACTTAGACAGGGAGGAGCCAGAATTACTTTTGAAGTAGAAGATAGGACTGGAGTAATTGCTGAAGTTTCCTCTTTTATTGCAGAGCTTGGCTTTAGTATAATATCTACAGGTACTTTTTTCCATCAAAATAAAAGAATTGTTGTCTTAAGAGTACAAACAGATGACCCAACTCCAATAGTTAAAGAGCTTATTAACCGTAACTACACCATTATAGGACCAGAGGATTTTGCAGATCAATGGGAAAATTAATCTTAGAAGTAGATAAGGTTACTCTTACTTTTAAAGGTATTGCCGCCTTAGTTAGTGTCAGTTTTAACATTCCTGCTGGAAAAATAGTCTCTCTCATTGGCCCCAATGGAGCAGGCAAAACCAGTATGCTTAATTGTATCAGTGGTAGGTACACACCTGATCGGGGAAGTATTCGTTTCCTGGGAGAAAACATTTTGCACTTGCCTCCCTACAAACGAGCCAGGCTGGGTATTGCCAGGACCTTTCAAAACATTGCCCTTTTTAAGGGCTTAAGCGTACTGGATAATCTCATGGTGGGACGACACAGCCATCTCCAGTATGGCTTGTTTTCCTCTTTTTTCTATTTTGGCAAGACCAAAAGAGAAGAAGAAACACATCGCTTGCGCGTGGAAGAAATTATAGATTTTCTCAATCTCTCTCCTTACCGACACAAAATTGTAGGCTCTCTTCCCTATGGCGTGCAAAAGCGAGTGGAATTGGGAAGGGCTTTGGCCCTGGAACCTAAACTATTACTTTTAGATGAACCCATGGCCGGGATGAACCTGGAAGAGACCGAAGACATGGCCAGATATATCCTGGACATCAATGAAGACTGGAAAACAAGTATTTTGTTGGTAGAGCACGACATGGGAGTGGTAATGGATATTTCTGATGAAGTTGTGGTTCTGGACTTTGGGCAGGTATTAGCCACTGGCACGCCTGAAGAAATTCAAAAAAATCCCCAAGTTATTGCTGCTTACCTGGGACAAGAAGATAGTTTATTTTTAGGACGCTAAGTTATGGAAAAGAAAAAACCTTACGCCACCACTCTACCTCATTTGCTCTGGCAAAATAAGGAAAAATGGCCTAAAAAAACAGCCCTGCGGGAAAAATATCTGGGCATCTGGCAAAAGTTTTCCTGGCTAGACTTTTACGAACACACTGCAGCTTTTGCTGGAGGATTAAAAAAAACTGGGCCTGGGCCGAAAAGATATCCTCATTTTAATCGGAGATAACAGGCCAGAATGGCTCTTTGCAGAGCTGGCAATCCAGGCTTTAGGGGGAATTGCTTTAGGTCTTTACCAAGATGCTCCAGCTTCAGAAATAGATTATGTATTTGAACTTACAGAAGCCAAAATAGTTGTGGCTGAAGACCAGGAACAGGTGGATAAAATACTCACCCTAAGAGAAAAGCTTCCCCACCTCAAGTACATCGTCTATCACGACCCCAAAGGTCTCAGTAATTATCGAGTCCCAGGGCTTATGGATTTCAGGGATGTGGAAAAACTGGGCAAAGAGGAAAAGCAGAATTTTCCTCATTGGCTAAAGTCTTTAAACCCTGAAGATACCTGTCTTATTGCTACTACTTCGGGTACCACAGGCAAACCCAAGCTGGCCATGCTTTCGCACCAAAATCTTCTGTCCATGGCCTGGAACCTGGGGTTGGTAGACCCCAAGTATCCCAGTGATGAATTTGTCTCTTTTTTGCCTCTGGCCTGGATGGGTGAACAGATGATGTCTGTGGCCTCTGCCCTTTTATTTGGTTTTTGCGTTAATTTTCCAGAAGAGCCAGATACAGTGCAGGAAAACATTCGGGAAATAGGACCTCATTTAATCTTTTCTCCTCCTAGAGTATGGGAAAATCTGGCAGCCAGAGTCCAGGTCAAGATTATGGAAACCACTCCTGTTAAAAGGTTTCTCTACAACCTTTTTTATCCCCTGGGCTTAAAATATGCGAATAAGGTCTTAAACCAGGAAAAGGTTTCCTGGTGGATTAAATTTCAATACTTTTTAGCCAATGTATTTTTATTTCGAGCTGTAAGAGATAGGTTGGGCTTTTCCAGAATTCGCTCTGCCTCTACTGGAGGAGCTGCCCTAGGACCTGATACTTTTCGTTTTTTTCATGCCCTGGGAGTAAATTTAAAACAAATTTACGGCCAGACTGAAATAGCTGGCATTTCCTGTATTCACCGAGATGGGGAAATAGACTTTGATACCGTGGGCAAACCTATTCCAGAAACTGAAATAAAAATCTCAGAACAAGGAGAAATTCTATCCAAAAGCCCTGCGGTTTTTCAGGGCTACTTTAAAAATCCCCAGGCTACAGAAGAAACCATTGTCCAGGGCTGGCTTAAGTCTGGAGATGCAGGTTATTTTAAAGAGAATGGACAGTTGGTTGTAATTGACCGTTTAAAAGATGTTATGCACTTAAAAGATGGTACCAAGTTTTCTCCTCAATTTCTGGAAAACAAACTCAAATTTTCTCCTTATATCAAAGAGGCAATGGTAGTGGGAGAAAACAGAGATTATATTGTAGCTATTGTCTGTATAGACCAGGATATTGTGGGTAGATGGGCAGAACAAAACCTGCTTACCTATACCACCTATCAAGACCTGGCCAGTAAAGAAGAAGTATATGCCCTTATTCAACAAGAAATAAAAGATATAAATACAACTTTGCCTGAAAAAAACAAAATAAAATATTTTGCTATTTTGTTTAAGGAACTGGATGCAGATGATGGAGAGCTTACCCGTACCAGAAAAATACGCCGTAAATTTGTACAGGAAAGGTATCAAGATTTAATAGAAGCCATGTATGCAGAAGAAAAGGAAGTAAACTTAAAAACAGAAATCATTTATCAAGATGGGCGTAAAAAAATACTAACTGGAAAAATAAAAATTCAAGGGACCAATTAACATGGAATACTATCTTCAACTGATTATAAACGGCTTGGTAGTGGGAAGTATTTATTCCCTGGTGGCTTTGGGCTTTGTAATTATTTACAAGGCCACCAAGGTGGTCAACTTTGCTCAGGGCGAGTTAGTTATGGTAGGGGCCTATGTCTGCTTTGCCCTTACAGTTCAGGCAGGTCTACCCTTTTTAGCCTCCTTTGTCCTGACCCTGCTCTTTTCCCTTATCCTAGGGCTAAGCATTGAGCGTTTGATTCTAAGGCCACTTATTGGCGAACCCATAATTAGTGTAATTATGGTTACCATTGGGCTTTCCTCTGTTTTAAAGGCCCTGGTACAGCTTATCTGGGGCACTCAAATAAAAGTCTATCCTCAGGTTTTACCCCATGAACCCATTTTTCTCTTAGGGCTTCCCATTTCCCCTGTGTACATAGCAGCTTTTATTTTAGCTGTAATTTTGTTTACCATCTTTTCCCTCTTCTTTAAATACTCTTCCATAGGGATTGCCATGCGAGCCACTGCTTTTGACCAGCAGGCAGCCCAGTCCATGGGTATTGGCATCAAAAACATCTTTGCCCTTTCCTGGTGTATTGCCTGTGTGGTTTCCTCTATTGGAGGAGTAATTTTGGGCAATATTAATGGCATAAATTCTCAATTGGGAGCCATGGGGTTAAAGGTATTTCCAGCAGTTATCTTGGGGGGATTAGACAGTTTATTGGGCGCAGCCCTGGGCGGCCTTATCATTGGAGTGCTGGAAAACTTATGTGATGGACTGGCTAAGGAACTTTTCAATCTAGGGGGCTTTAAGGAAGTAGCTGCCTTTATCATTTTGGTATTTATTTTAATGCTTAAACCCTATGGCCTTTTTGGCAGTCACGAGGTGGAAAGGATATGAAGGCAGATAAGTGCGGTCTTTTTTTTGAAAGCTATGGCCAGGAAAATCAAATTTTTCCCAGTCCTGTTCAGAAAACCTGTTTAGGAGCATTTTTACTTTTTCTTTTAATTGTTCCTTTTATTTTAGATAGTTACTACTTATCACTCTTTAACCTCATCTTTATTGCTGTAATTGGAGCAGTATCTCTCAATCTCATTACTGGCATCTGTGGCCAAATCTCTTTAGGCCATGGCGCCTTTATGGGAGTTGGGGCCTATGCCACAGGTTATTTTATGAATCTGGGAATTAACTTCTTTGAGGCTTTATTGCTGGGAGGCCTGGTAGCTTCTTTAGTAGGTATTGTTTTTGGCCTGCCTTCTTTGCGTTTAAAAGGCATTTATCTGGCCATTGCCACTTTGGCTGCCCAGCTGATTTTAGAATATGTATTTTTGCACTGGGACAGCGTAACTGGTGGCTCCAATGGCCTGGCTTTAGATGCTCCAGCTATCTTTAACTTTTACTTTGATAATGATTTAAAAATGTTTTATTTACTTTTCTTTTTTGCCCTTATTTCCACTTTGGCCATAAGTAATCTAATGCGCAGTAAATATGGACGGGCCTTTGTGTCCATAAGAGATTTTTACTTATCTGCAGAAGTAATTGGTATAAATCTATTTCAATACAAACTTTACGCCTTTGGAATAAGTTCTTTTTTTGCAGGTATTGCTGGAGGGCTTGCTGCTGTTTATGCCATGTACATTACTCCAGAACAATTTGGCATTCACCTTTCCATTTCCTACCTGGCAATGATTATAATTGGCGGTATGGGTAAAATAATTGGCAGTGTATTTGGTGCAGTATTTATCACTCTACTGCCTGAATTTCTTTCTATAGTTTCTCAACATTTAAGTGCTTTTTTCCCGGATATAAGCACCTATCTCCTGGGTCTAAAAGAAGGAATTTTTGGTTTAATCTTAATCTTATTTCTTATTTTTGAGCCAGAAGGACTGGCTCACCGCTGGCATTTAATTAAGGCTTATTTTAAATTATATCCCTTTGCTCATTAAAAAGGGATAACTTATTTAAGGGGAGGGTTTTATGCGTAAGATTTGGTTGAGTTTTTTAATGGTTTTACTCTTTGTCTCTTTGGCTACAGCCAAGGAGATAAAAATTGGAGTGCTTTCTGACTTAAGTGGTCCTACCTCAGCAGTAGGCAGACCTTATGCAAAAGGAATTTTGGACTGTGTGAAGTATTTAAACTCTCAAGGGGGCATAGCTGGATACAAGATCAAAGCCATTCAAGTAGATTATGCCTACAACGCCCAGCAAGCCATTAGTGCTTATAAGCGTTTTGTAAACAAAGAAAAGATTGTAGCCCTTCAGGGCTGGGGAACTCAAGATACAGAGGCTTTAACTCGTTTTGTAGCTAAAGACAAAATACCTACCTTTTCTGCTTCTTATTCTGCCCATTTAACAGATCCCAAAAAAGCACCTTATAACTTCTTTATTGCAGCTGATTATTCTACTCAAATTCGAGCAGCCTTAAAGTTCTTCAAAGAAAACTGGAAAGAACCTAGAGCGCCTAGACTGGCCTTTATTTATCCAGATCACCCCTATGGTCTTGCCCCCATTCCTGCTGCTAAAGAATACGCCCAGGAAATAGGTTATGAAATCGTGGGAGAAGAAAATGTAAGTCTTAAGGCCATTGATGCAACTACCCAATTACTTAGTTTAAAAAAGAAAAATCCAGATTATGTCTGGATAGGGGGCACTACTCCTTCTACAGCTGTTATTTTAAAGGACGCTAAAAAATTAAACTTTTCTCCTGTATTCTTTGTAAACATCTGGGGTTCTGATGAAAACATCCTGAAGTTAGCTCCTGGAGCCTGTGAAGGAATTTATTCTTTACAAGCTGCAGCCATTTATGGACAACAGGTGCCAGGGATGAAAATTATTGAATCCCTTACCCAGGGCCAGGTCCAAATGACTCACTATATCAGAGGCTTTGCTTCCATGCTGGTAATGGCCAAGGGAATTGAACTGGCTGCTCAAAAGGGTCAAATAAGTGGTCCTGCTATTAAACAAGCTTTAGAGACTTTACGCAATTATGACCCCTTGGGACTTACTCCACCTATAAGTTATTTTCCTGATGACCATCGCCCCAACATGTCTGTATTTATTTATCAGATAAAAAATGGTAAGTTTAATTTTGTAAAACAAGTTGATCTGGAAAGAAAAAAAGAATGGCTGGGTAAATAGTTTATGGCTTATATCCTTGAATTAGCAAATGTAGAAGTAGTCTATGACAAGATAATTTTGGTGTTAAAGGGACTGTCTTTAAAAGTCAGGGAGGGCCAAATTACAGCCCTCCTTGGCGCCAATGGAGCAGGAAAATCCACCACTCTCAAGGCTATTTCTGGCTTGCTTTTAAGTGAAAATGGTGAGGTCACAGAAGGAAAGATTCTTTATCAAAACACCCCCATTCACAATGAACCTCCGGAAAAAATAGTACGCAAGGGCATTTTTCAGGTAATGGAAGGTAGAAGGGTATTTGAAGAATTGAGTGTGGAAGAAAACCTAAGGTGCGGAGCTTATACCAACCCCAAAAAATTCAAAGAAAACCTGGAAAAGGTCTATCATTATTTCCCCCGCTTAAAAGAAAGAAGAAAGCAATGGGCAGGATACCTTTCTGGGGGAGAACAACAAATGCTAGCCATTGGCAGGGCCCTTATGGCTGAGCCCAAACTTTTGCTTTTAGATGAGCCCTCTTTAGGGCTTGCTCCTCTTTTAGTAGAAGAAATTTTTAATATTATCACCCAAATCAATAGGGAAGAAAAGGCCTCTGTACTTTTAGTAGAGCAAAACGCCAGAGCTGCTCTAACTATTTCATCCTTTGGTTATATTCTGGAAAATGGACGCATTGTAATGGAAGGAGAAGCCCAAGAACTTTTAAATAATCCTGATGTACAGGAATTTTATCTGGGCATGGGACATGCAGGAGAAAAGAAAAGTTATAGAGAAGTAAAGCACTATCGCCGAAGAAAACGCTGGCTGTAAAGGAGTTTTTATGCCAGATGTATACAATCCCTGGGAAATTTTACCAAGAGAAGAATTAAGAAAAAAAAAGTTTCAAAAATTACTTAAAACAGTAAGACTAGCCTTTGAAAAGGTTAAAGAATTTCAAAATAGAGTAAATAAACTGGAAATTTCCACAGAAAAAGACTTTGAACAAATTCCCATTTTACCCAAAAAAAAGCTCATATCCTTACAGGAAAATAATTTTCAGGACTTATTAGCAGTTTCTATCCAAGATTTAGCCCATATTTACAGTTCTCCAGGCCCCCTATTTGACCCTGAAGGAAGGGAGAAGGATTATTGGGGCTGGACAGAGGCTTTTTATGCCATGGGTTTTAGGCCTGGAGATATAGTACAAAACACCTTTAGTTACCACCTGACTCCAGCAGGCTTGATGATGGAAGAGCCTTTAAGGACTTTGGGCTGCGCCATTATTCCAGCAGGACCAGGAAACACAGATCTTCAAATAGAACTGATGACCAAATTAAAGGCTACAGGCTTTGTGGGCATGGCCTCTTACTTAAAAACCATTGGAGAAAGGGCTCAGGCCAAAGGACTGGATCTGCATAAGGATTTTCACTTACGGGTAGCCTTTAGTGCAGCTGAAATTTTGACTCCCTCTTTACGCCAGACAGTGGAAAAAAGTTTTAACCTTACCCTAAGGCAAGGTTATGGCACAGCTGATGTAGGTTGTATTGCTTATGAGTGTGAATGTGGTCAGGGCATGCACCTTTCCACCAGGTGCTGGGTAGAAATCTGCGATCCCCAAAGCGGTGAAGTCCTCCCTCCTGGTATGATAGGAGAAGTGGTGGTCACGCCCTTTTCTTCAACCTATCCCTTGATTCGCTTAGGCACTGGAGATCTGGCCATTTTAGATGACAGTTATTGTGCCTGTGGCCGCACCAGTCCCAGGATAAAGGCCATTGTGGGCAGAGTGGATAACACAGTAAAAGTAAAGGGACAGTTTGTTTATGAACATCAGGTGCAAGAGGTTATAAGTAATTTTCCAGAGATAAAAAACTGGCAATTGGTCATAGAAAATCCCCAGGGTAAAGAAAAACTTACTCTGTATATTCAAGGACAAACCAATACAAAGGCCTTATTTTCCCAATTAAAAGAAAAGATAAAACTTTCTGTTTTTATTGAGGAATGCCCCGTGATTGAAGATAGTAAAAAAATCCTAGATAAGAGAATATGGGAAAAGTAAATTATATCCTGCAAACCAATCTTCAACATTGTTATAATCAAAAAGGAGAAATAATAGATTGCCAAAACACAGGACAGGATGCTGAATTTAAAATTGGATTAAGCCTGGAAAATAGATTTGCAAGTTATAAAGAAGAAGGAGTACTGGACAAGTTAACCAATTTAATATTTCCTCGAAAATTTAATTTTTTTGATTTTCCACAAACCTGGGCAGAAGCCTTCTCTTTAATCAATCAGTTAAATAAAGAAAATTTTTTAGGTAAAAATAACTGGCGCTTACCCAACCGTAGAGAGCTAAGAAGTATTTTTTCTCCAGGCCATAAAAAGCCTGCTTTACCCTCTCCTCATCCTTTTAAAAACACTACCTTAGGCTGGTACTGGACTTCCACAACTGTAGCCAGTGATAACAATTATGCCTGGGCTATTCACTTAGAAGGGAGTAGAATGTTTTACGGAAGAAAGGATCAATACTATCTAGTTTGTCCTGTAGCTGGAGAAAGCAAAAACATTTTATCTACAGGTCAAAAAAAGAGTTTTATTGATTTTGACGATGGATTTTATAAATTTGGGAAAAGTATGGATAAACGTTTTAAGAAAGTAGAAGATGGAATATTGGACACAAACACCAACTTGATTTGGTTAGAAAAGGGTTATCTAGAAGAAAATCTAAGCTGGGAAGAAGCTTTTACTTGTTTAAAAGAGTTTAACTCTGCCTCTAAATATACCTGGAGAATTCCCAACATTAATGAACTGGAAAGCTTGGTCAATTGTGCTTACATGTATCCAGCCCTGGAAAAGGAGCAGGGATTTAAGGACTTGAAAAATCTTTATTTATCTTCTACCACCAGCTACTTTGAACCCACCTATGCCTTTGTGCTTTACTTAGACAAGGGAGCTGTGGGAGTGGGGAGAAAAGAACAGCCCCTTTATTCTTTATTGCCAGTAAGAACTTATGTACAAAACCCGATTTAAAGTAAAAATCTTTGAAGTAGATAAAAATAAAAAACTTTCTTTGTTATCTTTGCTTAACTCTATCCAGCAAGCTGCCTATGAAGATAGCAGTCAAAAATTTTTTTCCAGTCATCTATTATGGGAAAAAGGACTTTCCTGGGTACTTACCAGGCTTTATCTGGAAATATATAATCTTCCCTCTTTAAATGAATTTTATAATATATCTACCTGTTCAGTAAATTTAAATAAATTTTTTGCTAAAAGAGATTTTTTAATAGAAAAGGAAAATAGTATTCTGGCCAAATGCACCACTTTGTGGTCTCTTTTAGATGTAAACAGGAGAAAAATTGCTTCTATACCCAAAGAATGGCTGGAAAAACACGAAAATAAAAAGGACATTCTTACCTTTCCCAAACCTAAACCTGAAAAGCAAAATAGTGGATATACCTGGAAAGAAGAATATATTTCCCGCAAATTGGATTTTGACTTAAATCAGCATGTAAACAATGCCATCCTTATCGCCCTTGCTCTAGAGAGTCTGCCCCAAGAGATGGAAGACTCTTACCTGCACTCCCTGGATGTACTCTTTTTTAAAGAAGTTGCTAAGCCTAAAGAAAAAATTATTTGCAAAGGGAAAAAAGAAAAGGGCTTAATTCAACTTAACTTAGAGGACCAAGCCTCTACCCCTCTTTTGGCTATTAATTTGAACTTAAAGTTCTAGCCTTGCCTGTAAAGGCAATAAAACACCATTAAAAACTTGACTTTTAACCCTAAGTGAGATAAAGTCCTTCTTCATGGATATTTATATTTTAACTCTCCTCTCTATTCCTTTACTGGCAGCCTTATTAGTATATATTGTTCCCTTTTCTAAAGCAAAATACATTCCTATTTTAGCGCTCATAACAACTTCAATTATCTCCATAAAGATATTTAATCTCAACAACTTTGATTCACAACTTAACTTAAAGTTTAATTACTCTCACCTAATTACTGTTCTTGATTTTATACTTTTACTTTTTTTTATAAAAAAAGGATGGGAAAATAAAGACAAACCAATACTATTTTTTAACATTTCATCATTACTACTCTTACTTTTTTTAGAATTAAAAATTGATAACAGTCCTAACTTTTTAATCAATATAGATAACATCTCTCAAATTATGCTTCTTTTTGTAAATATTATCTCTCTTTTTATCTTTATTCATGCCATTCCTTACATGCAAAAACATAGAGAACACTTTTCCTTAAAAACTACTTCCAATAATAACTTTTTTTGCATTTTGCTTCTTTTTGTAGCTGGCATGAATGGACTTATTATAACCAATCATTTACTTCACTTTTATTTCTTTTTTGAGATAACTACGCTTTGTTCTTATCTTCTTATTGGGCATGACAGGACTCAAGAAGCAGTGGCCAACTCCCTTTTGGCTTTGCGTTTAAATAGTTTGGGAGGGCTTTTTTTCCTAATAGGAAGTACAGGGTTATACTTTATTTTTCCCTCGGTAGATATCCTTAAAATTGTCCAAAAGGCGCCAGTAAACAGCTTGTTTTTACTCTTTTTGGCCTACATCTGCCTGGCCGGTATGGTCAAATCTGCCCAGCTTCCTTTTCAAAAGTGGCTTTTAGGTGCCATGGTAGCTCCTACTCCCACTTCTGCTCTTTTACACTCTTCTACTATGGTAAAAGCTGGTATTTATTTACTTTTAAGGTTTTCTCCCCTCTTTGCTAACACCTTTTTTTCTACCACCCTGGCACTTTGCGGGGGCTTTACTTTTCTAGCCACTGCCCTTTTGGCCATTGGTCAGGATAATGCCAAAAAAGTGCTGGCTTATTCTACCATTAGTAATTTAGGTTTAATTATAGCCTGTATAGGTATCAACACTCCAGCCAGTATCACAGCTGCTTTAATTTTGACCTTTTTCCACGCCTTTAACAAGGCCCTGCTCTTCTTATGCATTGGCACCATTGAACAAAAAATTGCCAGTCGCAACTTAGAAGACATGCGCAATCTCTATACCCTTATGCCCTTAACTGCCATTATTACTGTATTTGGGGCAATTGCCATGATTTTACCACCCTTTGGTATGCTTTTAGGCAAGTGGATGGCTATAGAAAGCTCTGCTCAAAACATCCTGCTGGTACTTATGCTGGCCTTAGGCAGTGCTGTTACTGTGCTTTACTGGGCTAGATGGGCAGGTTTATTTATGGGCTATAAGTTAAGAGAAAAAATAAAGCTGGAATCCCAATCCCTGTTAACCAGAATCCCCCTTCTTATTCTTTTGCTAGCTGTTTTTTTACTTCCAGCTTATTCTCCCTGGTTATACCAGGAAAAAATTTATCCCTTTATCCTAACCTACTCTCATATATGGAAAAATAACCTTTATTTACTGCTGGGAGGAAGCTTCCAAAATAGTTTTGGTTCCTTTCCTCTTTTTCCCTTATTTTCCCTGGCTATTTTAGGATTTTTTATTGCTCATTATTTTCTCCTTAAGGCCAAAAGAAAACCTCTGGAAATTCCCTATTTTTCGGGATTAAGCATTGATAAGTCCTCTTTTGGTTATGTAAATCCTCTGGGACAAAGGGTAATCCCTAAAACCAGCAACTATTACTTATTGCAAGTTATAGAAAACAGTAAACTAGCTCTCTGGATAGATAGATTGTCCTTAATCTTTATTTTACTCTTTTTGGGTGGAGGGCTGCGTTAGTGCCAATGTTTCTTAAACTTTTTCTTTTTCTCTTAAGCCCCTTTGCTATTGGAGTTATTCTGGGGATAGATAGAAAACTGACAGCCTACTTACAATCCAGAATTGGACCGCCTATTTTCCAGCCCTTTTATGATTTATTTAAATTATTAGGCAAAGAAAGTAAAACTTCCGATTACTGGCTTTCCTTTTGTGCCTATGTATATTTATGTGGAGCAATAACCTGTGCCTTTTTATTCTTTTTACAAGCTGATTTACTTTTAATCTTTTTTGTTCAGGCTGTAGGCTCTATCTTTTTAGTTTTAGGGGCCTTTTCTGTATCTTCTCCCTTTAGTCAAATAGGAGGACAAAGAGAGCTTTTTCAAATCATAGCTTATGAACCTTTACTTATTGCAGTAATTGTAGGAATCTATTTAGTTACCGGAAGTTTTGAAATAAGCTCCATCTATAAACTAAATTATCCTCTTTTAGCCAAACTTCCCTTACTCTTTTTAATCCTTACCTTTGCCCTGACTATCAAGTTAAGAAAATCACCCTTTGACATTTCAGCCTCTCATCACGCCCATCAAGAAATTGTACGAGGTGTTTTTACAGAATATTCAGGTAGTTATCTGGCTATAGTAGAACTAGCTCACTGGTTTGAGCTGGTATTTATTTTAGGCCTTATATCTTTATTTTGGGCTAATAGTTTTTTTATGAGCACAATTTTGGTTTTCCTGACCTATTTTCTGGAAATTATTGTAGATAACATTACTAGCCGTTTAACCTGGCGTTTTATGCTAAAAAATGCCTGGTCTGTGGGAATTATTTTGGCTTTAATTAATCTAATCTGGTTATATAAAGGATAAAATGAAATTTATCAAAAGACTTCTCTTAACTGGAATAAAAAAATCACCCTGGTTGCTTCACTTTGACTGTGGTAGTTGCAATGGCTGTGATATAGAAACTCTGGCAGTCCTGACTCCTGTATATGATGCAGAACGCTTTGGCGTAATCAATGTGGGCAATCCCAAGCATGCTGATATCTTTTTAGTAACTGGAACTGTAAATAGAAAAAATCAAGAAATATTAAACAATTTATATTTACAAATACCAGAGCCTAAAGTTATTCTAGCAGTAGGCACCTGTGCCCTTAGTGGAGGAATATTTGCAGAAGCTCCCAATGTAATTGGTGGAGTGGATAAAATTATTCCTGTGGATATTTATATCCCGGGTTGTCCTCCTAAGCCAGAGGCGATTTTAGAAGGAGTCTTAAAAAGCGTAGAACTTTTAGAAGATAAGGTAAAAAATGGAAAAATTTAGTTATAAAATAATCAATTTACAGGACTTACTTACTCAGGTAAAAGAACTAAGAGAAAAAAAATACCGTCTGGTAAGTATAAGCTGCACCCAGGTAGAAGAAAAGTTTGAACTTCTGTACACCTTTGACCTAAATTTAAGCTTGAAACATCTTAAAATTATAGTTGCAAAGGACACTCCTATTCCCTCTCTTACTTGTATTTATGAGGGAGCTTTTTTACTGGAAAACGAAATTCAAGACCAGTTTGGATTAAGTTTTGCTAAATTAAATATAGATTACAAGGGACAGTTATTTTATCCAGAAAAAAATCCTCTTTTTTTAAAAAATAATAAATAGGAAAAATCATGCCCAAGACAATTATACCCTTTGGACCGCAACATCCTGTTTTGCCAGAGCCCTTACACTTTTCTCTAACTGTAGAAGATGAAATTGTTCAAGAAGCTATTCCTGGTTTTGGTTATGTACATCGAGGGTTAGAAAAGCTTTGCGAAATAAAAGACATTCACAAAATGATTCAAGTTGTAGAAAGGGTATGTGGGATTTGTTCTAAAATTCATGCCCTTTGTTATTGTGAAGGAATTGAACAAATGATGGGAGTGGAGGTACCTCCCAGGGCAAAATACTTACGCACCATCTGGTCTGAACTTCATCGCATGCATTCACATTTACTGTGGTTAGGATTATTTGCAGATAGTTTTGGCTTTGAAAGTCTTTTTTATCACTTCTGGCGTATTAGAGAAAAGATTCTGGATATAAATGAAAAAACTGCAGGAAACAGAATTATAGTTTCTGTCAATATTTTGGGTGGAGTTAAAAGAGATTTAAGTACAGAAGACCAAAAGTGGATTTTAGCTGAATTAAAAGAAATAGAAAATAAACTGGAAGAAGTAAAAGATACTCTCTTCAAAGATTACACTATATCCAAAAGAACCAAAGGAAAAGGAATATTATCTGCAGAAGAAGCTCTTTATCTGGGAGCAGTTGGACCGGTGTTAAGGGCCAGTGGCGTAGCGCAAGACTGTAGGCAACTCCAATATGCTGCCTTTTCAGAATTGGACTTTGAACCTGTAATCGCCCAGGAAGGAGATTCCTTTGCCAGAATGCAAGTTCGCTATTTTGAACTGTTTCAATCTATAGATTTAATAAGACAGGCCCTAAGCAAAATACCTGAAGGACCTATAAGTGTAAAAGTAAAAGGATATCCTGAAGGGGAAAATGTATTTAGAGTGGAACAGCCAAGAGGAGAAGTATTTTATTACTTTAAAGCAAATGGCAGTAAATTTTTAGATAGGCTTAGAATTAGAACTCCTACTTTTGCCAATGTACCTGCTCTAGCTAAAATGTTGACAGGTATAGAACTGGCAGATGTCCCTGTTGTAATTTTATCTATTGACCCCTGTATTAGTTGTACGGAGAGATAATAGATGGAGTATAAATTTCCTCCTTTTTTAACTACAGTTTTAACTAACTTGCTAAAAAGGAAAAGTACCAGGCCCTATCCCTATCAAAAAAGAGCTCCCTATCCTGAGGTTAGAGGGATTTTAAAAAATCAAGTAGAAAAGTGTATTTTTTGTGGTTCTTGTTCTTTAAAGTGCCCTGCCAATTGTATTGAAATAAATAAACAAGAAGGTACCTGGCAGTATAAACCTTATCTATGTATTTTATGTGGCAACTGCGAAGCAGCCTGCCCTGTAAAATGTCTTACTCATACAACAGACTTTCCCTTACCCTGTTTAGAAAAAAAAGAGATTCTCTTAAAAGGAACTCCTCCTAAAAGAAAACAAGACAAGAAATAATTTTTAAAAATTCCTTGTATCTAAAATTTTTTTTGCTTAAAAAAGAAGGAAATCAAGACTTGACTTTGTCTGGTTTTCTTGGTTTCCCTCGCCTGTCGGCTGTTTTTTTAATGTTTAACCTCTCAAACCTAAAAGAAAGATTAAAGAAAATGGAAAACTTAGATGTAAAAAGTGTTAATGTTATCAAAGGATTAATTATTGATGCCACACGCAAGGCCAACTCGGGCCATCCTGGTGGTGCCATGTCCTCTGCAGATTTTGCCTATGTGTTGTTTAAGGATTTTCTCCAATTTAATCCTGATGACTCCAAGTGGTTTAATCGAGACCGTTTTGTCCTTTCTGCAGGGCATGAATCCATGCTTCTTTATAGCTTACTTACTTTGTGCGGCTTTTTATCTATAGAAGATCTAAAAAACTTTCGCCAATGGGGAAGCAGAACCCCAGGCCATCCAGAACACGACCTCACTCCTGGAGTGGAAGCGACCACCGGCCCCTTAGGGCAAGGTTTTGCTATGGCTGGAGGAATGGCTGTAGCTGAAAGCTTTTTGCGGGCCAAGTTGGGGGAAGAGATTTGCAATCATTATACCTATGTCCTGGCTTCAGACGGTGATATGCAGGAGCCTGTGGTTTTAGGAAGTGCTTCTCTTTTTGGAAAGTGGAAACTGGGAAAACTTATTGTCTATTATGATAGCAATAAAATTCAACTGGCAGGGCCTACTGCCCGTTGTGATAGTACTGATTACAAGCAACTTTTTTCCAGTTTTGGCTGGCAGGTATTGGAAATAGACGGTCACAATCACCAAGAGATAAGAGAGGCTTTAACTCAAGCTAAAGCAGAAACAAGCAGGCCCACTTTAATTATTGGGCACACTACCATGGCCAAGGGATGTGCCACTTTGGAAGGCAGTGAAAAAACTCACGGCTCTCCTCTCTCTGTAGAAGAAATTAAGGCTACCAAAGAAAAATTAGGCCTTCTTTTAGAAGACTTTTACCTGCCTGAAGATGTGATTGAGCATTTTCAGGCTCGTTTTAGTACCTTACGAGAAGAGGCTAAAAAATGGCAAAGTCAGGTTGCCCGGCTTCAGGGAAGCAAAAAGGAATTTTTTGACTTTATTTTTAGCGCTCCAGAAAAAAGGGTTTTTAACTGGCCCAACTTTTCTCCAGAAACTCCCTTAGCTACCCGTAAGGCCTTTGGAGCTTGCCTGGAAAGTCTTATTGATACCCTGCCCAATTTAATGGGAGGCTCTGCTGACCTGGATCCTTCCAACCAGACAGTTAAATTTAGAGAAAGTGTAGGATTATTTGATAACCTGGAAAACCCCCAGGGACGTTATTTGGCCTTTGGAGTGCGAGAATTTCCCATGGGAGCCATTTTAAATGGCTTGACCCTACATGGCGGCCTGGTGGGTTTTGGAGCCACCTTTTTGGTCTTTTCTGATTATGAACGAAATGCCTTGAGAATGGCTGCTCTGCAAAAACTGCCTGTAGTACATATTTTTACCCATGATTCTTTTTATGTGGGAGAAGATGGACCTACCCATCAACCAGTAGAGCACGCCAGTTCCTTAAGGCTTATTCCCAATTCTCTGGTCTTTAGACCTGCTGATGCCAATGAAAGTAAGTATTGTTTAGAAATTGCCCTAAAACAAAAGGATAGACCAAGCTTTCTATTGTTTACCCGCCAAAGCTTGCCTGTTTTAGATGAAAATAATTATCCTCAGCTTCCAGAAGGAGTTTTCAGAGGTGGATATATCTTAAAAGAGGCTGAGACTGGAAAGCCAGAGGTAATTATCATAGCCACTGGTTCTGAAGTTCATCTGGCTCTGGCTGTGGCTAAATCCTTAGATGTTCCCACCAGAGTGGTAAGCATGCCTTGCGTAGAGCTCTTTAAAGAGCAACCTCTGGAATACCAACAACAGGTCCTGCCTTCAGCAGTGGAAAAGCGCTTTGCCTTTGAGGCAGGTAGTCCGGATATCTGGTATCAATTTGTAGGATTAAAGGGAAAAGTTTTAGGAATTGACCATTTTGGAGCTTCAGCTCCAGCTAAGGTTCTGGAAGAAAAATATGGTTTTACCTTAGAAAAGGCTTTGGCTTTTGTAAAAGAAAACCTTTAATTTGAAGGGGAGGTGGCTATGGAGCAGGCCAATCGCAATTTGGCTTTAGACCTGGTGCGAGTTACAGAAGCAGCAGCTATGGCTTCTGGTCGCTGGCTGGGTAAAGGACAAAGAAAGGCTGGGGACAAAGCTGCAGTGGATGCCATGCGCTTTTCCTTTAATAGCCTGGATATAGATGGAACCATTATCATTGGAGAGGGAGAAAAAGACAAAGCTCCCATGCTCTATAATGGCGAAAAGGTGGGCACAGGCAAAGGCCCCAAAGTGGATGTGGCCGTAGACCCGGTAGAAGGGACCAATCTTTTGGCCCTGGGCAGACCCAATGCCATTTCTGTGGTAGGTCTTGCCCCTCAGGGTAGCATGTATGATCCAGGCCCCAGCTATTATATGCAAAAATTAGTAGTGCCTGAAGAAGCCAAAGAAGTAATTGACCTGGATGCTCCTGTAGCTGACAATTTAAAAAAAATCGCCAGGGCTTTAGGCAAGGATGTAGACGATTTAGTGGTTTTTGTCTTGGACAAACCAAGACATGCGCAACTTATCGAAGAAATTAGAAAGGCAGGAGCCAGGATTCAACTCCATACGGATGGAGATGTGGCTGGCTCTCTTATGGCAGTAGACCCAACTTCTGAAGTGGATGTGATGATGGGTACAGGAGGAACTCCAGAAGGGGTTCTTTCTGCCTGTGCTATCAAGGCCCTGGGTGGAGAAATGCTTTGCCGTCTTGACCCTCAAAAAGAAGAAGAAAAAAAGGCCCTGGCTGAAGGTGGATATGATTTAAAACGCATCTTTACTGTTGATGACCTGATTAAAAGTGATGATGTCTTTTTTGCTGCCACAGGTATTTCTGGAGGGACCTTTTTAAGAGGAGTAAAATATACTGGCAAAGGAGCCATTACCCATTCCTTAGTTATTAGAGGAAAGACTGGCACCATAAGAAGGATAGAAGCTGAACACAATTGGGAAAAATTAATGAAAATAAGTCCCATTAAGTATGACTAGCAAACCTAAAAGGAGTCTTTAACATGAAAAAAACAAGCATTCTGGCTCTAAGCATTTTTCTGTTGGTCTTTTTAGTAAGCGCTCCTGCCTGGGCCCAAAAGAAAAAAGTAAAGGTAGCCTTTGCTTTGCTCTGGACCATTGACGATATGGGCTGGACCACTGCTGCCTACAATGGAATTAAATACCTGCAAGAAAAAATGGGAGATGAAGTAGAAGTCAGTTATACTGAAAAGGTGTTGGCTGCTGATGCAGAAAGGGTATTTCGCAACTATGCTCGCAAAGGTTATGATATTATCTTTGGTACCACTTTTGAACATATGGATCCCATGCTCATGGTGGCCCAAGACTTTCCTGACCAGGTTTTTGAACACTGTTCTGGCTATAAGACTGCAGCCAATATGGGCAACTATTTTGCCAGGATGTATCAGGCAGAATATCTAGCTGGCTATATGGCTGGACTTATGGGCTTTAAAAATGTGGGAACTGTGGCCACCAATCCTATTCCAGAGCCCATTCGGGGCATCAATGCCTTTACCTTAGGCTTGCTTAAAGGATTAAAGGAAGGCGGACACAAGTATAATCCAGAAAAGGTAAACACAGTAGTCTGGCTCAAAGCCTGGAGAGACCCTATCAATGAAACTACCCTGGCTGAAACCCTTATTTCTAGAGGCCATGATTTAATTAGACAGATGGCTGATACTCCTGATAGTAGCCTGGCTGCTTGTAAAAAGGGAGTTCCGGCCATTGGCTATGGAACAGATGCTGCTCAATATGGAGCAAAATGTGTTTTGCTTTCTACTATCTGGAACTGGGGGCCTTATTTCGTAAAAGTTGTAAAGGAAGTTCAGGCAGGTACCTGGAAACCAGAAGCTTACTGGGCTGGGTTTGAAGAAAATATGCTAACTTTAAGTCCTTTTCACCCTTCTGTACCTAAAGAAGTTCAAAACAAGGTTCTAGCCCTGCTGGAAAAATTCAAACAAGGACAAGATGAAGTCTTTGTAGGTCCTATTTATGATCAAAAAGGCAACTTAAAGGTAAAACCAGGAGAAAAACTTACTGATCACGACCTGTTAACCATGCGCTGGCTGGTTAAGGGCGTACAGGGCACCATTCCTGATTAGAGATAAAGGGGGAAATTTTCCCCCTTATTTAAGGGTCTAAAAGATGAGTTATTCTTTAAATAACTTTGAACTGGGAGAAAAATATTCCTTAACTATAAAAGGGTTAGATTATTCCCTAGAACTTCCCTGGGTAGTTTTAGAGGGGTCACCCAGGTTAAAAATTGTATCTTTAAATCTCCTGGGACAAACTAAGGTAAACCAGGACCTGGGAAGACTTCTGGCCCAGCAAATCAAAATAGACTTCCCTGATTTAAAAGACATTGCTCTACTTACTCCTGTGGAAAAATCTCTACAACTTGCTCAGGTAGTGGCCAATGAACTGGGCCTGGAAGTCATAGCCATTGCTTACAATCGTGTAAAACCACATATGGAACCAAAGACCAGGCCTGTTATTCAATTGGGCTCCAGCTCTATTACCAGTGGAGAAAAGTTTTTAGCCCTTTATGAAAGGGATTTAAATTTTTTAAAAAAACACAAGAAAGTTATCATCTTAGATGATGTGGTAAGTACTGGAAGTACCCTTTATGCCTTAAAAGACCTCATTGAAGAGGTAAATAATTTTTTTAAACTATCTCCTCCTCTATCCATAGTGGCTGGGTATTTTGTAGCCAAAGAAGGAGATACTAAATTTAATTTTGACTTTCCTGTCAATTACCTTGCTTCCTTACCTAACCCTCAAGTTTTATAAATATGCAAGAACCTATTTTGCGTTTGTCAAACATTGGTAAATCTTTTGGTGATTTTTGGGCAAATGAAAATATAAATCTGGATATTTTCCCAGGAGAAATCCATGCCCTTTTGGGAGAAAATGGAGCTGGAAAATCCACCCTTATGTCCATAATCTCTGGGAATTATTTACCAGACAAGGGAAAAATTTATCTAAAGGGTAAAGAAGTTTTTTTTAGAAACCCCAAAATTGCCCAGGATTATGGCATTGGCATGGTTCATCAAAAATTTATGCTCATTGACAACCTAAGCGTATGGGAAAATATTGCTTTAGGCACTATTTCTAAATTTACTATACCTAAAGAGGAAATCTTAAATAAAATCCAAAAAATAAGTAAAGAAAGTAAATTAGAGGTAGATTTACATAAAAAAGTAATAAATTTGAGTGAAGGAGAAAAACAAAAGGTTGAAATTTTAAAATTACTCTATAAACAGGCCAAAATATTAATATTTGATGAGCCAACTTCTATTTTAACTCCCCAAGAAATAGATTCCTTTTTTGAGATTCTTTTGTTTTTAAAAAAGAGAAAACATACCATTATTTTTATTACTCATAAATTAGAAGAAGTATTTAAACTTGCTGACAGAATAAGTATATTAAGAAAAGGTCGCCTTATAGCTACTTTTTTACCTCAGGAAATAAGAAGTAAAAAAGAGCTGGCCAGGCTTATGGTGGGAAGAGATATTGTATTTAAGGTTGATAAAGAAGAAATACAACCTCAAGAAACTATTTTAAAACTAGAAAACATAAGTTGTACTAAAGAAAAACAAAAAAAGTTAAAAAACATCAACCTGGAAATTAAAAAAGGAGAAATAGTAGCTATTTTGGGGGTTTCTGGAAATGGACAAGAAAATCTGGCCAGAGTTTTAGGAGGCATAGAAGATTTTGAAGGACGCCTCTATTTTCAAAACCAAACCTATACTGGCCATACCTGGACAAAAAATTTTCCCTCTTCTGTAAGCTACATTCCGGAAGACAGGCACAATTTAGGCAGTGTAAGTGAATTAGACTTAGAACACAATCTTATCCTTACCAGATTATTTCAATTTTCTTCCAAATGGTTTATTTTCTGGGATAAAATAAAAGAAAAGACTAAAATCCTGTTAAGTAATTTCCATGTCAAAGCCCCCAAGGGCAATAAAACTCTGGCCCGTCACCTTTCTGGTGGCAACCTGCAAAAATTTATTCTGGCCAGAGAATTAGACAAAAATCCCCAATTAATTATTGCCGAACAACCCACTCAGGGTTTAGATATCCAGGCCACAGAAGAGGTCTGGCATAGACTTTTAGCTGCCAGAAAAAAGGCAGCTATTCTGTTAATTACAGGGGATATAAAAGAAGCTCTAAGCTTAGCTGACAAAATTGCTATTATTTTCCAGGGAGAAATAAAAAAACTCTTCTCTTCTCAGAACAGGGAAGAAATAAGTAAAATAGGGTTATATCTAACAGGAGCTATATAAAATTGCTGATTTTACGACCCAGAAACATATCTTTAACTAAAAAGATATCAATATTTTTCTTCTTAGTTTTATCTTCCTTTTTAATCTTTGCCTTAATACTCTTTTTTCTAAAAAAAAACCCTCTTTTAATATATAAGACAATCTTTTTTACTCCCTTTTATGACTTTTATTCCTTTTCAGAAGTAATAGTAAAGTCAACCCCTTTAATTTTAACTGGATTTTCTGTACTTATAGCCATAAGAATAGGTCTTTGGAATATAGGAGTAGAAGGACAATTGGTCCTGGGAGCCATATTTAGCAGTATCTTTTCCCTTTATTTTACTAAATATTTTCCGTCTTCTACTCACCTGTTTTTTGCCCTGTTTTTTAGTCTTGTAGGTGGAGCTCTTTGGTCTTTTTTCCCTATAATCTTAAAGCTAAAATGGAAGATAAATGAAATTATCTCCTCTTTACTTTTAAACTATGTAGCCATTATCTTGATGGAGCATCTTTACTTTGGACCTTTAAGAGATCCTATGGGATTTGGATTTCCTGGCACTGCTATTTTCCCCCAAAGTGTGTGGCTGCCACGACTCTGGCATACCAGAATTTCTATAGCCTTGTTTATAGTTTTAGCTTTAATCCTGTTATTTTATTTCTTTTTAAAAAAGACACCCACAGGATATAAAATAAAGGTAATTGGTGAAAATCCTAAAGCTGCCCAATATGCCCATTTCAAACAAAAAAAACTCCTGCTCGCAATGTTTCTTTTAAGCGGAGCTATGGCTGGCCTGGCAGGAGGAGAAGAGGTCCTGGGAATACACCGAAGATTACAACAGGGTTTAGCCATAGGCTATGGCTATGACGGGATTATTGCAGCTTTTTTAGCGCAAAAAAATCCCCTCTTACTTCCCTTAGTAAGTATATTTTTAAGTATTTTAAAGGTAGGAGCAGAAGAAGTACAGAGTGTATTTCACCTTTCAGCTTCCTTTACCCAGGTTTTAGAAGGATTTATTCTTCTGGCTTTTCTAATGGCTAAAACTTTTAGTGAATTTAAATTAACCAGAGTTAAAACTGTAAAAAATTAAGATGGAAGATTTTTTATTTATTTTAGGTATTACTTTACAATCCAGTGTAGCAGTATTGCTGGCCTCTCTGGGCGAAATTATTACAGAAAAAAGTGGGATTTTAAATTTGGGCTTAGAAGGAATAATGTTATTTTCTGCTTTTATAGGATTTATTTGTACCTGGTACACCCAGTCTTTAATTCTAGGTTTTATGGGAGCAATGCTTGCAGGTGGCTTACTTGCCTGTATACATGCTTTTTTCTGTATTCATCTGGGAAGTGATCAAATCTTAAGTGGACTGGCTCTTACTATTTTAGGAACAGGACTGGCTAATTTTTTAGGAAGAAGTTTTATTGGCCTCCAAACCCTATCCCTGGCTTCCTTTAGTCTAAAAAGCTACTACCTTAATATTTTGCTCAGGCAATTAAATGTATTGGTAATTCTAGCTTTTATTTTAACTTATCTAATTCACTTTATTTTAAAAAAGACTACCCTTGGACTAAATCTAAGCAGTGTGGGAGAAAACCCTCAGGTAGCTTCCAGTGTAGGCTTAAATGTCTATAAATATCGCTATCTAGCCACTATTCTGGGAGGAATGTTAACAGGCCTGGGTGGGGCCTATCTATCTCTTGCTTATACCCCGGGCTGGAAAGAAAACATGACCGGAGGACAAGGCTGGATTGCCATTGCTATGGTGATTTTCTCCTGTTTAAAGCCAATAAGAGCACTTGTAGGGGCATTTTTATTCGGCGCTTTTATGGCCCTACAATTTTATTTTCAGGCCATTGGTAAAGAACTCATTCCTGCCTATATTTTAAAAATGCTCCCATTTTTACTTCCCCTGGTTATTTTAATCTTAATAAACAGAAAAAATAGCAAATATTCCTTTCCTCAAGGTTTAGGAAAACCTTTTTTACGAACCTAAATTAAGCTTTTTTTACCCAATCCAGCATCTCTTCTAACCTGGATATAGACCTGATAATCTCTTTTGGGGCAAAATTTACATTTTGCAAATTTAAAAGAACATAGCTAGTAAATATTCTAAAAAAGGGAACACTCCTTTTCCAATATTCTTCATCAATATCTTTTTTTAATATTTTTAAAAATTTTGCAATTTCTTGAATCCATACTTTTCGCAAACTACTCCTTAAAATAAAAATATGATTTAAACACCTTTTAGCTCTATCTTCTGGCCACAAACCAAACAAGTATCCAAAATAAAAAAACCAAAAACTCCTAAATTCTTCCTTAAAAGATAAATAAGGCAAATTATGCTCAAGATAAAAAAGCCCTCTTCTTCTACTTACTATACCTATATGCTTATTTAAAAGTGGATAATGCTCTAAAAAAGAAAGTATATCCCTGGGTTCAACCTTTTGATTACAGGATAAGTTTTTATTGCATTCCCAACAGGGATAACAACTAATTAAAGGTCTTAGAACAAAATTTCCAGGCAAATAAGGACCTGTATCCCAGGCACTAACATTGCCTAAAGATAAATTTAAAACCCTCTGTCCCATAAAAACAGCAATATGCATAGGTCCTGTATCAGGAGTGATTAGCAAATCAAAATAACTGAGACTTTTACTAAATTCTTTTAAGGCAAACCTGGCTGTAAGATTGGCCTGCCTGGGTAGTAAACACTCCTGCTCAATTTGTTGAGCCAGAGCCTTTTCCTTTTCTCCCCCCAGTAAAAAAGGAGTATAGCCCTTAAACAGTAATTTTTGGGTCAATTCTATCCAAAAACTTGCTCCTGGAGTCTTATCCTTACTACTTGCCCCTAAAAAAAGTCCTATTTTTTTAGGAGAAGTGGCAGGTAATTTTTTCCATTTTGTATTTTTTAGAAGGGAGTAAGGAATAACATCTAAACTATTTAATTCAGCCCAATGAAAACTATTGTGCCTATTGTTATGAACCAAACTGTTTTTATAGAGTTGCCACTTACCCAAGACATAAAATTCATTATTCTTGGTAGCAATTAAACCTATTTTTTTTTCTGCTTGTAAATCCCTCGTTAAAAAAGCACTTTCCTTTCTATGGCTTAAGTTTATAATTAAAGAAAATTTTTGTTTAGTTAAAAAGGATAAATTTTCCCAGGAAAAAAAGCTTACGCCTAAAAACACATCCTTTAAATCCTGCCAAAAAGCTTTTTCTCCTAAAATAAAAATGGGATTATGGGGATAAACTTGCTTTAACCATAAAAACAAGGGATAAGTTAAAACTATATCCCCTATTCTATGTAATTGGACAATAAGAATTGGCTTCATTTAATTAAAAAGTTTAGACATTGTAGAATACAAAGTTTTTAATCTATTTTCATAAGTGTGTTCAGAAATAATTCTCTTTCTAGCTTTTTCTATAATTTTATTTCGTTCACTATCTTTATTTAAATAAAATTTTACTAGTTCTTTTATTTCTGACTTATCTTTATAATAAATTACTTCCTTTCCAGCTTCAAATAAGTGTTCTATTTGATACCTATAATCTGTAAGTAAAAAGTTTCCACTAGCGGGCACATCAAAAACCCTTTGATTAACAGCTCCCTTCATTTGAGCACTGGTAGCGTTAAAATTAATCTTACTCTGCCCATAAAAATAAGGAAGCTCTGTATAATAATTTAGTTCTTGATGATAGCTCCATAAGTCATTTGCTTTTAATAACTTAAACCAGCCTCTATCTCCTACAATTACAGGTCTAAAACTTAAAATCTCTTTAATATTTTCCAAACGATATTCCAGGGTAGATTGCCAGGTTATTAAGGTTTCCAGATCCAATTTGCTTTCAATACTAGGTAAATCAAGCCATAATTGATATAAATCTGGATAATGGTCTCTTAAAAAGTCACTCACGACCAAGTAATCACTATCTTTAAATTCAAAAGCTACCTGCTTATAATGCTGAAGAATAGTTTCAAATGATAGCAACTTTTCTTCTCTGGCTTTTACCTTGTAATACATGGAATTGCCAACAAAAGAGATGGGGATAGATAGTCTATTCACTATCTTTAAATTATTTTTAGGATTAAAACGAGTTGTATCTGTAGCCAAAGGCAGATAATAAACTCTAGAAAATCCTCTTTCCTTAAGAAGAGAAATATTGTCTATATCCCAGGTAAAAATAACACTATAATTGCTTTTTACTTTGTGATACATGTAAAGAATTAGATGAGGATTATCTACAAACCAGGAGGCTAAAGGTAATTCCAGCTTTTCCAAAAGATCCATTAAAATGCCTTCTTTATCCACTCCTAAATGATTTATAGTTAAAATAAAATCTGGCTTAAACTCTAAGATTGCTTTTAACAAGAGCTTAATAAACTCTTCGGAACCTATTTCTTGATTTTCTAGATGCAAAAGATAGTATTGATAATCTAATTTTTTACAAGCAGTAATTATTTCTCCAATTAAAAAATACTTACTGGTTATTAATAAAATTTTTGGTTCAGCAGTAAATTTTCTATATTTTGCTTTTTCCCAAAAATTAAATTTATAATTGGCATTTAATATTTTGAAAATAGGCTGATAAAAACTGGAATACTTTTTCCAGAAATAAGGTATAGTTATGGGTAAAAAGGGCTTGCCCTGTAAATGTTCCTTTTGCCAGAAAGTTAATTTTTTAATGATGTTTTGTTCCCTTTCATCCTGAATAACATGTCTGTTTTTAAGGTTAATATTTTCTTTAAGATTACCGGGCAAAATAAATAAAAAATCATTTGCTAGAGATGATAATTTTTCTTCAATTATTTTAGAATAGCCCAGAATAATGGGGATATGATTGGGATTTGCTTTTACTTTAGCTAAAAGATTATTTAAGAATTTATCAGGATAATTTCCTAGAAAATCATTATTTTCTTCAGGCATAATTCCAGTTATTACCAGCCTTCAACTTGCGGACGATGAAAATAAAACTCTACTCTTCTATTTAAAGCTCTATTGCTAGGAGAAGTATTGGGGACCAGGGGTCTGGTATCTGCATAACCTACAGCTTTAAGCCTGGAAGGATTTATTCCTCCCTTTTCCACAATATAACGCAAAGCTGCTGCAGCTCTGGCTGCTGAAAGTTCCCAGTTGGAAGGGAAGTTAGCTCCAGCAGGGGTATCATCTGTATGTCCTCTAACAATAACATCAAAGTTATTTTCCTTTAACAGCTTAATAACTTCATTTAAAACAGGATAGGCTTCTGGCTTCAAGACTGCAGAGCCTGGTTTAAACATAACTCCACTGCTTACCCTAATAAGTACTCCATTATCATCAGAAGTGACATCAACATTTTTTTTAAGCAATTCATTTTCTTCTAACACTGCTTTTAATTTTAAAACCATTCCCAGAAGCATACGCGTATCTTGGTCTATTTTAATATCCTTACGTTCAAATTGCGAAGGAGAAAAGGCAATATAATCAGCCTGTTTTCTTTGGACCTGAACCCCAAAGGCATCCTTAATAGAACCCATCATATCTCTAAATTTTTGCACATCTTGATTGGAAAAAGAGAGTAAAAGCACAAAAAAAGTAAGCAACAAAGACATCAAGTCTGCAAAGGTAGCTAACCAACCAGGTAAGCCTTCTTCACATCTGCATTCTTCTTGCTTGGCCATCTCCCTTATCCTTCAGAACCTTCTCTTAAGGCTGGAGCCAGGAAAGCTTCCAGTTTATCCTGGGTAATTCTTGGGTTTTCTCCATTTAAAATGGAGATAATCCCCTCCACAGCAATTTCCATAAACAAGACTTCTTCTACACTCTTTTGTTCCAATTTTTTGGCTATAGGTAAAAAGACTACATTGGCCAACACAGCGCCATAAAAGGTAGTCAACAAAGCTACGGCCATAGCAGGACCAATGGAAGAAGGATCGTCTAAAGTCTGTAACATTTGCACCAAACCAATCAAGGTTCCAATCATACCAAAGGCAGGAGCCATGGTGCCCATGGATTTAAAAATCTCTTGCCCAATCAAATGTCTTTGCTTCATAAAAGCTATTTCTGTTTCTAATACTGAACGCACCAAATTCTCTGCAGTGCCATCCGCCACTAAAAGTATTCCTTTTTTCAGAAAAGGATCATCCACATTAGCTTTTTCTAAAGCCACCAAGCTTTCTTTTCTGGCCAAATTGGCCAGATCCACTATGTTTTTAATCAAGGCCTTAGGGTCTGGTGGAGCACCAAAAAAGGCCTTGAGCATAACTTTTACTGCTCCTAAAACCCTGCCCATGGGAAACATTACAAAGGTAACAGCTAAAGTTCCACCAACTACTATCAAAATAGAAGGAATATCAATAAAAGCTCCAAAATTACCACCCAGGATAATAGAGCCGACAATCAACCCAAAAGCCAGGACTATACCAATAATAGTACCTATATCCATACCTTAGAACCTCGCTAAACTCATTTAACTATAGCAGGAGATTTAAGTTTAATTTCTTCCTTTTCCAATTCAAAACGCTTATTCTCCAAATCTTCATCTACCTTATAATAAAAAGGACCGATACTCACTTCCACTCCAGAACGTATTCTGCCTGGAACTACCAGTTTAGCTTGCGCATTAAAGTTGTGATTTATTTTTTCACTATTTTTATCCATAATTTTTTTCATTTTAGCTAATTTTATTTCTAAAGATTGTAACTTATCTTGATATTCTTCCTTATAAATATCATTTTTATTTATTTTCAATTTTAAATTTTCTATCTCTTTGATTAAATCCTTAATTTTTGTTTCTAATTCCATATACTTTTTTATAAAAGAAGCTTTATATCCAAGGATAATTTCTGTTTTTACTCCCATTCCACCGCCCAATTGGTTTTGAGCAAAAAACAATTTAGTAGAAACTCCTAGTCCTCCTTGCATTCTATCTTTTACAATGATATATTCATCAGCAAACAATTTACTGTGAATAGAAGAACCATCTATAATTAATTTTTTACCAGAAAATAAAAATGATTTTTCACAAAAAGAAGTTTTTAAATTTTCTTGAGCTATAATTTCGGCTTCTCCTCCTCCCTTTACTCCACCTTCAATTAAAATAGACCCTCCAGCGTAAACCTTTGCTGCTTCTACATTGCCTTTTATTCTAACATTATGCCCTTTTACTTCAAAACCGCTACGCACTGTACCATGCACAATCAAATCACCTACAAAATAAACATTTCCTGTATGAAAATCGACATCTCTTCTTACATTTAAAACAGTTTTAACAGCTATTTTTCCTTCAAAATAAAACACATAGCCATTGGCAGTGGCAATGATTTGATTTTTATTTTGAGGATTAATAGCCACATTAGGCCCTAAAGGCCAGTGTTTTTTTTCACTCACAAAGCGACTGTCCAGATTATCAACTTCTGTTAAATCTACCTCTTTCCATTCTGCCAATATCTGTCCGGCGATAACATTTTGTACATAATCTAAATTGTAATGATCTACTCGTCCATCTTTTTGGAGTTTTGGTTTTAAATTTTGATAATCAAAATCTGGATCAAAATAATGATGTAAATAATATGGCATAGTATATATTATATTTCTTATAAGTCTAAAATTAAATCGTCTATATCTTCTACTAAATCAAAAAAATGATATATATTAACCAATTTTAAAGTCTTAACAACTTGTTTAGAGGGGTTTACTAAAACAAATTTTCTTCCCATTTGTTTTATTCTATTACTTAAAGCAACTAAAAAACCTATTCCGCTACTATCCATAAACTCTATTTCTGCTAAATCAACAGCAAATATTTTCCACTCTTCAGAAAGAGAGTTTTCTAACTTGGGTTTTATATCTTCAACATTTTCTAAAACCAGTTCTCCGGATAGTTTAACTAAATAAATATCATCCTTTTTTTCCACTAAAATTTCTTCCATAAATTTTCCTCCAATTTTTTGACCATTATCACTTCATTTCTATCCCCAACCCTTTTATAAATAAAATCGTTCATTATTTTGCGAATAATATATATTCCTCGACCTGAAGTAGAACTATCGTGAGGCAAGCTCTTAGGAGGTTTAAATTCTATTCCCCAATCTATCACCTTAAAAATAAGTCTATCCTGGAAAATTATTTCTAGAATAAATTTTATCTTTTTATTTCTCTCTTCTTGAGGATAGGCATGAGTGAGAACATTGGTGCAAGCCTCAGTTAAAGCTAATTCCAGGTCATAAATAACATCCTCTTTAATTATTTTTTTTAGAATTGCGACTATGGATACAACTAACAATCTTACACTCTTAGGAGTAACTATAGTTTCAAATATAAACCTCATAACTTACTCTTTTTTATTATACACCAATAAGGCTGTTAAATCATCTCTATACATGGGAGAAAAGTCACCCAGCTTATCTAAACCAAAAATTATCTCCTCCAAATATATTTTTTCTCCTTTAAAATGTTTGGTTACAAAATCTAAAAACCTCTCCAGACCAAGCTGCTCTCCATCTTCAAAATCCCATTCATAAAAACCATCAGTATAAAGAAAAATAGCAAAATCATTTTTATAACTAACTGTAATATGTTGAGGATCAATAGGAAAAAAACCTAAAACAGGATAATCAGGCTTAAGATAATTAATTTCTTTATCAATCCTTATCACTGCTGGACAATGCCCGGCATTAATATAAGAAAAAGTTTTATCCTTTAAATTAAGTTCTCCAATAAAAAAAGTCACAAAGTCAGATTCATCTCCTACAATTTCAATTAAACTTTTATTTATTAAATCCACAAGTCTTGATAAAGCATACTGTTCATTCTTCTCCAGACGAAAAATAGTCCTTACAATAGCCATAATAAAGGCCGCCCTAGCCCCATGCCCAGAAACATCGGCCACACAAAACCGTAATATATCCTCAGATACTTTTATATAATCATAATAGTCTCCGCTAGCTTGGCCAGAAGGTCGATAGTAAGACTGCAGACCTATCTTAGGAAAATGAAAACTTTCTTTGGGTAAAAGCTTACTTTGTAAAGAAGAAACCAGATCCATTTCTCTATTAATACGTTTATAAGCTCTTCTTAAGTTTTCCAAAAGTACTATCTGCCTCTTAGCAACCTGTATTCTGGCTTTTAACTCATCTTTAGTAAAAGGCTTTGAAAGTATATCATTGGCTCCTACACTTAAAACTTTTACCTTTAGTTTATCATTATCATCAGCAACAAAAGTAATAATATAAGTATCTTGGTCATTAACGCTATTACGTAAATAATCAACCACACTTATTCCATTCATTTTAGGTAAATTTATATCTAAAAGAATTAAATCCGGTTTTAACTCGTAATATTTTTCAATTACTTGCTCTCCATCATATACAAAATGGACCTCAAAATCCTTATTTAAAAAAGAAGCAAGCACCTTTAGGTTAGCTTTGGAAGTATCAGCCATTAATACTTTATATTTACTCATTTTTTATCCTATCCCCAATTCTTTACTATCTAACCATATAGTTACCGGGCCATGATTAATCAAGCTTATATCCATCTCTGCTCCAAAAATTCCAGTTTTTACCTCAGGATATTCGGATTTAAAATACTGGGTTAAACGTGCAAAGAGTTCCTTGGCCTGCTCTCCTCCTAAGGCTTTAGAAAAGCTAGGACGCCTACCTTTCCTGCAATCAGCATATAAAGTAAACTGTGAAACCAGTAATATTTCGCCCCCTATTTCCTGCACATTAAGATTTAGCTTATTTTGCTTATCTGAAAATATACGTAAATATAAAGTTTTTTCAATCATTTTTTTGAATTGACTTTCTGTCCAGGAAAAGTCTTTCTCTTCCAATCCCACAAATATAAGTAATCCCTTACCTATTTTGGCAACTGTTTGTTCTTGAATAGTTACTTCAGCTTTTTTTACCCTTTGAATTAAAAAACGCACCTATACCTCCTCATAAAAGGCCTGGGAATTATCACTTTCTGAGACCATTACATAGGATAAGCTTATGTTTTGAGGCAAAGTTTCCTTTAGTTTAAAAAAGATAAACTTAGCAATATTTTCAGAAGAAGGATTATTTACTCTAAAAAAATCTAATTCATTTAAAAACTTATGATCTAAATCCATTAATATATTTTTTAATTTTCTTTTTAACACTTTAAAATCTATAAGTATCTCTGTATCCTTTTCTAAACTATACCCATAAACTTCTATCTCAACTCCAAAATTATGGCCATGGACATTTTCACAACTACCTTCATAGTTTCTTAAACTATGAGCAGCACTAAATTTATCCTTAATTCTAAGCCTATATCTTTTATCCATAAATAACTCCTTAATTAATTATAGACTTTACTTCTTTCCAAAAATTTTCATTTGGATTTATCTTCCATTTTGGACTCAAACACATCAAGCAACTAAAATCATCATTTATAATATTTACTTTCACCTCTACCTTTCCAGGATACTTATTAAAAATAGCTTTCAATTTATCTACAAGAGATAAATCTTCTATATATCTTATTTCTAAAACCACAGGGTCAGAACTATCGCCTATTTTCTCTCTTAGCAATTCTATTGTATTTACTATTATTTTTAGCTCTCTATTTTCCCTTTCTTCTTCACTAGTTTCTGAGTCATTCCTGCCTTCATAACTACTAACCCTACCTTCTACATATAAAGGTTCCTCTTCATCTAAGAATCTAGCATATTGTAAATAAGTATCCCTAAACAAACTCATTTCTGCTCTGCCGCTAAAGTCTTCTATTTCGCAAAAAGCCATTTTATTGCCATTTTTATCCACTTTTACTTTTTTTTGTACACAGATTACTGCTAATTTGACTTCGCTTCCAGGACTAAATTCTTTACATTGCTCTATATTAAAAAGATTTAATCTTTTTAGATTTTCTCTATAAGGATTTAAAGGATGACCAGTTAAGTATAATCCTAAGGCTTCTTTTTCCAAACTAAGCTTTTCTTTTTCTGTAAATTCCTGTATTTCATTCTCCTTTGCCTCTATACCAAGTCCAGGTAAGTTACATTCATCCTCAATATTAGCTTCTGAAAAAAGACTCTTTTGCTGACAGGTTTTATTCTTATTTCTTTTTTGAGCCAGACTAGTAACTTTTTCCATTCCCAGAAGCAAAGCCTGCCTACTTATTTGAAAGCAGTCCATAGCTCCACTTTTTATAAGCATTTCTATTACTCTTTTGGTTACTTTACTTAAATTTACGCGAGAGCAAAAGTCTAACAAAGATTTATAAGGACCATTTTTTTCTCTTTCTTCAATAATATTATCTATGGCGCTTTTACCTACATTTTTAATGGCTCCCAGGCCAAAACGCAATTTCTCTTCTTCTACACTAAAATGAAAATAACTATGATTTACATCAGGAGGCAGAATTTCTATTCCCATTTCCTTACAAGCATTTAAATGTTTAACGACCTTGTCAGTGTGTTGTACTTCTGAAGTTATAAGAGCAGCCATAAATTCTACAGGAAAGTGTGCTTTTAAATAAGCAGTTTGATAAGAAATAAGCGCATAGGCAGCACTATGGGATTTATTAAATCCATATCCAGCAAACTTTTCCATTAAATCAAAGATATATTCAGCTATTTCCTCTTTAATATTTTTCTTTCTGGCTCCTTCCAGAAATCTATCTCTTTGTTTAGCCATAATCGCAGGGTCTTTTTTACCCATGGCTCTACGCAAAATATCACCTTCTCCCAGGGAATAATCTGCAAGTACAGAAGCTATTTGCATTACTTGTTCTTGATATAAAATTACTCCATAGGTTTCTTTTAAAATAGGTTCCAGTTGAGGAAGAGGATATTTAACCTCTTTTCTGCCATGTTTACCATCAATAAAATCCTGCACCATACCACTTTGCAAAGGACCAGGACGATAAAGGGCCAACAAAGCAATAATATCTTCAAAACAACTGGGTTTTAGATCTCTCAGTACATTGCGCATTCCAGAACTTTCCAATTGAAAAACTCCGTCAGTTTCTCCCTGACAAAGCAGCTCAAAGGTTTTTTGATCATCTAAAGGCAGGTTATCCAAATCCGGCACTTCTTTTCCATTTTGTCTGGCAAAATTAAGGGTATTTTGAATTACCGTAAGGGTTTTAAGGCCCAAAAAGTCAAATTTAATCAGACCAGCCTTTTCCACTCTTTTCATATCAAATTGAGTAACTACTTCCCCCTGTTTCCCTAAATACAGTGGTAAATATTCCCACATGGGCTTATCTGAGATAACAATTCCAGCAGCATGAGTGGAAGCATGCCTGGCCAGACCTTCTAATTTACTTGCGATTTCCAGCAATTTGGCTATTTTTTCATCTTCTTCCTTTAATTTGGCCAGCTCTGGTTCCTGCTCCAAGGCCTTTTTAATGGTCATTTTGGGTTCATCTGGGACAAGTTTGGCAATCTTGTCCACCAGAGAAAGCTTAATACCCAAAGCCCTACCCACGTCTCTTACTGCAGCCTTGGCCTTCATGGTACCAAAAGTGGTAATCTGGGCTACATTGTCTTTACCATACTTCTTAGAAACATACTCAATTACTTCTTCTCGCCTTTCATAACAAAAATCCACATCAATATCAGGCAGGCTAATTCTCTCCACATTTAAAAAGCGTTCAAAAAGCAAATTATAACGAATGGGATCTAAATTGGTAATTCCAAGAGAATAAGCTACCAAACTTCCCGCAGCTGACCCTCTTCCTGGACCTACAGGAATACCCTGTTTCTTAGCCCAGTTAATGAAATCCTGAACGATCAAAAAATAGGCAGGAAAACCTTTTTCACAAATTACATCTAATTCTTTATGCAGGCGTTGCCAGTAAATATTTTCATCTTGCACATAATTTAACTTAGCTAGCCTTTTCTTTAAACCATCTTCAGCCAGTCTTCTAAATTCTTCTTCTAAAGATACACCTTCAGGTAGTTCGTAATGAGGAAAATAGTGATTACCAAGAGATAACTCTAAATTACACTGCTCAATAATATTTTCTATATTATCCAGAGCTTCAGGACAAAAAGAAAAATAATCCTGCATTTCCTCATAGGATTTGTAATAAAGCTCACTAGTATTAAAACGCATTCTATTAACATCATCTACCTTGGCATTTGTCTGAATGCACAAAAGTATATCGTGCGCTTCTACATCTTCTTTATTTAAATAATGACAGTCATTAGTGGCTACTATAGGTAGTTTTGTCTTTTTGGATAACTCATATAAAAATTCATTTACCTTGTCCTGTTCTGGCAAACCATTGGCCTGAACTTCCAGGTAAAATCTCTGAGGAAAAATACTTGCATACTCTTGGGCTCTTCTTAAAGCCTCTTCTGCTCCAAATTTTTGATAGGCAAAAGGAATCTCTCCCTGCAAACAGGCAGAAAGAGCAATAAGCCCTTCACTATATTTTTTTAAGAGCTTTTTATCTGCTCTAGGTTTATAATAAAAACCTTTTAACCAGGATTTAGAAACAATTTTTAAAAGATTTTTATAGCCAATCTCATTTTGAGCTAACAGTACTAAGTGAAAACGCTCCTGGCTTTTTTCCTGCATATCAGGAGCCACATAAATCTCACAACCAATAATTGGCTTTAAGCCATAATCCTTGGCCTTTTGATAAAAGGTAAGAGCACCAAAAAGATTTCCATGATCCGTAATAGCTACAGCAGAAGAACCAAAATCCTTGGCCTTTTTACATAGATCATCCAGTCTAATAGCTCCATCTAAAAGACTATATTCTGTATGACAGTGTAAATGAGTAAAATCCATAATTAATCTCCTACGTATAAATACCTTTTTATTTTTTGGGTAGGAGTTTTTTCAAAAGGCTCTACTTGCTCTATGATTTTGTTTATCCTGGAGTACGCTGGCAAAACCTTATTTACCTCTTCTTTTATTTCTTCTAATATTTTTTCTTTTTTACTTCTAAACTCACTTTCCGTAAAATTTTTCCAGGAAAAAAAATCATCCAAGTATTGTTGATCAAAATAAATTCTGGCTATTAATTGATTTCCTTTAGAGTATACCAGAGATTCTAAGACAAATTCATTATCATTTAAAACAGATTCTATTTCTTCAGGATAAATATTTTTACCGTCAGCTCCGATAATAACACTTTTACTTCTGCCCTTAATAAATAGATAGCCATCTTTATCTAAATAACCCAGGTCTCCAGTTTTCAACCAACCATCAGAAGTAAAGGTTTCCCTGGTTAAGGTAGGAGCCAAAAAATAGCCTTTCATTACATTTTCACCTTTTACCAGAATCTCTCCTTCCTTTCCCTTACCTTTTCTATCTATCCTCACTTCAATTCCTGGTAAAGGCAAACCACAAGAGCCAAGTCTAGTCTCTTTAGGTCCAGTACCTGCTATCAAAGGAGAGGTTTCAGTCAAACCATACCCTATACAATAGGGAAATTTAGCTTCTCTTAAAAACTTTTCCACCTCTAAAGACAAAGAAGCTCCGCCAATACAAAAAGCCTTTAAATTTCCACCAAAAGTTTCTTTTAATTTAGCACCTATTTTCTTATTTATTTTTTTTCTTAAAAAGGTAACCTTATAAATAAGATTTAAAAGAAAATTCTTTTTTATTGTCTTTAACACTCTATTTTTATATATCTTCTCTATAATCAAAGGAACGCTTAACATTATATCTGGCTTTACTTTTCCTAAAGCCTTTATAAGCAACTTAGGAGATGGCTTACCTTTAAAGTAAAATATTTCTGCTCCATGTAATATGGGAGCTATCATTCCCAGGCTAAATTCATAGGTATGAGCAAGAGGTAAAATAGATAAAAACTTATCGCCTTCTTTAATATCTACCAGCTTAGCAGCTTCTTTAGCCACTTTATAAATACCTTGAGGGGTCAACATTACACCTTTAGAATTTCCTGTAGTTCCAGAGGTATAAACAATAGAAACACATCCTTCCAATTCTTTTAAAGCTTCAGTAAAAAGAAATTTACTTTTCCAGCGTAATAATTCCTCTTTACCGCGTTTAAATATTTTTTGAAAATAATCTGTACTTTCCTCTTCTAATAAACAAAGATTTTCAATATCAATAAAACATACTCCATCTAAAGAAGAATCAGCAAACTTTTGATAATTTTTTTTATCTATAAAAACATAACTAGATTTAGAATGCTTTATTAAGTGTTCTAAAGAGCTTGTTGGAAAATCTACCAATAAAGGTACACATATTCCTTCATTCAGAACTATGCTCCAAAAAGCTATCACCCAATAAGGAGAGTTTTCACTTATTATTGTTACCCTATCTCCTTTTTGAAAACCATGCTCTTTAAGAAAGGAAGCATATCGTAATGCTTCCTCTCTTAAATCATTGTAAGTAAGTTTTTTTCTCCTACAAAAGATAAGCAATTATTGTTTTTATATTTTTCTACTGTTTCATAAAATTTGCTTTTTAAGTCCACCAGCTTTCCTCTCTTTAAAGTCCCAAGTCTTTATTAATCAAAATTACTGTAATTCTTTTTTCTGGAAAACATTTTTCGTGAATAGTCCACACATTACAGATTCTATCTGGACTGTTACAATCGTGACACTCTCCAGTGGTAAGACAAGGAGTTTTTTTATTTAAGCGCATAGTATTAGCTGGAGCACTTAACTGTTTTACTCTCAGCATTGCTTCATCCAGGTCAGAGACAATCTTATTTCTTCCCACAAGCACAATGACCTTTTTAGGACCAAAGGCTAAAGCCCCTACTCTATTGCCAATCATGTCCAGATTTACCAACCAGCCATCTTCAGTAAGGGCATTGGTCCCGGTAAAAAAGAGATCCACCAAAAGCGCCCTTCTTCTGTTTTCCAAAGCCTCTTCTGGAGAAATGTCTTTACGATAAGTATCAATGACTTCTATATCTTCTCTTTTTCTCAGCAAATCATAAAGCCCACTTTGCACAAAGGTCATGGAGCCTCCCCAGGAAAGGCTAGAAGGATTAATAGCTGGCAATAACTTTTCTAAAACCAGTTTTCTAGCTTCCTCTTCAGAAGGTACCACATACGCTGAAAACTTATTCTTTTCCAACTTTTCCTTAACCTTATTTAACCTCATTTCCCAAAATTTTTCTAAAAATTCACTCATCTTAAAACCTCCACTAAGCCGAAGTAAAAAACCCCTTTTGTTTACCTTTATCTAACTAAAAAAAAAAGTTTTTTTTTGCCTGGTTTTTTCTGTTATTTAAGGCAATTAAAGGAAAATCAGCAGATTAGGCTTTAAAACTGACAAAAAGGGTTTCTTTCAGAAAAATAATCAAATAACCCTAAATCCATTAGGTATTTTAAAAGCCAAAACAAACATCTTATCTTATGACAATTATTGACTAAAATATTTTTTTATGCAAAACTAAAAAATAAAATAAAAGGAGGTGAAAAATGAGTGAAGAGGTCAAAGGCTCTGTAGAGAGTTTAAAGAAAACTGCTAAAATAATCTATTTTCTAAATCTAGCTTCTTTAATCTTTGGTGTAACCAGTATCATTGCAGTAATAATGGCTTATATTTACCAGAGTTCAGAAAACCCAGAATGGATTAACACCCACTTTCGCTGGCAAATAAGAACTTTCTGGATAAGTTTTGTAACTGGAATAATAGGTGTAATTTTATCTTTTATCCTCATTGGCTATTTAGTTTTTATATTTCTCTTAATCTGGTGGATTGTACGCAATATCAAAGGTCTCAAGTGGTTAAATGAAGATAAACCAGTAGAAAACCCAACTACTTACTTTTTCTAAAAATATAGGGATAAACCTGGGCAACAATAGCTCCACTAAACATTAACACACACCCCCAAAAAGAACGGGAGGAAAGGGTTTCTCCAAGCAAGAACCAACCAGTTAAAGCTGCAAACACAGATTCTAAGCTCAAAAGAATAGAAGCATGGGCTGGGGGAGCATCTCTTTGGGCCACCACCTGAAGAGTATAAGCAACCCCAGCAGACATAAAGCCACCATAGAGCAAAGGAATTAGGGCATCATAAATATTTTGAAGAGTAATACTTTCTAAAACTAAAGCTACGAATAAACTAATAAGGGAATTTACAGCAAATTGAATAGCAGAAAGCAAAATACAATCTCGTTTAGGAGCAAAATAGGCAATAGCTAAAACATGAAAGGAAAACATAAGGGAACAAATTAAAACCAAAAAATCTCCATAATCCATAGAAAAGTCTTCTTTTATGGAAAGTAAATAAAGTCCAACTACAGAAAATAAAACCCCTATAATAATCTCTATTCTAATTTTTTGTTTGAAAAATATTCCAAGCAAAGGGACAATAACTACATAAAGTCCGGTAATAAAACCAGCTTTGCCTGCAGTGGTATAAACCATTCCAACCTGCTGAAAGGAGCTTCCTAAAAACAAAAGAACTCCCAAAATAAAGCCTGCTTTTAAAGAAGGTTTCAATTCTTTAAAAAAAGATTGAGGTTCTTTATCTTTATAAGTAAAGTAAATTAAAGGTAAGAGACTAAGAGAACCCAGGGCAAAACGAATAGCATTAAAATAAAAAGGGGTAAGACTGTCCATGCCTACCCTCTGAGCTACAAAAGCAGCTCCCCAGATAAAAGCAGTAAGCAAAAGAAGTAAATCAGCCTTAATTACCTGCCAATCTAAACGCATTCCAGAACTCCTTAAAAAATTAAAGGGGAGAACTTATTACAAGATTTTTTTTTGTCAACAGATAAAATAGGAAAAATAGAAAATTGTGTCTTTTGAAGAAAAGATTAATCTATTTTTTTTACCTGTTTAAAAATATTTTCTATATCTTTCAAATCAAAGGGTTTGGTTAAAAAGAAATTAACTCCCAGTTGAAAGGCTTTTTCTTTTATTTCTTCCAGCACATGACCAGTAATAATTACAATTGGAACCTTTACTCCTAAATCCCTTATCTTTTTTGTGCATTCAAGACCATTTAATTTAGGCATTTCTATATCTAAAAAGATTAAGTCAAAGTGATTATCCCTTTGCAATAAATTTAAGACTTCTTCTCCATTTTCTACAACAATAAAGTTGTCCTGCCCTAAAATCTTAAATACTTCTGTCATTAAAATTCTATTATCCAGACTATCATCAGCTAACAATATTTTATAATTTTCTTTTGTTGTCCTTTTTAAACTTAACTTCTCTTCTTCCTTTTGCTTGGGAACATCCAGGGTAAAAGGCAAGATAAAAGAAAACTCTGTTCCCTGATCAGGAATACTCTTACATTCTATTCCTTCTCCTCCCATTTTTTTTACCAATTCCCAGGCAATAGCTAATCCCAAGCCTGTACCACTATATTCTCGGTTCAACCCTGTACTTACCTGTATAAAGGGTTTAAATATATCCTTTTGTTTTTCTAGAGGAATACCTATTCCTGTATCCTTTATTAAAAATTTAACCCAAGCAATATCCTTTTCTTCTTTTATTACAGTTGAAGAGAAAATAATTTTACCTTCAGAGGTAAATTTTAAAGCATTGGATAATAAATTGTTTAAAACTTGTTCTAAACGAAGCTTATCACAATATACCCAAAAAGAATCTGCTAGATTACAATCAAATATAAATTCTAGATTTTTATTCTCACATTGAATCTGATAAGTATGGGCAATATTTTTTAGAATAAAACTTAAATTATTGGTTTTATTTTTTAATTCTAAAGAGCCTGCTTTTAATTTAGAAAAATCTAAAAGATCGTTTAGTATTAATACCAGGTTGTTAGCAGAATTTTTTATTAAAGATAAATATTTTTGATTTTCAGGTATTTTTAATTTTGTTTCCAGGACCTGAGTTAGGCCTAAAATTACATTTAAAGGAGTTCTAATTTCATGGCTGATGGTAGCTAAAAAGTTATCCTTTAATTTATTGGCCTTTTCAACCCTTTGAGTTTCTTCTTTTAAAGCCAAAACCATTTTTTTTACCTGTTGGTAAAGATAGCCAAACTCATCTAAATGAAACTTTTCATTTTCTTTTTGCCAATCTATATCTTCATTTAATTCTATTCTTTTAGCAAGAAGGGTAAGTTTAGATAAAGGGCTGATTACATTTTTATGCAGAAAAAAAACAGCTAAAAAGAAGATAAACCCCAAAAGGATTAAGCTTATTAAAGAAATATAAGCATAGTTTTTAAATCTTTGAATGAACTCATCTAGTCTTTTAATTACAAATAAATCCAGATTTGCCCCGGAAAATTTAAAAGATAATGGTTTTAAATAAAACCCCTTTTCCCAAGAGCGATACTCATCTACTCCTGAGACCTTAAGAGAGTTTAACTTATCTAAATCCAGCCAGGAAGAGCCTACAACAAATTTATCTCCCCACTTTACAGCTAAGCCCAGCTGGTTTTTCTGAGAAAGCTCTTTTAAAAAACTATCTCCAGGAAGAGGAGAAAAACTAACCAAGTACCCTATTCTTTTCATACTTTCATGTAAAATTGGAACTTTAACTGACAAATATATTTTTGAATCTAGAAAAGCAAATTCTACATCTTTTTTTAATTTATATTTTTTAAAATTTTCATTCTCAGAAGTAGAAAACACCAAATTGTCATTTATATCTAAAATATTTATATGCTCAATACTACTACTTTTAAGTAATTCTTTAAGTCTTTTTTCTCCATAAAATGGTAAATCTAAAGATAAAACAACCCCTAAAACATTATCTTTAGATATTTGATAAGTTTTTTCAAGTATATTTTGAGCTTCATTATTCAATATTTTATCTATATAAAAAGTAGAAGAGTCTATATTCTCTTTTATATATTCATTATACAAGTAATTATATAAATATAGTGAAATCGAAAGAAGCAAAACAAAGGAAAAGAAAAAAATAAAAAATATTGATAAGAACTTAACCTGTAAAGATTTCGGTTTATTTTTCATACTCAAATACCTTAATATCCTTATATATTCTATGAGCAGCAAAAAGAATATTTTTCGGTATATTTAAACCTAGCATCTTAGCCCTTTGAATATTAAAGGCCAAAGCATAAGCTCTGGCATCATCTATAGGGATATTTCCTGCAGCTACTCCTTGCAAAATTTTTATAGCTTTTTCTCCTGCCTGCTTACCCATTTCCTTAAAATCCACTGTAGCTCCACCTAAAAGGCCTAACTGACAAAAATAATAATTAACAGCAATATCTGGAATCCTAGAATTCTTTATGGTCCAGGCTAATATTTCATTAGGTCCTACTATCTGCTTACCTTGCCTAAGAGATAAAGCCAAAGGATAAATAGCATCTACCTGCTTTTTTTTATTTATTTCTAAAATTATCTTCTTGTATTCTTCAAAATTCTCAACAACTATGTTTTTTATTTCAATATCTGTTAAGTCTTTAGTTTCTAAAAATATTTGCTTGCTCAAGGCTTTTCCAGTAGTAGTATTATCTGTAATAACCAATACGGTCTTTAGATTAGGCAAGATATGTTTAAATACATTTATACTTTTCTGAACATAAAGTTTTTCATATACTCCAGTTACATTATATCCAGGCTTTTCTCTGCTTATCATAAAATTAAAAATTTTGTTATAATCTTCTGGTAATCCATTTAATCCAGTAAACACAATGCTCTTGTTCTTATCTTTTAAAAAATTCATTCCAACGTATAAAAAGGAGTTGTCATCAAAGCATATAATTATTTCAGGATTTATTTTCTTTATAAACTCTATGGCCTCTTTTGCTACTTTTATAATTGATTTATGCTCTACATTTTTATTTTTTGTATCCATGTAAAAATCAAAAAACTCAACCTTTCCAGCCAAAGGAGAACTATTAAAGGCTTCTAATACTCCCTCCCTTTGAGGTCCTCCGCAAGCATCATCACAGTCATAACTGTGCACTAATACTATGCGCTTGTTTTCAGCCCAGGAAAACGTAGAAAAATAAAGAATAAAACTTACAAGAACCAAAAAGACCAGGTAAAAGCGAGAAAGCATAAGGTAAACTCCTAATTTTTTTAGGATGAGAAAATAATTTTTTTTTAAAAAGAGGTCAACTCCAAGGAAGAAAAAATAAAAAAACCCAGGATGCCGTGAGTTAATTGAGGTTGGGACTCGTCTCTTTAATGGGACCAGCCCTTTCTTTTTACTTGGTGTTAGTCCCCCAACAACTAACCTTCACTAACATCCCAGGCTTAGTATTTATATAAACACTTTTTGCTTTTAGTCTAGTGGATTCTATCCTCGCTTGTTAAGATATTGACCATAAATACTTTTAACTTTGCTGGCTTCTTTATAACCCAAAAACCTTTTATTTTCCTGGCTAACCTTTTTTAACTCTTCCTTAATCTTTTTTTGTAATTCTTTAGCCAGGGCAATCAACTTTTTATTTTCTTCTCTCAGATGAATTATCTTCTCCAGCTGGCCTCTATCACTTTGTAAAACCTCTCTTATTGCTTCTTCTCTTTTTTGAGCCAAAGCAAACGCCTGCTCTATATCTTCACTTTGAAGGGCTTTTTTTTCCTGGGTATAGATATCATAAATAGTTTTCATGGCTCTAATTTTTGGCAACCTTTTTTACTTCTTCTCTTAAATCACTTACTATCTTCTTCCACTCCTCTAAATGAGGTAGCAATTCATACTCAATTAAATCAGCCAGCAAAATCCAGTCTTCATTTTTTTGAACATCCAGTATTTCGGTAAAAAGATCTGATAAAATTTCCAGATTTTCTTCTAAATGTGGCACTGCTATTAAGTTAAGTTCCTGCCTTATAGCCCCAATCATACCCATAAAGTCCCTAAGTACCTGTAGAAAATCTTGATACATATCCAGGGCTTCAAAGTCATTAGTTTCCCGAAAAAGCTCGCTAACTTCTTTGCCTCCCTTAAGTAGTAAATTTATCACCTTATAAAGCTCTCTGGTAATATCTATTGCCAGCTTATCCACACTAACTGTTTTAATCTCTATTTTCTCTATTTCTTCAGTTTCAATGTCTTCAGCTTGATGAGGATAGATCTCTGAAAAGGCTTCGTCATTAACATAGACATCTGTTATAACCCTGTTTTTTAAAGGCTCTTCAGCCATTACTTTTACCAACAACTCTTCTAAATTATTAAATTTTTTTACTTCTAAATCGAGCTTTTGCCCATCGATAACTATCATTATTGGCCTCCTCCAAAAGTTCTTTTTAAAAAAGAATTCAAAAAATATACCAAGTTAAAAAAATTTTTCTTTAACTTTTCTTAAAAAGGAGTGATATTGGTGGGCTAATTGGTAAAAATCATCTACTGAGGAAAACCCTTGCTGAGATTGAGCTAACCAGAGATGGGTTAAGGGATAAAAATACCTGGTCTGTTCCAGTTTGGAAGTTAATTTTAAGTGAAATAAAGAAATTTTTTGTTTTCTTTTGGTAAGGGGATAGGCACTTATGCTTCTTAGTTGTTCTTTAAAAAGAAAAAAATAACTTTCTATTTCTGAAAGTTCTTGTTTTAGCTTATCATCTAGTTTTAATGCTACAAAATTATGCTTATTTTTAAAATCTAAATTATTAACTAAAAAATTAAAATAAAAAAAGTGAAAAAAAGACATATTGAGATATCTTTTATCCTTATTATGATTTAAATTTTCTAAAAAATAAGTATTATTTAAAAATGTTGTTTTATAAATTCTACTATTTAAGGATAAGGATTTATATTCTTTATCCAGGACAAGTTTAATTGCTAAAATAACATCTTCTGGTTGTATAGCATATCTACACTTATAATCATTACATACTTGATCAAAATTACAGGGATGGCAATCTAAATTAGGCTCTAAGCAAATACAATCTTCTAAATAAGGTCCTGTATCCCAGGCCTGGGCAGTAGCCAAAAAAAGAGCTACTACTTTTAAATTAGTTCCTGCAGCAAGATGCATGGTGCCTGTATCATTGGTAAGTAAAAGAGTAAGCTGGCTTAAAATAGCTTGCAGGTCCTTAAGCTCAGTCTTGCCCACAAGGTTAAAATGGGAATAATCTGCCAATTGTTCAAACCTGTTAGCCAGTTCTATTTCGCTCTCAGTACCCAGCAACACTGGAATAAGTTTAAATTTTTGGAGGCAAATTTTTCCCACCCTGACAAAATAAGCCACAGGCCATCTTCTTTTATTGTCACTTGCTCCCAGTTGAAAGCCTATTAGCCCATATCCTGGGGGTAAGTGGAAAAATTTCTTCCATTTTCCAATACTGTCCTCAGAGGTAGCTCTTAGCTCTAGTCTTACGTTTGCTTGTTTTTGGGAATCTACAATCCCTAAATAAAGGTCTATTAGGTTTATAGGAGAAGCCTCTCTAAATTTAGAAGAAGCTTGTAAAAAAGCTGCCCAGCTATTGTTGTAGGTACTAAATCCCCATTTATCCAAGGCAAAGCCCAGAGTCTCCTTTCCCAAAACCAGAGTCAAAATTTTAGCAGACAAAGAAGGAGTTAAATTGATAACCTGTTCAGGCTGAAAGTCCCTTTTTATTCGCTCTAAAGAAGCAAAAAGCTGTTCAAGGCCTTTCCACCACTTATCTTTACTCAAAGAAGCTAAAATCTCTCCTCCAGGAAAGGTATAAATTTTATCCACATACTGCAAAAGCCTGGCTGCCGCTTGAAAATTTTCCAGACACAATAAAGCAACCTCTTTTCCCTGCTGGTGTAGATAAGAAAAAAGAGGCTGGCTCTGGATAATATCTCCAAACCTCGTCAAATTTATGACCAAAATTCTTTTAGACATGTTCCAATTGCAAACGGCCAAAATAGGCCTGTCCCAAAGAAATACAACCATCATTGGGTGGAAGTTGTTGGTGGAGCAATAACTTTACCTGTTTTTGGGTAAGGTTGCTGATTAAAAGTTTATTTAGAGAAATATTTTGCATCACTCCCCCACTAAATCCTAAAAACTCCACTCCCATTTTTTTAGCAAAATGGACGCCAAGTTCAGTAAGAATTTGAGCAATGGTTAAATGAAAACGCCTGCTTATTTGAGCAGGACTTACCTGGTCTTTGATATCCCTGATAATTTGTTGAAATAGAAAAAGGGTATCCACTACAAGAAGGTCTTCTTTTTCTATGGTCTTCCAGGTATAGATTTTCTTTTCCTGAACATCTTGAATCTTTTCCAGCCTAATAGCTGCCTGTCCTTCGTAGGAAATGTGCTTAACAAGCCCAAGAAGCGCTGCCACTCCATCAAAAATCCGCCCCAGACTAGAAGACCAGGGAGTGTTTATTTGCTTTTCCAGCATAGAAAAGAGTAATTGCAGGTTGTTTAAATTGTACTTCTTCCAGGGCCAGTTATAATCCATATCTTCCTGTAACAACCAAAGTACTCCCAAGGCTATACGCCAGGGCTCTAAAACAGCCTTTTCTCCTCCTGGCAAAGGCAAAGGGCTAAAGGAAACAAGCCTTTTCCTCTCCAGGTTTTCTGCTTCTACATAAAGCAATTCTCCGCCCCAGATATTCCCATCTTCTCCCAAACCAGTACCATCTACAGCCCAACCCAGAAGAGGAGTTTGGAGTTTATGCTCTGCCAATAAAGCATAAAGGTGGGCATAATGATGCTGCAAACTAAAAAGAGGGATATTTTTTTCTTTAGCATATTCCTGGGCAAAAGAGCTACTAAGATAGTCTGGATGTAAATCTCTCACTACTGCTTTGGGAGATACTTCCAGGATATTTTCCAGATGTTTTACAATTTCTAAAAAAAACTCATAGGTTTCCAAATTTTTTAAGTCTCCTATATGTTGAGAGACAAAAGCCTGGTTGTCCTTTAAAAAGCAAATGGTATTTTTTAACTCCGGTCCAACTCCTAAAATACTTTCACCTTTTTTAGAAAGAAAAATAGGAGTAGGTACATATCCTCTAGCTTTTCTAAAAAACAATCTTCTCTCTTTATCCATTCTAACTACACTATCATCACACCTAATAAGAATATCTCGATTGTGAAATAAAAAGTAATCAGCTATTAAACTTAACCTGGAAAAGGCTTCTCTATTTCCAAGACTTATGGGTTCAGAAGAGCTATTACCAGAAGTCATAACCAAAACAGGAAAATTATCTTTAAAATCATATTGTCTTAAAAAATAAAAAAGTAACATATGCAAAGGAGTATAAGGAAGCATTATGCCCAAGGTATTGGTATCTTCTGAAATATTATCAGGCAAAAAAGAAGATTCTTTTTTATCCAGAACCACTATAGGATGAGCCAGGCCAAGCAATTCTTTTTCTTCCCAGGCATTGACCAGACACAGGGACTTTATTTGCTCCAGATTCTCCACCATTAAAGCCAAAGACTTATGCGGCCTTTTTTTACGCTTTCTAAGTAAATCCACTACCTTTTCCTCTCTGGCTTCACAGGCCAGGTGAAAGCCTCCCAGTCCTTTTAGGGCTAAAATTTTCCCTTTTAAAATTAGTTGTGCAGTAAGCTCCAAAGCTTCTCTTCCCCTTGCCAACTCTTTGCCCTCTCTATCTACTAACCATACCTCTGGGCCACACTCGGGACAGGCATTTGGCTGGGCATGAAATCTTCGATCCAAAGGATTTTCATATTCTTCTTGGCACCTGGCACAAAGGGGGAAACAGGCCATAGAAGTTTGGGGCCTATCATAAGGTATGGAACGCGTAATGGTGTACCTTGGGCCACAATTAGTACAGTTGGTAAAAGGATATAAAAACCTTCTATTCTCAGGATTAAAAATATCTTTTCTGCAATCAGCACAAGTAGCCACATCTGGACTAATAAGCACATTGTGTCCCTGGCCCTTTTCACTGGCAACAATCCTAAAATCTGTTTCTTCTGCAACCAGACCTATATTTCTGCTCTTTAAATCTACAATTTCAGCTAAAGGTGGTAATTCCTGAACTAATTTTTGCTGAAAACATTCTACCTTTCTCTTTTCTCCTTGCACTTCAATCACTACACCCAGAGAAGAATTCTTTACCCACCCAGTAAGATCTAGTTCTTTGGCTAATTTATAAATAAAAGGTCTAAATCCAACTCCCTGCACTCTTCCATTGACAATAAACTCTTTTCTGGTCACAAATAAGTCTCCTGGTATTTTTTGTTTGGTAAACTAAAAATAAAAAAACAAAAGGAAAAGCAAGTGAATACCACAAAAAACTATAGCTTAGAAGAAATCCAAGCTATTTATCAGCAAATAACCCAAAACCAGGAGGTGGTAAACCTATTAAATGCCGTTTTCCACCCTTTGGTTCTCACCCTGCCTAATAGACAGGTCGTATTTGCCAATAAAAGTTTTGAAAACTATCTCCAGGTTAAACATCAGGATATCCTGGGCCAATACCTGGGAAAAATCCTGGGCTGCGTAAATCCTCAAGAACTGGATGCATGCTGTGGAGAAACTCTATACTGTGCTTATTGTGGGGCCAACAAAACATTTCAGGCTTTAGAACAAGAAGATCAATACTCCACTGAGTGTCATATATTAAGTAAAAGAGATAGTACCATAGATAGTTTTGACTTAAAAATAGACGGTAAAAAAATATATATAAAAGGAATAAGTTTATATTTATTAAACATAACTGATATAAAAAATAAACTTAGAAGATTAGCTTTAAGAAATTATATCCTATATAAATCAATAGATTCTATATCTGCAATCAACCTGTCAATAGATTTTGCTAAGGAAAAATGTAAGAACAAATATTTAGATAATGCTAACTTAGAGATAAAAAAAATAGTAAACAATCTAAAAAAATATAGAATAATAGCTGAAGCTGAAGAAAATAAAATAACTCCTAATCTATCTTTTTTCTCTTCTCTTGGCATATTAAATAAAACCATAAACAAGCTAGGTAAATTATTAGAAGAAGATATTGAAAGAATAGTTGTAACAGATGAAAGTGAAGATGTTGAATTCTGGTCTGATTTTGATTTACTTGAAATGATCCTAGAAAGTATGCTGATAAATGCTTTACACTACAGCAAAGAAAAGGTACTATGTGGAACTAAAGAAGTAGAAGAAAGAATAATTTTTTGGGTTGAAAACAAAGGAAGACTAGAAGAAGAAGTAGAAGCCAGGATTTTTAAACCCTTTATCAGCGAGCAAGGATTAGTAACTGGAGTAGGAACTTACTTAATCAAACTCTTAGGAGAAGGGATTTTAAAAGGAAAGGCCTGGCTGGAAACAGATAAAAAACAGGAAAAAATAGTTTTTTACTTTAGTCTTCCCAAATTACAAGAAGATGAGTAAATTTATTAAGATAATAGAAGCCAGGCAAAATAATTTAAAAAATATAAACTTATCTATTCCCAGAAATAAATTAGTGGTTATTTGTGGACCTTCTGGCTCTGGAAAATCTACCTTAGCCTTTGACATTGTCTATGCTGAAGGACAAAGAAGATACATAGAATCCATTTCAGCTTATGCCAGGCAATTTTTACCCAAATTAGATAAACCCAAGGTAAAGAAAATAGAAGGTCTGTCTCCGTCTATTGCTATAGAACAACACTCTTTAAGTAAAAATCCTCGTTCAACCATTGGCACAACTACAGAAATCTACGATTTTTTAAGGGTTTTTTTTGCCCGTCTGGGTATACCTCATTGTCCCCAGTGTGGAAAACCCATTGTGCCTCAAAGCAGTGACCAGATCCTAGACCAAATTCTTAAACTCCCGGAAGGTACTAAATTTTTTCTCTTAACTCCCTTAAAAGAAAATCAAAAAGGCAGTTTTAAGGACCTTTTTATCCGTTTAAAAAAGCAAGGATTTGTAAGAATAAGGTTGGATAATAATGTTTATACCCTGGATAATCCCCCTGTTTTAGATAAAAACAAAAAACACACCCTGGAACTGATTGTCGACAGATTGATAAAAAAGAAAAGCATTGCCAAAAGACTGGCAGATTCCCTTGAGTTAGCCTTAAAAATGGGAGAAGGTAGAGTAAAACTCTTTTTAGTAGATGAAAATAAATCCATTTATTTTTCCACTCAATCCCATTGTCCAGAGTGTAAAATATCCTTACCCAACATTACACCCCAACTTTTTTCCTTTAATAGCCCTCAGGGAGCATGTCCCAGATGTTCAGGGCTGGGAAGTGTAGATTATTTTGAACCTCATCTTATAATACCCAATGAAAATTTAAGTTTAAAAGAAGGAGCTATTCTTGCCTGGAGAAAAAGCAAACTTTTAACTAAATACAAAGACATTATCTTAAGCATAGGAAAAAAATATAAATTTGACCTGGACACTCCTTTAAATCAATTTTCCCCTCAAGCAAAACAGGTGCTTTTATATGGAGATAGCAATTGGCCAGGAGTGATTAATATTGTAGAACAGTTGTACCAAAAGGATTTTTATTGGCATCAACAATTAAAAATCTTTTTAAATTCTCATACCTGTCCAGAATGCAAGGGTAGTCGCTTAAAAAAAGAAGCCTTGAGCGTAAAAATAAATGATTTAAATATTTTTGACATCACCAACCTTTCCATAGAAAACCTTTTTTCTTTTCTCCAGAATCTAAACTTTTCCCAGGAACAAGAAAAAATAGCCCTTCCTCTTTTAGAAGAAATTTTATCCAGATTGTCCTTTTTAAAGAATGTGGGACTCAACTATTTAAGTTTAGCCAGAACAATGTCCTCCTTATCCGGAGGGGAAGCCCAAAGAATTAGACTGGCCTCCCAGCTGGGCACCGGGCTGGTTGGAGTAACCTATGTCCTGGATGAACCTACCATAGGCCTTCATCCTCAAGACAATCAAAAACTCATTCAAACCTTAAAGGAACTTCAAAAAAAGGGGAATAGTGTGCTGGTAGTAGAGCACGATCAGGAGACCATTTTAACTGCAGACCATATAATAGAACTAGGGCCAGGTTCTGGAGAGCACGGAGGAGAAGTTGTTTTTCAGGGCAATCCTCAAGAACTACTGCAAAGCAATACCCTTACAGCCAGATACCTAAAAAAAGAACTCTCCATTGAAACCTATTACTCTAAAAGAAAACCCCAAAACTTTATTACCCTGAAAAATGTTTCTACCAACAACCTAAAAAATATTAACTGCTCTTTTCCTCTGGGTTTGCTCACTGTAGTTACAGGAGTTTCAGGCTCAGGAAAAAGCTCCCTGGTGGTAGATACCCTTTATAAGCACCTGGCTATCTTAAAGGGAGAAAAGGTTAACAATCCTGGAAAAGTAGAAAAAATAATAGGTGCTGAGCAAGTAGATAAGGTATTGGTTATTGACCAAACGCCTATAGGCAGGACCCCTCGTTCCAACCCTGCAACCTATACCCAAGTCTTTGATGAAATAAGAAAAATATTTGCCAATACTCTGGAAGCCAAGAAAAAAGGATATACTCCTGCTCGCTTTAGCTTTAATTTAAAAGGTGGTAGATGTGAAGCCTGTGCAGGAGAAGGACAAATCAAGGTAGAAATGCATTTTTTACCAGATGTTTATATTACCTGTGAAGTTTGTAAAGGGAAGAGATACAATAGAGAAACTTTAGACATATTTTATAAAGGCTTAAATATACACAATGTCTTAAACCTGACAGTTGAAGAAGCCAAAAAAATATTTTCAAATCATCAAAGTTTAGTTAACAAATTGAACTTACTGGAGGAAGTTGGTTTAGACTATTTAAGGCTTGGTCAGCCAGCTACTACTTTAAGTGGTGGAGAAGCTCAAAGAATTAAGCTGGCCAGAGAATTAAGTAAAAAAACCCTTCCCAGGACACTTTACATTCTGGATGAACCAACCACAGGATTACATATTCATGAAGTAGGTAAATTGATAAAAGTATTGCATAAATTGGTGGAAAAAGGAGCAACAGTTATTTTAATAGAACATAACCTGGATGTAATAAAGTGTGCAGACTACATCATTGACCTAGGACCAGGAGGAGGAGAATTTGGAGGAGAAATTATGGCCACAGGCTCTCCAGCAGAAATTAAGAGCAACCCCAACTCTCTTACAGCCAGATTTTTATAACTATTTTTTCTTTTTTTTATCTGCAATTACCTTGGTCAAACCGGCAAAAAAACCACTTAAAATGCCCAGGGCCAGAGCTCTGGCAGGGTCAAAACCAAACCAGCTGGCAATAAGCCCAATAGAGCCTCCGACAATAACAGCTCTAAACAAAACTTCACTTTTAGACATAGGTACTTCTCCATGGATAAAATAAAAAAAGATTTACGCACCCTTTTGCTCGCCAAGAGAAACCAGCTACTTCCTTCTCAAGTAGCAGAAAAAAGCAAATCCATTACCAACTTAGTTTTAAAATATTTCCCTCTTTCTTCTTCAGAAAGAGTTTTTCTTTATCTTCCAATAAGAAAGGAAGTCAATACCTGGTATTTAATTGAAAATTATTGGAAAAATAAGATTGAAGTTTTTTTACCCTGTTGTAAAGAAGAATTTGGACTAATGCATTTTTATAAACTGGAAGATAAAAAACAACTTCAAACTGGTAAATTCAATATACCAGAACCCAGTACAGATATATGCACTCCCTATTTAGGTACTCCTCCCAGGATTATATTTTTACCAGGAGTAGGTTTTGACTGGAATAGGTATAGGCTTGGATATGGAGGAGGATACTATGATAGACTTTTAGCTAAAGATGATTTTAAATCAACTCTCAAAATAGGTCTTGCCTATCACTTTCAAATTGTAAATAAACTACCTAAAGATAAATGGGATAGGCCTGTAGATGTAATTATTACTGAAAAAGGAATTTTTTAAAATGAAAAATCCAGTTTTTTTAAGCTTTCAATTTCCTAATTTAAACAAAGTAAAAGTTTACTTTGGCACCAGAATAGGAGGCCAAAGTAAAAACAATTATTCCTCGCTCAACCTATCCTTAGAAGTAGGAGATGACTCCCAGGATGTCCTGTCCAATCGCAGGTCAGTAAAAAATACTCTTCAGTTAAAATACTGGCTGGAGTTAAAACAGGTACATGGAGATAAAATTCACCTTTTTACCCAACAAAGGGAAGACTTTTTTTCTGGCCCTGAGCTAGAGGGAGACGGCCTTTTTACTACTCAGTCCAAAACAGGTTTATTCATTAAAACTGCTGATTGTCAGCCCATCTTTTTTACAGATAAAAAGCAAAAATTTATTGGAGCCTTACACTGTGGTTGGCGAGGAAATACCCTAAATTTTCCCCAAAAAGGCCTAAAATTCTTTATTCAAAATTTTAAACTCTCTCCCCAAGATGTTCTGGTGGTAAGAGGACCAAGTCTGGGGCCCTGTTGTGCAGAATTTAAAAACTATAAAGATTACTGGCCACAGGAGTTCTGGCCATATTTTAGTCCTGAAGAAAAAATAAATCTCTGGCAACTTACCCAAGAACAAATAAAAAGCACAGGCATTCCTGAAGAAAATATTTTTTCCCTGGACATATGCACCAGATGTAATAGCCACTTATTTTTTTCTTATAGACGAAATAAAAATTGTGGGAGACTGGGAAACTTTATAGTATTAGTCGATTAAATTATAATTCTTTAGCTTTCTATACAAATAAGTTCTTTCCAGACCTATATTTCTGGACATCTCAGAAATATTGCCTTTAAATTTTTGTAAACTTTTCTCTAAAAATAACCTTTCAAAATTACTTCTCGCTTCTTTAAAATCAGCAGGAAATGCTTCCCAAAAATCCTGCTCCTGAAAAGAACTACCTCCTCTTATTTCTCCAGGCAAATCTTCTGAACCAACTATTTTTCCAGCATATAAAATATACATTCTTTCAATAAAATTTTTAAGCTCTCTTACATTTCCAGGCCAGGAATATTCCTGCAACAGAGACAGGGCTTCACTAGAAAACTTCAGGGGCTTAAAATTATGCTCTTGACTGAGAAAATTTACAAACTCTTCTATTAAAAGCGGAATATCTTCTTTTCTTTCTCGTAAAGGAGGAACTTCCAGGGGAAACACCTTTAAGCGAAAATATAAATCCTGCCTAAAATTCCCCTTTTTTATTTCTTCTTCCAGATCTTTGTTGGTAGCAGCAATAACCCTGACATCCACTTGAATGGTCTTACTCCCTCCCACTCTTTCAAAACACTGTTCCTGTAAAATGCGTAAGATTTTGGCCTGGGTCTTAAGGCTCATATCTCCTATTTCATCTAAAAACAAAGTTCCTTTGTGCGCCAGTTCAAACTTACCTTTCTTAGCTTCTAAAGCACCGGTAAAGGCACCTTTTTCGTGTCCAAAAAGTTCTGATTCTATGAGTTCTTCTGGAATAGCTGCACAATTGACCGCTATCAAAGGATAATTGGCTCTTTTACTTTGATTATGAATGGACCTGGCCACGATCTCTTTTCCTGTGCCATTCTCACCAGTAATCAAAACCCAGGTATCAGTAGGGGCTACCTGGGCAATCAATTTTTTGAGTTGACGAATTTTAGGGGATTTTCCAGTAATTTCCTGGACCCTGGAAGCACTGATTTTAGCCCTTAGTTCCCTATTTTCCTTTCTAAGCCTCCCTATCTCCAGCCCCTTTTGCACGACCAAAAGCACCTTTTCCAGAGATAAAGGCTTTTCAATAAAATCATAAGCACCCAGCTTTATGGCTTTTACTGCTGTTTCAATGGTTCCATGTCCAGAAATCATTACCACAGGTAAGTCTGAATTAAACTTTAAAATCTCCTGTAAAATCTCCAGGCCATCTTTACCCGGCAACCAGATATCCAAAAAAACAAAATCACAATCTTTTAATTTGGTTAACCCTTCTTCGCCACTTTCTGCCTCCAGAACTTCATATCCTTCGTCTTCTAAAATACCTCTTAGAGAAAAGCGAATGTCTTCTTCATCATCTATAATCAATATCCTATACATCTTTTCCTCACTATACAGGAAGCTCTAGGACAAAAATACTTCCCTTAGGAGTATTTTCTCTGACCCTTATATAACCATGATGGTCATTAATAATTGTCTTTACAATAGCCAGTCCCAAGCCTGTACCACCTTTTTTCTTGGAAAAATAAGGTTCAAAAATTCTACTTCTTTCTTCCACAGACATGCCAGGACCTGTATCCTTTATTTCTATGAACACCTTATCCAGGGCCTGTTCAAAAAAGACTTCTGTACTAATCATCTTTTCTTTGCTTTCACTTAAAGCTTCTACAGCATTTAAATAAATATTTATAAATACCCTTTTAAGGGCTTCTCTATCAAACCTAAAAGGAGGAATTTCTGTTTTACAAGAAAATTCCCAATTTATATCTCTATAAGTATTTTTAAAGTCTTCCAGAATTTCTTCCAGCAAGGGAACGAGATAGTCTTTGCGTAAATTTACTTCTGGAAGCTTCGCAAAACTGGAAAAGTCTTTAACCAGTTCCTGTAAGTGATCTACCTGCCGAATAATCAAGCTGGTACACTCATAAAAGGCCTTATCTTCTATTTGAGTTAAAAATTTCTTCTGCAACCTCTGGGCAGAAAGTTTAATAGGAGTAAGGGGATTTTTAATCTCATGGGCAATTCTTCTGGCAACTTCTTTCCAGGCAGCAAGCCTTTGCATCTTTTCCAGTTCAGAAATATCTTCAAACACAACCACAATACCACCCATTTCCCCAACTTCTTTTAACTTAACTGCACTAACCAGAAGTTTAACAACTCTATTATTTATTTCCAGATCCATCTGTCTTTGCCATTGAGAAGAAGGGAAATTGTTCAATTGCTCCCAGACTTCAGAAAACAACTCTCTATAATCAGCACTTAACAATTCCCAGGGTCTTTTGCCTATAACCTGCTCCTTGGATAGGTCTAAAATATTTTCTGCAGCTTTATTTACTGTACTAATTTCTCCTCTTGAATTTAAAGAAATTACCCCTGCGGTAATATTATTTAAAACTGCCTGAATATAACTATTTTGACTAGCCAGTTCTAAATTTTTTTGAGCCAAACGCCTGTTCACTTCATTGAGATTTTCCTGGCTTTTACGCAAATCCCTGGCCATGGAGTTAAAGGAACGCACCAATAAGCCAAGTTCATCATCTGCACTGTCCTCTAAAAAGACATCCAGGTCCCCCCTAGCTATGCGTTGAGTACCAATGGCCAGAGCCTGAACAGGCGCTGAAATCTCTCTGGAAAGCTTAAAACCAAACCAGGTAGAGCCAAAAATAATCACCAGAGTCATAATCCCCAAAGTAGTATAAAGACCAGCCTTAATGGGCTGCTTTAGGCTCTTTAAATTCTTATATTCTTCCAAACCCTTGGCTATATAGTCTAGTTTTAACCACAAACCCTGCTCCAGGGTCTCGCCTACCACTAAATATCCTGTTTTACCCTTATCTACAGGCCAGATACCCACCATCAAATCCCCATCTTCAGCAGGATAAATGGCTGTAAAATAAGTAGGTTCTAAATCCTTTTTTCGCTCAAATACTTCTGCTTTGATTTTAGGCCAAAACTTATCCCAGGATGCGTTAGCATGCCAATTTTGCTCTCTTCCTTGAGGAGTAAGCACCCCAACCAAACTCAATCCATATTCTTTTTGCTTTAATACTAAAAAGCGGTCCATTCCTTTACCGCCCCATAAAAATTCTTGTTCCCGTATTTGATCTACAAGTAAGCCGGCAATTTTTTGTAATCTTTTTTGAGAAGAACTATAAAAAGTCTGGGCTACTTCTAAAGATTTATCTAAAGAGGTCTCTATTTGGGTTTGAAACCAGAAATCTACAGAAGTTTGCACCAAACGCACAGCAATAAAAAACATTAGCAGGGTAGGAATAACAGAAAGAGAAAAAAAGACTAGAACTAACCTGGTTCTTAGTTTAGAACCTAAAACCTTTCTTCGTCTTTCTATAAGTAATCTAAATACATTACGAATAACTAAAAAAAGTACTACTAACAGTAAAATTAAATTAAGATTAAACAGAGCTAAGAAAAGATAGGAGTTTACTCCAAAAAACTTTAATTCTACCCAGGTAAGACCTAGAATTAAAAAAACACCTCCAACAGCAGCAAATAACTCCCTCTGTCTTCGCTTTCTTTCTTTAGTATCTTTAGGATTTACTTCTATCTTTTTTAACATAGATTAATAATTAATTTCCATTTCATAGTAATAAGGACCACTTAAATTAAAATTCCAGAAAAATAAAATCTTTTTTAACCAGTTAGGTATTTTTCTAGCGGTTATTTCTGTTTCCACTATTACTTTGTAGGTAAACCCTTTATCTATTTTATACCAGGGACCTAGACTTAGTTTAAAAACTTTAATTGAATTAACTAAAGTAGTAAAATTAGAATAATTTCTTTTTATTCCATCTTTTTTTAAAACATATTCATTTTTTATCATGTCTTTTTTTATAACTATATTTACTTTTTTTTCTGAAATTTTTGAATCAAAAAATAATATTTTACTTTTAACTACTTCAACTTTAATATCAATAAAAATACTATCTCCCAAATCTACATATTTATTTAAAATATCCTGTTCATTTAAATTAATCTGAAAATCTAAATTTATATTTCCATTTAAATTGTCAATACTTAAATTATATATTTCAAAAGCTAAACTATTACCAATAAAAACAAAGTACATTAATAAAAATAGAAAAATATTTTTCATATTTTACCCTCAACTTTAATTATTAAATAACTTTTGCAAAATAAACCTGAGGTTAGTATATCGCTTATCCAGACCCTTTTTATTTAATCCAATAAATAAGGCTTTTTTA
>LDZQ01000373.1_pt1 | contig 77506 bp, 89 predicted proteins | sample 615361 | NCBI WGS metagenome assembly LDZQ01 (sample SAMN03408297, study PRJNA278302) | terrestrial metagenome | isolation source: oil reservoir sample I2 | place: USA: Alaska, North Slope, Ivishak formation | collected 2013 | reverse complement strand
ATCGAGATGCTCAAACTCGTACAGATACCGGAGCCAGAGAAAAGGATGAAGTCCTATCCGTTCGAATTCAGCGGTGGCATGAGACAGCGTGTCGTCATAGCCATAGCGCTCAGTTGCAACCCGAGCGTGCTCATAGCCGACGAGCCGACGACCGCTCTGGACGTCACAATACAGGCCCAGATACTCGAGTTGATGAAACAGCTTCAACAAACTTTGAAAACAGCGATGATCTTCATCACGCACGATCTCGGTGTGATCGCCTCGATGGCGCACAGAATCATCGTCATGTACGGTGGAAAACAAATGGAAGAAGGATCGGCAGAAGATATCTTCTACAATCCTGTTCATCCTTACACGAACATGCTCCTGAAAAGTATCCCGAGGGTGGACAAGAAAGTGGAAAGACTCGAGCCAATACCAGGTCAACCCCCTCGCATGATCGACATACCCAAGGTCTGTCCTTTCTTGCCGCGTTGTCCAAGGTCGGTCGATGAGTGTTCGAAAAGTATTCCAGACATGGTAGAAGTGTCGCCCGGTCATCGCGTCAGATGCTTCAACCCGGTCGAAGGTGGTGTATGACGTGAGCGAGAAAGACGTGCTCGTGAAAGTGGTCGGACTTAAGAAACACTTTCCCATAAAACAGGGATTCTTCATAAAAAGAACAGTTGCCCACGTGAAAGCGGTCGACGGTGTGGATTTCGAGATCAAGAAGGGAGAAACCTTCGCCCTGGTCGGAGAATCAGGTTGCGGCAAGACCACGATAGGACGTACGATACTCAGGCTCATCGATCCTACCGAGGGACAGATCTTCTTCGACGGCACCGACATATCGAGGTTGAGCTACAAGCAGTTACTCCCTTTCAGAAGGAGGATGCAGATCGTTTTCCAGGATCCGATGAGTTCGTTGAACCCCAGAATGACGGTCGGACAGATCGTCACCGAACCGATGCTCTTCCACAATGTTGTGAAAACGAAGCAGGAAGCGTACGAAAGGGCAAAGGAATTGATGGAAATGGTGGGGTTAAAGACGTTTCATCTGGACAGATACCCGCACCAGTTCAGTGGAGGTCAACGCCAGAGGGTCGCGATAGCGAGAGCGATCGCGATACAGCCCGAGTTTATCGTTCTGGACGAACCAACTTCCGCACTCGACGTATCCGTTCAGGCACAGATCATAAACATGTTTCTGGAGTTTCAGGAGAGGTTCCACTTCAGCTATCTCTTCATTTCGCACAACCTGGGCCTGGTGAGGTTCATCAGCCAAAGAGTTGCTATAATGTATCTTGGCAGGATCGTGGAGATGGGCGACTCGGAAGAGATATTCTCACAGCCCCTTCATCCTTACAGCAAGGCCTTGCTCTCAGCCACACCCGTGCCGGATCCAAAGGTCGAAAAAGCAAGAAAGAGGATCATACTCACGGGGGGTGTGCCGAGTCCCATAAGCAGACCGAGCGGCTGTTTCTTCAACCCGAGATGTCCCTTCAAGATCGACATTTGTGAAAAAGAATATCCTCGGATCATACAGGTTTCAAACAACCACTGGGTGGCGTGCCACCTGGTGAAGTGAGGGGGTGTTGGTGTGAGGAAGGCTTTAGTGGTCTTAATGCTGCTTGCAGTCGTGGCAATCTTCGCGGCAGAGAAATACGTCTGGTTTGACGAAAACACACCGTATTTGGGTTCGGACGCCAAGGGAAAGTACGGCGGAAGAATCGTTGTAGCTACCCTGAGCGGTCCAAGGACGATGAACGACACTGTTGCGAAAGAAACGAGCTCGACGGATGTCATTGCACTGTTCATGGGTTACGGTGGAACGCTGGTTGAGCTCGACAACTACGCGAAATTGCATCCAGCCATTGCAAAGCGTTGCGAAGTAGAACTCACCGATGAGGGCAAGATGATCATCACGTTCTGGTTGAGAGAAGGCATCAAGTGGTCAGATGGGCATCCGTTCACCGCCGATGACTTCGTCTTCACCGTCAACGATGTTTACTGCAATCCTGACATTCCGAGCAGGACTCAGGACGTCATCAAAGATTCTCAGGGTAGACTGCCGCGCGCTGAAAAGGTTGACGATTACACCGTCAGAGTGATCTACGAAGAACCGTTCCGCTTGGCCGTGAGGTACATCGGTGGTCTGAGGATCTGGCCCAAGCACATCGCCGAACAGTGGGTGAAGGACGGCACGTTCCGTGAGAAGTGGACCGTTGAAGCCATCAACAACAAAGAGCTGGTTGGTCTTGGACCGTTCATACCCGTAGAGTACGTGCCGGATCAGTACATCAGGGCCGTGAGAAACCCGTACTACTGGAAGAAGGATGCGGAAGGCAATCAGCTGCCTTACCTGGACGAGTTCGTCTTCAAGATTCTGCCCGATCAGAACGCAATCAAGCTCGCGTTTGAAAACGGAGAGATCGATATCTACGGTGTGACAGCAAAGTTCTACCCAGAAATCAAGGCGAAGGCGAAGGAGAAGAACTGGATCGTCGGGACCGGTGGACCGACGTTTGGAACAACGTTCATCACGTTCAACTGGAACCACGCCGATCCTGCGAAGAGATCCTGGTTCAGGAACGAATACTTCAGAAAAGCCGTTGCATACGCCATGGACAAAGAGGCCATGATCGACACGCTGCTGGCAGGCCTTGGTGTCGCACAGTGGGGGCCTGTGTCTGTGCTTTCGCCCTTCTACAACGAAGATGCTTTGAGAAAATATCCGTACGATCTGGATTACGCACGCATGATGCTCGAGCTCGGTGGTTTCAGCTGGGATAAGGACGGCAACCTGATCGATGCCGATGGTAACAAAGTCGAGTTCATTCTCTCCACGAACGCTGGAAACACGGTACGCGAGGGTATGTGCAACATCATCAGAGAAGCTCTTGGAAAACTGGGCATGAAAGTGACCTTCGTGCCGCTCGATTTCAACTTGCTGGTCAACAAGATGTTGAACACCACCGACTGGGAAGCGATAGTCATAGGCTTGACCGGTTCGGACGAACCACAGGGTGGAAGGAACGTCTGGTCACAGAAAGGAACGTTGCATTTCTGGAATTACCATCCAGATGCAGCACCCGGAAAGCAGATCGATCCTGAGATCTACGAGGCACCCGATTGGGAACTTGAAATCGACAGGATCTTTGCAGAAAATATCAAGATCCTCGATCAGAAGAAAGTCTACGAAATGTTCTCGAGATTCCAGGAACTCGCCTCTGAACATCTACCGCTCATATACACGGTACAGCAGTTGTATCTGTACGCGCACAAGGCCGATCTGAACATCACCGATCCAAACGCGTTCGGTGGAATGCTCTGGACGCTGCCCTGGATCTACTGGAAGAAGTGAACCTTTGGGGGGCTCTTGCCCCCCATTGACCGACGAGGTGATGTGCTGTGCTGAGGTACATCGCAAGGAGACTGATCATAGCGATACCTGAGCTGTTAATCATCTCCTTTTTGGTGTTCATGATCATGGAGGCTGCCCCGGGAGATTTTCTTGATCAGTACAAGCTCGATCCATCGATGTCGAAAGAAACTCTCGAGGCGATGAAGAAAGAACTGGGACTGGATCAACATCCACTTGTCAAATACTTCAAGTGGCTGTCGGGAGCCATCAGGGGTAATTTCGGCTATTCTTTCTACTACAGGCGGCCCGTCTCGAAACTCATCTGGGAACGCGTGGCGGCAACGCTCACCTTGTCGCTAACTTCTCTCGCCGGTTCGTGGATCTTGGGTGTTGCGCTCGGTACGTTCGCAGCACTGAAAAAGTATTCCCTGGGGGACAAGATACTCACCGTGTTCGCGTTCAGCTTCATCGCAATCCCATCCTTCTTTCTGGGTCTGCTGCTCTTGTACCTTGCGGCTCGCACGGGATGGTTTCCCATCGGCGGTATGATCTCGATCGATCACAACACCATGACCGTTTGGCAGAGATTCAAGGATCTGCTGTGGCACATGGCATTGCCCGCGACGGCCTTGACTCTCGGTTCGATGGCTGGCCTCATGAGATACATGCGAGGTTCGCTCTTGGACGTTCTGAACGAAGATTACGTCACCTTCGCGCGAGCGAAAGGGATGCCTGAGAGAATAGTCGTGTTCAAGCATGCAATGAGAAACGCGATCAACCCCATGATCACATTCCTTGGTTTCAGCATTTCTGGTATTCTCGGAGGAGCACTTTTCATAGAAAACATATTCGCCTGGCCCGGAATGGGCAGGCTCATATACCAGGCCCTGATACAGAAAGACCTTTATCTGGTCATCACCAGCGGTCTCATGAGCGCCGTGCTCTTGGTTGTGGGTAATCTGGTGGCGGACATCCTCTTGGCACTCGTCGATCCGCGAGTTCGTTTGACCTGAGGAGGTAACGGCAGTGGCTCAGAACAACAATCAGATGGATTTTCAGGAAAAGTATCTCAGCAGGGGTCAACTCATCTGGAGAGCCTTTCTGAAACACAGGCTCGGCGTTGGAGCGCTCGTGGTGCTGATAGTTCTCTACCTCATGGCGCTGTTTGCGGACTTTTTGTCGCCGTACAATCCTGCGGAACAATCTTTGAGACACACCTACTCACCCCCAACGAAGGTTTACAGGACTTACAAAGGTCAGAGAGTGAAAGCTTATGTGCTTCCTTCTTTAAGCTATGTCGACAAGATCACCTACGAAAGGACGTACAAGGAAATGCTCTTTCCGCGAAGGCTCGTCATCGAAAAGCCTGACGGTACGAGAATGACCTACGAGCTCGGGAAAGACGGGGTCGAATCGTTCAAATTTTCTGTAAACAGGGTTGAGAGCATAAAGGTGAACGGTCAGTGGTATGACGTCAAAAAGAGTCCCGCCATCACCGATCACTTCCTGTTCAATTACAATGAAGACGTTTTGAACAAAGGTGTTTCACGCTTCGAGACAACTTCTGCCGTGGCACAGGAGATGTTTTTCAAAGCTTACAAAGACAGGTTTGGCTTGACCAGCGAGTACGACATTGAGGCTGTCGCTGTGACGGAAGCACTTGACAGCATCGTGGTCAGGAAAGACGGGAAATTCGAGATGATCAAAGGAAAGGTCATCGATTACGATTACAAGACCTATCCCATCAAATGGTTTGTCACGAGCTGGACAGGAAAGTTTCTCTGGCTATTTCCATCGAAGTTGCACCTTTTTGGTGTGGACAACTACGACAACAATCAGTTCGTGAAGTTTTACATAATGGGTGCTGATCTGTTTGGAAGGGATGTCTTTTCAAGGATAGTCTTCGCCTCGAGGATCTCCCTCTCCATCGGTCTGATAGGTGTCTTCATCACGATCGCGTTGGCCCTGGTCTTCGGAGGTATATCCGGTTACTACGGTGGTCTGGTGGACGAGGCCTTCATGAGGTTCGCCGAGATCATCATGTCGATACCAGGTTTCTATCTCATGATCATGCTGAGAGCAGTGCTACCGCTCGATTTACCATCCACGCAGATCTATTTGCTCATCGTTTTCATCCTCTCTTTCATAGGCTGGGCTGGAACATCACGTGTCATAAGAGGTCTGGTGCTGTCCATAAGGGAAAGGGAATTCGTGGAGGCAGCCGTGGCGATCGGGCTTTCAAACTGGAAAGTGCTTACCAGGCACGTGCTTCCGAACACGACAACGTATCTGATCGTAAACGCAACTCTGAGAATACCGGGCTACATACTCGGTGAGGCGGGCTTGAGCTTTTTGGGATTGGGCATAAGAGAACCGCAAGCATCCTGGGGACTGATGCTCGCTCAGGCGCAGGATGTGTACGTGATAACAAAAGCGCCTTGGTTGCTCATACCGGGCATCTTCATCTTCATAACGGTTCTTGCGTTTAACTTCGTGGGAGACGCTCTGAGAGACGCACTGGATCCAAGGTCCTTAGGTTGAGATACTTTCCAGAATAAACCTCTTCGAATAGTCTATTATGTCGCCCGCACCGACGAACAGGTACACCGTGTTCGGTGCGGGTTTTACTTTCTTCAGTAGCTCTTCAGGCGAGGGAACATACTCGGCCTTCTTGCCGTGATGTTTCAAACCATCCACGATCATTCGTGCGGAAACGTTCGGAAGCACCTGCTCAAACGCGCCGTAGACCTCTGTAACGTAAATCTCATCTGCGTCCATCAAAGCCCTGGCGAAGTTTCCGTCCTCTCTCGCAAGCCTCGTGTAGCGATGAGGTTGAAAGACCATCACCTGCTTCAATCCGGTGAAAACCTCACGTGAGGTTCGGATCAACCATGCAATTTCCTCCGGTGTGTGGGCGTAGTCATCCACCACGTATATGTTTTTTGATTCGTCGATCGTCGTGACAGTGAACCTTCTGTACGTTCCAACGAAACTCGACAGAGCTCCGATCACGTCTTCAGGATTGAACCCCGCAGCCCACAGCAACGTCACAACCGCCATCGCATTCAAAACGTTGTGAAGCCCCGGCACTCTCAATCTCAACGTGTGAGTCTTTCCGTTCAGTCTGATCGTCGCAACCTGTTCGAACCGTTCGGTCTCTCTGTCCAGAAGAACGCAGGTTCCTCCATTCAGACCAAACGTGTGATGGCCGAGATGCGAAGTCAGCCGGTCTTCATGAAAGGTAACAACGTTCTGCGCAGATTTTGCCAACTTTTCGAAACACGACAGATAGTACAGTTCGTCACCATGAAAGTTCTCCAGATGGTCCCGTCTCGCGTTCGTGATTATCAGATGAGTTGGCTGAAAAATGGAAAAACTCGGTTGACTCTCGTCCAGCTCGTAAACGAAGGGCCCGCTTCCCTTCCTGTAGTTTCCAAATTCGAGCGAGGGGTTCATGCCACCTAAGAACACCGTGGGGTCTGCACCTGTCGCCTTGAGAACGTGCGCAAGCATGGCGGTGGTTGTAGTTTTGCCGTCGGAACCCGTTACCGCAAACTGAGTTGAGCCTTCAACGAGCTGTCTGAGCAGTTCAAAACGCGTGATGATACGGACGTTCTCTTCCCGTGCTCTTAACAATTCAGGATTGTTCGCACTGACTGCGGGTGTGTGGACCAAAAGATCCGGCTTGAGCCAGTTCTCACGGCTGTGTCCTACGAAAACTTTCACACCCAGCTTTTCGAGAGCCTCTGTGTGCTCGTTTCTGAGTATATCCGAACCGTACACATCGTGTCCAGTCATATGACAGTGTATCGCTAAAGAACTCATGCCCACACCACCAATTCCAACAAAATGAATCTTCATAGGCATTCCTCCAAAATGATTTTTGCGATCGTATCGGCAGGATTCGTTTCCTTTTCAGGCAGTTTTCCCAACCCGATTGCCACTTTAATGGCTTGTAAAACTCTCGTCGGTGTTGCCTCACGTTCTCTCACGATCACACCACGACCAATCTTCGCAACGAATTCCGCGTTTCGAACCTGATGCCCCTCAGCGGCTCCTTCCCAGGGTATAAGAACCGCTGGAACACCGTAGTGGAGCAACTCGCTGACCGTCAGGGCACCCGCACGGCAAACAACGGCAACCGCACCTCGCCAGGCCGAGGACATGTCGTGGATGTAATCCAAAGCGAGAACGTTATCGAAAACTGAGAGTCTCTTGGTCCAAACGTGATCACCGGTACCGTGCACAAACTTCAAATCCTTCTCTTCTTGATAGATCCTCTCCATGATCGTGTTGATCAGGTCACTCCCCCTGCTTCCCCCGAACACCAGCACGTAACCTTCTCCAAAAACACCACGGTTCGCGTTGCTGACTCTTATCGGATTTCCCGTAACGACTATTCTGTTTCTCACAGACCTTGGAAAGTTGATGATCGCCTCTTCAAAACCAACAAATATTTTCTTCGCGTACCTGCTGAGCAACCTGTTCGCCAGACCCGGCACAACGTTCTGTTCCTGGATGTAAAGAGGTATCCTTTTCTTTTTGCAAACCAGACCGAGCGGATACGAAACGTAACCACCCGTGACGAGGCAGCAATTCGATCCGTCGGTTTCCGAAGCTATGATACTCTTACTTCTGAGAATTTTCAATACCCTTTTGATGTTCGCTGGCTTGAAGATAGGTCTTTCCAGTCCCTGCACATCTAGCCGAACAAGCCTGTACTCTGGATGTTCCTCAGGAACGATTCTGTTCTCGATACCCCTCGGTGTGCAGAAGTACACCACGTTCAAATTCACGTGTTCAGAGAGTTTCTCAAGAACTGCCAAGGCGGGATACAAATGCCCACCGGTGCCACCACCGGCAGCCAGGACCTTCATCTGGCCTCACTCTCGCTAGTTGCCATGTTGATCACGACACCAAGGCTCGCCATCATCATTGCCAAGGAACTGCCACCGTAGCTGACAAACGGCAACGTCACGCCGGTCACTGGGAGCATGCCCGAAGTTACCCCAAGGTTCACCAGAACCTGAACCATAACAAGAAGGGCCAGACCGGAAACGAACGCCGTGACGAACGTGTCACTCGAAGACTGCACCAACTTGAGCATCACCCAAACGAGCAAGAAGAAAAGCAGTACTACACCCACGATGCCAATCAAACCGAGTTCTTCACCTATGGCAGCGAATATGAAATCCGTGACAACGGCCGGTACGGACAGCTTCACGTCACCGAGTCCCACACCCTTGCCGAGGAAACCACCTTCTCTGAAAGCTCTCACAGCTTGCAGAACCTGTTCGGGTAGATCTCCCGTGAAGAACGCCTTCAGTCGTGACAGTTGATAACCCTTCAACAGAATTCCAAACTTCTGCGCAATGAAGAAGAGGAACGCCAGCGAACCGAAGGTCGAGAGAAGATAGAGAAGCTTGCCACCGTGCGAATACAACATCAAAAGCACGACCAGAAAAATGATGAGTGAACTGCTAAGGTCCGGTTCGAAGACTATCAAAAGCAGTACAGGCAATACGAGAAGCAGAGGTTTCAAAAAGCCATGGATGAAGCTGTTCATCTTCTCCCTGTGTTTCTTTATGTAGGCCGCGCAGCAAACGATCGTTGCGAACTTGGCAAACTCGGAAGGTTGAAAACTGAAACCTGGTAGCAAAATCCATCTGCGCGAGCCGGCCACGGGCGGAAGGGAGTACGGGATCAAAAGAAGAAACAACGCCAGTACGTAGTAGAACCAAGCGTACTTTTCGTGGTATCTGTAATCAACAAAACACGTGACGATCATCAGGACAACACCTATGGAAAGTTTTGTCACGTGTGAGCGAAAGATGTCGCGAGCAACACCACCGTACAGGTTCATCTGTGCGGAAACTTCAAGGCTCGAAATAACTATCAACCCCACGGCGATCAGAACGGCCGTGATGATCAAAAGTGCCAGGGCGTGGCTTGGCACTACGCGCCCTCCTTTAAAGATTCTACCACCCGGACAAAGTGTTCTCCACGCTCAGCGTAGTTCGCGTACAGATCGAAACTCGCCGCGGCAGGACTCAACAGAACGATGTCGCCTCGACTGGCCCTCCTAAAAGCTTCGAAGACAGCTTCTTCCATGTTCTCGACGACGCGAAAGGGCACGTTCGACGCTCGCAGAAGCGGGGTGATGAGGGCGGTGATTTCACCAAAAACCACGACGTGCTTAACTTTTCTTTTGATCTGCGCAACGAGGGCGTCATAGCTTTCGTTCTTGCCCCTGCCCGTGAGGATCAGCACAACGTTACCTTCCTGGTAATTCTGGAGTGCGGCGATCGTTGCGGCAGCACTCGTTGATTTGGAATCGTTCACGAAGTGAACTCCGTCTATGATTGCGACCAGTTGCATTCTGTGCTGCGGCGGAGTGAAGTCTTCGAGCGCTTCGAGCACCATTCTTGGTTCAAAACCGAGTGATTCCAGCACCGTGAGAACCGCCGAAAGGTTCTGCAGGTTCTGGTGGGTCTTGAGAAATCCGTTTCGCAGCGGATAGGTCTGCCCACGAAATTCCACCTGATCCTCGTTAACAAGATGCGCTGTAGAAAAACTGACTACGTCTGTCCATCTTTCATTGATGAATCTTCGACAGCTTTCGTGCATGAACCTTTTTCCAGCGAACGTGAACAGTTTGAGCTTGCTTTCGACGTAGTGCTGAAAGCTCGGATGCCAATCCAGATGGTTCGGCTCTATGTTCAGGATGATTCCAACATCGATCGGCAAGTTTTTTGACCAGAACAATTGAAAACTGCTGATTTCCAGCACGAGATAATCAAGCTGTTCGTCACGAACGCTGGCGATAGGGTTTCCAATGTTACCGGCGACGATTACCCTCTTGCCGAGCTTTGTTAACACGTGCTCAAACATGTGACAAGTGGTCGTCTTGCCATTTGTGCCCGTGACAGCCACGATGAAACCGGGTTTCTTAATATTTAATACAACATCGAGATCTGTCAAGGTTCTCTCGCGTGCTTTTGAAACAACGGGATGATCGAATCTAACGGAAGGACTGACCACGATCCAATCAGCCTTCAGAACGCACTCCGTGTTTCCGTTGTCTTCGAATTCAACGTGCATCTCATCGAGATCTCGTCTGTCCTGTTCGCTCAAAGCCTTTGCTTCACTCACGAAGACTCTATGCCCCATCTTGACCAACATTTTGCAGAGAGATCTGTTACTGACACCGTAACCTATGAGCGCGTACAGCAGCTGCGTCACCTCCACGTTGAATTATACTTCTCAGCCGGCAAAGAAGCGAGATCTTGACGACGGAAAGCTTGGTTTACCAGTGATTAATCTTTTTGCTGAATCTTAAACACCGGGTCTATAATAATTTTTGGTTGTGGAGAGGAGGGTGCGTTGTGAACAGCATCGTTGAGAAGATCATCGAGAGCGGAATAGTTGCGGTCATCAGGGTTGACAGCCCTACCAGGGCGGTCGAAGTATGCAGGACCTGCAAAGAAGGTGGAATCGTTGCCATTGAGGTGACCTTCAGTGTGCCCAGAGCCGTCGAAGTCATCGGTCAGCTTTCGAGAGAGCTCGGCAACGAGATCCTGCTCGGGGCAGGCACGGTCCTCGATCCTTACACTGCAAAGATCGCGATCGAGGCTGGTGCGAGGTATATCGTGGCTCCAAATCTGTCTGAGGAGACAGCCCTTCTGTGCAACAAACACCGCATACCTTACGTTCCGGGTGTACTCACACCAACTGAGATCGTTAGGGCACTCGAGGTCGGCTGTGAGCTGATCAAGCTGTTCCCAGCTTCCGCCGTTGGACCGAACTACATCAAAGCGATTCACGGTCCTTTACCGCAGGCGAGACTCATGCCGACGGGCGGGATCGGACTCGAAAACGTTAAGGAGTGGATCAAGGCAGGTGCGGCTGCGGTTGGTGTGGGCGGAGGATTGACAAAGGGAAGTGAAGAAGAGATCAGAGACAGGGCTCGACGTTTTGTTGAGCTCATCAGGGAAGCCAGGAACGAAATAGCTGGGAGGTGAGTGTGGTGAGAAAAGCGCTGGTTTTGGTGTTGCTGGCAGCCGTTATGCTCTTAGCCTTCGCAGCGAATTATCCACGAAAACCCGTCACGATAATCTGTCCATGGGGTGCTGGTGGAGGAACTGACAGACTGGCAAGGTTCCTCGCAGATGAACTGTCGAAGAAACTTGGTCAACCCTTCACCGTTGTGAACAGAACCGGTGGAGGCGGAGCCGTAGGTCATGCTGCAGGTGCTTACGCCGCACCGGATGGTTACACCCTGACGTTGGTGACGCTCGAGATCGCGACAATGCACTGGATGGGCCTGACAGATCTGACCTTCGAAGCGTTTGATTACATTGCACAGGTGAACGAAGATCCTGCAGGAGTGATCGTCAAGGCGGACGCGCCGTGGAAGACGCTGGAGGATCTTTTGAACGACATCAAAGCGAACCCCGGAAAATACCTGTTCTCCGGTACCGCGGCTGGAGGCATATGGGATCTTGCCAGAATAGGTATGCTCGATGCCGCTGGAATCTCTCCGGACGCAGTCACTTGGGTACCCACAACGGGAGCCGCACCAGCGCTGGTTGAATTACTTGGAGGGCACGTGCATGTCGTGACCTGTTCAATAGCCGAGGCCGTATCTCAGATTCAGAGTGGTCAGGCTCGAGCCCTCGCCGTGATGGCGGACGAGCGGCATCCCATGTTCCCAGATGTACCAACTTTGAAGGAACTCGGTATAAACTGGTCTGCCGGTACCTGGAGAGGCGTGGCTGTACCAAAAGGGACACCCAGCGAGATCAAAAAAATTCTTGAAGATGCCATAATCGAGATAGCGAGCAGTGAATCTTTCAAGAGCTTCATGCAAGCGAACGGGTTTGGCATAAAGATCAGAAGAGGCCAGGAGTTCTACGAATTCGTCAAACAACAGGACCAAGCTTGGAAGAAAGTACTCGAACTCGGAGGATACTTACAAAAATAACAGCGATGGCCCTCAAGGGCCATCGTTTCTTCAAGGAGTAGGTGAAGATGTCTGTCGCAGATGTGATACTGGGGTCTGTGCTGGTTTTCATCTCTTTCTTTGTTCTGCTGTACAGTCGAAAGTTTCCTCATTTCGTGGTGAGGGGCGTTCGTCTACCCGGACCGAGTTTTTTTCCGCGGATTCTCGCGGTGTTGCTGCTGATCTTTGCTGTCTACATCTTTGTGGAGCAGTTTCTTCTTCGAAAAAGGAAAGCCCTGTGGGAAGAACACCGCATCGATGCGAAGAGTCTTTTGAACGTTCTCTGGATTTCCCTCATGGTACTCTTCTTCTTTCCGCTGGCCAGTTTGATAGGAACGTTCATCACTGTGAGCTTAATGTCCTTCCTTCTGACTGTTGTGCTGAAAGCTAAATGGTACGAGGCTCTGATCTTTTCATTTGCGGTGGCTCTTGTCGTCTATCTCATCTTCGGTGTGATTTTCAAGATCCCGCTGCCTGGAGGAATTCTTCTCGCAAAGCTGAGGTGAACGTAATGCAGCTCTTCGACGTTTTGAAGCCCGATGTGCTGTTCCCTTTGTTGTTGTCCATGCTCTTTGGCGTTTTCGTCGGAGCCATACCGGGCCTGACTGCAACGATGGCCGTAGCCCTCATTATACCCCTGACCTACTACATGAAACCCGTCGCGGGCCTTGCCATGGTTTTGGGCGCATCCTTTACTGCTATCTTCGCCGGTGACATACCCGCCACGTTCCTCAGAATTCCAGGCACTCCCGCATCCGGCGCGGCGATCCTTGATGGGTTTGAATTGAGCAAGAAGGGGAAGGGCTCACTCGCACTCATGCTTGACCTTTTTTGCTCCGCTCTTGGAGGTTTGATAGGAGTCGTCATACTGATAACGGTTTCACCACCACTGGCGAAGTTCGCTTTGCAGTTCACGCACTTCGAGTACTTCTGGCTTGGTATTTTCGGCCTGAGTATGGCCGCTGTTTTGAGCAGAGGCAACACCATCAAAGGATTGTTGTCGGCCACGCTCGGTTTGCTGATTTCCACAATCGGTATTGACGTCACCACGGGTTATCCGAGATTCACCTTCAATGTCACTGAATTGATGGACGGCGTGAGTTTCATACCCGCGATGATAGGCCTGTTCGGACTGTCTGAAGTTTTGAAAAGAACGTCTGAAAAGAGTCGGCTTCAACTGTCTGCAGTCTCAGAGGTGGTCAGACCAAACCTGAAAGAGACGTTCGCACACATATGGAATCACAAGTTCACTCTTCTTCGTGGTGCCCTCGTAGGCACCTTCATAGGAGCATTGCCCGGTGCCGGTGCGGACGTCGCGGCGTGGGTTTCGTACGGTGTGGAGAAGAACGTGTCGAAAGACGAAGAGCTTGGCAAGGGTAGCGTGCGTGGAGTCATTGCTCCAACCAGTGCGAACAACGCGGCCATTGGAGGAACCTGGATTCCCGCACTCGTGTTTGGTTTGCCTGGTGACTCTATCACCGCGATCGTTCTTGGTGCGATGCTCATGTACGGTCTCAGACCGGGTCCGATGATCTTCACTCAGTCAAGAGATCTCGTCACGCAGCTATTCGCAGTCGCAGTGTTGATACAGATTCTGCTGATACCGGTAGGCTGGCTCGGGATAAAAGCATTTTCGTTGTTTGTGAGACTCAAAACGAGCCTCGTGATGACTGCCGTGACAATTTTTTGCATCATAGGTTCTTACGCCCTGAGAAACAGCGTTTTCGATGTTTATGTGATGTTTGTTTTCGGTCTCATCGGTTATGTCTTTGAAAAGTTGAGAATCCCGCTCGCGCCGATGATTCTGGGTTTGATCCTTGGCAGAACAGTTGAGGACAATCTGAGGGTTGGTTTGATCAAGACAAAGGGAAACTTCCTTCCGTTCCTGACTCGTCCCATATCGCTGGCACTGTTCGTGATGATAGTTCTGGTGTTGATCGTTCCGCCGTTGACGAAAACCTTTTCGAAGAAGAAAGTATAATTTTTATCGGAGGGAGATCTGTTGAAGACCGCTGCCGTTTTGACGATAGGTAGCGAGGTGGTTGAAGGCGTCATACTCAACACGAATGCCCAGTACATCTGCCAGAAGCTCACCGAGAACGGCTACAAACCAGTGAAAGTCGCCAGCGTGGACGACGATGAAGGTTCAATCAGGGAAGAGGTACAACGTTTGCTCGAGTGCTGTGATCTGCTGGTCCTGTGCGGGGGTCTGGGACCAACCGAAGATGATAGAACGCGCGAGGCGGTTGCCAAAGCTCTGTCAAAGAGGTTGATTCTCGACGAGGAGATCAAAAAGAAAATCCATGATAAAGTTTCGCGATATTACACCAGCCTTCCCAGGAACTTGGACAAGCAGGCTCTCGTCATCGAGGGTGCTCAAATCATCGCAAACCCCGTAGGTACCGCGCCTGGTCAGTTGATCGATTTTCACGGTAAGAAGATCGTTCTCTTACCCGGACCACCCCAGGAAATGAAACCGATGTTTGACAGCGTGCTTGAGAAACTGAGAACAGAACAAAACTTCAAGACGATTAAGATGCTCTTTTTCGCCGTCCCCGAGTCGGTCCTGGATCAGTTCATAACCGACACCTCGGTGAAAAGTTGCGTGAGGATCGCAACCCAGGCATCTTTCAGTGAAGGCGTGTGGGTGAGACTCACCGCGCCTCTGGATTGCTTTGTCGAAGCTCAGAATCTTGCGCAGAGAATCGTTGAGAAGTTCCAGCGCAACTTCATAGGTTATGGGGACACGAGCGTTGAGAAGGCCTTGTTCGAGGAGTTGAGAAAGAAGAATCTCACCTTTTCGGTTGCGGAGTCCTGCACGGGTGGACTCGTGAGTGCTAAGATCGTATCGATTCCAGGAGCATCGAGCGTGTTCGTTGGGGGTGTTGTTGCTTACGACAACAATGTGAAAGTGAAGATACTCAAGGTCCGGGAGGAAACGCTCAAGAGTTTTGGAGCGGTGAGCGAACAGTGTGTTGTGGAGATGGCCCGTGGGATTAAGGAACTCACCGGTAGCGATTTGGCCATTTCCATTTCTGGCATCGCCGGACCAACAGGGGGAAGTGAGGAAAAGCCTGTTGGAACGGCATACTTCTGTGTAACGGATGGAAAGACGGACAGCGTTGAAAAAATCTTCTATCCACAAGAAAGAAACATATTCAGATCAAGGATCGCCACACACGCGCTGTATTTGTTGCTGGCACATGTGCGTGGTATGATATAGTCTGACAAAGCAAGTTAGGAGGAATCCGTATGAACGAACAGTATTTGAGCGTTTTCCTCGATGAGAGCAGAGAGTACGTTCAGAGTCTGAACGAATCTTTGTTGAAACTCGAGAAAAATCCTCGCGATGAAGAAACGATAAACGAAACGTTCAGGATTCTTCACACCCTCAAGGGTATGGCGGGCACCATGGGATTTGAACACATGGCCAAGCTCAGCCACAGGATGGAACAACTTCTGGACAAGGTGAGATCCAAGAGAATCACCCTGACGAGTGATCTGCTCGATCGTTTGTTCGCCGGCGTTGACATGATAGACAGGATGATCAACAACATCGCCTCTGGCGGAAACGACCAGGCGGACGAAGAAGATCTGAAAAGCTTGATGGATGCGTTTGAGGTAGTTCAAGAAGAGAAAGTCCAAGAACAGAGCGTTAATTCACAAACAAAGGAAGAACCTGATGGTGTGGACGATTCGGTGATGAAGGTCATCCAGGAAGCTTCAAAAGAAGGTTACAACGCGTTCAAAGTCAGGGTGGCTCTGGCCGAAGGAACACTCATGAAGGCTGTCAGGATGTACATGGTGTTCAAAGCTATAGAAGATTCTGGCGGGCAAATTCTGAGCAGCGTTCCTCCCGTTGAGGACATAGAGCAGGAAAAGTTCGACAGAGAAGTCGAGCTCGTAGTTATTACGAAGCAGAATGCAGAATCTTTGCACAAGGTGATCTCCTCCATATCCGAGATAGAAAAGGTCACCGTGTTGACTATAACGAAGGGTCAGGGAAAGCCGAATGAAGAAGAGGAAGAGAAGGAGGAAGAAGTTCAAGAGAAAGTTGAGATCGTTGAGGAGAAAACGCCAGAACAGAAGATCTCCCAAAAGAGGAGACTCGTTCAAACGGTTCGTGTGGACATCGACAAACTCGATACACTGATGAACCTCATGGGGGAACTCGTCATATCGAGGAGCAGGATCTCCGACATTCTGAAGAAATACAACATAAAGGAAGTCGACGAAAGCCTTTCACAGTTGAACCGGATAACGCTCGATCTGCAGAACGTTGTGATGAAGATCAGGATGGTTCCCATCGCTTTTGTCTTCAACAGGTTCCCAAGGATGGTCAGAGACCTTGCAAAGCAACTTTCGAAGGAGATAAACTTCATCATCGAGGGTGAAGACACGGAGCTCGACAGAACCTTTGTGGAGGACATCGGAGAACCCCTTGTGCATTTGCTGAGGAACGCAATAGATCATGGGATAGAGACGAAGGAAGAACGCATAGCGAAGGGTAAGTCTCCCGTCGGTACGGTCGTACTCTCTGCCAGACACGAGGGTAACACCGTTGTGATCGAAGTAAAGGACGACGGAAGGGGCATCGACAGAAACGCCGTCGTCAGGAAAGCGATAGAAAAAGGCCTCATCAGTGAAGCCCAGGCAGAGAGTATGCCGGACGAGAAGGTTTACGAACTTTTGTTCTTACCAGGTTTCTCAACGCGATCCGATGCCACGGAGCTGTCCGGTAGAGGTGTGGGCATGGACGCGGTCAAAAGCGTGGTCGAGTCTCTGAACGGAACGGTGAAGATAGAGAGCATCAAAGACAGAGGAACAACCGTCACGATAAGACTACCTTTGACACTTGCGATAATCCAAGCACTTCTGGTCACGGTGAACAACCACGTTTATGCCATTCCGATCGCCAACATAGACAGTACGTTGAACGTGCCCGCCAACAAAGTACAGAAGCTCCAGGACAGGCTCGTCACAGTCATACGCGGCGAGATAATTCCGCTGGTGAAGCTCTGGGAAGTGTTCGGACTCAACGGGCGCAAAGAAGAACAGTACTACAACACGGTCATCGTTCGCGTGGGAAACAGGAAGTACGGCTTGGTCGTTGATTCGCTGATAGGTCAAGAAGACATAGTGATAAAGTCGCTCGGAAAGATCTTCAGCGATGTAAGAATATTCAGTGGTGGTGCCATACTTGGTGACGGGAGCATAGCCTTGATACTCGATGTTTCAAACGTCGTCTGAGGAGGGAGACCATGGCTGATCTTTCAGAATTCGAAGTCTTCGTCTTCGGTGTGGGTAGCCAAGACATGGCTTTCGATGTGGAATACGTGAGCATCGTGATAGAGAAGACCGATATTACCCCCGTACCGCGTGCGAAGAAGAACGTTCTTGGGGTGATGAATCTGAGGGGACGCATCGTTCCGGTTATCGATCTTGCTGCCATGCTCGGACTGTCCTCCAAGGACAGCGCAGAGGGGAAGATCGTGGTGGTGAACTACGAAGACATCGAGACCGGTTTTCTCGTAGAAAGGGTTAGAGGTGTGATGAGATTCAGGAGTGATGACGTTGAAAAGATGCAGAAGTTCGAGAGTTTTGGTGAGAAGTCGAAGGGTATCATAAAGAAGCAGGAAGAGCTGATAATTCATTTGAACGTGGGCAAAATACTTGAGGAGCTGACAATGTCTTCGTAAGAACGTTTTGGGGAGGTAAACGGAATGGCAAAGAGAGTGCTTATAGTGGATGACGCCGCTTTCATGAGGATGCTCCTGAAAGACATAATCACGAAGGCCGGATACGAAGTGGCGGGGGAAGCGGCGAACGGAGTTGAAGCCGTGGAAAAGTACAAGGAACTCAAACCGGATGTGGTGACGATGGACATAATGATGCCAGAGATGGACGGCATCACGGCGATCAAGAAAATCAAGGAAATTGACCCGAACGCTAAAATCATTGTGTGCAGCGCGATGGGCCAGCAAGCCATGGTGATCGAAGCGATACAGGCCGGAGCGAAGGATTTCATAGTGAAGCCTTTCCAGCACAGCAGAGTGATCGAAGCTCTACAAAAGCTGAGTTGAGGATGTGGGAAACATAGGTAAGTTGATAGCGCAGTTTCTTCTCGCCCTCGGTATCCTGATAGGTCTGCTTTATCTGGTCTATGTCTTTGTGAGAAAGCGTGTTCCTTTTGTTGCTTCAAGAGACGTGCAGGTGCTTCAGAGACACTACATCGACAGGAACACCTCCATAGTTTTGGTCAAGGTCCTCGACGAATATTATTATTTGCTCCTTTCACACTCCAGTTCCACCGTGTTGAAGAAACTCTCAGAGCAAGAGGTAGCACACGTGGAAATCAGAGAACCTTTTTCGAAAATCCTTTTCAAGAGGCTTTCGAAGATCCGCGGTCAGAATAAGGAAGAGAAAGAATGAAAAAGAGATGCCTCGTTTTGACATTGCTCTTGCTGGTAAGCCTATCTTTTGCGCAGGAGGAGGTCCCTTTCCCTTCCATAAGCATAAGGGTGAATCCACCAGAGAGCCAGCGCGACCTGGTCGTCACGCTGGAAATACTCCTCATACTGACCGTTCTCACACTCGCACCAAGCATACTGGTTCTATTCACATCTTTCACACGCATCATCGTGGTTTTCTCTTTTCTGAGAAACGCACTCGGTACCAGGCAGACCCCACCCAACCAGGTCCTCGTGGGCCTTGCCCTGTTTCTCACCTTCTTCATAATGCAGCCGGTCTGGAACGACATATACAACGATGCGCTCACCCCCTACCTGGAAGGTGCGATAGGATACCAGGAATTGTTCGATCGGACCATGAATCGCGTGAGAAGCTTCATGATCAGTGAACTGAAGAACCACCACAACGAAGACAACGTTTTTCTGCTCGCTTCAAGTGTTGGAAGCAACTTCGACAGGATTGAAGATGCACCGAACAGTGTTGTCATACCTGCCTTTGTGCTCGGAGAACTCGAGATCGGCTTCAAAATGGGCATCTTGCTCTATGTACCGTTCATCGTGATCGACATGATCGTTGCCAGCGTCCTGCTCTCGATGGGTATGATCATGATACCTCCGGTGCTGGTCTCTTTGCCTTTCAAGGTCTTGCTCTTCATAGCGGTGAACGGTTGGGACCTTCTGGTCAGTGGCCTGATCAAGAGCTTCGCGAGGTGATCGGTTTGACCATAGACGTTTTCGTGGATGTCGTTAAGGAGGGTATCGAGGTCATCCTGATTCTGATAACCCCGCCGCTGCTGGTGAGTCTGATCGCAGGACTCATCATAGGAGTGTTGCAAGCCGCAACGCAGATTCACGAGCAAACGCTAACTTTCGCTCCGAAGATCATTCTGACCTTTCTGACGATCATGCTGCTTGGATCATGGATGCTGCAAAAGCTGGTCGAGTACATGCGGGAGATCTTGGAGAAGTTCATGGGGATGGTCTGAACTGAGTGTGTACGAGTTCGTTCAGGAGAAATTCCTTGTATGGGCTTTGGCCCTGACGAGGATCGCGGGCATGTTCACGGTGGCACCCTTTTTTGGAGACTGGTTCTTGCCACTGCAAATCAAGGTGTTGCTCACCTTGTTTTTGAGCTGGTTGATTGCTCCTGTGCTGCAGCAGGCTGTACCTTTGGACACACCCGTTCTGACGCTGGTTATCAGCATGCTCAACAATTATCTCTACGGTCTTGCGATAGGATTGTTGGCGCTCTTACCGCTCGTGGGGCTCAGTCTGGCGGGTGAGGTCTTCGGTACGCAGATGGGTTTCGCCATGTCTTCACTTTTCGATCCCCAGCGTGAGGAAGTACCGCTGCACGGAGAACTGCTGTACACGATAGGCCTGTTCGCTTTTGTGACGATCAAAGGGCACTTGCTTGTCTATCAGGCGATCGTCGATTCGTTCGAGCACTTTTCGCTCACAGCCTCGCTCGCAGGATTGAACTTCATGGACGCACTCATCAACAAAGCATCGGAGAGTTTCGTTGTTGCACTCAAGTTTGGCATGCCGCTGATCGGTCTCATGCTGATCGTTTCGGTGGCACTCGGCATCCTTTCTCGCCTGGTTCCACAGATGAATGTTTTCATGGTGGGTTTGCCTTTGAAAGTGCTCGTTGGTATGCTCTTAATGGTGGGAATGATAGGCATATGGGCGGAAATGAGTGCGCGTCTGGCTCAAAGTACGGTCAATTTCATAGAGTTTTTCCTGAGTCGTTGAAAATCGACCTGCAGCTTTTTGCTGATCCTGACAGAACCGAGAAGCCCACTCCCAGACGGAGAAGAAAAGCCAGAGAAGAGGGACAGGTTGCCGTATCGCGCGAGTTGAACATGGCGCTGAGCTTTCTCGCAGCGGTGATCGCTCTGAGGTTGATTCTGCCCCAACTCGTCAGATCCTTGACCAACGCTTCGACACCTTTTCTCGCGCTCGAACCGATGGATTTGGAAACGCTGTCGGGTTTCGTCTTCCAACTCTTCAAAGATCCTTTGGTCCTTTTTATCCTGTTCATGAGTCTAGTCGCTCTCGTTGGAATAATCGCTGGCGCTCTGCAAACAAGGTTTTTGTTCTCCTTCAAACCCCTGAAACTGGATCTGAACAGGATCAACCCGATCGAAGGGTTCAAGAGGATGTTCTCCCTGCGAAACCTGTTTGAGCTGTTTAAGTCGTTCGTTAAACTCACGATCGTGGGTTACGTGTCTTACGTCGTGATCAGACAGCGCTACAGAGAGTTGCCAAATCTCACCGACCTCGAGCCGGGCGAGTCCATCTGGTACCTTGCGAATCTGATCTACAAAGTGCTCTTGCGCTGCGCGATAGCGATCTTGGCCTTGGCCTTAGTGGATTACCTCTTTCAAAGATGGGAATTTGAAAAAAGCCTGCGAATGACAAGGCAGGAACTGAAAGAAGAGTTCAAAGAGGTCGAAGGCAATCCTGAGGTGAAGAGACGACAGCGTGAGATCATGATGAGACTCGCACGTGGAAGAATGCTTCAGAAGGTTCCGGAGGCTGACGTCGTCATAACGAACCCAACGCACATCGCCGTGGCTTTGCAATACGACTCCGAAGAGATGGAGGCCCCGGAAGTCGTGGCAAAGGGAGCAGATGAACTTGCCAGAAAGATCGTCAAGATTGCCGTTGACAGCAACGTGCCCATCGTTCGCAACCCGCAGGTCGCATGGGAACTCTACAAAAGCTGTGAGGTCGGAGATCAGATCCCGCCAACCCTGTACAGGGCCGTCGCAGAAATCCTCGCATACGTTTACTCGTTGAGGTGAAATGCTTGCTATAATTTCATGTTAAGGGAGCGAAAATGTGAAAGGCCTGGACGTTTTTGTCGCCGTTGCGGTCGTAGCGATCGTTCTTTTGATGATCATTCCGATACCTGATTTCGCGCTGGACTTTTTCCAGCTGCTCAACATCGCTTTGTCGATGATCGTTTTACTTTCTTCGATGTACGTCAAGCATGCGCTCGACATGTCATCTTTTCCCACGCTCTTGCTCATAATCACCCTGTTCAGGCTGGCGTTGAACGTGGCCTCGACGAGGCTGATCCTTCTGGAGGGTGAAAAATTCGGAGGTAGGGTCATAAGGACGTTCGGAGAGTTCGTGGTCAAGGGTGACTACATCGTTGGGCTTGTGATCTTCCTCATACTGGTAATCATCCAGTTCATCGTGATAACGCGCGGTGCCGAGCGCATAGCGGAAGTCGCGGCGAGGTTCACGCTGGACGCGATGCCCGGAAAGCAAATGAGCGTCGATGCGGATTTGAACGCAGGTCTGATCACGGAAGATGAAGCCAGAAAACGAAGAGAGCTCATAAGGCGCGAGGCGGACTTCTACGGTGCGATGGACGGTGCCTCGAAGTTCGTGAGGGGAGACGCCATCGCAAGCATCATAATCGTGCTTGTGAATATAATTGGAGGAATCCTGATTGGTGTGTTGAAGCACAATTTGAGTTTTGCCCAAGCGGCACAGGTTTACGCCCTGCTCACGGTGGGAGACGGCCTCGTAACGCAGATTCCAGCCCTGCTCGTTTCAACCGCCACGGGTATACTGGTCTCACGTGCGGCCGCCAGGGAGAACCTCGGTCAAGACCTCGTGAAGGAACTTTCGAGCGAGAGAAAGGTGATAACCATAACCGGCTTCATCCTTTTGTTCTTAGGTCTAGCCACGCCGTTGCCTTTCACAGCTTCGATCATAGGTATCGCATTTCTCGCACTCGCCTTCTATTCCTCAAGGGTCGCACCGAAGCAGGTTGCTCCGGCTCCGGCTGGGGCACCAGCGGCGCCCACACCGACCAAGCCGATCTTGACGACGCCGCAGGAGGTCGCCGAAGTGATTCAAAGCGACACCGTGGAGGTTGAGATAGGTTACGGTCTGATACCCTTGGCCGATCCGTCGCAGGGTGGAGATCTTCTCGAAAGGATCGCGATGGTTCGAAAACAGATCGCGTACGATCTCGGGCTGGTCGTTTCGCCCATCAGGGTCAGAGACAGCGTGCTTCTGAAGCCCAACGAGTACCTCATAAAAATTAGGGGTGCGGAGGTGTCGCGTTACGAACTCGTACCCAACAGGCTGCTCGCGATCAATCCGGGAACCGCAATCGAGAAGGTACCGGGTATCGCGGTGAAGGAACCTGCCTTCGGCCTCCAGGCGTTCTGGATAGACCCGTCGCGTAAAGAAGAGGCGACGAGGTTGGGTTACACGGTAGTCGACCCACCGACAGTTTTCATAACGCATCTGACGGAGACTCTGAAGCGAAACGCGGCTGACTTGCTTGGTTCAAGGGAATTCAATATGTTGCTCGATGGTTTGAGAGAGAGGTTCCCACAATTGGTGAACGACCTGATACCTTCTGTCTTGAAGGCTACCGATGTGAAGAAGATCTTGCAGCGTCTTCTCAACGAGGGTGTGAGCATCAGAAACCTGCCGTTGATATTCGAAACGTTGCTCGAGTACGCAGAGAAATCCACGGACCTGACCTATCTTACCGAGCAGGTGAGAAGGGCTTTGAAGAGACAGATCGTTCAATCTCTGATCAGCGAGGATGGTAAACTGCACGCTGTAGCGCTCGACGGGGAACTCGAAAAGAGGCTCGTCGATTCTCTTCAGGATGTTGCCGGTGAGAAAAAGATTGTGCTGAACCCGCAGATACTCAGAGAGATCATGGAGAACCTATCGAAGCAGCTCGAGACACTGATGAAAAAAGGCTTTTCCCCGATCGTTGTTTGTTCTGGTGCGATAAGGCCATACTTCGCCCAGCTCGTCAAAAAATTCCTGCCGAACGTGCCCGTCATCGCCTACGAAGAAGTGCCTGAAGATCGAGTGCTCCAGGTTGAGGGTGTGGTAAGGCTATGAAAATGAAGAAATACATCGTCAACGATATAAAGGAAGCGCTCGATCAAATAAAGAAAGATCTGGGTGAGGACGCCATCATACTCAGCACACGCAGCATCAGGAAAGGTGGGTTCCTCGGGATAGGTGCCAAGAGATACCTTGAGGTAACTGCGGTGTGTGAAGACAGAGAACAGCAAAAGGCCGAAAGTGGTGAAGTTTACAAACTGCAAGAATTGCTCGTGAGGAACAGAGAGAAGAGACAGGAGGAAGAGATCAGAGAGCTCAAACAGATGTTGCAGGAGATGAAACAAATGCTTGGCATGCAGAGGTTGAACGGCTTGCCGCAGAACCTCCAGAGAATTTTAAAGGGTCTGCAGACTCAGGAGATAGATCAAACCGTTGCGAGCAAGATAGTTGAGTATTTGAGGATAAGCTATGGAGACGTGAACCTGGACGATTCCTTGCGACGGTCTCTGGCGGAACACCTTCTGGCCTTCGTTAAAACCGAAGTACCGATCCTGCAGGGTACGGTTCTCTTCAGCGGACCAACCGGTGTTGGCAAGACCACGACACTCGCAAAGCTCGCAGCGAGGTTGAAGATCGTCGAAAAGAAACAGCTGGCCATTCTCACGCTGGATACCTACAGAATCGCGGCGACGGATCAGTTGAAAACCTATGCGACCATCATGGACATACCCATGAGGGTCGCGTACACACCAAAAGAAGCGAAGATGGAGCTGGATGCGATGAAGTCCTTTGACGTCGTGTTGATCGATACGGCTGGCAGGAGCCAGAACAACGATATGCAGATGAGCGAACTCAAGGCTCTGTTTGACGTGATACAGCCAGATTTGGCATTCCTGGTGGTCAGCATGAACTCGAGATTTTCAGACCTGAAAGACGTGATCGAAAGATTTCAGGTGGCCAGACACACACATCTGATCCTCACGAAGATGGACGAGACGCGAACCTTTGGACATCTCATCAATGCACCCCTCATGGGTGGAATACCTTTAGCTTTCGTTACCAACGGCCAGAGGGTACCTGAAGACATCGTGGAAGCGAACGCAAAAGACATCGCCCATCTCATATCGAAAGAGGTGTTGAGGATTGCCCAATCAGGCTGAGGGGCTTTACGGTTCTCACGCGAGGATGGTGAGCGTTGCCAGCGGTAAAGGTGGAGTAGGCAAGACCGTGGTTGCGGTCAACTTGTCCGTGGTTTTGCAGGAACGTGGATACAGAGTGCTCCTTTTCGACGCCGATGCTGGCTTCGCCAACGCCGAAATCCTCATGGGTGTTACACCCAGGTTCACGCTGAAAGATTTTCTAAAGAAGAAGGTCGATATAGAGGAAGTGATCTTCAGAACTCCGTACGGCGTTGACCTCATAAGTACGGGGATGGATGTGGAAGACCTCATCACGTTCAACGTTGAAGACAAGGGCAAAGTGGTGAACGAACTGAGAAAGATCGGAGAAGATTACGATTACATCCTTTTCGACTTTCCACCTGGCTTCAACGAACAGCTGGAGAGATTTTATTTGAGCAGCGATCATGTACTCGTCCTCACGGCCACAGAACCAACAGCGCTGGTGAACGCCTACACCTTCGTCAAGATTCTGATCTTGAAAGGGCTCGAACCCGTGAGCTTTCATGTTGTCATGAACATGGTAAGGGATCTGAAGGAAGGCAGGAAAGTCGTCGAGAAGTTTGGCTCGGTGGTGAGCAAGTTCATCGGGGTGAACTTCGATTCAACACACTTGATGAAATTCGAGCCTCTGGTGAGGGAAAGTATCGCGAGACAGATTCCTTTTGTGGTGCTCAAAAAGACGTCTCAGCCATCACTCGCGATTCATGGTATCGCTGACAGGATAACAAACAGGACCGTTGCAAAAAGGCTTTCTTTCATAGAGAGAGTCAAACTTCTGTTCGGTATGGGATGAAAGCCGATGGCAGAATATGTGGTGAGGGTCAATGCGCGAGATGTGATCAAACCTGGCATGCCACTCATTATAGAGTTCGAAGACAAGAAGGGCGAGAAGTTGAAGATGAAGAGCACGGTACACGACACCCATTTCGACAGGGGCACGCTCAAGATCGCTATGCCAAGCTACCAGGGCAGGTTCCTACCCTTACCTCGCGGTGAGTTCGTTCACGTCACGGTGATCGCGGACAAGGTTGTTTACGCCTTCAACAGTCGTGTGCTGGATTACGGGAGAGATCAAGAATCGAACTTCCTGGTCATGTATATCACCGTTCCAGAACAGGTGAACAGAGTTCAAAGGAGAAGATACGTTCGAATACCACTGGTTCTGAACGGAAGTTTCACGATCGAGAACGAGGAAGGGAGATATCCCTTTCTGACGAGGGATTTCAGCGCCGGAGGAATGTTGATGTGCTCTTCGAAGCTGCTGAAGGTGGGACAGATCATCTACGTCGATCTGGACCTGGGGGACTTGAGGCTTTCAAACCAGAAGGCGCAGATCGTCCGCTATGTGGGTCTGAACCAGGCGACTGGCTTTCACGAGTACGGAGTGCAGTTTCTGGATGTACCGCCGGAGCTTGAAAAAGCCCTGGTTTCTTACGTGTTCCAGCAGGAGATAAAGCTAAGAAGGTTGCGGGAGGAGGTGTAAAATTGGTTCTTTCAGAGAAAGAACTCGATTTGCTCAGGGAAATTGGAAACATTGGGACGGGCAACGCGGCCACAGCGCTCTCCCAGCTGACGAACAAGAAGGTGGAGATCACCGTACCAAAAGCCGAGGTCATTCCCATATCGAAGATACCCTTCGTATTTCCAGAGCCTGAGGATCTTGTCGTTGGTGTGAGAATGTCGGTGCACGGTGATATCGCCTTTGATGTTTTGCTCGTGCTGAACAGGCTGGCGGCAAAGAGGATCCTGCAGGATCTTCTGGGCTCGCCATGCGAGGACGTGACGCAGCTCGACGAGCTTTCAAAATCGGCCCTGAAAGAGGTCGGAAACATAATGTGTGGTTCCTACATAACGGCTCTCGCCGAATTCACGGGCTTGTATCTGGATCCTCTGCCACCGGACCTGACAGTAGATATGCTCGCAGCGATCATATCTGAAGCTGTGCTGCCCACAGCCTCATACGAAGACAGCGCCATATACGTGGAGACCGAACTGAGCATAGAAGACTTGCAGTCCATAAGCTCTTACATGCTCTTGATCCCTGGGGAAAACAGCCTGGAGACAGTCTTCAAGAAGGTGGGGCTTAGATGAGTAAAAAGATCGTCATCGGTATCGGAGAGTTAGCGGTCGAGCGCAATCCTGCCGTGATCATAACGCTCGGTCTGGGTTCGTGCGTGGGTGTGTGCATGAGAGATCCTGTAGCCAAGGTCGGTGGGATGGCACACGTGATGCTACCAGACAGCGGCGGGAAGGACGTCCGGTTACCCGGAAAGTATGCAGACGCTGCGATCGCGACGTTGATAGATAAACTCCTTTCTATGGGTGCATCCAAGTCAAGGCTCGAGGCGAAGATCGCGGGTGGAGCTTCGATGTTTGAAACTTCTGGAATGAACGTTGGAGCCAGAAACGTTGAAGCTGTCAGGTACTGGTTGAAGCACCACCAGATTCCGCTGAAAGCCGAGGATGTGGGAGGAAACAGGGCAAGAAGCATAGAATACAACATAGAGACGGGAAAGTTACTCGTGAGAAAAGTGGGAGGCGGAGAAACGATACAGGTGCTCGAAATCTGAGTGAGGCGGTGCGACGTGTACGAGATAGACGAGGGAAAGATTGTGAAAGAACTGTTGCCCACGGTGAAGAGGATCGCGAATGACCTTGTGCAGCATTTGCCCAAGAACGTGGAGGTTGAAGATCTAATACAGGAGGGTGTGCTTGCACTCATCTCGGCCGTTCGCAGGTACGATCCAAGGAGGGGCGTGAACCTGAGGACGTTCCTTTTAAAAAGGATCAAGGGGGCCATGTACGATTATTTGAGGAACATAGACTGGATGCCGAGGAGTCTGAGGAGGAATATCAAAGAGGTTGAGAAGGCGATCTACGAGCTCGAGTCGAAGTTGGGCAGGTACCCAACGGATGAGGAGATAAGCCTTTACACGAACCTGACCAGCGAGGAAGTAGTACGCGCGAAGAACGAAATGGTACGAAAACAGTTCTTGAGGCTCGACGAATATCTTTACGAGACGTACGATTCTTACGGTCCGGATGTGGAGGACGGGACTGAACCATTGCAAGCAGCTTACAGAGAGATACTCCTCGAACAGGTGGCTGAAGCGATAAAACATTTGTCTGAACGTGAGCAGTTAGTTCTGTCGCTGAGGTTCGAACAAGAACTTTCCCTGAAGGAAATAGGTCTCATCATTGGGGTGAGTGAATCGAGGGTTTCTCAGATACTCTCCGGTGCCCTGATCAAGATAAAGAAACACGTGCTGGGGGAGGAAGATGGTAAATCCGGTTGATCTGCAAACAGTGATCGTGAGGGGTGTGGACGTCTCGTCCACCGTTTCTCAACAAGTGAATGCCCAGATCGCGTTGGCACACCTGACGAACGTGCAGATGATCCAAAAAACAGAACAGCAACTGAGAACGGTCAATCCGCGCGAGGGTGTGGAACAAAAAACGATTGGCTCTTCCACAGAAGAGAGAAGCTCTTCCAGCTTCTACAGGCCCCGCGCACGCCGAAATGTCTCTGCTCAGGATCTGCGTGAGGGTGAAAAGGGAACAATACTGGACGTGAGACTGTGAAGGTGGGATACATAAGCGTGAGAAAGATAGACGAAAAGTACGTTGGTGCGGTCCTGGTGGTCGACGAGTTTGGAATCCCTCAGGAATTCAAATACACGGAGCCCGTAACACCAACACCGTTGCAGAGGATACTGTACGGCAAGTCTCTGGATCTGTATCTGACAGTCGAGATCATCGCGAAGAGTCTTTTGAAGAATGTAGAACAGAAACCGGAGATCTTTCTCACGGACAGCATATCGCTCGTGGAAGCCTCTGATCAGGTCTATTACGTTTCGTCCCATCCCGCTTCGAAGTCAGAACAGGATCACGATTCAGAACCGAACGAGTGCGTGATCTCTTTGCAAACTGAGAGTTTGAAATTCATCGCCAAGACCAACTTCAGTCAGGACAGGGTCGAAAAGCTCAAGAAGATCGTGGAAGAGTTCGATGTGATGGAACCCTTTCAAAGATTGGCAAAGGCGCTCGAGTTCGTATGTCGTTCCTGAAACAGATTGTCGAGACTCTCAAACTCGAGCTCGGTTTCATAAAGGTTCACGCGCTCGATCCCTCCTTTCCAAACTTCGACGTGAGAAAAGAGCAGACAGTGGTGGAACCAAGGCTTTCGAGTGCCGCTTTTACCTGTCAGACGAAGCGACTGCCGTTTCACTCTTCTGTTCCTGTTGTGTCGCATTCGATCAAGTCTTCGTTTGTCAAAATAACAAATGGCACGTTTGAAGCCAAAGAACCTTTGACTGAGGAAACGAGATTTGGGGAGACATTGAGTAAAGTCCATTCAGCCACTCTGAAAGCGCCAGTTTCGTTGCAAAAGTTGTTACTGAGGTTCGAGCCGGATTTGAGAAAGAGTCTGTTCAGAGTTAGCGTACACAGCAGGAATGTCCCTCTTCTTCGAACGGTCCGTTTCAGACCGTCGAACATGAACGAAGAGCAGAAGAATAGGGTTTTGAAGGCGATCCAGAACTTCCTCGTCCAAGAGAAGATCGATTCGTTCAAATTCGTGGGCTTCTACAGGAACGTTCCAAGCGATTGTGCGAGGAGGATGATCGTGCTCGACAGACAGCTCATAGTTGAACTGAAGGAGGGAGCAAAAGGTGTGAAAAAGGACCTCGCCGTGCTACTCACCGATGAAGGCTACGTTTTTCTGTCAGTCCCTTAGGAAGATCTTCTTGAGCAGAGAAAGACACTTTTCTGAAGAGACGTTGTACAGCAAATAGACTCTTTCTTTCTCGTTATAAACGAACTTTCCATGCAGCTTCAGCGAGCCATTTTCAGCGTAAATCTTTAAAGTCGTTTCGTCGAAAGCAATCTTTTTGACCTTTCTCTGAATTGCCATCAGCCTGATCTTGAACAGATCGATCAATTGTTCCACCTGTTCGGGCAGTTCGCCGAATCTATCTCTCAACTCGGCTCTCAGCTCGTCGAGCGATTTCAGACTTTCACAGGAAGCCATTCTCCGGTACGTTCTGAGCCTTTCCATCTCGTTCTCGATGAATTCTTCGGGTATGTAGAACGCGCCCGGCACACCTTCGATTTCGACATCCAAGTGTTCGCAAGGTTCGGCTTGCAAGGTGTGTTTGAGTTCTTCGTTGAGTATCTGCAGGTACATGTTCAGACCGATCGCGTTCACGTTTCCATGCTGTTCAAAGCCAAAGATCGTTCCTATGCCCCTTATCTCCATGTCCTTCAGTGCGATCCTCAGACCACTCCCAGGACCTGAAAACTCCCTTATCACCTGAAGTCTTTTCGACGCGGAAGGACTCAGTTCAGAATCGAAAAGAAAATACGCAAAAGCCCGCCTGTCACTCCTTCCAACCCTTCCCCTGAGCTGGTACAGTTGTGCGAGACCATAGCGGTGCGCATCGTCAACGATGATCGTGTTGGCCGACGGCACATCGATTCCGTTCTGCATGATCGAAGTACAGACGATCACGTCAGCTTTCCTCTCGTAGAAGTTTCTGACCGCTTCGGTCAACTTTCTCATGGGCATCTGGCCGTGTGCCATCACGATGCGTGCTTCGGGTACCAGCCTGCAGATCTTTTCGTAGACCTCGCGCAGATCCTCGATGCGGTTGTGAACATAGATCACCTGTCCTCCTCTGTTGATCTCCCTCAGTATTGCACCCCTGACGAGTCTGTCATCGTAACGAGCCACGTACGTCACCACGGGCAATCTTCCCAGAGGAGGTGTCGTCAACACACTCATATCCCTCATGCCGTTCATCGCCATGTGTAAGGTTCTTGGTATTGGTGTGGCACTCATGGACAGAACGTTCACGTTCAACCTGATCTTCTTGAAGGCCTCCTTTTGTTCCACGCCGAAGTTCTGTTCCTCATCGATGATGACCAATCCTAGGTCCGAAAACTTAACGCTGTCAGAAAGCAACGCGCTCGTCCCTATTACAACATCGATCTTTCCGGTCCTCAGATCCTCGATTATCCTGCTTCGTTCAGACTTCGGAACCGATCTGTCCAACAGGGCTACAGATACTCCGAACGGTTCCATCCTCTGTCTGAAGGTCCTGTAGTGCTGCCTTGCCAGCACCGTTGTCGGGACCAGCAGGACAACTTGCTTTCCACTCACCACGCATCTGAACGCGGCCCTCAGAGCTACCTCAGTCTTACCATAGCCGGCATCACCACACAAAAGTCTGTCCATAGGGCGATCGCTCGCAAGATCTTCCAATACCTCCTGAATGGCGATCGATTGATCGTGCGTCTCAACGTACGGAAACGTCTCGGCAAACTTTTGCTCTATCTCGGAGTCACCCACGAGGCCAAGGCCTTTCACTTCTTGTCTCCTCATGTAGATGTCCACAAGTTCGGCTATCTTCCTCTTCAAATCCTCTTTGACCCTGTCGAGCCTTCTCTTCCAGGTTCCCCCATGGACTCGGTCGATCTTCACGTTGGGATCACCGATGTACTTGTGGATCTTGTCCAATCTCTCGATTGGCACGTAGATTGTCGCATCTTCGTACCTTATCACGATGTAATCCTTAGTACCGAGGGCGTTTGTCACCGGCCTGACAGCTTCGAAAACTCCTATGCCGTACTTTTCGTGCACAACGAGATCACCAACGCTGAGTTCTTCCTCATCGACGATGGGGACCTGAAGTAAACCAGTCTTCTTTTCGGAGTATTCAAATTCTTGAAGGTCGAGCTGTACCTCTCTCGCAGATTGAAGCTTTCGCTGAAGCTCGACGAGACTCAAACCCGAATACTTCCTGTACTCTTCGTACTGTTCGTCTGAAAGAAATTCTCTGATCTGTCTTTCCAGTTTTGCAAACTCTTCGAAACATCTAATTGCGTCCATCAGGAGGATTTCGAAGTCTGCATAATCGAATATCGTGCCGTTCGAGCCAGCCTTTCCAACGATCGTATCGTAATCATGCTTCTCACACACGTACTCCCGTGCGGGCAGAAGGATGAATTCTTCCAGTTTTTCTGCCGAAATCTGGCTGATGACGTCAAAGCTCCTGATATCCTCGATTGAGTTTCCGAAGAGCTCGATGCGTATGGGCTTTTCGTAGATCGGTAAGAAAACGTCCACGATGTCGCCTCTGACGGCGAACTCGCCACCCGATCTGACCAGGTAGGTTCTTTCGTAGCCAAGATTCTGAAGCCAGAGGGCGTCGACAAACGTTTCGCCCCGCCTGAACCTTTTCGAAAGGCTCTTCAAAGATTCGACAGGCAACGTGAAGCGACTCACAGAATACAGGCTTGCCACCACGAGTTTTTGATCTTCGTTCAGCAAACTCCAGAGCGTTTCGATGCGCCTCTTACGAACGAAGAAAGAGACAGGAACTTCTTCGAACGGAAAAACATCCGGACCTGGGAACTGTTGAACGTTCAGTGCAGAAGCGATTTGCGTAGCCTCTTTCTCGGTCGGGACTATCAAGAGAATGGGTCTTTCATAAGATCGATTCAGAAGGTCTTTCACCTTACTCATATTCGAAGTCCACCACTTGAAAGGTTCTCAGGCGATTGTTCCGAGCTTTGATCCAGACCGGCGCCACGGGAACAGCAAAATCTCTTTCAATGAAGCCTTTGAAAACGTGCTCGAGTGCGCCTTTGTCGTTGTACAATCCGGGGTTCGCAAGGATTTTAAGCCTTATGGGTCTGTCAAGCACGTACGCTTCGTCGATCACGTCAATGTTTTTCAGCATCGAGAGTAATTCTCGCTTTTCTTCATTGTTGAGTTGCGGCCGTACGTTGACGAGAGCAACGTTTCTCGATAGCGGTCCTACAATCTTCACGTTGGCGAGCTGTACGTTCCTTGCTTTACCTCGAAGAAAATCGAGCAGGACTTCGTTCGCTTCCGAAACTGCTCTTCCATGATAGGCAGGGTTTATCAGCATTTTCATCAAATGTTTCAGTTTGCAACCTTCACGAACAGAGGATTCGCCTATCTTCACTGGCCGGATTCCAAACAGATCCAGCATTCTTCTGATCGAATCTTTCGTGAGCTCCTTCAACGGTGAATAGAGATTTCCATACACTTTGAGTCCGAATCTTCCCCAGCTGTCCGACTGGTTCGAGCCAGTCACAATCACACTTTCTGGAAAGCGGTTCTGAACACTCGACAGTTTCGCGAACCTGGTGCACTCGTTGCAGTTTGGGCCGAACCTCCACACCCTCTTCTGTCTTTCGGTGCCATCCAAAACGACGTGTTTCAAACCAAGTTTCCTCGCCGAAGTGGCCACGTTCTCTCTGATGGTCCTGTAGGTGAACTGCCCCCAGTCGACCGTGGCAAGAGTCACACGTTCCGGACCCAGTGCGAGTTTACAGAGGAAGGCCGCAAGACTGCTGTCCTCACCACCAGAGTAAGCGACGACGACGTGTTTGTCGGCAACGACATCTCTTATCTCTTGAATCAGACGATCGGCAATTTCTTGAAACTGACCTTCAGCTGCGAATTGCATATCTCAACGACGGCAACGCTGCCGTTTTCACCGAAACTCCCTGGGTTGATGAACCGTGTTTCCTCGATATGTGAATCGTCAGGAAAATGTGTGTGTCCGTAGAAAATCACGTGGGGCTTTTCTTCGAAAAGCTTCAGAATTCTCTCTCTTATCTGTTGAGGTGGACCCCAGCCGTGGCATAAGCCCACGTTTAGTCCGGCGATGCGGATCGCGAGTGTTTGAGGCAAGGTCTCTTTAACATCGATTTCATCCATGTTGCCGTGAACCGCGTAGAAATTTCGTGCTGCAGACTTCAGTTCAAGCACCGTGTTCAAATCCACGTAATCGCCCAGACCCACCACGACGTCCATTTGTTTTGCAAGCTCGATCAAACTGCTTGGCAGAGATTTCAAATAAACAGGTACATGCGTGTCGCTCACCAAAAGCAGTTTCATTTTCTGCCCAACCTTTCGTAAACGATGGAGGCGGCCCCCAGTATACCTGCGTCTTTGCCAAGCTGACTCAGAGCAATTCGATAGGTGTTCAGCATGGTCGGCAAGACGTAGTTCTTGGCACGCTCTTCAACCGGTGCCAACAAGAATTCACCCGCGTTGGCCATTCCCCCGCCGAGGACGACGATCTGTGGATTGAAGATGTTTATCAAACTTCCCACCGCCGCAGCTAAGGCGTCGACTACGATGTTGAAGATTTCGAGCGCGAACTGATCGCCCATCTTGGCGTGGTCGAACACATCTTTCGGCGTCACCTCTTCAGCCGTTTTGTTCCGAAACAGCGACGAATCTCTGTGCCTCTCGAAACCTTCTCTGACGAAATTCTTTATGGCCGTCGCCGAGGCAAGGGCTTCGAGACATCCACGTGCGCCGCAGCCACACTTCGGACCGTTAGGCATAATGTTCATGTGTCCGAGTTCGGCGCCGATGCCCGTGCTGCCCCTCAGCAAAACTCCGTGCGTTATGACACCTCCACCAATCCCAGTTCCCAACGTTAAGCACACCACATGGTCCAGTCCCTTCGCAACCCCGAACGTTCGTTCGCCAAGTGCATAAGCGTTTGCGTCATTTTCAACAAAGACTTTCAGCGATGTGAGCTTTTCTATCTTTTCACCCAGCGGAAAATCTATCCAGCCTGGGAAGTTCGGTGAGAACTTCACGACACCAGCGACATGATCGATACTTCCGGGTGATCCGATGCCCACAGCCAGGACCGAGTTACCCTCGCTCAGGCTCAGGATCGAACGTGCAAGCCTCTCGACGACCGCATCCGGTCCTTCGTGAACCTTCGTTTCTCCATCGGTCCTTGCCAGGATCTTGCCATTTTCGTCGACGAGACCGACCGCGTAGTTGGTTCCACCCAGATCGACACCCACGATGTTCAACGCGGACTACCTCCCATCTTCAATACTTTACCTTCTGCTGGTCTATCAATGCAAGGAAGTCTTCGTTGGTCTCAGTTTCTTGAAGCTTCTTCAAAATCAGCGTCAAACCTTCCTCCTCACTCATCCCGGTGAGCATCCTTCTCAAAATCCAGACTTTCTTGAGCGTGTCCTCATCCAGCAGTAGCTCTTCCTTCCTCGTTCCAGACAGTTGCAGATTTATGGCGGGGAAGATTCGTTTGTTGGCGAGCTGTCTTGAGAGGACGAGTTCCATGTTGCCCGTGCCTTTGAATTCTTCAAATATGACCTCGTCCATCTTCGAACCGGTCTCGATCAGCGCGGTGGCTATTATCGTGAGGCTACCTCCTTCGCGTGTGTTCCTGGCCGCACCGAAGAAGTGTTTCGGCTTATACAGAGCGGCAGGATCCACACCACCACTTAGAAGTTTGCCACTTGGTGGAACCTGTATGTTGTAGACGCGTGCCAGCCTGGTCAAGCTGTCGAGCAGTATGACCACGTCATAGCCGTACTCGACAAGCCTTTTCGACATTTCAAGAGTGAGCTCTGCGACTTTGATCTGCTTGTCCGGAGCCATGTCGAACGGGGCTGCAATCACCTTTGCGTTCACAGATTCTCTTATATCGGTGACCTCTTCAGGCCTCTCGTCGATCAGGAGTACGATCCTGATCGTGTCCGGATGGTTTATAGCTATGCCGTTAGCGATCTCTTTCAGGAGTGTTGTCTTTCCAGCCTTGGGTGGAGCCACGATGAGGCCTCTCTGTCCCTTGCCCATGGGTGCAAACAAATCTATCAGCCGTGTGGAAAGTACGTCGCGACTCGTCTCGAGTATGAAGCGTTCTTTGGGATAGTCGGGTGTCAGGTTCTCGAAGTTGACCCTCTCGTTGCTGAGCTCAGGAGATTTGTAGTTGACCGCCTCGATCTTGATCATCGCAAAGTAACGTTCTCCCTCTTTTGGAGGTCTTATGACGCCAGATATGATGTCACCCGTATTGAGATTAAACTTTTTTATCTGCGACTGTGAGATGTAGATGTCGTTGTTACTGGGAAGCAAATTGTCGCTACTCCTCAGAAAACCGTATCCGTCAGGTAGGATCTCGAGGACACCTTCTCCAAAGATCAAACCGTGCGACTTGGCTTGCGCCTCCAGTATGGCAAATATGATGTCTCTCTTTCGCATGCTTGTGTAACGGGGGATATCGTACTGCTTTGCCAGCTCATACAGCTGTTTGATGGTCATCTGCTCTAAGTCGTTGATCTTCACAGTGATTGGCTCGTTCTTTTCCTGTCCGTTGCCCATCGGCTTGAACACCTCCAGATATAAGTGGATGATCACAGACCAGCAAATCTGAAAAAACGGTCAGTATGTTTGTCCTCCGGATTGAAATGTACATTGTGGAAGGCAAGTCAGCGGAAGTTCACCGTTCAACAATATTTTACCAAACATCGATGTATTTGGCAAGAGGAAAGCCCCTCCCAGCGGGGAGAGGCTTCACTCGTTGCCTTTCTCAACTATCTGGAGAAGCACCATCTCAGCTCCATCGCCTCTCCTCTGGCCGATCCTGACAATCCTTGAAAACCCACTGCTTCTGTCATTGATGTTCTTGGCGATCTCGTCCACCAATTTGTTCGTGAGCTTTCTATCGCACAAATACCAGTTGATCTGTCTCCTCAAAGCCACACTCTCGGCTTTATCATTGCTCTTCGAAGCTTTCACGGCCTTGGCCATGAGCTTGTCGAAGAAACGTTTCACAAGCTTTGCTTTCGTCACCGTTGTTACAATGCTTCGATGTTCAACGAGCTCTCGAAGCTGATTTCTGATCAAAGCACGACTGTGGCTACCGTATGAACCTAGTTTGCTTCTGACCATTCGGTGTCTCACAAGTTCATCCTCCCTTCCTGAGAGTCAAACCAAATTTTTCCATGAGCTTTTGCTTAACTTCCTCAAGAGATTTGGGCCCAAAGTTCTTGATCTTCAAAAGATCCTCTTCCGTACGCTTCAAAAGATCGCCTATTGTTTCGATCTTGTCCCTTCTCAGGCAGTTCAGCGACCTTATAGACAGTTCGAGTTCGTCTATCTTCTTCGAATAGACGGACTCTTCCTCGACGTGTGGAACCTGTTCCGCGACCATTTCTTCCTGCGCTGCCACGGTAACAAACTCTGTGGACAAAGGCGCCATGCTGGAAGGTAAACTTTCGTCTATGACCTTGAAGTGGTTCATAAGGGTATCGATCGCCCGCTTCAGTGCCTCGTGCGGAAAGATGGACTTCTTTGTCCAAACCTCTAGCACGAGTTTGTCATAGTCGGTACGTTTGGCCACCCTCGCGCTTTCAACTTTGAAGTTCACCCGAAGGACCGGAGAAAAGACCCCGTCGATCGGTATGGAACCTATTTCCGGATGTTCTTCTAAGTCCCGGGCGGGCACGAAGCCTTTTCCTGCCTGAACGTAGAGTTCGAACAACAGGTCCGCCTCTTCGTCCAGTGTGGCTATTTTCAACCCCGGGTTCACCACCTCGATACCTGCGGGTGTCTTTATGTCTCCGGCCAGCAACAGGCCAGGTCCTTTCTTTTCAACCGTTATCTTGATTCTCTCTTTAACGGGGACTTCCGCCCTCAACTGGACCTTCTTCAAATTGAGGATGATCTCCAGGATATCTTCTTTGACACCCGGTAGCGTGTCGAATTCGTGGTATCTTTCGGGCTTTATGAACCTCAGACCCACGATGGCTATGGAAGGTATCGAAGACAGGAGCACTCTCCTCAGTGCGTTGCCTATCGTGATACCGTATCCCTTCTCGAGTGGTGAGAAAACGTATCTGGCGTAGTAACAATCTGCATCCGATCGCTCTTCTTCCACCTTCAGTCTCTTCGGTATCATGAATTCCATCCACATCACCTCGAGTAGAGCTCGACAATCGCTTGAACATCAACGGGCAGATCGGTGAGCTCTTCGAGCTTCGGCATTCTTTCGAAGGTACCACGATATGCATCGAAGTCCACCTGTATCCATGGCACGATCGTTCTACCTTTGGCGAGCTCCACGGATCTCTTTATGACGTCGATCGACCTGCTCGATTCCTTGACTTCAACGATGTCTCCTGGTTTCAAAAGGTAAGAAGGTATGTTAACTTTCTTGCCGTTCACCAAGAAATGTCCGTGTGTTACAAGCTGCCTTGCCTGTCTACGATTGATGGCAAAACCCATCCTGAAAACAACGTTGTCTAAGCGCGATTCCACGAGTCTGACGAGGTTCTCTCGCGTATCGCCAGCCATCCTCAGCGCTCGATCGAAATACCTTCTGAACTGTCGTTCCAGAATTCCATAGATTCTCTTCATCACCTGTTTCGATCTCAGCTGAAACGCATACTGTGACGTCTTGCCCCTGTTTCTGCCATGATCTCCCGGTGCGAAAGGCCTGCGATCGAACGCGCACTTCTCTGTGAAACACCTTTCACCTTTCAGATAAAGTTTCATACCTTCTCGCCTGCAGAGACGACAGACGGGTCCTGTGTATCTGGCCATCCAATTTCCCTCCTCTTACACTCTCCGCTTCTTCTTTGGCCTGCAACCGTTGAACGGTATCGGGGTCACATCCTTGATCGAATCCACTTCCAGACCGGCGGCCTGCAAGGTTCTTATTGCCGCTTCTCGACCAGGCCCCGGTCCCTTAACCAGCACATCGACTCTCTTTATGCCCATTCTCAAAGCTTCCTTCGCCACCTTATCGGCTGCGAGCTGTGCAGCGTATGGAGTCCCTTTTCTGGTTCCTTCAAAGCCAACCGTTCCTCCGCTCGCCCACGTCAAAACGGCACCATCTTGGTCCGTCAGGGTCACGATAGTGTTGTTGAACGTGGACTTTATGTGAACGATCGCCCGGTCGATCTGTACTTTTCTTTTCCTTCTGCTCTCAGACCTTCTTGCCATTTTTTATCCCTCCTCAAGATCAAACGGCCTGTTCCTTCTTTTTCTTCGTCTTGATCCTGCTGGGTCTTGGACCCTTCCTCGTTCGCGCATTGTGACGCGTGCTCTGGCCACGGACCGGGAGGCCAAGCTTGTGGCGAACACCCCTGTAGCAACCTATGTCAATCAGACGCTTGATGTTTCTGTTCACCTCGGCCCTCAATTCTCCTTCTACTTTGAAGTGATCCTGAATGTACTTCGTTATCTTGTTAACTTCTTCGTCAGTGAGATCCTTCACTCGTTTGTTCATGTCAACGCCAGTGTTCTTGAGTATCTCCATCGCCCGCGTTTTGCCGATGCCGTATATGTACGTGAGAGCAACGAAGCATTTCTTGTTCGCGGGCAACTCGACTCCCATGATGCGCGCCATTCGTTTCCCTCCTCAACCCTGCTTCTGATTGTGTTTGGGGTTCGCTTTACATATCACCAGTACTCTGCCTTTTCTCCTCACGATCTGACAGTACTCACATCTCTTTTTGACGGAAGATCTAACCTTCACGGTTGATCAGCTCCTTTCCTTCTAATCCATGTCTGATTTCTTGTCAAGTTTTTTCCTGTAAACGATTCTTCCCTTCGTGAGATCGTATATGGAAAGTTCCACAACGACCCTGTCTCCAGGAAGGAGTTTGATGAAGTTCTTCCTCATCCTCCCGGAGATCTGGGCCAGAACTTTGTGTCCGTTGTCAAGTTCAACGAGGAACGTCGCGTTTCTACGGGCTTCAACGATGGTACCTTCCATTTTGATCACGTCTTCCTTGGGCATTGCATCACTCCTTGTCAACTGTCAGAACTTCGGCTCCATCCTCTTGCACGAGCACCGTGTGTTCAAAATGTGCGCTCCTCTTTCGGTCTGCCATGATCACAGTCCAGCCATCGTCGAGCAGCATAGTTTTCCAGTCTCCTTCGCACGCCATCACTTCTATCGCCAGCGTCATACCCGGGATGAGCGTGATACCCGTTCCGGGCCTGCCATAATTGGGTATCTCAGGTTCCTCGTGTAACTGTCTGCCGACCCCATGACCGACGTAGTCCCGGATCACGTTGAAACCGGCAGCTTCAACGGTGCTCTGGATGGCGTACGATACGTCCCCAACCTTGTACCCTTTCTTGGCGAAGCGGATGGCATTTTCGAGAGCCAGCTTCGTCGTATCGACCAGTCTCTTTGCAACCTCGTCAACTTCGCCCACGCAATAGGTCTTTGCTCCATCTCCATAGTAACCTTCGTAGATGGCACCCACATCCACTGAGACGATATCTCCCTTTTTAAAGACCTTCCTTTTCAGAGGAGCACCGTGCAGTATCTCCTCGTTGACCGACACACAAGTTGCATACTTGTATCCTCTGTATCCTTTGAAGGCCGGTTTCACCTTCAACTCTTTGAACCTCTTCTCAACGAACTGTTCCACATCCGCAGCTGTGGCGCCTTCCACAACAATTGCTTCGATTTCCTTTAAAACGATCGCTACAGATCTGCAGGCGATCCTCATTCTTTCTATCTCCTGCGCTGATTTCACTCTGATCAAGCTATCACCTTTTTCAACGCTTCGACGGCTTTTTGAACGGTATTTCGGTGATCTGCCTCGGCATCGATCTCGACCAGAATACCCCTCTCTTTATAGTAATTTATCAAGGGAGCCGTCGTCTCGGTGTAAACCCTGAATCTGTTTCTAACTACGTCCTCTTTGTCATCGTCGCGTTGAACCAGTTTCGTTCCACAGTCATCGCAGATTTCATCCTTCTTCGGCGGCATGGACAGCAGGTTGTAAATTTTACCACATTTTGGGCAAACTCTCCTGTTCGTCAACCGCTTGACTACGACATCCTCACTCACCTTTAAATAGAGCACCGCATCGAGTTTGTGACCCATGTTTTTCAACATTTCGTCGAGTGCAGAAGCTTGCTGCACGGTGCGGGGATACCCATCGAGAATGAAACCATCCTTGCAATCAGGTTTGGAAATCCTATCCCTCACCAGTCTGTTCACTATCTCGTCCGGTACAAGCGCACCAGAGCTCAATATGTGTTGAACCTGCTTGCCGAGCTCCGAGCCAGATGCAACCGCCTCTCTGAACATGTCTCCAGTGGAAATATGAGGCACGCTGAACAGTTCTACTAAGTCCCTTGCAAGGGTACCTTTCCCGGCTCCCGGCGCTCCGAGCAGGACGATCCTCATTTCACTTCAGCCCTTTCTTCACGAATCCTTCATAATGTCTCATGATCATGTGCGCTTCCATCTGCTGTAACACATCGAGTGCTACACCAACAGCTATCAGCGTGGATGTGCCACCTATGACTATGTTGACCCTGGTAACTGCCTCAACGAAGTGCGGCAACAACGCTATGACCACCAGGAACACGGCACCCAAAAACGTGACTCTGCTCAAGACGCGTTGAATGTATTCTTCCGTGGGTCTGCCAGGTCTTATCCCCGGTATGAATCCACCATATTTTCTCACATTTTCTGATACTTCGTGCGGATCGAAGACAACGACACTGTAAAAGTATGTGAAGAAGAACACCAACAGACCGTAAAGTATTATATACAGGGCGTTGCCCGGAGAAAAAATAGTACGCAACCATTGCACCCCGGTCATCTCGGCGATCGCTGCAGGGATCATAACTATGGCACTCGCGAATATGATGGGTATTACGCCTCCCTGGTTCACCTTGATTGGGATGTATGTGGACGCACCACCGTACACACGTCTTCCAACGACGCGCGTGGCGTACTGTATTGTGATTCTTCGTTCCGCTTGCTGAACGTATATGATGCCTGCAACCGTTACTACAGCGATTACAATCAGGAAGATCCAGCCGAACAGGTTCAAGTTACCGAGCAACACTCTTCCGAAGTAACTTGGGTATCTTGCAACGATACCTGCAAAGATCAGGACAGAAATGCCGTTACCTATACCCTTCTCCGTGATCCTGTCTCCCAACCAGAGGAGGAACATCGTGCCTGCAAGCATCGAAATGGTGGAGATCAATACGAACACCATGGGGCTGAGACCGTAAGCAACTATGTCTGGACTCTGCCTCACGAGACTGAAAGACACGATGAAAGACTGAAAGGCACCGAGCACGATTGTCAAGTTTCGTGTGTATTTGGCGAACTTCTTCCTGCCCTCCTCACCTTCTCTGAGCATCTCGCGCAACTTGGTTATAACGGAAGAGAGCAATTGCAGAACTATAGACGCATTTATATAAGGTGTGACACTCATGGCGAAGATCGAAAAGTTCTCCAAAGCTCCACCAGTGAACACATCATAAAAGCTTATGATACCACCAGCTGCCGCACCGCTGAAGCGTTTGAACGCCTCAGCCCAGGCCTGGATATTTATGCCCGGCACGGGAATGTACACACCCAACCTGAAGACGATCAATGTCAGAACAGTGAAAAGTATCCTGTCGCGCAGTTCAGGTATTTTGAAAGCGTTTCGAAGGGCTTTCCACACGTTATATCACCTCTGCCCTTCCCCCGACCGCTTCGATGGCCTTCCTTGCTGTCTCGCTGAATGCATGGGCCTTCACGATCAAGGGTTTGGTCAACTCACCATTCCCCAGAATCTTCACACCGTCTTTGAGCTTTTTCACTACACCAAGCTTGATCAGTTTCTCGGGTGTGACTTCTTCGCCCGATTCGAACCTCTCTTCGAGAGTTTTGAGGTTGACGATCGCATAATCTTTGTGCACAAAGCTCTTGAATCCCACTTTGGGCAATCTTCTGTGCAGGGGAGTCTGACCACCCTCGTGCCACGGATGAACCTTTCCAGTGCCTCGCGACTTCTGACCCTTGTGACCTTTACCGGAGGTCTTGCCAAGGCCAGAACCTATGCCTCTACCAACCCTCTTGGGCTCCTTGACCGAACCCGGCGTGGGTTTGAGATCTTCAAGTCGCAGCGCCATATTTCATTCCTCCTCCGATATCTCATCAACTTTGACGAGGTGTCTAACTTTCTTGATCATACCCAGTACTTGAGGTGTTTTGGGTTTAACCACTCTGTCGTGCAGTTTTTTCAGACCAAGTGCCTTCAGAGTTGCCCTCTGATCGTACCTGTAACCTATGGGACTCTTTACAAGTTCCACGATGATCCTCGCCACAGCTCAAGCCCCCTTCTTCGCTCCGCGAATAACTTGTCCCACACCCAAGTCTCTCAATCTTGCGGCTTTATCCGGTGGAACCAGATTCTTGAGAGCTTTAATAGTAGCAAGAGCCAGGTTCACTGGGTTGGTTGAGCCTAATGATTTCGTGAGCACGTTTTGAACTCCCGCAAGTTCCACAACAGCTCTGACGACCGATCCAGCTATAATTCCCGTACCGGGTGCTGCGGGTTTCAGCAGGACTACAGATGCATCTTGCTTCGCGGTCGTCTCGTGGGGTATGGTTCCCCTGTAAAGAGGAACCTCAATCAGAGCCTCACGCGCCGCACTCAGCGCTTTCCTTATCGCATCTGGGACCTCTCTGGCTTTTCCTATGCCAACGCCCACCTTGCCCTTTCTATTTCCAACAACCGCCAGAACTCTGAAACTAAGAGTTTTTCCACCCTTCGTGACCTTTGCCGTCCTTCTTATCTCGACTATACGCTCTTCAAACTCCTCGGTTTCCCTTTTGACAACCTCTTCTTCCAGTATTTCATCCACCATTTTTTACACACCTCCTCAGAATTGCAAGCCTGCTTCTCTTGCAGCGTCGGCCAACGCTCTGATTCTACCGTGGTACTTGAAACCTCCACGATCGAACACGACCGTTTTGATTCCCAGACTCAAGGCCCGCTGAGCGATCAATTTACCAACCTCTTTTGCAGCATCAACGTTGTACGTTTTTGGCAATCTTTGCCGCAACTCTTTGTCGAGCGTGGAAGCTGAAACGAGCGTGTGACCCTTGGTGTCATCGATTATTTGAGCGTATATGTGCTTTTCACTCCTGTAAACGGCTAGCCGAGGCCTCTCTGTTGTACCCTTCACTTTCTTTCTGATTCTGAGGTGTCTCTTGATTCTCTTCAAGTTTCGATCCTCTTTTTTTATCACGTCAAATGCCCCCTTTACGCTTTTTTACCTTCTTTTCTTCTCACCACTTCGTCCTTGTACTTGATACCTTTGCCTGTGTAGACATTGACCTCCCTGTAAGATCTGATGTTGGCAGCAAACTGACCAACCTTCTGTTTGTCTGCTCCCCTGACTACGATGATGTTGGGTGCGGGTGTCTCGACACTCACGCCCGCTGGAGCTTCAAGCACCACAGGATGTGTGTAACCCACCTGAAGTGTCAGTTTGTTACCTTGCGCCTGCGCCCTGTAACCGATTCCTATGATTTCGAGTTGTTTCTCGAAACCCTTGGTTACACCTTGTATCATGTTCCTTATTAAGGACCAATAGGTGCCCTGGAACATCTTCAAAACGCGCCTGAAGGACTTCCTGATCATCTTTTCCTCATTCTGCCTTACCCAGATGTTGCCGTCTTGTATTTCAACCTTCACGTACGGAGATAGCTTCTGCGAAAGCGTTCCCTTCGGTCCTTTTACTGTTATCGTGTCAGACTCGAGCTGCACTTCAACACCGGCGGGAATGACTATGGGTTTTTTCCCGAGCTTGGACATGTTCTCACCTCCTCACCAAATGTAGGCGATGACTTCTCCACCAACTCCGAGTTCCCTGGCCTCTTTGTCGGTCACGACGCCTTTCGAAGTCGTCAGTATCGCTATGCCGAGACCGTTTTTGACTTTCGGTAGTTCGTCTTTCGTAACGTAAATCCTTCGTCCAGGCTTTGATACTCTCACGATCCCGTGAATCACTCTCTCGCGATTTTTCCTCAAGCCCTTGTACTTCATGTGTATTCTCAGTATCCCTTGTTTGCCGTCCTCGATGTATTTGTAATCCTGAATGAACCCTTCGCGTTTGAGTATCTCGCAAATCGCACGCTTCACGTTCGAGGCTGGCACGTCCACGTACTCTTTGAACGCGACGTTGGCGTTCCTGATTCGCGTGAGCATATCAGCTATCGGGTCGCTCCACATCGTTCTCCCTCCTCTTCACCAACTTGCCTTCCTGACTCCAGGGAGCTTGCCCTCCAACGCCATCTTTCTGAAACAGACTCTGCAGAGACCGAATTCCCTGTACACAGACTTGGCTCTACCGCACATGACGCACCTCGTGTACTCGCGAACTTTGAACTTCTTTGGTCTTTTCCATCTCTCTATCAGGCCTTTTCTTGGCATCCTCTATCTCCTCCTCATTTTCTGAAAGGCAGTCCCAGCAGTTCCAGCAGTCTCTTCGCTTCCGTGTCGTTCCTGGCCGTGGTGACTATGGTGATGTCCATACCCTGTACTCTCGTGGCTTGGTCCGGTGTGATCTCGGGGAATACGAACTGTTCGCTCAGGCCGAAACTGTAGTTACCTCTTCCATCAAAAGAGTCCGGGTTCAGACCACGGAAGTCCCTGACCTTCGGTAGAGCGATGTTCGCAAGCTTGTACAGAAAGTTCCACATCCTGAGACCACGAAGTGTGACCTTCAGACCGACGTTCATTCCTTTCCTTATCTTGAAGTTTGAAATGCTCTTCTTGGCTTTCGTGATCACGGGTTTCTGGCCGGTGATGGCAGCAAGCTCGTTCAAGTGCTTCATAAGAAGGTCGGCGTTTCGCGCGCCTTCACCGATCCCCATGTTTATGACTATCTTTTCGAGTTTTGGAACTTGATGAATGTTCTTGTATCCAAATTCTTTCATCATTATCGGTACTATCTCTTTTTCGTACTTCTCCTTCAAAGGCACGTATTGAGCCATCTTCCGATTCCTCCTCACGCTTTATCGATGATCTCGCCACATTTTTTGCAAAATCTGACCTTTGTGCCGTCTTCCAGGAACTTCACACCGACACGCGTTGGTTTATCACAGCTTGGGCACACGACCATGACCTTGCAGGCGTAGATCGGAGCTTCCCTTTCAATGATGCCCCCCTCTCTCAACTGAGGTATAGGCCTTTGATGCCTCTTAACCATGTTCACTCCCTGTACTACGACCTTGCCCTCCTTCGGTATCACCCTGAGGACCTTGCCTCTCTTGCCCTTGTCTTTGCCTGAGATGACTTGGACCAAATCGTCACGTTTTATGCGCATCTTCTTCACCTCTCACAGGACCTCGGGAGCCAGAGACACAATCTTCATGTAACCCTTCTCACGGATCTCTCTGGCCACCGGTCCAAAGACGCGTGTACCTCTTGGTTCATTGAACTTGTCGAGAACGACAGCAGCATTGTCATCGAACCTTATGTAGGTTCCGTCGGCTCTTCTTATTGGTTTTCTTGTGCGAACAATGACTGCCTTGACAACCTCGCCCTTTTTGATTCCCGTGTTGGGCACGACGTCCCTGACGGAACACACAACGACGTCGCCCACTCTGCCATACTTCTTGTGATGTCCTCCCAAAACCCTGATAACTCTCAAAACTTTCGCACCTGAATTGTCCGCGACGTTGAGATAGCTTTCCGTCTGGATCATGCTTCCTCACTCTCCTCAACCGCGGGTATGTTTTCAGCTTGATACGCACGCTGGAGTATTTCCACGACCCTCCATCTCTTGGTCCTGCTCAAGGGACGCGTCTCCTCTATGACAACGACGTCACCAACCTTGCATTCGTTGTGCTCGTCGTGTGCGTGGTATTTCTTGGATCGCCTGATACGCTTTTTGTAAACAGGGTGCTCAAGCCATCTCGTGACCCTGACGACCACCGTTTTGTCCATCTTGTCACTTACGACGGTGCCTGTCAATCTCTTTCTCGGCATTTTCGATTACCTCCTTATTCCAAGTTCTCGTTCACGGAGTATTGTTTTGACCCTTGCTATGTCCCTCTTCGTTTCTTCTATGAGAGAGGTGTTCCTCAGCTGTCCCATGGCATGTTGAAACCTGAGTTCCATGAGCCGTCTTTTCTTTTCCTCCAGCAGCCTTTTCAGTTCATCGTCGGTGTAGTTCCTGAGCTCTGTCACTTTCATACGGCCTCACCCCCGAAAGAGGATCTCGAGACTATCTTGGTTGGTATCGGCAGCTTGCTTGCGGCGTATTCGAGGGCTTCCTTAGCCGTTTCTTCGTCGACACCCGCAATCTCGTATATGACCTTCCCGGGTTTCACCGGACACACCCAGCCTTCCACGTTACCCTTTCCTTTACCCATCCTGGACTCGGCAGGCTTTTTCGTGTAAGGTTTATCGGGGAAGACTCTGATCCAGAGTTTTCCACCTTTCTTCAGCACCCTCATGATGGCGATCCTGCCGGCTTCTATCTGCTGGGACGTAATCCAGCATGGAGCGAGTGCCTTCAAGCCCCATTCGCCAAAAGCGACGGTTGTTCCGCCCTTGGCCTCGCCTCTGAGTCTTCCCCGTTGCTGTTTTCTGTATTTGACCCTTTTGGGCATCAACATCATGTTTCCCTCCTTGTTTCAGATCTCTGCGTCACCCTTGTAAATCCAGACTTTGACACCGATCGTGCCGTACTTCGTTTCAGCCCTAGCAGTTCCATAGTCTACGACTGCTCTGACTTTCTGCAGTGGAAGCCTGCCCCTGAGGTACCATTCTCGTCTTGCGATTTCTGATCCCGCCAGTCGGCCCGAAACCATCGTTTTTATTCCTATGGCTCCCTTTCGAATTGCATCTGAAATGGCTCGCTTCATTGCGCGTTTGTAAGAGGCCCTCTTTTCTATTCTTGTTGCTATACTCTCGGCGACCAGTTGTGCATCAAGCTCGGGCGTTTTTACTTCTTCTACATTCACAATAACGCGCCTGTTAAGCTTCTTCTCGAGCTCTTCCCTCAGCTTGCCGATCTCGGCACCTTTCTTGCCTATTATGACCCCGGGCCTAGCTGTTTTGACGATCACTGTCACTGTTTCGTTGTCAGGTCTCTCTATGAAAACCTCACTGATGCCGGCCTGGCTGTACACAGACTTGACCAATCTGCGTATCTCCTCGTCTTCTTTCAACCATGGACCGTAGTTTTTCTCGTTGAACCAGCGCGCTTGCCATTCTGACGTTACGCCCAGTCTGAATCCTCTTGGATGTACTTTCTGACCCACCGTATCACCTCTCCAAAGTTCAGTCTTTACTCCGCACCACTACAGTGATGTGGCACATTCGCCGCTGAATTATATCCGCCCTTCCTCTACCGCGCATCCAGATCCTCTTCATTCTTGGGCCATCGTCGACAACGCAGTGGGAAACGTAAAGGTTCTCCCTAGCGAGTTTAGCGTTGTTCTCGGCGTTGGCCACAGCGGAAGCCAAAACTTTTTCAACGAGCCGTGCGGCCTTCTTCGGTGACATCTGAAGAATCTGAAATGCTTCGTCCACACTCTTGCCTCTGATTGCGTTCACGACACAACGGGCCTTTCGCGGTGATATTCTCACATACCGTGCAATCGCTCGCGCTTCCTTGACCTGAATCTCTCCCTGCTGTTTGTGCTGAACGGATCTTTTGGGTCTCTTGGTCTGATTCTCGGTAGCCATACGCTGCTCCCTCCTCACTTGACTTGACCCTTGGAGGCGGCCTTCTTATCGGCATGGCCTCCAAACCTTCTGGTGAGGGCAAACTCGCCTAATCTATGACCGACCATGTTCTCGGTTATGTATATGGGGATGTGCTTCAATCCGTTGTGGACAGCTATGGTGTGGCCGACCATTTCCGGAACTATCGTCGACGCTCTGCTCCACGTCTTGATGATCTTCTTTTCACCCGTCTCGTTCAGCATTCTTATCTTCTTCAAAAGTTTTGGGTCAACGTACGGACCTTTCTTCTTGGATCGAGACACACGAACACCTCCTTCAGACTTCGTTGCGTCTGCGGACTATGAACCTGTCCGATGGTCTTCTGCCTCTTCTGGTCTTGTATCCTTTGCATGGAACTCCCCATGGCGTTACGGGATGCTGACCTTTACCTCTTCCTTCTCCTCCGCCCATCGGGTGATCAACAGGGTTCATGACCATGCCTCTCACATGCGGTCTTCTACCTTTCCAGCGCACCCTGCCTGCCTTGCCGTCGACTTCGTTCTTGTGGTCTTCGTTACCAACGACGCCGATGGTTGCATAACACTTTATGTGAATCTTTCGTAGTTCACCGGAAGGCATCCTCAGCAGAGCATAGTCGCCTTCCTTTGCCATGAGCTGGCACGCGACACCCGCAGAACGTGCAATCTTTCCACCGGAACCAGGTCTTATCTCAACGTTGTGTATCATGGTTCCAAGGGGAATCTTTTCCAACGGCAACGCGTTCCCAACCCTTATTTCCGCATCTGGTCCTGCCATCAAAGTGTCGCCAACCTGAAGACCGTTGGGCGCCAAGATGTACCTCTTCTCACCATCTGCATACACCAGCAACGCTATCCTTGCAGTCCTATTCGGATCGTACTCGATTGAAACAACCTTCGCAGGTATGCCTATCTTGTCGCGCTTGAAGTCGATAATTCTGTACCTGCGCTTGTGACCTCCTCCACGAAACCTGACCGTTGTGCGTCCATGATGATTCCTTCCGCCCGTCTTCTTGATGGGTACCAGCAAAGACTTCTCGGGCTCTTCCTTGGTTATCTCAGAGAAGTCTGGTATCACCATGAACCTTCGACTTGGCGTGATCGGTTTGAACTTCTTCAGACCCATCGAGATTCACCTCTCATTGCTGGGCTTCCAGCTCTTTGATTGTGTAACCTTCTTTCAAGGTGACAATGGCCTTCTTCCACTGCCTAGTGGTCCCCTCAAACAAACCCCTGCGCTTGGGTTTCGGTTTTACCAACAGGACATTGACTTTCTCAACTTTCACGTTGAACAACTTTTCGATCGCCATCTTGACTTGATGTTTGTTTGCCAGAAGGTTCACCTCGAAGATGTACTTTCTACCTTCCCTCGCAGCCATAGACTTTTCCGTCACGATGGGTCTAACAATCACATCGAACGGTGTAAGTTTCTGTTGGTTCATTTGAGCACCTCCTCGATCTTAGCTACCACGTCTTTGGTCAGGACAAGTTTCTCGTGGTTTAAGATGTCATAAACGTTCAGGCCGTCTATCCTCACTTCACCGTTCTGGGATGCACCTGTGTTGTCTGCAATTATGGCTTTGACACCAGATATGTTTCGACATGCGAGCCTCACATTTTCGTACTCATCCTTCTTCCACGGTAAGACAAAAAGAACCTTTTTACCAGTGAGCTGAAGATCGCTCAGGACCTGCCTCATATTCTTCGTCTTTGGCTCATCGAACTTCATGTCGTCCAGAACAATCAGATTTCCCTCTCTGAACCTTTGAGAAAGTGCAGATTTTATGGCCAACCTCTTCATCTTTTTCGGTAGTTTTTTGCTCCAGTCCCTTGGCTTCGGTCCGTGCGCGACGCCACCGTGCCTCCAGATGGGAGATCTTATAGATCCGTGTCTGGCCCTACCCGTGTGCTTCTGCGGCCAGGGTTTTCTTCCCCCACCGCTCACTTCTGCTCGAGTCTTGGTTGAAGCGGTTCCCGCTCGCCTTCTGGATAGCTGATAGTCAATGTAACGCCACATAACATCAAGGTTGGGCTCGATATTGAATATCTCGTCCTTTAACTCCTGTTCACCGATTTTCTGCCCTTTCATGTTGTACAGATCTACGATAGCCATACACTTGATTCCTCCTCAGCTTCATTTTCGGGTCTTCTTGGGGCTCCTGATGAGCACCAAGCCACCCCTCGCTCCAGGAACAGAACCTTTGACCACTATGAGATTGTTTTCCACGTCCAGCTTCACAACCTCGAGGTTGTGAATCGTTACTCTCTCGTTCCCGTAATGCCCTGGCATCTTTTTGCCTTTGAAAATCTTTGCCGGCTCTGTGTGCTGACCCAAGGAACCGAGTTCTCTGTGGAACTTCGATCCATGAGTCTTCGGACCTCCAGAGAATCCCCACCTCTTGACACCGCCTGCAAAGCCCCTACCTTTCGTCCATCCAACGACGTCCACCAACTCTCCAGGCTGGAATATGTCAACCTTGATGGTCTGTCCCACTTCGTACTTGCTCAGCTCTTCTTCGTTTTCGAGTCTCATCTCTCTCAGAACCCTCAGAGCCTTCAAGTTGGCCTTTTTGAAGTGTCCCGCGAGAGGCTTGTTGGTTTTCTTGATCTCCTCAAAACCCAGCTGGACAGCGCAGTATCCATCGACCTGAGGGGTCTTTTTCTGCACAACATAACATGGGCCAGCTTTAATCACCGTTGCTGGCACAACCTTGTTACCCTCGAACAGCTGGGTCATCCCCATCTTTCTGCCTATGATCATCTTCATGCTCCAACACCTCCGAAGGTTCAGAGTTTGATCTCTACGTCGACACCTGCTGGGAGGTTTATCTTCATCAATGCATCGATCGTCTTTGGTGAAGGTTCGATTATGTCGATCAGTCTCTTGTGGACCCTCTTTTCGAACTGCTCACGCGAATCTTTGTGCTTGTGTGGGGATCGAAGCACCACATAAAGGGTCCTTTCCGTCGGCAATGGTATGGGACCGGATATTCTCGCGTTCGTGGATTTCGCGACTTCCACGATTTTCTTTGCGGATTCATCAAGAAGTTCGTGATCGTAAGCCTTCAATTTTATTCTGATCTTCTGTCCAGGCATGAGTTTCGTTCCCTCCTCTTCGTCCAAAAGGTGGGGGCCGAGCCCCCACTCCAGATCACTCTACGATCTCCGTGACGACTCCCGCTCCGACTGTTCTGCCACCTTCTCTGATAGCGAAGCGCATCCCTTTTTCTATAGCAACCGGGTAAATCAACTTGATGGTGAGTATCGCATTGTCACCGGGCATGACCATTTCCGCGTTGTTTCCGAGCTCGAGGATTTCACCGGTGACATCCGCCGTTCTTATGTAGAACTGAGGTCTGTAACCCTTCATGAACGGTGTATGCCTTCCACCTTCCTCTTTCTTCAGCACGTAAACGTTGGCTTTGAAAGTAGTGTGAGGAGTGATCGAGCCAGGCGCAGCAAGTACTTGTCCACGCTCGACCTCGTCCTTGTCGATACCTCTCAACAGACATCCCACGTTGTCTCCAGCTATTCCTTCCTCGAGCTCTTTCCTGAACATTTCAACGCTCGTTACAACCGTTTTCCTGGTCTCGTAGCTCAATCCAACGATCTCCACTTCGTCGCCCGGCCTGATGCGTCCACGCTCGATTCTTCCAGTAACGACCGTACCCCTTCCTGTAATCGAGAACACGTCCTCTATGGCCATCAGGAACGGTTTGTCAACATCACGGACAGGCTCAGGAATGTAGTTATCCAGCGCATCCAGCAGCTCCTGAATCGGTTTGTACGCCGGATCGTTTGGATCGTTAGCCTCAAGTGCTTTGAGAGCAGAACCCCTGATCACGGGAACCTCGTCGCCGGGAAATTCGTATTTCGTCAACAATTCCCTGACTTCCATTTCAACGAGGTCGATCAATTCTGGATCGTCAACGGCATCGACTTTGTTCAAAAAGACCACCATGTATGGCACGTTGACCTGCCTCGCGAGGAGCACGTGCTCGCGTGTCTGTGGCATGGGTCCATCCGTTGCGGCAACGACCAAGATGGCTCCATCCATCTGTGCGGCACCGGTGATCATGTTCTTTATGTAGTCAGCGTGGCCTGGACAGTCGATGTGCGCGTAGTGCCTTTTTTCGGTCTGATACTCAACATGCGTGATGTTGATCGTGATTCCTCTTGCCTTTTCTTCCGGTGCTTTGTCGATCTGCTCGAAGGGCACATAATTTGCAAGACCCTTGAAGGACAGATACTTGGTGATCGCTGCTGTGAGCGTTGTCTTACCGTGGTCGATGTGACCTATGGTTCCAACATTGACGTGTGGTTTGGTTCTCACAAATTTTTCCTTAGCCATTCAAACTCCCTCCTTCACCTTTAAACAGCTTTCAAGAGCTTTTCCAGTATCCTGTCCGGTATCTCTTGATAGTGTGAGAACTGAGCTGTGTAAACAGCTCTGCCCTGGCTCAACGATCTCAGGACCGTGGCGTAACCAAAAAGCTCAGACATGGGAGCTGTCGCCCTGATGATCTTCGTGTTCCCTTTCGTTTCCAGACCCTCAATGTTGGCCCTTCGGGAACTCAGATCGGCTATGATCGAGCCCAGGTATTCTTCCGGTGTGATTATTTCCAGTTTCATGACCGGTTCCAGCAAGACTGGTTCACACTCTTTCATCGCGTTCTTGAAGGCCAAACTGGCTGCGATCTTGAAAGCAATCTCCGAAGAATCCACCTCGTGGTAAGAACCGTCTATTAGTACCGCTCGTACCCCGATCATTGGATAGCCCGCCACATAACCCGTCTCCATGGCCTCGCGTATTCCCTGCTCTATAGCAGGAATGTACTCTTTCGGTATTGTACCGCCAACAATGTTGTTGATAAACTCGAAATGTTTTCCCTTCTCGTACGGAATAGGCTCAAACCTTACCACCACGTGCCCGTATTGACCCCTGCCACCTGTCTGTCTTATGTACTTGCCCTCAGCAACGGCAGCCTTGGTGATGGTCTCCCTGTAAGAAACCTGGGGTCTTCCCACCCTGATGTTCACGTTGAATTCCCTCTTCAACCTGTCCGTCACGATCTCCAGGTGTAACTCGCCCATTCCAGACAGAATGATCTGACCGGTTTCTTTGTCGACTCCAACCTTCAATGTGGGGTCCTCTTCGCTGAGTGCCGTCACAGCACGGACCATTTTTTCTTCCTCTTCCTTCGTTGGCGCCTCGATCGCGACGGATATGACGGGTTCTGGAAAGTTGAACCTCTCTATAATTACCGGACGATTCTCGTCACAGAGAGTGTCTCCGGTCGTTGTGCTCTTCAATCCAACCACAGCAACTATGTCGCCTGGTCTCGCAAACTCGATCTCTTCTCTCTTGTCCGCGTGCATGAACATCAACCTTGCGACGCGTTCTCTGATGTTTTTCGTAGAGTTGTAGACGTAGGAGCCCTTGTTCAATCTGCCAGAATACACGCGCAGATAAGTTAGCTTACCGACGTATGGATCAACCTGTATCTTGAAAGCAAGCGCTGTAAAGCCGGTCTCTTCAGAAGGAACGATTTCTACGTCTTCACCGTCTGGGGTCTGAGCCCTCAACGGCGGCAGATCCAGGGGTGATGGAAGATAGTCGATGACCGCATCGAGCAACGGCTGAATGCCCTTGTTCCTTGCGGCTGCTCCGCACAGAACTGGCACTATTTCGTTCGCTATGGTCAACCTTCTGATCGCCGCTTTCAGTTTTTCTATGGGTATCTCCTCATCCTCAAGGTAGAGATTCAGGATCTCCTCGTCTTCCTCAGCGATGGCTGATATCAACTCTTCACGTCTGTCCTCGGCCTCACTGAGAAGTTGGGAAGGTATCTCTTCTTCCACGTACTGCGAGCCATCCTCACTGATCCAGTATATGGCTTTCATCTTCAGAAGATCTATGACACCAGTAAAATCTTTCTCAGAACCGATTGGCATCTGTATCGCGACGGGTTTCGCGTGAAGTCTATCGATCATGGTCTTGATTGCCATGTCGAAATCTGCACCTATCTTGTCCATCTTGTTCATAAACGCCAGTCTCGGCACGCCATACTTGTTCGCCTGGCGCCAAACTGTTTCGCTCTGTGGTTCCACGCCAGCAGTGGCGTCGAACACAGCGATCGCTCCATCCAGGACCATCAAAGAGCGCTCGACCTCTATCGTGAAATCCACATGCCCGGGCGTATCAATTAGGTTTATTCTGTAACCTTTCCAGAAACACGTCGTTGCCGCCGCCTGTATCGTTATGCCCCTCTCCTTCTCCTGCTCCATCCAGTCCATCGTGGCGGTTCCCTCATCCACATTGCCGAGCATGTGCTTGCGGCCGGTATAGTAGAGTATGCGCTCAGACGTCGTTGTTTTACCGGCGTCTATGTGGGCCATTATTCCAATGTTACGAAGCTTCTCGAGAGGGACATAAAGGGCCTGGACTTCTAACATAAGTTTTCCCTTCACCACCGCAGATGGGCAAACGCTCTGTTCGCCTCCGCCATCCTGTGGACATCTTCCCTTTTCTTGACAGCGGCTCCTGTTCCTTGATATGAGGCAATCAGCTCCTCAGCAAGCTTCAAATACATGGGACGTCCTTTCTTTGCCCGCGCCGCATTGACTATCCAGCGCAAGGCAAGTGATGTTTTCCTCGGTTCTTGCACCTCAATGGGTACCTGGTAAGTTGCGCCACCAACACGCCTAGGTCGAACCTCAAGTACCGGCCTGACGTTGTCAACGGCCTTATGAAAGACTTCGAGCGGATCTTTACCCATCTTTTCCCTTATGTAATCGAAAGCCTTGTAGACGATCTTCTGCGCGACGGTCTTCTTGCCGTCCCACATGATTCTGTTGATCAACTTTGCTACCAGTACATCACCATAAACAGGATCCGGGGCTATCTTTCTAACCTCTGCTCTCCTTCTTCTCACGCTACCAACCTCCAAACATCACTTCTTCGGTCTCTTGGCACCGTACTTGCTCCTGGACTGCCTCCTGTTTTCAACACCAGCCGCATCCAAGGCTCCCCGGATGATCTTGTACCTTATCCCGGGAAGGTCCTTGACCCTTCCGCCCCTGACGAGGACAACAGAGTGCTCCTGCAAGTTGTGCCCGATTCCGGGTATGTACGCCGTTACCTCGATGCCGTTGGAAAGTCTGACTCTCGCGATCTTTCTCAAAGCCGAGTTGGGTTTCTTCGGTGTCATCGTGGTGACACGGACACAAACGCCGCGCTTTTGCGGGTTCCCCATCAAAGCGGGTGCCTTAGATTTTTCCACTTTCCTTTCGCGACCAAATCGGATTAACTGGTTTATGGTCGGCATGAAAAACCTCCCTTCAGCGACACACCGACTCGTCATTTTATTACAAAAGGCGTGTTGTGTCAATGGTGCAAAGAACATTCGCGAAACTCATTATACTACCCGGCAACGCAGAAAATACAACAACGGTTTGAAATTATCTTTAACGCTCATTTCAGTTCAATACTCTATACCTCTTCTTGCCTGAACACCGCGCGAGTAATAATGCTTAACCTCGACCATTTCCGTCACCAGATCCGCCACATCTATCAACTCCTGGGGAGCGTACCTTCCCGTGATGATGAGTTCGGTTCTTTCGTGCCGTTTCGAAACCACATCGAGCAGGTCCTGAACTTGGAACAAACCAAGATAAACAGCCACGTTCGCTTCATCCATCACGACGATGTCGTATTCACCGCTGCTGACCACTTCACGACAACGATTCAGTCCCTGCATCGCCAGTTTTCTGTCTTCTTCGTCGGGCTTTCCATGAATGAACTTCGGCCTTCCAAACCTCTCCAGGGTGACGTTCTCGAAACACTGCAAGGAATGTAGCTCACCGTAATCCATTCCCTTCAAAAATTGTGCAATGTACACCTTCATCCCGTGCCCGAGCGCCCTCAGTGCCAGACCGAGTGCCGCAGTTGTTTTACCCTTTCCGTTCCCCGTGTAAACGTGAACGTATCCCATAATCTTGCCTCCTTATGTAGTGATAATCGGTGGAATCTTGAAATCCCTGTCGCCGATCCTTTCTGAGGTTTTTGGAAACAGTAGCGCGTGCAACGAGGTGGCCTTGATGTCGTAGAGCAGTTGTTGCTCGAACAACTGAGGATCCAGCTGGAATCTTTCAGGTTTCTTCATTGCTTGTTCCAGCACCTTTCTGTACAACGAGCAGAGCGAGATGATAGGCACCCGAGAAACTCGCTTCATTTTCGACAGCAGTTCTCTACCTCTCGATGAAAATCCCAGTACTCTCAGATACTGAGGTCCGAGTGAGTTTGATCTCTCGACGAATTCGCTTGTCACATCGAACAGTGCGTAAAGACAGAGTCGCCTGATCTTGCTGAGGGTGAAGCGCTTGCTCTTCACACAGGAAAAGAAATCTTCCAAATTCGTCACTTTCACCGCGCAGTCAACGAAACGCTTGTCCAGCCCCTCATCGAACCCGTGCAATCTTTGAAGCTGTGATCTGTCCATGAGTCTCAGCTTGGACAGGATCATGGTTTCCATGTGTTGTAGAAATACGGGTCCTCTTCCTTCGTTCAGCTCGCGTGAGATGACCCTGAGACTGCTCGCTGGCAGGGCCTTGCTTATCTTGTCCCATTCTCCGCTGGAAATGCACCTTCTTATAGCAGTGGCGCTTGAGAACTTTCCCTGGAACCTTTCATCCCTGTCCTCCGCCCCAACCCTTCTCACAACGAGTGGTTTGATCGGACTGTTCAGGAGCATGATTGACCTGATGTACTCGATACCGAGTATATCGTTAGATTTTTCAATCTTCAGCACTTCCTTCGGTTCCATCACTTTGGTGATTTCGAAGTACTTCATCAGGGCGTACTTCCTCGCGTTTGGAAAAGAGTGTCCCTTCTTCAACTCCTCTCGTATCAGTGAGGGGAAGGGATCGGGTTGTTTCACCATAACCGCCGCGATCGTTTGAAGAAAATTCAAATCTGCCGATTCGCTTCCGAAAACTATGTCGGTCACGACGCCGGTGTTGTGGAGTGACCACACTGCGCCGCGTGCAAAACCGCCGGCGTCCTGAACCGCATAGATAAACGGCAGTTCCAGAACAACGTCTATACCGTTCAAGAGCGCTATCTCAGCACGCGAGAACTTGTCTATTATGGCCGGTTCGCCTCTCTGGCAGAAACTCCCGCTCATCACAGCCACAACGTAGTCTGGATTGGTGAGCTCCTTGGCCTTCGTCAAATGGTAAAGATGCCCGTTGTGAAAAGGGTTGTACTCGACTATAACTCCGAGCACTCTCATGGGCTGTACCTCTCCATTCTGATCAAACTGAACTGGAAAGAGAAAAAGATTAACGACAGCGCCAGCAAACCAACCGAAACGAGTTTCACCAGGCCGATCTCACCGTAAGATCCAAGCAGATCCTCAGCAAACCATCCGATACCGCTTGCGACCATTCTGTAGATCTGAATAGCTATTGAGAGCGCACTTGAAGAAAACGCAAAGGAAAGAAAAATAACGTGGTTGTCCCCGCTCGCCTTCGCCAGAGAGTAAAGACAGGTGCACAATCCGGAAGCCAAGAAGGACAGTGCAAAGGCCAAAAACCACCTCGAACTCTTCACCGCAACGTTCAAAATGTCGTTCAGGAATGGTGAAGCATAGCTTACAAGCGAATAGCCGATGAGCATGACAAGGGCGAACGTACTCCACAGTACGCCTATGATGAAGGCCAAATAGAGTACAGTTTTCATAGCCACCACCTCGCTTCATATTTTCGATACGAGCAACTTTGCCAGTCGCTCACTTCCAAGGATTTTTGCCAGTTCCTCGATCGAAGCTTCTCTGATTTGCTGAAGGCTGTCGAATCTCTGCAGCAACTTTTTCCTCCTCTTCGGGCCCATCATTGGTATTGTCTCTATGATCGATTCGAGCAGGTGTTTGTCCCTCAATTTTTGATGGAAAGCGTTGGCGAACCTGTGCGCTTCATCTCTTATCGCCACAAGTAAGCGTACCACGGGATGATCCTTTGGCAGAGACAGTTCACCTTCGTTCGTGCAAACTGTCTCTTCTGCCTTGGCCAAACCGACAACCGCACACTCTTTTCCGATCTCACGCAGAATGTCCGATGCTGCCCGAACCTGTGCAATTCCTCCATCCACGAAGACCAGATCGGGAGTTTGATGCTTTGAGTATCTACGCTTCACCACTTCCCGAATGGCAGCCGGATCGTCGTTAGCCACGTTTTGGAGTTTGTAATGTCTGTACAACGATTTAACGGGCAGGCCGTCTCTGAACACGACGAGGGAAGCCACCGTGAGTTGACCTTGCAGGTGGGCCACATCGATACCTTCTATGGCCTTCGGAAGGTTCTGGAGTTTGAGCAGTTCTTTGAGCTGTTCGAGCGCCTTGATGCTGAGTTCCAGTTTTTGCGCGCTCAGCTGAGCGTTCTCTGAAGCCTTCCTGAGCAGTTCTGCCTCCGTTTCATCTGCTGGAGGCCTTATCTGTGCTTGGAGCTCCAACTTTACAGGTTTTCTCGTGAGAACCAGCTGTGGAAGTTCGTTTCTGTTGACTACGTAGTAGTGAAACAGGAAATCTTCGATCCTGGTTGAATCCAGGCTGTAGTTGAGCTTCGCGACGATGTTTCCACCTCTGACGCGAAGCACAACGTAACATTTACCACTGCTTCCGATGACGTCCAGATTCCGCCACGGTTCGAGCACCACACCCTGGTTTTCCAGCAGCCGTTGCAGGTTGAGAAGAAGATCTCTGTACTTGGCGGCGTTTTCGAAGTCAAGCATGGAGGCGTGCTTTTTCATCTTCTCTTCCAGAAGTTTGAACGTTTCCCGCGTCTCACCCTTCAAAAACCTTCTCAGCGGGTCGATGCTCAAATTGATGTACGTTTCTGGACCTATCCCCGAGGAACAGGGTGCGAGGCATCTGTGTAAGTGGTACTCCGCGCACGGTTTCTTCACCCTCTTCAAATCTTTCTCACACATTCTGAACTGGTAAACCTGCTGCAGATAATCCAGCAAATTTCTCAGCAACGTGATGTTCGTGTATGGACCATAGTATTCTCCTTCGAGATTTCGCTTTCTCACTACCCGCACCAGCGGGAAGTCTTCCTTTGTGATCTCGACGTACGGATAGTACTCGCTCTCTTTGAGCATCACGTTGTATTTGGGCTTGTGCTGGAAGATCAAACTGGCTTCGAGCAGCAACGCCTCTTTTTCGTTAGAAACCACCAGATAATCCAGTTCGACGGCTTCCTTTATCAGTGCCTGCACCTTTGTATTCCTCTTACGCGATGAATCACTGAAGTAAGTCATCAATCTGCGGCGCAGATCTTTCGCCTTGCCTATGTAGAGATACTCCCTGTCTTTTCCATAGAATATGTACACGCCAGGTTTATTCGGAGCGAGCTCCGCCTTCCTTCGAAGATCCACAGGCTGACCTCCAACAGTCTATTTTACTCTGTCGTTCTTCACTGACAAGAAAAGTCCTTGAGTTCTCAGGGAGTAGTGGTAATATTATTATTGAGAATGAATCTCAATAAGAAGGAAGGGAGATGGCGATGTCGCTCTCGGATGTTCCTGTAGGGTTTGAGGCAAAGATAATATCCGTGCCGGATGATGACGTGGGCAGCAGATTGTTATCCATGGGTTTCGTTCCTGGCAACAGCGTGAAAGTGATCAGCTGTGCTCCCCTGGGTGATCCGAGAGTCTACATGGTCATGGGCAAGATGGTAACACTGAGAAACGATGAAGCAAAAAGAATTCTGGTCTCTGTTGAGAACGGCATGGAGCCACTTTCGAACGTCACTGATGGAATCTGGAGGGTTGTTCATCTGGTCGGAGGACGAAATTTTCGTGAGAAGCTCAGATCTATGGGCATTGACATTGGCAGTACAGTGAAGATCGTTTCGAAGGGTGTCGTCGAAACGAACAGAGGAGTGTTCAGGATAGGTTTGGGGATGGCCAGAAGGATTTTCCTTAGGAGGGATGATGCTTGACGATCCGAGTCGCGCTCTGCGGAAATCCCAACGTTGGAAAAACAAGTCTGTTCAATGCACTCACTGGCATGAGGCAGTACGTTGCCAACTGGCCTGGCGTGACGGTCGAAGTCAAAGAAGGTGTGAGAAGCTGGAGGGGGCATCAACTCATCATAACGGACCTGCCAGGTACTTACAGCTTGCTTGCCACCTCGCTGGACGAAAAGATAGCGAGAGATTTTCTTCTCTACAAAACGCCCGACGTCGTTGTGGTGATCGCCGATGCGCTTTCCATGGAACAGGGATTGTACCTCCTTTTGGAAATACTCGAACTCGAGGCCAGAGCCATCTTGGTTGTGAACGCTATAGACGAGGCCAGGCAGAAAGGATTGGTCATAGACAGGCAGGAGCTTTCGAAACATCTGAAGGTGCCTGTGGTGCTCACGAGCGCCCTGACTGGCGAGGGTATACAGGACTTGCTGGATTGCATAGTTTCAACGGCTTCCACGGAACAGAAGAGGGTGCTCTTCAACTTCAGTGATAAAACCGAGAAAATGATCCAACAGTTGGCCGCGTTGATAAAAGCCCAGGTTGGTGAAGCGGCTTCGCGCTGGTTTGCAATAAAGTACCTGGAAGGAGATCCGCACGTAGTTGAGCGGCTCTCGCAGCTCGTCCTTAAATCGGTAGCTAAACCGGGAAACCTGAAGAGTCAAATCGCTCGAGAACGTTACGATCACATTCAGCTCATCGTCAAGGAATCGATCATGGCAATTTCGAAAGAACTTTCGATGAGTGAAGCGATTGACCACGTTTTGACGCACAAGTTCATAGGTATACCGATCTTTCTTGCGCTGATGTATTTGGCCTTTAACTTTGCGTTCGAAACGGTTCAACCTTTGAGTGATTTCCTCGAAGGTACGTTCAGTCATCTTGCAGAGCTCACGAAGGCACGTCTTGGTGAGGGGATGGTCACCTCGATGATCGCCGACGGAATCCTGGGTGGCGTGGGTGCCGTGCTCGCTTTCGTTCCCAACATTTTCGCGCTCTTCTTCCTGCTTGGAATAATGGAAGATTCAGGTTATCTGCCACGCGCTGCCTTCGTTATGGATAGAGTCATGTACAGCCTCAAACTGTCCGGCAGATCTTTCATGTCCTTCCTCCTTGGTTTTGGATGTTCCGTGCCCGCGGTGCTCTCGACCAGGGGCATACCGGATGTGAGGGAAAGGATCGTGTCTGTGCTTTCTGTTCCGTTCGTCTCTTGCAGCGCTCGGTTGCCGGTGTATCTTCTGATCGCATCCATATTCTTCAGCCGGAATCAGGGTGTGGTGGTTTTCTCGATCTATGTGTTGAGCATGTTTGCCGCCATGATCAGCTCACTCGTTTTGAACAGGACCCTCTTCAAGGGACAAAAGGGGATCTTCGTCCTCGAGCTTCCAAGATACAGACTACCATCTTTCAGGAACCTGGCGCTGTACACGTGGTTAAGGGGTAAACACTTCCTTGTCAAAGCAGGCACGATCATCTTCATATCTTCGCTCGTTCTCTGGGCATTGATGTACTTTCCCGATCCGAACGATGTGACGCGATCGTTTGCCGCGCAGATAGGCAAGGCTGTCTCGCTCGTCCTCAGACCTCTGAAGTTCGACTGGCGTGCTTCCACGGCCCTGTTCTTCGGTGTCGCAGCAAAGGAGATCATAGTTTCCACCTTCGGCATGCTGTTCAATACGCAGGGCGAGACGTTGACAGAACAGCTCTCGCAGTTGTTCGACCCCGTTACGGCCTACAGCTTCATTGTGTTCGTCATGGCGTACATTCCATGTTTCGCGACACTGGCGACCATCAAATCGGAGCTTGGCACTAAGTACGCCGTCATCTCAGTGATTTACAGCTTCTCGATGGCGTACGTGCTGGCACTCGCTGTGAGAATGATTGGAGGTATCTTTGCATGAAATTCCTGCTCCTGTTCGAATGGTTGACAGCGTTCTCGCTGTTTTTACTCATGATCAAAGGTGAGACCATGCTCGCCTTCTGCGTGCTCATCTTTTCATTCATCTATTTGTTCGGCCTGCTCGAATCGAGAAAAGATCCTCAGAGGATACGCGCCCACGCCATGGTTGGGGGTATCATGTTCTTCGTTGTTGCTGCTTTGACCTTCTTGAACGATTTGGCGAGGCTCGAGTTGAAGTTCAACCTGTCCAGGGCTCTTTTGATTCTGCTTGGCGTGATAGGTCTGATTCAGGCACGTGCGGTGAGGAAGCACTTCAAATGAATTGAAGCATGAGCAGGTAGAATCCAGCCGAGACAAGTGCACTGACAGGAACAGTCGCGAACCATGAGATCAGGATGTTCTTCAGGACCCCAACGTTGACAAGCTCCATCCCCCGCGCCGTTCCAACACCGACAACAGAACCAACCACCACGTGCGTGGTCGAGATGGGCAGGCCGAGTACTGAAGCAAAGAGCACCGTTGAGGCTGTGCTGAAATCGATACAGAAACCTCGAGAGTTGTTCAGCTGTGTGATTTCTTCTCCCACCGTTTTCATTACGCGTGCTCCAAGAAGAAGTGCCCCCGTGGAGATACCGAGTCCACCGAGCGCCAGCAACCACACTGGCACTCCTACCTTCTGGGCAACGTTCCCGTGAGAGATAATCCAGTACACGAGAGCCACCGGGCCAATGGCGTTCGCAACATCGTTGGCTCCGTGTGAAAAGCTCACATAACAGCTTGTCATGATCTGCAGACGTTTGAAGACCGCTTCGACATATTCGTATTCGTCCAAACCGGACGTCCTGATACTTCTGAACAGAATGCTGCCCAGAACGCTGGCAGCCGCCGCGATGAGCAAGGACCATCCTAAGGCCCTGTCGAACTGCGCCTTCACGGTTTTGAGTGCAAACAAAAGGCACACGATGAAAAACGTCGTAAAGATGATCAACGGTATCGATCTCTTCATCGCAACCGCTGGATGGAACTTTCTCAAGATCGCATAGGAAATGATCTTGAACACCGTGTACGCCAACAGCCACCCAACGACCGGTGACAGAACCCAGCTGATGACTATACTGGCCATCCTGTTCCAGTTGATCGCATGCAGACCGGCGTTTGCTATACCAAAACCCACCATACCACCGACTATCGAGTGTGTGGTCGACACCGGCATTCCCCAAACCGTCGCGATCAAAATCCACATTGAAGAACCCACGAGTGCCGCGAGTGCGCCTGCGAGGACTTCTCTTGGATCGTTCATGAACTCCACTTTGACGATCCCTTTCGTTATGGTTGTAACCACGTGTGAACCGAACATCAATGCGCCAAGAAATTCCAAAATTGCCGCGATCATGACTGCCTGTCTGGGAGTTATCGCGCGAGAACCAACTGCCGTTGACATGGAGTTTGCCACATCGTTGGCACCTATGGAGAAGGCCATCATGAAGCCCACGATGAACGCTACCAGCAGTAGCACTCGGATCACTCCTTCAACTCTTTGCGATCATTCGCACTTTCTCCGCGACGTTCTCAGCGTGGTCCGCCGCACGCGTCAGGAGTCGCGTCAGCTTTTCGAGGTACATGATGTCCACAGGATGCAACACGTTCTTGAGCGAGAAGATCTTCTTTGCCAAGGCGAGAGACAGTCTGTCTGTGCCGCTCTCGTCGGATTCGACCTTTTGCGTCAGCGCGTTTTCCTCACCGACGACAACAGGAGAGAAGGAAGATTCAACGAGCTTAAGAAGTTCGTGTACCGACTCGACCATGAACTTGATGGCATCCTGAACTCTTTCTGCAAGTTCGAGCAGCATGTCCGTCAATTCCTTCGGCAAGGGCTTGTCGAACTTGTAGATGCAGAGCATTTTCAGAAAATCGTCCACCGCATCGATCACAGCATCCTGATCGTGGAGTATCAGGAGGAGGTCCACCCTGTCGAAATAGACAAACTTGAGCTTTGAGTAAACTTCCCTGATACGAACCTTCATTTCGTCGGCTTCGTCCTCCAGTTTGTCCACCAGCTGCGCCAGATCTTCAACCGGTTCGTGTCGCAAGAACTTCCCCAGCGCCACCGGAATCTGCTCCGCGGACTTTTCAACGAGTCGCGCGTGTTCGTACAAGAGCTTTAAGGGCGATTCCTGTGGAAAGAGCTTTCCAAGAAATCTCGTCATGGTTTGCACCCCGCTTCACGCATAGAATAGGTACGCAGCAAAGGCCGTGATACCAATCAGCGGTAGCATTTTCAAAACGGCTCTCGAAAGATCCACCTTGAAGTAATTCAATGTCAAAATCAAGCACAGATGAACTGGAGAGAGAAGAACTCCAAGCACAGAGAAGACGTAGACAAGAAGCCCGAGTTGTTCACCACCCATCCCAACAACAACAGGGTAAGATATGCCCAGACTCGCATGAGTTATACCCGTGGACATGCCAGAAAGAAGTGGCAGAAGTATCGCGACGAGTTTCGTGCTCAAACCGAGGTTGGTCAATTCGAGACTGACGCGTTCACCCAAGCCGAAATCCATCATCGCATGCTTGAACATAAAAACGAGCAGAACGATCGGAACAACATCGAGCCTTCTCAGTGTTCTCTTCACAGACATGAACACGTGGCTTCTTCTGACCAGCGCGTAGAAGGAACTGACGAAAAGAAGCGCCAGCCATCCCTCCATTTTGAACAAAAGTATCATGAACCCTACGGACACGATCAAAACCAGTGGCCACAGTTGTTTCAGCTCCGAACGAGTCAGCTTGTTGAACTTCGGTAGTCTCAAGCCGTTCAGATAAACCCAGCCTGCCAGGAAAGACACGAAGAACAGCGGAGAGAGCTTCAAGGAAATAACACCAATCTTCATTGAAGTGAGACCTGCGAGCAGGTACATTGCTGGATAAACTGGCCAGAAGAACTCCAGGCAGTGCCTGAACCAGTAATTTGTGAGCAACTTGTCGAGTTTCGACATGCCTTCGCCCATGTGATCCACCATGGGTGCAGTGAACATCGCACCTGCAGGCATGGGCATAAGACCGATCGCAGACGGTATGAACACCACCGCTCCCATTGATCCCTGAAAGAGTTTTTGAACAGACTCCGTCATTCTTTGAGCATCCTTGGATACATCCATGATCTCGCCGAGGAAGTATATGAAAAAGATCGCCGGAATCAGCGTCAAGAAAGATCTGTCACGAACGGAGGAAAGGAAAAGTTCCACGAGCGCACCTCTCAAGACGTTGTTCATGACTACAAACAGGCCAAAACCTGATATCATAGATAAGAGCAAAGTTTTGGTGAGTCTCTGCACTGTTACGATCAAAACCAATGAAAGGACAACGGAGACAGTGACCACAAGATTCCTCCCACGAAAGATTCTAATATTCACACGGGGTGAGCACACGTGATCAAAATTAAGAGATTGTATGAAGAAGGCAAAGACTTGTTTGCCGTGAGCGATGAAAGCCCGTTCTATCCGGACGGCAAAGGTGGTCAGCTGGGAGATAGAGGCAGCATTGGACCGGCCAAGGTGCTCTATGTGAAGGAAGTGAACGGCGAAGTTCATCACAAAATCGATAGGCCCATTGAACCGGGAGAGTACGACTTCGAGATCGATCAAGCCAGACGAAAAGACATCGCGACGCAGCACACAGCACAGCACATCCTTTCGGCAGCTTTCTTGAAAGTCGTTCAGGCGCAAACGGTGAGTTTTCACATGGGGGAGAAGACGTCCACGATCGATATTGATTTACCCGTCCTCACAGAAAGAACCATCGAAGACGTGGAAAGACTCGCGAATGAGGTCGTCAAAAGCTGCGTGGACGTGGAGATTCTTTTCGTCGGCAGAGAAGAAGCTGAAAAGATGAGTTTAAGAAAATCCATCAGCGAGAAGGTTGGACAGAGAGTCAGGATTGTGAAGGTTCAGGACTTCGATCTGTCGGCGTGTGGCGGTTTCCATGTAGCAAACACTGGAGAGATTGGGATCATCAAGATCGTTGATTGGGAAAAAGTCAAGCAGCACCTGACGCGTGTTCACTTCGTTGCCGGCGAAAGAGCTCTCAAACATTTTCAGGAATGCGTTTTTGTGACGAAAAACCTTCAGAGGGTACTGACCTGTTCTCTGAACGATCTTGCGATCAGAATCGAGGCCCTCATCGAAAAGACCAGATCTCTTTCGTCTACACTGGATCGACTCTCAGAGGAACACGCACGATTCATCAGTGCGAATCTGCCAAAAAGGAAGATCTTCGAGTACGAAGTTGCATTTTACGAAGGTTTTCCGACTGTGGCGAGGGCTCTGTTGAAGCAACCTCATGCCGATCTTTTGGTCTGCAAACTCGAAGGCGAGTTCGCACTCAGCTCTGAAAGAATCGATTGCGGTCAGATCGTTTCGAAGCTGAGATCCATCCTGAACGTCCCGGGTGGTGGTGGGAAGAAGCGAGGCTCGATCAAGATCAGCATGGACATGGAAGAGTTTTTGAATCTTCTCGAGAAAGCCTTGGAGGTGGAAAAATGAAGATTTCACTTGCGAAGCTTCCAACACCGATTGAGATGCTCACGCGACTTGGGAAACGTTATGAGCGTGAAATATTCGTGAAGAGGGACGACATGACCGAGTTCATTTCGTCCGGTAACAAGATCCGAAAACTCGAATTCCTTCTGGCGGACGCGCTTCGCCAGGGTTGCGACACAGTTTTCACCTGTGGTGGCGAACAGTCGAACCACGCACGCGCAACCGCCCATCTGTGTATCAAACTGGGTTTGAAGCCAGTTTTGTTCTTGAGAGAAAGCCAGCCCGAACAGGGCAACAACTCAATGAGGAAGATCAGGAGCTTCTTCGCGAGCGATGAGGCGGAACGAAGTTACTTCAAAGAAGTGGTCAACGGGAACCTCTTGATCGACAAACTGCTCGGCGCACAGATCGTTTTCGTGACGCAGCAACAGTACTCAAAGATAGATGAGGTGTTCGAAGAGTACAGGCAGAAATACGAATCCCAGGGGCGCAGAGTTTACGTGATACCGGAAGGTGGCTCGAATGCGCTCGGTGCGCTGGGTTACGTATGGGCCGTGGCCGAGATGACGGGTCAGATCGATCTGTTGCAGTTTGACGCGATCTACTGTGCCGTCGGCAGTGGTGGTACTTACGCAGGCTTGCTCGCAGGTCTGAGGTTCCTTGGTTACGCCACCTCCGTCATAGGCATCAACGTTACCAAGAGAGAGGCCAGCCATTTTGTGGAAAAGGTGCTGAGGATCATCGACGAGCTTTCCAGATACGGAGTGAAGGTGAAGGTACAACCCGAGGAAGTGAAGATCCTGGACGACTTCAGCGGACCGGCGTATGCGGTACCAACCGAGGCAGATATAGAGTGCATCAAGATGGTGGCATCCATGGAGGGGCTAGTGCTCGATCCGGTCTACACCGCAAAGACGTTCAGAGGCATGTTGCAGACGAGTAAGAAAGGTCAGAAGATTCTGTTCATCCACACCGGTGGAACCTTTGGTTTGTTCGCGCAGGCGTACAGATTCATGGAGCCTTGAGAAAGATCGTTTTGACTCTCATTCCACTGGCAATTTTGCTCACATCGTGTATGAATTTGACCGCCTCGGCGATCAGAGTCGTTGTGCCGGGGCAGCTTCACGCTGGAAAACCCTTCGAAATAAAAGTCGGTGTGGCCGGACCGTTTGGCCTGCTGCTTAAGAATGTTGAGATAAAGGTCAACGGTGAAATTTACACAACGGACGAATCAGGCTATGCCTGCGTTCCATTTTTCTTTCTCAGCGCGGGTTCTTACACTGTGATTTTGAGCTATGAGGATGTGAGCAGGGAAATCGTTCTGAACGTGGAACCAGCTTCCTGGCTGGTTCTCTGCTGGATCGGGGCGGACAACAACCTTTCTGAAAACGTGAGCAATGATCTTGAAGAGATGAAAAGTGCTGCGAAAGATGTTTCAGTCATCGTTTTGCTGGATGAAGATGGAACTCTGAGAGACGGTGTCTACGCGCTCTCGATGGACTCGGTCTTTGTGAGAATAGAATTTTTCAGCGAGATCAACAGCGGTTCTGGGACGAACCTTTCATGGTTCGTGAACAAGTACACAGCCTGCGATGCGAACAAGAAGGCGCTGATACTCTGGAACCATGGAAACGCGTGGGACGACAGCGATCCTTACAGAACCAAAGGCATATCGTACGACGATCAAAGCGGAGACTTTCTGGAGATCATAGAACTGAAGAACGCACTTCAACACACACACTGGGACGTACTGGGTTTCGACGCGTGTCTCATGGGTTCAGTGGAGGTCCTTTACGAACTGAAGGATCTAGCCGATTACTTTCTCGCATCTCCTGGCGAGATACCCTCTTCAGGATGGGACTACAGGTTTCTCGCGCACGTTTCGGATTCAAATCCGGAAGGTTTTTGTAAAAGAGCCATAGATCAATGGAAAAGCTTTTATGCCGGTACAAGTTACGAACAACTTTTGAACGGGTGGAATGCTGAAAAGTTGAACGAAGCTGTTAAGATTTTGGCCAGCAAAGTGCAGAATCTTTCCAGTGTACCAGAAGCAGACACGCTTTATTCTTTGTTTCCACAGCTGTGCGACCTCGGTGAAGTTCTGGACAGTTTTGGATGGTCCGATGTTCTGAGCGAGTTTCAGTCAGCACGCATCCCGCAAGCAACGGATCCTACGATCTGTTTGAGCGTGTTTCTACCACAGAACAGTAACCAACTTGGTCCGTACCGCGACATGTACTCTCAGCTTTCGTTTTCACAAGATACGGGCTGGCTCGACTGGCTAGATTCGCTCCTGAACAATCCTTGACTCAACCTTTCCGATTCGATAAAGTTACATTTCCTTAATGCGCACGACCGTACATATATCAATGGAGAGCGCTCTTCGGAGGAAAGATCTGCCTGGGCAAAAGTTTGGACCTTACATTGGCCCTGGTCTACCTCTTCAAGACGTCTCAAACTCTTGCGCTCTCCATGAAAGAATTTGATTTAGGAATTTCCTCTATCAGACGTGATCCTGCGGCGCCGCTGGATCTCTTTCAAGCAGAGAATCTGTAGACAGAAAGGCGTCAAAATTGAGAACAACTCAGCGAATCAGAGCGAAGAACAACCTTCTCGAAGAGATCAACTTCAGCCTGGGACGTTTCGTCGAACGAAACGGATCTTCAAAAAGAAAAAATGAGCGAGAAATTTCGGCTCCGGAACGGAGCCTTTCTGTCTTTTCAGTGGATCAGGGAGTTAAACCTGCTTTTCTGTTCAACAAGAAAGTTTTCGAGTTTCTCCATGTCCAGCTCCGCCAGGAGCACAGCGCTGCCTTCCAGAGATTCGTTTCTCACGATGTAACCGTCGTGGTTCTGGGTGATGGGAATGGGACCACAGACGCAGGCCTTATCTTTCAGACGATTTCGCGACACTCTTCCAACAAGAGTCGCTTTGAGACCGTAATATCCCACCATCTGCGCGTGCGACCAGAAGTAATACTTGTCATCCCACTCGTTGTAAACGTTGCTCCCGCTCGTGGGTGTCACCAGGATCCTGATTCCATCTTCCACCAAAGCCGAGAGGACCTCGCTGTTCGTGAGCCAACGTTTCGGCACGAGCGCCAGGCCTCGTTCTTTTACCTGCACCCTTTTCTCCGCGACGAACCGACCTTTATTGCAGAGCTTCAGTCCATGAATCGTGCCGAACGCAACCACGCAGTTCATTCTCTTTGAGACTTCAGCCATGAACCACTCGCACTGTTGTGTAACAGCCTCTGGAATGCCGAGTCCGTTCTTCGGGAATCTTTTAAAAAAAGGAAGGGACCAGATACCGTTGACGAAGAACAGGTCCGTGAGCGCCGGGAAGACGACCACGTGAGGCATAAAACTCGAAATCTTTGAAAGAATCGAGAGAAAAAAATCCGTAAAGACACTGCCACTTCTCAGGCTCGGGTCGTACTCTAATTGTAACACAACAGCTCGGACAACGTTATCTGGTTCAGAACGTTTTCGTGAAGGGGGCAAACTTCTGAATAGCTTCCAGAATCGCACAGAGAAAGGATTCATACTTCTCAGCGGGCGAGGCTTTTCACACTGAAGGACCTGCCGGAGTCTGTTCGAGACACGTCGAGTTCAACAACGCACGAGGAAGTGGCGTCGAAGAGTATGCCAGAGTGTTCTCTACCCTGACCCGGCACACAGAAGAAAAGGTGGGTCACGCCAGCGTGTCTCGCCAGCAGAACGATGGGTACGTTGAACTCTCTGCTCGAGCCCCAGCAGATTGTTTTGGCCAGCAGCAGTTCTTCCGGTTTCGACACGTCCTGAAAGACGAACAGAACGTTGGCACCAAGGTCGGCAGCCTTCTTTGCGTACTTCCAGTTCATGAGACCCGTTGCTACCGCGAACAGTCCCTGGGGAAGTTCAAGCAAGTGGAAACCAGCCCCATAAGTTGTCTCTTCAGAAAAGTTGGAAAGGAAAATGTAGCCTTTTTCGCTTCCAAGCAAGTAGAAATTCGCACCGGCAATCGGTTGCTCCACCCAGGAGACCGCAAGGTCAACGTGGAAAAATTCGCTCAGCACAATCTGTCTACCAACGAGCAGTCTCACTCGTTCACCTCGAAGAAATTATAACACAAAGGGAGGGCGTCGGCACCCTCCCCTGGCGGGGACGACGGGATTTGAACCCGCGACCACCGGTGTGACAGACCGGCATGCTAAACCAGGCTGCACCACGTCCCCGACTCTTCAGCAACATTTAGTATATCACAGACCTCCAGAAACATTCAAGAGGTATTTTTGAGTCTCAAGCTTTTCTGGTTCTTACGAAGTTCTCTATGGATCTGTCCCACGTCTTCTCCGCCTCGTTTGAGAAATAACACGCGGGGAGCTCCCCGTTGCTCCTGTGGTAAGCCAGACACTCACAGCAGATACCCTTTCTCGGGCATCCAGGATAAGAACAGTTGCACCTCCTGAGGTTCCTCTCTTTGTTCACGCAGTTCACTTTGAATCCCTCCTCACTCAGACTTCAAGAACAAATTGGCTGCAACTGTCAACATTGCCAGACCGCAGATCAAAAAAAGTACGTTTATTCCCCAGAAGAAGTAACTTTCCAGGAGCTGGTATCCTGCGGAAACTCTGACCAGGTCGGCGACATACTTCACAGGCAGGACGTAGGCGAGCCACCTTACGTAAGAGGGCATCCAGTGAACCGGAAAATACACACCAGCGAAGAACATCATGATCGTGTTCAGCAAAGAGGCGACGCTCGAAGCGGTTTGAGGCTGCTTGAAGATCGCCGTCAGGAACAATCCCAGCGCCATCATGCCCAAGGTGGAGAACACCAAGGTTGAGATCAACCTGAACCAGTTGAACGGTATACTGGCGCTGAAGAACAGTCGGGCAAGGAACAAAGTTATGAACAAAGAGAGGAAACTCATGAGAATTCGTACGAAAGCCACAGCCGAGACTATCTTCACTGGTTTAACGGGCGTCAGGATTATTCTCCTCAAAGCACCTTTCTTTCTGTAATTACCGAATACGGTTATCATGGAGAACATGCCGTTCGAGAGCACCGAGATCGCGATCACACCGGTCAGGATGTGTTCGAAAGTGCTGATCTCCTTTCCTGTGGGGGTGTGTTCCATCTTAGAAACTGTGAAGTAAGACCGCGCGTTGTTCAGCTTTTCTTCCAAAAGGTTCTTCACAACGATCTGAAGCATTTTGACTTCTCCAAGGACGTTCGTGTTCCTTTCGTTGTAAAAGAGTTCAACGCTGGAACCGTTCATGCTCAGTCCTATCGACAGCTTGCCATTTTGAACTGCGGCCATCAGTTCCTCACAGTCCGGGAACAACTGGAAACGCCATTTTCCGACGCTCTCCAGCTCTTTCACAACTTGCACATCCGCCCCCACGATCCCCACGGTACGTGCGGATTCGCCGGTCGAGCCGAAGACAAAACCAAAGATTATCAAGAAGACCACGGGGAACAGGATGCTGAAAAACGTTTCCAGCTTGTTCCTCGCAGAATCCAGAAACAGAAGTTTCACAAGCGTCAGGAGCTCACTCATAACCCATCACCCTCTTGAAGTTGGCGACGAACAAAACTAAAGCCAGCACGAACCATACAGATGGAACCAAGAAGGTTTGAGGCATGCTGAAGGAGTACACGTTCTGTCCCAGGCTCTTTCTGAGTTCCTCGACCAGGTACGTCGTCGGCAGCGCGAGGCAGAACCATTTTAGAGGCTTGGGCAACCCGAAGTTCAAGAGTGGAAAGTAGAAACCTCCCAAGAACATCAGAATTTGGTTCATGATCTGGCTGACCACCAGAGCGGACGAACTCTTCCTGAACAGAGCGGTGATCATCATTCCCAGGCTGAAGAAAACCATCATCGTGAACAAAAGTTTGAGGATAAACTCAAGAGAGAGACAGGAAGGCTGCACTCTGTAGACCAGCATTCCAAAAACGTAAATCAACACGCAGGAGATCACCATTATGACACCCATCGACAAAAGCAAAGATGTGAAGTACTCGAAAGGTTTCACTCCACACGTGAAGAACCTTTTGTTGATTCCAGCCTCCCGGCTGTAGGAAATGCTCAACGGGAGGTTGAACAAACAGATCGCCAGCCAGGACATCAGGATGACCGCGGGAAAGAGATAGGTTGGATAGTGAAATTCGCTTTCCTCCACAACGGACAGAGGTCTCTGTTGAACCTGAGCTTCAACGTAGGATCCAACCGCATCTGTTCGTTTGAAGAATTCCAGATTCGCCTGCTCGAGGATCATCTGAAGTAGCTGAGCTGCCATCTCGGATTCCTGTTGTCCTTCGAGGCAATGGACCTCAAGCTCGGGAGGGTTTCTGCTCTGTTTCGTCAAAACAGCCCAGGTGAGTCTTCCACTGAAACCGGATGGAATCTTCAAGACGACATCCAGTTTCTTCTTTTTCAAATCCTCCAGAGCTTTCTCCCAGGTGTCGTATTCCCGCAGCTGGAACGGCTCAGGCTGGATGGCCGTCAGGAGCTGGTTTAAAAAACCGCCAAAACCGCTGAGACGCTCTTCAAATACCACACCGAGGTTGAAGTTCACGTTCATGTTCGAAGAATCAGCGCTCGAGAAAACCGAGGTCAGGACGAAAAACAAAAAGAGGGGAAAAACAAATGGCCAGAAGATCCCGTTGAAATCCCTCATGCTGTCCAGAAGAAAGGCCTTCGCCAACTTGAACAAGTGGACCACCTCAATCCCTCAAGTGTCTGCCGGTCAAGCTCAAGAAAACATCCTCCAGATTAGGCCTTCTGACCACGAGATTTTCGACACTCAGGCCTTCGTTCTTCGCCAGGGCGAATATTTTCTGCACATCATCCTCGACTTTCTTCGTTGGAACCGTTATTCTTTCACCGTTGAGCATTCTCGCCCCTGGCATTCTTTCCAGGAACACCGCCGGCTTTTCGACAACGAACTCCAGATAACTGTCCATGTTCAGCATTTTTATCAGATTATCGACTGTGCCTTCGGCTATGATCTTTCCGTGGTCCATTATCAGAACGTAATCGGCCAGCTCTTCGGCCTCCTCCATGTAATGGGTCGTCAACAGCACGGTTTTCCCTTCTTCTACAAGCTTCCTGACGATCTGCCACACGTGTCTTCTCGCCTGTGGATCCAGTCCAGTCGTGGGCTCGTCTAAGAAGACAACCTTCGGGTCGTTCACCAGGGCAACGGCGAGGGCCAGTCTCTGCATTTGACCACCCGAGAGAGTCTTCACACGTGAGTTCATCTTCTCCTGAAGCATGAACATTTCAACAAGTTCTCCGAGTTGAGAAGCTTTGAGGGATATTCCGTAAAGTCCAGCAAAGAGTTCGAGTGTTTCTTTAACGGTCAAATTGTCTAGAAAAGCGCTCTTTTGAAGCTGTACACCGAGCATTCTCTTTATCTCTCTGTCGATAAACTCAACCTTTCTGCCGAAGTAGAATATCTCCCCTTCATCTTTCTTCCTCAAGCCTTCGATGATCTCGATCGTCGTCGTTTTACCGGCACCGTTCGGTCCAAGCAGGGCCACGATCTGCCTTTCCTCCACTGTGAACGACACACCATCAACGGCTCTCACGTTTCCATAGCATTTCTTCAGATTTCTAACCTTCAGAACGCTCAAACTCTTTCCCCCTTCATACGCAGTATAACACCCGGTTCGGATCTTTTCAAATGCCAGTCTCAGGGTTTCTAACCGTTTTTTAATACGTCATGTCTAAGATTATGAAAGAATACCCAAGCAGAAGGGGGGATAGTTGTGAAAAGGTGCGTGTGGTTCGTGGCCTTCATTCTGCTTTCAGCATTTCTCTGGGCACAGTCCGCGATTCTCATCGACGATGGTTGGGTCAGATTGAGTTTGCTCAGCAACATGTCGAGACAGTATCCCTATTCCACCGGCTACGTCATCGAAGTTCGAGCGCTCAATCCAAACATGCCTGTGGAAGTTTCTTACCTGATGATTGACAACACCGGCACGCCTCAACAGCCCTCCACGAACTTCGTCATGAAAGGCTCGAACTTTGATCCTCCTTGGGATGGCAGTTGCTTCTTCAAGACGGAGGTCGGAGGATGGGCTCAAGCAGAGTTTGCACAGAATCCCAGGTATCTGCCATTACCACACTATCGAACATGCGTGCTCCTGCTCGCCAGGTACGAGAACATCTATGCCGTGTTTCTGAGGGAGAACGACGGCCAGGTGGGCTACAGAGTCCTCAAAGGAGGTCCTTTTACAAACTTCGAGATACCATCCCTCGCGAGAGTCGAGCGGCAGGGTAACGATTTCGTGATCAGCTCCTTAGGTCAGCCGGTGGAAGTGGGCATGTGGGCCGAAGGCAGATACACCCACGACGAGGTGGGCGGTTGGGCTTCCCCATCGTACGCGGCGAGAACGAAACGCTACAGTATACCTCACTACCAGATGTTCATGTTGATGATCGGCCGCTACGACAGGCTCGCGTTGATCATGGGTAAGGAGAACGATGGCCGGCTCGGCGTGATCGTGTTCACACGTTGTGGCAGTCTGTCACAACCCGGTGTTGTCACCACACCCGATAGGCTCTGCAGGGTCTCGGCTCAGAGAACCAACCTGACCGTGGTTGCGGATTTCAACATTCCCGTTGAGATCACACACTTTTCGTTCGACAACACATCCTGGCAATGGGAGGTTGGTGGCTGGGCGAATCCTGGCTACGCAGCACGAATTCAGACGTTCACGCTGAAACATTACACACCAGGCTTGATCGTTTTCAACAGATACGAAAATATGGCCGTGATTGGCTACAACGAAAACGACGGTATCGCTGGCTACGTAGTCGTCAGTGGTGATATCCTTCAGTAGGTTGCAGACACAATTATGGAACATCCCCGAGGTCTCATGACCCCGGGCTGGTCTTTATTCTCTGCTGGATGAGTCTTGTCAGTTCCTCAACGATTGTGTCGGGTGCGATCGTTTTGAGGATCTTTCCAGATTCAAATATTACCGCCTTTTGCCTTGTTCCAGCAACTCCGATGTCGGCATGCCTTCCTTCGCCAACTCCGTTCACGATACACCCCATGACTGCAACAGTTAAATCGGTTTTCTCCACAAGCGGTTCGATCGTCTTCGCGATTTTCTCCACATCTATTTCACACCTGCCACAGGTGGGACAGGCGATGACCTGACCCACCTTCCTTAAACCTACAGAAGCGAGGATTTTGCGCGCCACAATCACTTCCTTGATGGGATCTCCCGCTATTGAAACCCTAACGGTGTTTCCGATGCCTTTGAGCAAAAGGTGCCCTATCGCAATTGAAGATTTTACAATCGCCGTTTCTCCAACGCCAGCCTCCGTGAGCCCTATGTGTAGAGGATATTCCACCTTCGAGGCAACGTACTCGTTCGCCTTGATTGTTTCCAGAACGTCCGTGCTCTTGACCGAGATGACGATGTCGAAAAAACCAAATTTTTCAAGCAATCGCACCTCGTAGAGGGCTGATTCCCCGAGGGCTGTGATTCGATCGTACTTCTGCTCGAATTCTTTGCGCAGAGAGCCGCTGTTCGCCCCGACCCTTATGGGAACGGAATACTCTTTGGCCACCTGGACGAGCTCTCTGATCTTCCAGTCCTGATTGATGTTGCCAGGATTTATCCTCACCTTGTCCGCGCCATTCTTTATTGCCTCTATTGCGAGACGGTGATCGTAATGGACGTCCGCCACTATCGGAACGTCGGAACCGAGAAGCTGCTTGATTTCTCTTATCGACCTCGCACCTTCTAAGTTTGCTACAGCAACTCTTACTATCTCACAGCCGGCCGCGACAAGCTCTCTTATCTGTTTCACAGTGGCATCGACGTCAGTGGTCCTCGTGTTCGTCATGGACTGTATGGATACTGGATAACCCTTCCCGATAACAACTTTCCCCACCTTCACAGCTTTGCTCATCTTCCCATCAACCTGCCTATGTCACCGAACGTGACGAAGACCATCAGCGCGATGAGCAGCAAAAAGCCGATGAAGTGTATGAGGTTCTCCAATTCGGGTTTGACCTTCTTTCTGCTCAAAAGCTCGATCAGGGAAAAGACGATCCTGCCACCATCCAAAGCAGGTAATGGTAATAAATTGAAGATACCCAGACTCATCGTGATCAGTGCAACCAGAGTCAGAACAGGTTCGAGTCCGGCCTTCGCCGTTTCCCCGATGAACGCAACCAGTCCGACGGGTCCAACTACGCCGCCAGTTTCCGTGCCGCGGAAGACACCAAACAACGATCTGTACATCGTGATGAGAACGTTGTTGCATCTATCCACAGCAACAGCGATCACCTCGAAAGCGTCTGCAGGTCTCAAGTTGCTCGTCTTTGGCTCGAACAGGCCCGGTGTCTCGAGCACGTTCTTGATCAGTGAAGAGGGAATCTTCAGCTGGATCTCTTGATCGTCTCTCATCAACGTCACCGACAGTTCGTCAGGCAGACCTCGCCTGGCCCATACAATCCGATCGTGTTGAACTTCGATGTAAAAGCCTGTTTCCTGCGCAAGCACGAGCTGATAGACCCTCGAGAGGTCCACGTTGTTTTTCACCGTGATATCTTCGACACTCAACAACACGTCGCCCTTCTTGAAAATATCAAAATCTTTCCCGAAAACGTTCGAGACCGTAGCGAAGTAAAAACCGAGTGCGTATTTTGGTGGATCGTATTGGTACTGTTTCAGCAACCCTCTGAACGTCCCAGCGTCCGTTTCCACCGACACGTAGTTCTCCACAAGGCTCGAAAGCTGCGCCGGGTTCAGAGGTTTTCCCGCCACCGAGTTGATTCTCGTTCCCACCCGAACGTCTCCAACCACGTCTTTCAGCAACATGAAATGCGACTCCTCGAACAACCT
>LDZQ01001435.1_pt1 | contig 81356 bp, 68 predicted proteins | sample 615361 | NCBI WGS metagenome assembly LDZQ01 (sample SAMN03408297, study PRJNA278302) | terrestrial metagenome | isolation source: oil reservoir sample I2 | place: USA: Alaska, North Slope, Ivishak formation | collected 2013 | reverse complement strand
TAAGATAAGAGGTAATGAAGAAAAATTAAGATACTTTAAGAATAGATTAAGAGAGCTGGGTAGAAGTTTTTATGTTTTGAAAATATCACATAACCAGCTAGAAGAAAAATATTTAACTAAACCTTATAGTTTGAGAAATATTTTGTACGAAATAGAAACTGCTTTCCAAAAATCAAAACAAGAGGCACTTATAAAACTGGAGGCAGTAATAAAAAATTATTTTAAGGTAAAAGATTTTGATTTACTTTTGGTAGATAGAAAAAATCTAGAGTTTTATACCCCAAATCTAATAAAGAAAAAACTTGCCACCAGGGAAGTGGAGTTAATTCAAAATTCCTTTGAACAAGAAGAAGCTATCTTTATTTCTTCAGAAGAAAAAGACCTGAATAACAATTTATTAGCCGTTATTCCTGGTTTTAACTGGGAAAATAAACCTCTACTGGTTTTATTGGTAAGAGAAATGGAGTTCTTAGACTTTAATCAAGAAAACTTTATGGCTATGTTTATTACCCTTTCCTACTTGGCCATGCGGATAGGTTTTGTAAAAGATACTTTTAAAGATGAGTTTTGTAAATATTGTGACCCTCGTTTTGTAAAAGATGTGTATACCTTATCTTACCTGGGAGAGAAATATAAGCTTAATAGCTCCCTGGTGGCTATTTTATTAAATCCCAAGTTGGAAAACTATTTAAAGAGTTATAAGTTAAGGCTTAGACTTCTGGATAGAATAGAGTTTTTAACCTGGCAAGATAAAAAAATAGCCCTCATTCTTTTTCCCTTTGAGGGTAAAAATGGCGCTTTGGGATTTGTGGAAAGGATTAAAAAGGAAGGCTTTGAGCTTAGAGATTATCAAATAATACCCTTTGCCAACTCTTCTCTGACCAAAATCAAACAAGAAGTAAGAGCTTTTCTAGCTTTATTATGATTACTTTTGATAACTATATACTATTTTATATTGTATTTTGCTTTATTTTAGCTTTAACTTTTTTTATTTTTTTGATTAAAGATTTGTATAAAAAAAGTTATATTTTTATCTTTTTACTCGTGTTTCTTTTGACTGTTTTAAATCCTGTTTTTTCTTCTATATTTTTTATTTTTATTCTTAAACAAAAAAATAAAACAATTAGTAAGGAAAAAGTACTATTTGAAGAAGAAGATAATATTTGGGCTAAACCTTTTAATTTTGGTATGAGAAGATTGGGAGAAGCAAGTGTATCCCTTTTGCCTGAAAAGGAAAATGTTCCCTTAGAAATAAGACTGGAATTAATCAACCTTTTAAATCAATATAAAAGTCCCTGGAGTATAAGAATTGTAGAAAACTTATTAAAGGATAAAGAAGATGAAGTAAGGCTTTTGGCATATAGTGTTCTGGATAAATTGGAAACCAGGATAAGTAAAAAGGTAGAATATTTTTTAGATAAATATCATGGAGCAAAAGAAAAGAAAGAAAAGGCTATTCTGGTTCGTAATATAGCCTATGCCTTTTGGGACTTTCTCTATTATAATTTGGTAGATACAGAAATGGAAAAGGTAATTTTAAAGAAGATAGAATTCTTCTTGGAAGAAGCCAAAAAGGTTTTACCCAAAGACCCTTATGTGCTGGTTTTGTTGGGAAGAATGGCTTTGCGGCAAGGTAAGCAACAAGAGGCTATTTTCTGGCTGTCCAGGGCTAAAGAATACGGAGCTAGCAACTATAGTACGATTCCCTATTTGGCTGAAGCCTTTTTTGCTTTAAGAGATTTTACCAGCCTTAAAAAAATAGCCAATGAATTTAAAGAGTTTGTAGAGCATCCTAAACTTGGGCTTATCTGGAGGATGTTAGTTAAGTGAAAGAATATACCCTATTGGAAAAAGAGAAGTCTTTTGATATTTTAATTTTAGCTGAGGGAACATATCCCTATGTACGCGGTGGAGTTTCTTCCTGGATTCATCATTTAATTTCCATTTTTCCTGAATACAAATTTGGAATTGTTTTTTTAGGGAGTAAAAAAGAAGACTATGGTGAGGTACAATATACTTTCCCAGAAAATTTAGTATACCTAAAAGCTGTCTTTATTTTTGATTTTGCGTATTTTAAAATAAAAAAAGGTTTAAAGATAAAAAAAAGCACGATTGAAGATGTTTTCAATCTACATAAGTGGTATAAGGGCTTAGAGCCCAATTTTCCTCCAGCATTTCACTCCCCTAGGACCTTTTATGAAGATTTGGAGGCAGATAAATTTTTATACTCTAGAGATAGTTTTGACTTTATTGTTCAAAATTACTTACAAAATGCCAAGGAATTGCCTTTTATTGACTATTTTGGGCAAATAAGAAATATACACTTACCTGTACTTGAATCTAGTAAAATTTGTAAACTGGATTTTAAATGTAAAGTTATTCATAGCCCTTCAACTGGTTATGCTGGATTTTTGGGTTCTTTATTGTCTTATGATAGAAACATACCTTTTATTTTAACTGAGCATGGTATTTATGTGCGGGAGAGAAAAATTGATATTTTTTCTCAGGAAGATAATATTTCTGGTTATAATTTATTTTCATCTGATAAAAGTAAGTTAAAGAAAATCTGGATTTCCTTATTTGAAGGATTGGCTAAAATAACTTATAATAGAGCATTTAAAATAGTTTCCCTTTTTCCTAAAGCTAGAGATATACAGGTTAAAATAGGTGCTCCTAAAGAAAAATGCTTGGTTATACCCAATGGCATAAATCTAGGTATATTTAAAAAAGAGAAGCAGCAAAGAAAAAATGTAATTGTAAATATCGGAAGAGTGGTAAAGATAAAGGATATAAAGACTTTTATAAAAGCCATGGGGGTTCTTTTAACTAAAAAGAAGGATGTGGAAGGTTGGATTGTTGGACCCACAGAAGAAGATGAGGAATATGCTAGAGAATGTCTGGACTTGGTTGCTGCTTTGGGTTTGGAAGATAAAATAAAGTTTTTAGGCTTTAGAAAACCAGAAGAAATTTTGCCCGGAGTAAAATTGTTGACCTTAACTTCCATAAGCGAAGGAATGCCTCTGGTCATTTTAGAAGCCTTTGCCTGTGGAGTGCCAGTGGTGGCCACAGATGTGGGGGCATGTAAGGACTTGATCTATGGGCAGGAGGGAGAAGATAAAGCCCTAGGCAAAGCTGGAGAGATTGTGCCCCTGGCCAGTCCTAAGGAAATTGCCCGGGTGTATCTGGATTTTTTGGTAGATAGAGAAAAATGGCAAAAAGCAAGTCTGGTAGCTCAAAAAAGAGTCCATACTTTTTATTCTCAGAAGGTTTTTTATAATAATTATAAGATGTTGTATCAAGAGGCATTAAGTAAATGGCCGGTATAGCCTTTGAACTAAAAAAACTTTTAAAAAAACAAAAACTCTTTTCCCTGCTTGTAGCCTATGGTTATAGTGCTGTGCTGATTTCTGGTCCTTGGGTAATTTCTATTGTCAGCATTTTGTTGGTGGGTTATTTTGCATACTCCCAGCAGGATAATCTTTTTATTCTCCAGTTTCAAAGTCTAGTGACCTATTTGCTGGCCCTTAGCCTTATTCTTACTGGTTCTTTTCAGCTTTCTTTTGTTCGGAGTATAGCAGATTTTATTTTTCAAAAAAGGGAAGAACAGGTGTTCCCCAATTTAATGGGAGCCCTTTTATTATCTTTTGGGCTAGGTATAATTGGCGCGTTTATTGGTATAGGTTTATTTTTAAACTCTCTGGATTTGACTATTAAAATTCTAATACTCTTTTCTTTTATTGCTCTTTGTGGAATCTGGATTGTCAATGTTTTGTTCTCTGGCTTAAAAGAGTATAAAAAACTTTTATTATTATACTTTGTTTCCTTTGCAAGTATATTTATTTTTTCTTTTTATTTTAAAAAATATGGATTATCTGGTTTGCTTTTTTCTTTTCTTTTAGGCCTAAGTATTCTTCTTTATCTTTCCTTAATTTTGATAGGTAATAATTTTGTTTTAAACAATTTTATTTCTTTTGATTTTTTGCAAAAAGATAATTTTTACCTTACATATGCTTTAATAGGTCTTTTTTATAATCTTGGTATTTGGATAGATAAATTTATGTTTTGGTTTTCCCGGGATACAGGAAGAGTAGTTATTGGCGGTTTAAAAAATTCCATTCTTTATGACTTACCTATCTTTTTGGCCTATCTTTCTATTGTTCCTGGAATGTCTGTGCTTTTTTATCGCCTGGAAGTAGATTTTGCAGAGAAATATGAAAAATTTTACGATGCTGTTAGAGAGAAGGGAACCTTAGAGGAAATTTTTTACTATAAAAAAAAGATGATTAGAAGTATTAGAATGGCCATTCGGGAGATACTGATAGTGCAGGGTATATTTACCTTGATTTTGTTCTTAACTTCAGAGGATATTTTTTCTTTGCTCAATATTCCCAAATTGTATCTACCACTTTTTTATGTGGACCTGGTTGGAGCTCAGTTGCAGCTTGGGTTTACCTTTTGTTTAAGTTTTTTATTTTATTTGAATAAAAGAATTATTTGTCTTATTATGTCTATTTTATTTTTTGTCTTAAATTTTATTTTTACTTACCTAAGTATAAAATTAGGTCCATATTTTTATGGTTATGGATTTTCTTGTTCTTTGCTCGTTTGTTTTGTTTTAATCTTATTTTTGTTAAGTAAAGTAATGGAAGATTTAGAATATGAGACATTTGCCTTTCAAGAGTATTAGTTTAATAATCTTTATTTTTTTAGCAGGTAATATTTGGGCCCAAAAAATTGAGGATGGAATGTGTTTTTATTATGGAAATAGACTTCCTGAAGAAATGCTGGCCTATTGTAAGTATATTGTTGTGGATGATAAAAACCTGGAAGAAAAGCCTGTAGTTACTTATGATTTAGATACTAAATATATAGCCTATTTGAGTGTGGGAGAAAGTCTGGACAAGGCAATAGCTAAAGATTGGGTCCTGGGAGTAAATAAAAGATGGGGCTCTAAGGTAATGGATTTAACTAATAGGAAGTATTTTGATTATCTTTTAACCAGGGCCAAAAGACTTTTAACTAAAGATTATGGAGGTATTTTTCTGGATACCTTAGACTCAGCTACTCTTTTTTTAAAGGGAGAGAAATTAGAGGCTTATTTTGAACAAGAGGTTAAGCTGATTAAGACTCTAAGAAAGTTATTTCCTCAGAAGCTGATTATTCTCAATAGGGGTTTTGAAATAATACCTAAGGTCTTTCAAGATATAGACGCTTTAGCTGTAGAGTCTCTTTTTTGGGGATATGATGCTGTAAATCAAAGTTATGTTCCAGTGAAATCTGAAGAAAGAGAGAAACTTCTTGTTTTACTTAAAGATATTAAGAGTAAATATAAGTTGCCCATAATAGTTATTGACTATTTAAAGCCTGGCGAAATGGAGAAAGGTCTGGAGTTATCTCAAAAGATACAACAGCTTGGATTTATTCCTTATATCAGTAATGGAGAACTTAATGCCCTGGGAATAAATGAAAAGTGTATTTATCCTCGCAAAGTTTTAATTTTAACAGATGGTAGTGTTTTTAATGATATCTATGAAAATTATCCTTCAAGACTTATTTCCCTTCCTTTAGAATACTTAGGTTTTGTTCCAGAGATAAAAGATGTGTCCAGAAGTTTACCTGGGTTTCCTTTAAAAGATAGATATGCTGGAATTATCGTCTGGTTGAATAAAGGTATTTTAGAAGATTATTCCAGATTTTATGTGTGGGTTAAAAGAGCTATTGCTGAAGGAAATAAGGTTTTATTTTTGGAAAGTTTTGGGTTCCCAGAAGAAAAGGAGTTTTTAAATCCTCTGGGCCTGGATTTAGTAGAAGTGCAGGATAAAAATTTTAATTTATGGTTTAATAAAAAGTATTTGAGCTTTGAGATTGAACCTAGAATAAGAGCAGAAGATACAGGCCTGGTGCTCCAAAGAGGAGAGCCCTGGTTAATGTTAAAGAATAAAAAGGAGCAAATTACGCTTATGGCCAAAACTCCCTGGGGTGGGTATGCTTGGGGAGAGAGTTTTTTGCTCAACAGCCCAGAAGAAATCTGGGTTGTTGACCCTTTTCAACTGGTTCAGGAGATGCTGGAACTACCTCTTCTTCCCATACCTGATGTAAGCACAGAAATGGGGAAAAGGATTTTCATAGCTCATATTGATGGAGATGGAGCAGTAAGTAGGGCTGAGTTTGAACCAGATAAGCTGGCTGCAGAAATCATTTATTCAAAAATTTTAAAAAAATATACCTTGCCCCATGGAGTTTCTTTTATTGAGGCAGAAATTGCTCCTCATGGACTTTATCCCCAACTTTCAGCTAAGATGTTAACGTTAGTTAAAAAGATTTGGCAACTTCCCTATGTGGAGCCAGCCAGCCATAGCTATTCGCATCCTTTTCAATGGAAAAAAGTGTTGCTGAAGAAGGAGGAGTTAGAAGATACAACAGGAGAATTTTATAACTTACCCCTTAAAAACTATACCCTTAATCTGGAAAGGGAAATTATAGGTTCAGTTGATTTTCTGAGTCAACTTACCTCTAAACCCTTACGCTTGTTTTTTTGGACAGGAGATTGTTTGCCCACTGAAAAGGCTCTTAAAATTGCTTACAAACAGGGTTTATACAACATTAATGGGGGTGATACAACAATAACCAATCAAGAGCCCTGGTTTTCCAGGATAGCTCCTTTGGGCTTTAAAAGGGGAAAGTTTATTCAAATTTTTGCCCCTGAACAAAATGAAAACCTTTACACCAACTTATGGAGCGGTCCCTTTTATGGCTATAAGCAGGTAATCCAGACCTTTTTAAAAACCGAAAGTCCCAAAAGGTTAAAACCCATAGACATATATTATCATTTTTATTCTGGTTCTAAACTTGCATCTTTAAAGGCTTTGGAAGAGGTATACAATTTTTGCTTGCAGCAAGACATTCATCCCCTTTATGTTTCTGAGTTTTTACAAAGGGCGTTGGCCTTTTATAATAGTGTCATACTTAAAACTAGTGAAGGCTTAGAAGTAGTTAAAAAGGGAAAATACTTTGGACTGGAATTTAACCTTGGCACCTTAAGGTTGAGCCAGGAAAGCATTGTTTCAAATAGCTGGGGAAGAAAGCAAGATAAAAATCTTTATTACTATCACTTAGAGCCTGATAGTTACAGAATAAAGGTAAGCACAAAATCTAATTTAAAAAATAAAAAAGAACCATATATAATTTCTTTAAATGGAAAGGTTTTGAGATTTAAAAAATATAAACAAGGCTTTGATTTTAAATTTACCTCTTTTAGACCTGTAAAGGGAGAGCTGTTTTTGCCAGATGGTTGTCGTCTTGATTTTAAAAATAAAGTGAAAGTAAAGAAAAAAGTAGATACATATGTTTTTCAAAGTAAAGAGAAAACAGTTGCAGGAAGAATTACCTGTAGACAGTGAAGAAAAAGTTGTCACTGGAAGTGAGCTTTTGTTTATTTTAGGAGCCTTTTTATTGGCTTTATTTTTAGTTTTTCCCAGAAAGTCTTTGGACTTTTATGTCTTAAGCGAACAGAAAAATTTGGATTTAGCAATTTCCTATCTGGAAGTTTTGGTAAAAAAATATTCACGGGTGGATTATGCCAGAGTACTTTTTCAAGGCTATGTACATAAGGGAGAGTGGGAAAACGCTGAAAAATTGGGAGAAAAGATTAAATTAAGCCCTTTTTTGCGCTATGATTTAAGTAAAAGTCGGTTTTTTGCTTTGCAAAACAAAGAACCCGAAAAAGCCATAGCTTACTTACAAAAGTGTTTAAGCTTACTTAAGGAAATAGAAATAAAAGAAGAAGTAAAACCGTCCTGGCTTTATGAGGAGTACTGGAGGCTGGGGCAATCTGCAGAAGCGCTTAGAATAATTGAAAACTATGGGCTTTATAAGGAAGATGTGAAGTGGGCTAAAAAGGGGCTTGAACTTACTCTGGCTAAGTCTGATTTTAAAAAGGCAATGTTTTTTTTAGAGGAGCTCATAGTAAAAGATAGCCCCAATTCTTTGTTCTGGAAACAAAAAAAAGGCTGTTTTGCTCGAACAAGAGGGTAAATACCTGGCCAGTGCTGAGATTTATTTTCAATTGTTTAAAGAAAGTAAGGACAAAAAGCAAAAGAAAAAATTTTTAATATCAGCTTTTAAAGTTTTAGAAAGTGGGAATAAGGTAAAAGAAATTAAAAAATATTTACATAGTTATTTGAAAGAGATTCCTGGAGATTATGCCAGTTATAATTATTTTTTATCTCTGGCTAGAAAAGTTGGAGCCAGGAAAGAAGCACAGTTTCTATCAAGGAAAATTTTGAGAGAAAATTAAATTGAAGATGAAAAAAGTAATTTTTACTTTGATTTTTTGTTTGCTTGCTTTAAATTTAAATCTTGCTCTAGCTGAAGATAATTTAAAGCAACAAACAGAGCTTTTAAAACTGGCTCTTAATGTATTTGTAGAAAATAATGATTTAGATAATGCCTATAAAACAGCTTTAAAAGGTTATAAACTTAATAAAAGAGATATCTTCTGGCTTCAATGGTTAGCTCAAATTTCTCTTTGGCAGGGAGAAACAAACCTGGCCTTTTCCTATTATAAGCAAATATATAAACTAAAACCCAGTTTAAACTTGAGTAATAAAATTATTAAGCTGGGTCTAGAGTTAAATCAATTAGATAAGATTGTAGATTTACTAGAGGAAAAATTAAGGAAAAAAGAATATCTTTATGTAGATAGCCTCATTAAAGCCTATATCTATATTGGTTCTCCAGAAAAGGTATTTGCTTTACTTAAAAAAATACCCAAGAAGATAGCTTTTAATTATTATTTTATAGCCTCAGAGCTAGCTTTTTCCTTGGGAGAGCTTGATTTATCCCTGTTTTATTTAAAAGAAATAGAAAAGGTTAGAAAATTAAATTCTGAAGAAGTTAATCTTTATGCTAAAATTTTACTTATAAAAAGAAGATATGACCATGCGTTGCAAAAACTATATTCGATTAAGGACAAAATGGATTTTACTGAGCCAGATTATTGGTATAATTTAAGTGATTTATCTTGGCTTATGCAAAAAGATGAAATTGGTCTGGAGGTTAATTACTTTTTGTTTCAGCACGATATAGCTAGAAAGGTTGATTTTGAGCGTTTAGGAATACTTAGCCTTAAAAAGAAAGATTTTGATTTAGCTAAAAGGGTTTATTTAGAGGCCTGGAAGAAATATAAAGAGCCTATTTATTTCTTAAATTATGCCTATGTCTTAGATAGATTAAAGGACTATAAACTGCTTTATACAGAAATAGAAAAGTTTTCCCAAGAGGATAAACACTTTTTGGAAAATAATATAAATATTTTATTACTAAAGGCCAAATCTTTAACTTGGCTGGGTAAGAAAAGGGAAGCATTGGATATTTATTTAGAGCTTTATCTAAAATATAGGCAAAATAGTTTAGCTAGAGAGTATATTTATGCTGCTATTGAGTTGGGAGAGACAAAGGACTTACTTACTTTTTTAAGGTATCTAGAAGAAAATAAGTTAGTAGATGAGTCCCTATATTTAGTAGTTGGCTCTGCTTATACCTATTTACAGTATAATCAAAAAGCTATTTTTTACTATGATAAGTACTTGGATAAAAACAAACAAGATATTAGTTTTTTGGTTGATTATGCAGATGTTTTAGGCTCACTCGAGGAATATAAAAACAGAGAGATAAAACTTAGAAAAAGAGCTTATGCTTTAATAAAAGAAAGGATTAAACAAGATGATAAATTTTTAACTAATAAGGACAATCTTTATCTCTATCTGCGATTGTCTTTTTATTTTGATTCTCCTGGAAAAATAAAAAAATTATTAGCAAAAGCTAAAGAGATACTTCCAGAAGAAGAATATTTAAACCTTTATTATAGCTATCTTCTTGCACGGGGAAGTTATGAAAAAGCAATTTTTTTACAAAAAAGATATGGATTTGCTCCCCCCTGGGCTAAGATGAGTATGAACCTGGAGCAGGACAATAGAGAGGAGTTAGCCCGGTTAACCCAAAATTTTTTATTCAGGTTACCTATAAGAGATGAAGTTGAAAGCTTACGCAGGATTGGTAGAATAGATAGGAGTAAAGAAGTTGCTTTTAGTAACCTAGATAAGAATAAAAAGGACTTTTTACTCTATAAACAATTTAAAGATTTAATAGAAGAAAGTGAGGATAAAATACACCAGGCTACAGAGGCTAGCTTACATAAAGACTATGATATCTGGACTAATAGAGTATTGGTTTTGTCTGATTGGAATAAGTATTTAAGTTATAGTGTGTTATTAGAAGATAAATTAATCAAGGAGAGGGATAACAATTTATTCAACCTTCCAGATAACATAAGTAAATATACTTTAAGTTTTAGCTATAAAAGAGAAAGAAAAGAAGTGGGAGTTTCTCTGTGGAAAATAGTAAGTAAACAAGAGATTTGGGGCGGGAAGTTAGAGTTTTCTTCTTATTTGAATAATAGACTGAATTTAAGGTTTAGAGTTTATGGTAATGACTTTGCTTCTGAAAATTTACTTGTGGAGACTTTAGGGCTTAGGGAAGGAATTGGGTTTGATTTAGTTTATGATTTAACCGATAGCTGGCAGACAGAGTTTAGCCAGGATTTTAGTAGATATAGAGATTTAAAGTATAATCTCTTTGGTCAGAGCAGAAGTAGTTTTTGGCAAATAAGTAAAAAGCTTAGAGTGGGCTATCCTTCTTTGACTTTACGCAATTACTGGCTTTATAATTCTTATGCAGAAAATCAGAGTAGCTATTTAAATCGGTTTTCAGTTCAGCCACCAGATTTGCTACCAGCGGATTTCTGGGAAACAGGCCTGGTTTTGGATTTTGGTCTGGAAAATAGAGACAACTATAATCGAGTATGGCGGCCTTTTGGAGAATTTGGAGTGGTTTATAACAATCAAAATGGTTGGGGGCCTTTTTTAGAACTGGGAGTTGGAGGTTCCTTATTAGGACAGGATAATCTGGCCCTGGGATTTGGTTATTCCAAAGAACTCATACAAGAAGGAGAAGGGGTGTATAGGTTTTACGGGGAATATAATTATTGGTTTTAAGCTTAGATAAAAATAAAAAAGGTGGTAAGCTTTAAAACTTACCACCTTTTTTTTCTTTTTTTGGTAACGGGGGGAGGATTTGAACCTCCGGCCTTCGGGTTATGAGCCCGACGAGCTACCAAGCTGCTCCACCCCGCGTCAATCGAGAAAAGCTACTTTATATATTTTTTTATATTTGTCAACATTTTTGTCAGTGTTTTTTTATTTTTAGCCTTTTAGCTTGCCTGGTGATTATCCTTTCCTTATCGTTTATTTGCCTGGAGTGAGTGTGAAAAAAAGATAGATGCTGGGAATTTAGAATATCCTTTTTTTTGTGGACTTACTAGTTTAACTGTTCTAAAAAAGAGAGCAGTTCTTCTCCCACACTTTGTGAAGCTTTTTTATTTCCCAAAATAGTTTTGATTTCTTTTAATTTTAGGATAGTGTTGTTGTAGGTTTTTTCCTGTTCCCATAAGTTTATGCTTTGTAAGATGTTTTCTACATTAGCTTCTTTTTGAATATATTCTGGGAAAATTTTTTCTTTTAATATTAGATTGGGCATCCCTATTGCTGGAACATCTATTAATAATTTACCCACCAGATAGGTTAGAGAAGATACCTTATAGGTGATAATGGTGGGTAATTGCATTAGTGCGCACTCCAGAGTTACAGTGCCAGAAGCAGCCAGGGCCAGGTAACTGCTGGCCATTTCTTGATATCTATATTTTCTTTCTACAATCTTACAATTTAATTGGGGGTTAAGGTATTGGGTTATTGTTTTCAGGTCTATGTTATCTGCCTTAATAAGAGTAAATTGATAATTTTTCTTTTGTTGTAAGTTTAAGCATACTTCATTAAAAAGTGGTAGCAAAGAATGCACTTCCTTATATCTACTTCCTGGTAGCAATAAGATTTTATTTTTTTCTCTGGTTATATTTTTAAAGGAGTTAAAGTCTATGATATCTAATAGTGGATTTCCCACATAGGAGGTATTTACTTTATATTGTTTTAAAAAATCTTCTTCAAAAGGGAAAATGCAAAATATTTTTTTGATATATTTTTTTAGAAAATGAACCCTATTTTTCCTCCAGGCCCAAACCTGAGGAGCAATGTAGTAAAAAACAGGTATGTTTAGGTGCCAGGCATATTTGGCCAGCCTAAAGTTAAAGTCAGGGGCATCTAAAAGAAGGATAAGGTCAGGCCTTGTTTTTTTAAGAGATTGCTTTATGTCTCTTAGCAATTTGAGGATGCGGGGCAAGGCGGAAAAGACTTCGGTAAATCCCATTACAGAAAGTTCTTCAGCCCTAAATAGGGCTTTTAGGCCGGCTTTACGGCTTAGCTCTCCTCCCATCCCGATGATGTTTATTTGGGGATGATGAGTTTTTAGCCAGGTTATAAGCTGGCTGGCATATACGTCTGCCGAAGGTTCACAGCAGTTTATCCAAATAGTTTTGCCCATGGTCTATCCTATGCTTAAAATTGAGTTTAAAGGTAATATGAAGTTGGGATAAATACAAGTTTTAGAGTAAGGGAGAAAAAATGAAACACCTTATTTTGTTTTTAGGGTTATTTTTATGGTTGGGAGTACCCACAGGAGAAGCCAGGGAGTTAAAACTGGCTCATGCTGTCAATACGCAAAGTCCCTATCATCTGGGGAGTTTGGAGTTTAAAAAACTAGTGGAGCAGGAAAGTAAAGGTGATTTGCAAATAAGGATATTTCCCAACAGGCAACTGGGAGATGAAAGGGCACTTATTGAAGCTTTGCAAATGGGCTTGGTGGACTTGGCAGTTATTTCTACAGGCCCTGTGGGCAACTTTGTTCCTGAGTTTCTGGCCCTGGATGTGCCTTATGTTTTTACCTCCTATGCACAAGTAGATAGAGTGCTGGAGGGAAAGCTGGGTACAAAGTTTTTAAGTACCTTAAATAAAGCTAAGCTGGTGGGTCTGGCTTTTTGGGAAAACGGGTTCAGGCATCTTACCAATAACAAACATCCAGTATTGGTACCTCAGGATTTGGTGGGATTAAAACTAAGAACCATGGAAAACAGGGTTCACATTGAAGCCTTTGAATACCTGGGGGCCATTGTTCAACCTTTACCTTATGGAGAGGCTTTAGCTGCCCTTAAACAAGGTGTTTTAGATGGTCAGGAAAATCCCATAAACATTATTTATGCCTTTAAGCTCTATACCTTACAAAAGTACCTTTCCCTTACTGGGCATGTTTATTCTCCTGCCTTGCTTTTAGTTTCTCAGAAAACCTGGCAGAGTTTATCTGCTCAAGAAAAAAGTATTTTAAAGAGTAAAGGGTTAATCGCAGCGAAATATGAGAAAAGGTTGATTCGAGAGCAGGAACAAAATCAACTGGAAGAACTAAAAAAAGCCGGTATGAAGGTTTTTCAGGTGGATAGGGAAAAATTTAAAACCTATTTAACTCCCTTAAGAGAAAAGTGGGCAGAAAGCTTTCCCTGGCTAAAGGAAATAGAAGCCTTTTTGCAGGAAAATAAGTAAAATATTTGTAATTACTTTCCTATACAAAAACGGGAGAAAATAGCCTCAAGGGTTTCTTCTGTGGTTATTTCTCCTGTTATTTCCGCTAGTTTTCTTATAGCTACATCCAGGTGCAGGGATAAAAGGTCATAGGGAAGCTGGGAAAGGTTTTGCAGTAGTTTTTCCAGTTCCTCCTGGGCTTGCTGTAAGCAAATTTTTTGACGCAGGTTGGGTACCAGTAGGGATTGCTGTTCCTTTTGCTGGCCTACTAGTTTTTTTAGGATTTGTTCGGTTAGGAGGTTTAGATTTTTACCGGTTTTGGCAGAAAGGAAAATAGGCTCTAACTTACATTGATTTAGCCACAGGGGCTTTGTTTCGGCTTTGTCTATTTTATTGATAACCAGAATAATTTTTTCCTGCTCTATACTTTCCAGTACTTTGTCTTCAAATTCACTCCAATCTTCTTCAATATCTATTAGCAATAAGCAAAGATCGCATTGTTTTAAAAGCTCCCAGCCTCTTTTTAAGCCCAGATTTTCCACTTCATCTTGCGTTTCACGCAAACCAGCAGTATCTACCAGGCGTACAGGAAGTCCTTTAAGATTGATGCCTTCCTCTAAATAGTCTCTGGTAGTTCCTGGAATGGGGGTGACCAGGGCCCTTTCTTTACCAATAAGAGCATTTAACAAACTGGATTTTCCAGCATTTACCCTTCCTGTTAGAACCACCAGAGCTCCATCCTGGTAGATGTGTTTTTGTTCGTAGTTGGTAATTAATTCTTGTATTTCTCTGAGGATGGTTTTGATTTGGGGGCTTAATTGAGTGGGAGGCAGGATTTCCAGTTCTTCTTCTGGAAAATCCACTGCCAAGCAAAAGTGTTGTTTTATTTCCTCTAGATTGGCCCTCAGGGAAGAAATCTTTTCTTTTAACAGTCCAGATAGTTTTTGTTGAGCCAGGGGAATGGCTTTTTTCGTAGGAGCACTGATTAGTTCAGCTACAGCTTCAGCTTGGGTGAGGTCTAGCTTGCCATTGAGGAAAGCCCGATAGGTAAACTCTCCTGGTTTGGCCAATCTGGCCCCTAGCTTTAAGGTTTCCTCTAAAAGGGCTTGCAAAATAGCAGGCCCACCGTGGCAATTTATTTCTACCACATCTTCTCCAGTATAGGAACCAGGCTCTGGCATATAAGCTAACAACACTTCATCCAGCAATTCGCCTTGAGTGGAATAAACATGACCGTGGTGTAAACGGTAGGGCTTTGGGCTGGTAAAGTGTTTTTGACTGGATTTAAACAAGCGAAGGGCAATATTTAAACTTTCTTTGCCACTTAATCTTATGATTCCCACTCCTCCCTGTCCCAGAGGAGTAACTATAGCACTTATGGTATCCTTCTGGTGCTCCATGTTTGGGTCCTTGTTATTAAATTTTTATACTTTTTAGGCTTTTTGGGGTTAGGAAGTGTTGGAAAGAAAAAAGGCGAAGCGTTTAAGCTTCGCCTTTTTTTAGTGCTTACTGGGTAAGCCTTGTTTGTAATTGTTCTGGTTTGCGTCGCATTGTTTTTTTCTTAGGCATAATGAGTACTCTTTTCAGCGGGCCTTCTCCAAGGCTTTTGGTTTGAATACCTCTATCCTTTTGCAAGGTGAGGTGAATGATTCTGCGGTGATAGGAAGTTAAGGGCTGGGTTTTCATTGTTTTTCCAGTACGTTTTGCCCGTTGAGCCAAGGCCAGAGCTGTTTGTTTAATTTTTTCATTTTGTCTTTGGCGATAGTTAGCAGCGTCCAGCTGGATTCTAGAGATACCTGGACATTGTTTGGCTATAATCCTGTTAGCCAGGTACTGGACAGCTGAGATAGTTTGCCCATCTTTGCCAATGAGTACTCCCGCATCTTCCTCTTCTTCAATACTTACATAAATGGGATCTTTACTTAAATCCACATTGATTTGCGAATTGGGGGCAATGGGTTTAGTTAAGTTTTGCACAATATCCCGAACCTTGTTCTCCACTTCCAAAGGATTTTCCCGTTTTTTGGCTTTAACTTTTGCCTTTTTTAGCCCAACCAAACCAAAAATACCAGAAGAACCACCGCTTAGAATTTCAATTTCCAGAGAGTCGCGTTCAGTCTGAAAGTACTCACAGGCCTTGGAGATAGCCTCATCCACATCCTTACCGACGAATTCTACAAATTCCTCCATGCTCACTCCTTACCTCTTTTCCCGGTTTTTAATTTTCAAAGAACAGTTCCCCTTTTTCGTCCATTACCCTTTTTAAGGGGAAAGATAAAGGTCATCACCGGGTCTTTAAGCCTGTTTTTTCAACATCCACCACTGTTGGGCAATGGACAGTATATTGTTGACCAGCCAGTATATTACCAACCCAGATGGAAAGTTTAAAAAGAGAAAGGTAAAAAGTATAGGCATAAACAACATTACCTTTGCTTGGGTTGGGTCCCCTGGCGCTGGAGTCATCTTTTGTTGTATAAACATTGTTGCCCCCATAATCAAGGGGGTAATATAAAAAGGATCTTTAGCAGAAAGATCAGCTAACCACAAGAGATTGGTAAAGGGCAAGTGAGTTATAAAAGGAGCATGTCTAAGCTCAATAGCTCCTAAAAGCCCCTGGTATAATCCAAAAAAGACAGGGATTTGAATCAGCATGGGCATACAACCACCAGCTGGATTTACTTTGTAAGTTCGATACAGCCGCATCATCTCTTCATTCATTTTCTGGCGATCGTCTTTGTACTTTTCCCGTATTTCAGCCATTAGAGGTTGTAACTTTTTCATCTGGTTCATGGATTTATAGCTTTTTTGGGATAAAGGCCAGAAAAGAAGTTTAATTAAAATGGTTAGTAAAATAATGGCAATCCCATAATTATGAGTATAGGTATAAAAGAAGTTTAAAACTTTTATAAGTGGTTTGGCAATAAAATCAAACCACCCATAGTGTATAGCCTGGGATAGATTGTTGGGTACTAAAGCTAGTTGTTTTTCTTCCTTGGGTCCTAAATAATAGATACAATTTAAAGTGGTTTCATTGTTATTTACGATTTGAGACAAAGCTAAGCGATAGATATTTTTTTCCAGCTTTGCTTTAAAGACAAAATTGTTGCTTGTAGGCACTAAAGCCAGTAAAAAATAATTATTACTTATTGCTCCCCATTTTACCTTGTTATCTGTTAGAATTCCTTTTTCCAGGTCATCTTTATCTGTTTCTGCACTTAGTCCATCTGTCCCCAAGTATACTATCTGGGTGGGATTATAACGGTTTTCTTCTCTGGTAAGAGGAAGGGTAGAAATTACAAAACTTACTTCATTGTCCTTGTTTCCAGGAGCTAAGATTTTGAGTTCTTCCTTGACTTGATAGGTGTCAGCAAAAAAGGTGAGTGTCCTTAAGAGGGTAATACCTTCAAATTCACCTTTAAAGGTCAAAGAGGTGCTTTCCCCTGGATTTAATTTTTTGTTTTCCCCTTGATAGCTCCAGTTGAATTTGTACCAGGTAGGTATGCGATTCCAGATAATGCCCAGAGGTCCTTTGGCCAGAGCTTCAGGGCTGATTAAATCTATATGAGGAGAGTTTTTCTCTACACTTACTCGGTACTTTTTTAAGACAAAATGTTCCAGCACTCCCCCTTGAGTATTAAGTATGGCTTGATATAGAGGAGTTTCTATGGTTATTTTTTTACCCTTCTGGGGGTCAAATAAGTTGTTGATTTGTCCTAAATTGGAAGGAGTATAACTGGGAGCAGGTGTAGAAGTGGGTTGTTGAGTAGCCACAGTATTGGAGGAGTTAGTAGTAATGTGTTGTTGTGGCTGTTGTTTAGGTTGAGGTGGAGGAAAAATTATATTCCAGAGTAATAATACCACTAAAGATAGACCCACAGCCAAGAGTACTCGAATATTGTTATCCATGGATTTTTTTTCTCCTTAAAATATAGAATTGTTGAGGTACAGGGTCGATTCCGCCCTCAAAAAAAGGATTACAGCGTAAAAAGCGTCTAAGAAAAAGATAAGAGCCCTTTAAACAACCAAAGCGCAGGATGGCTTCTTTTGCATATTCAGAACAGGAAGGGTAAAAGCGGCACTTGGCAGGCCAGAGAGGAGAAAGGGCATATTGATAAATTTTGATTAAAAACAAGAGCACTTTTTTCATACAATGATACTTTTTTCCCTCAGGCTCTTAAAAAAGGAACTTAAGTCTTCTTCCACATCTTTAAACTTTAATGTGGACCATACAGGGTGTTTTTTAGGCACAATTACTATATCCTGTCCACCAGGAAGTAGGTCTTGATATAGCCTTACAAATTCACGAACTACCCTTTTTACCCGGTTGCGCACCACTGCTTTCCCGATTTTTTTACTTACAGTAATACCCACTCTTGCATATTCATAAGAGTTGGGACAGATGAAGACTATAAACAGAGAGGTAAAAAAACGGCGACCTCTTTCATAACATCTTTGAAATTGAGGTCGCTTTAATAAACGTTTTGTTTTGGGAAAGGTTAAACAGTTAATCTTTTTCTGCCCTTGGCCCTACGTCTTTTGATAACCAGTTTTCCGCCTCTAGTGCGCATTCTGACCAAAAAACCGTGAGTTCTTTTACGTTTGATTTTACTGGGCTGATATGTTCTCTTCATTGCTCTCTCCTTCTTGCTAACTTAAGACAAACTCTTTAGATAACTTCTTGAAAGATAATGGTCAAGAAAAAAACTCAGATAAAGATTTGATTTTCAGCTAAAAGCTGATTTATCCATTGCACAAGGTATTCTCGTTGTTCAGGCGTGGCATAAGTGATACACTGGCATCTGATTTTATTGCTGGCCCTGATTAAAAGTTCGGCCTTTAGCCAGTTTTTACCCAATTCCAAAGGAAAATAATAAGGGCCACAGCTGGATAGGTGTTCTTTCTGTTCAGAAGTATAGAACTTTTGGGGTAGAGGAAGCCAGTAGAGATTATCAAGAGGGTTATCTAGTTTTTTTTCTTTAAAACTCTTTTTTATTTTTTCCATGTCCTGCTGGTTTAATTCTTCGATATAATAGGATCTCATAATTACCTCTTTTTGTGTTCATGTATCTTTTTATTTTCTTCTAAATTTATTTCATCCAGATTAAACATCTTGCGTAAGGCATCAAGATATTTTTCTACCGTACCTTCTTCCTGTTGTCTTCTCTTTAAAAATAAAATTGGGGATTGATATAATTTGCTTACTATAGACTTTAGCATAAGTTCTATATGTTCTTTGTCTTTATCTCCAAGGTTTATCTTTTTTAGAGTTTTATGTAATTCTTTTTGAGCTATTTCTTCTCCCTTGGTCATTAATTCTTTTATGGTTGGAGTTATTTCCAGGTTATCTAACCAGTGTTTAAATTTATAAACTTCTTCTTCAATGATATACTTAGCTTTTTCAGCTTCCTTTTGTCTATAGACTAAGTTTTCTTCAACTACTTCTTTTAAATCATCTATGTCATAGAGAAATACATTATCAAATAAATTGATATCCGGGTCTATGTCTCTAGGTACAGCAATATCAATAAAAAACATGGGGCTGTATTTACGTTTTTTTAATATGGGTTTTAAATCTCTGGCCTGAAGGATAGTATGGGGGGCTCCAGTGGAGCTTATCACTATATCAGTCTGGGAAAGGTAGTCTAAAAGCTGAGCAAAGGGGATGGCTTTTCCCTTAAATTTTTGAGCCAGTTCTTCTCCCTTGCTTAGGGTTCTATTGGCTATTAAAATATTTTTTACTCCCTGATTTAATAAGTGTAGAGCAGCCAGTTCAGCCATTTCTCCTGCGCCAATGAGCATGACTGTGGAATTATTTAAGTCTCCAAAAATTTTTTTAGCCAGTTTTACTGCCGCATAGCTGATGGATACAGCACTAGAAGATACTTCTGTTTCTGTGCGCACCCTTTTGGCTACAGAAAAGGCCTTGTGTAATAAGCGGTTTAAAATAACTTTGGTAGTGTTTTCCTGAACAGCTTCTCGGTAGGCGTCTTTAAGCTGGCCTAAAATTTGAGGCTCTCCCACTACCAGGGAGTCCAGGCTAGAAGCCACAGTGAAAAGATGTTTGATGGCTTCCAGGTCCTGGTAAATATAAAGGTGTTTGTATAGCTCTTCTTTATTGCCAGAACAATAACTAGTCCAAAAGGTTAGGATTTCCTGGACTACTTTTTCTTTGGGATTACCTATAGCTAATATTTCTACCCGATTGCAGGTAGAGAGAATCAAATATTCTTTGAGACAACCGCTTCCCTTGAGCAGATTGTTTTCCCTGTAATTGTACTGACTAAGGGCATATTTTTCCCTTACTTCTACAGGGGCGGTTTTATGGTTTAGTCCTAGAAGAATTATACTACTTTTCATGGTTAGGGCCTAAAACTATGATGTGTTGGCATAAGAAGGTTTATTCCCATAAGGGAGATTAAGGATAAAATAAAGAGAAAAATGGCCATTTTTGCGGGTTTTTTCCCTTTCCACCCCAGGGCCAGACGTTGATGGAAAAGATAGGCATATAAAATCCAGATGAAAAGGGCCACAATTTCCTTGGGATCCCAGGTAAAAAAACTTTTCCAGCTAAAAATTGCCCAGATAAATCCAGTAAATACCCCCAGGCTAAAGAGCGGAAAACCGCAGACCACAGCCAGATGATTTAAACGGTCAAAGGTGGTAAGTGAAGGTAAGTCCTTGGAAAAGGAAGGCAATTTGCTTTTGGTCTTTATTTTTTTTTCCAGATAAAGATAGATAAGTCCACTTCCAAAGGCCAGGGCCAAAAAGGCAAAGCTTAAAAACAAAGAAACAATATGTAAGCCAAACCAGAGGGCTACTCCTTTTGCTGGGAGTACTCCTTTAAGTTTAAAGCTCAACAGCAAATGAGACATATAAAAAAGAAGGGCCAAAGGACTAGCTAAAAAAAGAAGAAAATTTATCTTTAACCTTAGAAAAATAAGTAAAAGCAAAAATATAATTATCCAGGCCAGCAAACTAAAGTAAAAGGGAACAATATTTAGACTTTGCGGGAAATGAAGTAAATATCTCCAGCTAAGCTCTGCAGTATGCAAGAAAAATCCAAGCCCTAAGAATATTTTACTTACTTTTTGTAAGGATGTATTATTTTTGAGATAACTGGCAAATCCCAGTAAAGTGGATAATAAATAAATAAGAATGATAAATATGCTAAAGTTTAAGTTCATCAATAATATCTCCCACTACATCTTCTATTTGCGGTAGCTCTTTAAGGATAGTTCTTTTTACCTGTTCCCAGTTTTGCTCTTTTAAAGGGAGAAGCAAAGTTTTAGCCAGCTTTCTAAAACAATTGGCCCTTTTGTTTTCTGGTATATGGTTTAAAATCAAAGGCCTAAGTTTTCCCATGAGGCCAGCTAAAAGAGCATATTCTCTCCCCAGGCACTTGTCCAGTTCCTCTTTGATGAGCCTGGCTAAAGCTGGACTCTGTCCTTGGGTAGAAATGGCTAATAGCAGGGAATCCTGTTGCCAGAGAGCTGGCAGGGAAAAATCTCCATCCTGAGGATTGGTGGCTGAATTGACCAAGATGTTTTTAGACTTAGCCAGGGAAGCGATTTTTTGATTTAACTCTTTGTTGTCAGTACAGGCAAATACCAGGTGCATGCCCTCTAAATCTTCTGGACTAAAGGGCCGGGCATAGAACTGGATGTTGTCCAGGTGGCTAAACTTTTTGGGTAAAGGACGCATGGGGTCTATGATTTTTACCTGTAGAGGTTTAAATTTTAGAAGAGTAGAAAGCTTTCTTTGCCCTACTTCTCCTATTCCCACCAGAAGGCACTTTTTTTGGCTTAAATCCAGGCAAAGGGGAAATAGCATAGAGAAAATTCCTTGCTGTAAATTTACTTGCTAAACTTATAGGGGTGTGTTTAAATCATTTTCCAAATGGCTGCAAATTTTTTGGTTATCCAGTTTGCGAGGCTAGGAGATTTACTGCAAAGTAAACGCCTTATTTTGTCCTTGGCCAGAGAAGGGCAGGTCTACTTACTGGTGGATACCAGTCTGCAAGCTTTTGCCAGACAAATTTATCCCTTTGCTTATGTGCTGGCAGCAAAAGCCCATGGACAGAGTAATTTGGCTGAACTTTTTGCTCTTAATCTAAGAGTTTTTCAAGAATTAAAGAGAATAGATTTTGCTGCAGTCTACAATTTAAATTTTTCTCCTTTAAATTATGTCTGTGCCCAGCTTTTTCCGGGAGAAATAGTTAAGGGTTATACCCACTTGAACCGGCAAGAACTTAAATCTTCTTGGACCAGGAAGGCCTTTGAATGGATAAAAAAACGCAAATTAGCCCCCCTTAACCTCATAGACTTTTGGTCCTATTTAAAGGAAAAGGGAGAGATTTGTCCTCCAGAAGAGGTAAATCCCCTCATTACGCAAAATAAAGGGGAAGGAGTGGGAATTGTCCTGGCAGGAAGAAATCAGCGCAGGTCCTTAAGCCCTTATTCTTTAGCTCAGTTAATTGAAGTTTTATTAAAGCAAAAAAAACAAAAATTTTATCTTTTGGGCACCCGGGCAGAGCAACCTCTGGCCAGAGAGTTAAAAAAGTATTTAAGTCCCAGGGAAAAGGAGTTTTTAATAGATCTTACCGGTAAGACTTCTTTATTGGACTTACTGGACTTGTTGCCCGGTCTAGAGTTGGTCATAAGCCCAGATACAGGGCTTTTACACCTTTGTTGCCATTTAGGAGTACAAACCTGGTCTTTTTTCCTTTCTTCAGCCTGGGTTTTTGAAACAGGTCCTTATGGCCAGGGGCATAAGGTGGTTCAGAGTTTTCATTCCTGTGCTCCTTGTATAGAAAATAAAAAATGTCTTTTTCAACAAAAGTGTCATAGTGATTTTACTCCCAAACTCTTTTACCTGCTAAGTCAGGAGAAAGTAGAGCCAATGCCCCATTTAGGCCTTGGAAGTAGCTATTTTGATGAGCTGGGTGTAAACTATAGATTTAGTTATGGTCCTTTGTGGTTAGAAGAGCGAGAACAGGCAAGGTTTAGTTTGCTTGCCTACTTACAGGGAAAAGATATAAACTGGCCTTATCCTGACTTTCTCTTTGCAGAAAGGGAGTGGATCTTAGCCTAGAGGTGTTGAATATGCTGATGGATAAACACGGTAGAAGTGTTAGTTATCTTCGTTTGAGCATTACGGATAAGTGTAATCTTCGTTGTTTTTATTGTCAGGGAGTAAGAGACCCTCTGGTAAAGCATAAAGAAATTTTAAGATATGAAGATATGGAAAAGTTTTTACTGGTTGCTGAGTCCATAGGGATAAAAAAGGTACGCCTTACTGGAGGAGAGCCCTTTTTAAGACGCAATTTTTGGGATTTTTTAGAAAAGCTAGGGAAGGAATTTAACAATTTTGATTTTCGTTTAACCACTAATGGTACTTTAATTAAAAGTAAAAAAGAGCTCTTAAAATTAAAAGAATTAGGATTTAAGGGATTAAATGTTTCTCTGGATACCTTTGATAAAGATAAATTTTTACAAATTACAGGTTCTAGCTATTTAAACCAGGTTTTACAAACTATTTTCTGGGGACTTGAAGCTGGCTTAAAAATTAAAATAAATGCTGTAGCTTTAAAAGGTTTAAATGATAAAGAGCTTGTGGATTTTGCTAATTTTGCTTATAAGTATCCAGTAGATGTTAGGTTTATAGAATTTATGCCCATTGGACAGAAGACCAGATGGAAAAAAGAGTATTTCTGGTCTGCTCAAGACATTTTAAGACAATTAACCCAGGAGGTAGAGGTTTTACCTCTGGATAGTCAGGAGCAAACTGCAGGTCCAGCAAGAGTTTTTCAAATAAGCGGAGGAAAAGGAAGAATTGGGGTGATTTCCCCTTTAAGTGATCATTTTTGTGATCGATGCAATCGCTTGCGCATTACTTCTCAAGGCAGGTTAAGACCCTGTTTATTTTCAGATCGGGAATATAAATTGCTGGCTCTGGTCAGAAACCCCAAACTTAGCTTAAAACACCTGGAAAAGGTGATATCTCTGGCCATCAAACACAAACCTGTAGGTGCCCATTTGCTGGAAAAAAATAAAAATAAGGTTTGTGATTCAGCAATGGTAGGTATTGGAGGATAAGTAGAGTGCGTTATTATTTTTTAGGTCTTGGTTTGTTACTATGCGTGGGAATTTTTAGTTGTACCTCAAAAAAGGTCTATGCACCTTTACCCAAGAGTCCTTCTAAGCCCTATCAAGTCTACGGAAAAACCTATACTCCTTTGCCCAGTGCCAACAATTATGTAGAAGAGGGCATTGCTTCCTGGTATGGACCTAAATTTCACGGTCGCAGGACAGCTAGTGGGGAAATTTATAATATGTATGCCTATACTGCAGCGCACAAGGTTTTACCTTTTCACACCAAAGTGCGTGTTACTAATTTAGACAATGGAAAACAGGTAATTGTTAAAATTAATGACAGAGGGCCTTTTGTGGCCGGGCGCATTATTGATTTATCCTATCAGGCGGCTAGAGCCTTGGGAATGGTGGAAACCGGTACTGCCAGGGTTAGAATTGAGAGCTTGCATAGCTTACCTAAAAGTAAAATAAAAGGCACTTTTTATATTCAAGTAGGTTCCTTTTCCATAAAGGAAAATGCCTTAACACTGCAACAACGACTTAGTGTCTTAGGATATAACTCTAGAATTGTGCAAATTTTTTATGAAGACTCAACTCTTTGGAGAGTGCAAGTTGGACCCTATTATAATTTGCTTCAAGCTGAAACTAACAGGAGCAAATTGAGTACTATTTTTAAAGGTAGTTTTATTTTTATGGATTAAGTTCGGATCTAAATTTTTTGGAAATTCTAAAAACAACTACCTTGCGCCCTGGTAAAATAATGGTTTCGTTGGTTTGAGGGTTTCTCCCTTTACGGGGATTTTTCTGATAGGCTTCAAACTTGCCAAATCCGCTAACAAGTACACTTCCTTCTTCTTTTAAACCTTTTTTAATCAAGAAAAGGAGATGCTCCAGGATTTCCTTTAATTCAGTACGGTTCTTTTTGCTGTACTGGTAAATTTTTTCTACAATATCTGCTTTGGTAAGGGTGTTGGCCATAGTGTAACTCCTTTTAAAGCTTATTTATTATTTGTTGAGCTATTTCTTGCATTTTGGTTTCGCTTTCATATTTTTGCTGAGGCCAGAGAGTTAGACCGTCCTTTTCATAACGAGGGATAAGATGGAAGTGGGCATGAAAAACCAATTGACCTGCTGCCCGGTAATTGTTCATTCCCAGGTTGATTCCATCTGCCTGTAGCCCTTCTTTTATAGCTTTAGCTACCTTTTGCAGAGCTTCTAAAAGTTCTTGTCCCAAAGCTGGAGGCAAATCCAAGAGGGTTGGATAGTGCTGTTTGGGTATGACCAGAGTATGCCCAGGATTTACTGGAGCTATGTCTAAAAAAGCCAAGATGTTTTCACTTTCATAAATTTTGGTGCAAGGGATATTTTCAGCTACTATTTCACAGAAGATACATTTTTCCATTTGCCTATCTCCTTAAATCTTCTTACTATAAAGAAATCACTTTAACCTGTAGAGGTAATTGAATTTTATTTTTTTGGCAAGTTAAAAGTGAAAAAAACTTCTCTTCTTTTACCCTGCCCAGAATTAAACAAGAAAAAAAAATCCTTGTGGCCAGTGTTTATTCCCTTTGCTGGCTGCAAGGTGAGGTGTGTGTTTTGTAACCAAAAACTTAGCACAGGCAGAGAAAAAGTCAATGATATAAAATTGTTAGTGAATAAAGAGTTAAGGCAACTAAAAAAGCAGGCGCAACAAAAAAAGAAGGTTTTTGGTTTGGGTTTTTTTGGAGGGACTTTTACCGGACTTAGTTTAGAACTCCAAACCTATATTTTGAGTGAGGCAAGAAAACTCAAGAAAGAGGGGTGGGTGGATTTTGTTTCTCTTTCCACCAGGCCAGATTTTGTTAACTATGAGGTGGCAGAGTTACTGGCAGGTGCAGAAGTTGATTTGGTGGAGCTGGGGATTCAAAGTTTTAACCCTGAGGTGTTACAGGCCAATAAAAGGTCTTATAGTTTAAAAGACATTTTAAGCGCTTTGAGTTTGTTGCAAGAAAAGAATTTAGATTATGGTTTTCAGCTTTTGCCAGGTATGTTTAAACAGAGTTTAGCAATTTTTTGGGAAGATTTGGATTGGACTCTAAAACTAAGACCTAAAACCATTAGGCTATATCCCTGCTTGGTCTTAAAAGATACTTTACTAGCCAGGTACTATTGGCAGGGAAAATTTGTGCCTTGGGAGCTTGAGAAAACCCTTTTGGCTTTGGCTGTGGCTGTAAAAAAATTTTGGGAACAGGGAATTACCATTCTTAGAGTGGGCCTTACTCCAGAAAAGGAACTGTTAGAAAATATTCTTGCAGGCCCCTGGCACCCCAGTTTGGGATTGCTGGTAAAATCCCTGGCCTTTAGAATGTATGTGCAGGAGTATTTATTCTGGAGTTCCAGGACGGTCCAGGCCATCTATTTACCATCCAGGCTGGAGAGTTTTTTTTGGGGGTACAAAGGAGAAGCAAAAACAGAGTGGAAAAAAATAGGAATAGGCCCTGAGCTGGTAAAAACAGGGCCCTATAGAGAGATAAAAATTGATTTTGTCAATTAGTGATGCTCGTGCTTTAGATTTTCTTTTATCCTATAGCAAGCTACAGCCACGATAATGATAAAATAAATAAAGATTGCTGCTACTCCAAATTTGCCTTCAGTGGTGCTGTGGGTCATATTGGTCAAGAGTTCTATAATGGTTTGCATTTTTAGGCCTCCTCACTAAAAGATATTAAAACCTTTTAGCTCAAAATAGGGTTAGAAGTCAACAAGATATGGACAGGTTTTAGGAAGAAGAGAGGATAAAAACAAGATAGTTTTTGGATTGATTACTTAAGAAATTGAGGTTAAAGGAAGGTAAGAATTAAAAAAATAACTGATATAGGTAGTTAAATAACTTTAAAATTTTTACAGTAGTTATGGGTCAATATATTTTTTTATGAAAAAAGTTTTTATCCAGGAGAGTGAAGATGAGTGTTATTTTTCAAGCAGTAATAAATGTATTTAAAAAATTAACAAAAGTAACTAAATGTCCCTTTTGTGGATATGAACAAAAGATAAAAAATAAAGACCAGGAAGTGATATGTGTTAATTGTAAACAAAAGTTTAAAGTAAAAAAAGGTTAATTTTTAACTTCTTCAAAAAAAGAATTTCTATTTACAGGTTCAAATCCAGCCTGTCTGATATAAGTTTTTAATTCTTCTACAGTAAGACCTTTAGGAGTGTCTGCGCCTGCAGCATGGCCAATCTTTTCTTCTACAATGGTTCCATCAAAATCATCTGCTCCAAAATAAAGGGCAACTTGAGAGAGTTTTAGGCCAGCAAAGGCCCAGTATGTTTTTATATGGGGAATATTATCCAAAAACAGGCGAGATAGGGCAATCATTTTTAAAAAATCTATACCATCTGGACCTGGGGCCTTGAGTTCATTGTGAGCTGGTTGATAAGCTAGAGGGATAAAGCAAAGAAACCCTCGGGTCTGGTCTTGCAAGTCGCGTAAGGCTTCTAAGTGTTTAATCCTATCTTCCCAGCTTTCTATGTGTCCAAAAAGCAGGGTGCAATTGGTATAAATTCCCAGTTTATGAGCTTTGGCGTGTATCTCCAGCCATTTTTGGCCAGAGATTTTTTCTGGGCACAACTTTTTTCTTAATTTTTCGGCAAAAACTTCTGCTCCGCCACCAGGCAAGATAGATAGGCCTGCCTTTTTTAGTCTCAATAGAACTTCTTCTTCACTTAGCTGATGTTTTTCAGCTAAAAAATGTATTTCCACAGCAGTAAAAGCCTTTATTACAGCTTCTGGACGAAGTGCCTTTATGGTAGAAAGCATTTCTTCATAATAACTAAGAGGTAAGTCAGGATTTAATCCCCCTACGATATGAATTTCTCTAATTGGTTCCCTTATTCTTTTATTTATTTCTTTTTTTATATCTTCTAAACTAAAAGTATAAGAGTTTTTATCTGTTTTATCTTTGTAATAAGCACAAAATTTACACTTGTTTTTGCAGATATTGGTGTAATTTAGGTGTTGATTGTAAATGTAGTAAGCCCTGTTTTGGTGTAGGGCTTTTCTTTTAGCATAGGCCAGTTGGCCTAGGTAGTGGATATCTTTTTGTACAAGCTCTAAAGCTTCTGTTGAGGATAATCTCTGGGAAAATTCTTTATTCATAGCTTAAAATCCAGGTAGGAGCAAAGATGGCTGAGTCTAATTTCAGATTTAAAGAACCCAAAACAGAAGAGAGAAAGTTCTTTTCTTTAGGTGGTCCTTCTACTAAAATTACTTCTTTTTTTATCCCGGCCATTTCCTTTAAAATTTCCAGAGCTTGATTAAAATTTCCCAGTTCGTCGATTAAGCCCAGAGCCAGGGCCTGTTTGCCAGTAAGGGCTCTACCATCAGCAATTTTTAGCACTTCTTCTTTACTCAATTTTCTACTCTCTACTACTGCACCGATAAATTGCTCGTAAAGGTCATTTACCAGTTCTTGAAAGTATATTTTTTCTTCAGGACTTAGTTTCCTGAAGGGAGTACCTGCATTTTTTAATTTTCCACTGGTAATGGTTTCTTCTTCTATGCCTATTTTTTCCATTAATTTTTGAAAATTAGTAAGCTGGGCCTTTACTCCAATGCTGCCAGTAAGGGTCCCAGGGTTGGCTACTATCTTGTGTGCTCCTAAAGACACATAATAACCACCAGAGGCAGCTACTGCTCCCATAGAAGCTACAATAATCTTGCTTTTGGATACTTCCTTTAAGGCTTCATAGATTTCTTGAGAAGGTCCTACTACGCCACCAGGGGAATTTATTCTCACTAAAATCCCCTTTATTTCTGAGTCCTTGCTTAATTTTTTTATCCAATCCAGGATGGGTAAGGGATTGGCAATAATGCCTTCTATGTAAACAACGCCTATTTTTTCTTTGTTAAAGGCTAATTTGTTTTTATTAAAGGAAAAGGTAAAAAAGGCCATGGCTCCAATTATTAGAACCATGGCCATAAAAATCAGGAAAATACCAAAGAGAAAGGGATGTTTTTGACTGAATTTAAGACTTTTGTTCATTCTCTTCTAGTTTTTGTCTTAAAATCTCCCCTAAGTTGCTTCCACCAGCGTTCTGGTTTTTCTTTTTTAGTTCTTCAGCTCTTTTTTTCTCTTCTTCTTCCATCCATTGTTTGATGGACAGTCCCAATCTGCGCTCTTCAGCACTGGCATTTAAGACCTTGGCTGTAACCTGTTGTCCTTCTTTGTAGATTTCTCTGGGATCTTTGACTTTTTTGGTACTTAGTTCAGAAACATGTACCAATCCTTCAATGCCTTCTTCCACTTCTACAAAAAGGCCAAATTCTGTTACATTGGTCACTGTGCCAGTAATAGTGGTGCCAGAGGGATATTTTTCAGGCACTTTTAACCAGGGGTCTTCTGTAAGTTGTTTAATTCCCAGGGTGAACTTTTGGTTTTCCTTATCTACAGTAAGCACTTTGGCCCTAACCACATCGCCAACCTTGTAGAGATCACCAGGATGACGGATTTTCTTGGTCCAGGAAAGGTCAGAAACATGAATTAAACCATCAATTCCCTCTTCTATACCAATAAAAAGGCCAAATTCAGTGATGTTTTTAATGGGAGCTTCCAGGATAGTGCCTTCTGGATACTTTTCAGCCACAATATCCCAAGGGTTGGGATAGACCTGTTTCATACCCAGAGAAAGGCGTTTTTTCTCTTTGTCCAGGTCCAAAACCACCACTTCCACTTCATCGCCTTCTTTGACCATCTGGGAAGGATGTTTGAGCTTTCTGGTCCAGGACATTTCAGTGACATGGACCAAGCCTTCCACACCATCTTCCAGTTCCACAAAGGCTCCATACTCGGTAAGACTGGTTACCACACCCTTTAGTTTGGTGCCCAGAGGATATTTTTCTTCAATATTTTCCCAGGGGTTGGGAGTAAGCTGTTTTAAACCCAGAGAAACCTTTTGTTCTTCCTTATCAAAACTTAAAATCTTTAATTCCAGTTCATCTCCCAAGGAGACCATTTCCTTAGGATGTTTCAATCTTTTCCAGGACATGTCTGTGATGTGCAAGAGCCCATCCAGACCACCTAAGTCAATAAATACGCCATAGTCGGTTATATTTTTCACCTTACCCTTGACGAGATCGCCTTCAGACAAGGTGTTTAAAAGCTTTTCTTTTGCTTGGTTTCTTTCTTCTTCTAAAAGAATCCGTCTGGAAACAATGACATTGCTTCTGCGACGGTTGATTTTTACGATTTTGAAATCAAAGCTTTGGCCAACCAGAGCATTCATATCAGGAACAGGTCTTAAATCCACATGAGAGCCGGGTAAGAAAGCAATTAAACCACCCAAATCAACTTGATATCCGCCCTTGATGCGTTTGATGATTTTGCCCCGAACACTTTCTCCTTTTTCAAAGGCTTGTTCCAGGCTGTCTAATACATGGGCTTTGCGTGCCCTTTCGTAAGAAAGATAAATGCTTCCTTCCACATCATTTTTGCGGATTAATAAGACCTCAACCTCATCTCCTTCCTTTACGGTTAAGTTGCCGTCTACATCCATAAATTCGGCAACAGGAATTTGTCCTTCTGACTTGTAATTGACATCCACCAGGACAAATTCAGGAGTGATTTTGACCACTTTGCCACTGATGATACTTCCTTCCTGGAATTCATCAAAGTCAAAGTTGAGATACTTTTCTAGCTCTGCTTCAAAATTCACCTCCATGTCTTGATTTTTGTTGACCATGTCATTGGAACTCATCATAAAAAAACCCCCTACACAAACGATATATTCCAGGCCTTCTAGCAAAGACAGACCTAAAAGACAACTACTAATTTAAATAAATAAATATTTTTAATTTGCTTAGACAATTAAAAGAATTAAACCAATCCCACCAAATCATAGACTTTAGTTTCCTCTATTTGAGCCTGGTAAAATTCTCCCACTTTTATATTTTCTCCACTTACGTAAGTAAGACCATCTATTTCTGGAGCCTGAAACCAGGCTCTACCTTCAAAAAGGGTAGGCCATTCCGGATTTTTCCTATCAATAATAACCTCTAAACTTTTACCTTCCCATTGTTTTAGGATTTGAGCACTGATTTTACTTTGTAATTGCATTATAATTTGCTTTCTTTTTATTTTTTCCTGAGCACTTACTTGCCTTTCTAATTTAGCTGCCCGTGTGCCCTCTTCTTTAAAAAAGGTAAATACACCCAGGTGATTAAACCTATTTTTTTCTACAAAATGGACCAGATGTTCAAAGTGTTTGCTGGTTTCTCCTGGGAATCCCACGATAAAAGTAGTTCTAAGACTGGCTTGAGGCAAAATCTCTCTAATTTGGTCAATAATTAGCTGAGGGTCTTTTTTAAAAGGTCTTCCCATTTGCTGGAGAATATCCGGATGAGAATGCTGTAAGGGTAAGTCAAAATAGGGTAAGATTTTGGGATTGTTTTTTATGATTTGCAGTAAATTTTTATCTATTCCTGAAGGATATAGGTAGAGCAAGCGTATCCATTGAAAATCAAACTCACTTAATTTGTGTAAAAGAGTAATAAGTCCATCTTTATAGCCCAGATCCTTTCCATAGGACGTACTATCCTGGGCAACAATCACCACTTCTTTTATTTTTGCTTTTTCTAATTCTTTTGCTTCTTGAAGTACTAATTCTTGAGGAACAGATTTAAGTTTTCCTCTAATCCTGGGTATAGTGCAAAAAGAACATCTATTATTACAGCCTTCACTTATTTTGAGATAGGCATAAGCAGGAGTTGTGATTAATCTTTGCTGACTGGTTCTAAGCTCGGGGAAAAAAGTTTTTAAATGATGATAAATATTTTTTTGTTCTGCAATGGGAAGGATTAAATCTACTTCAGGAAATTCCTGTTTTATTTCCTGAAAATAGCGATTAACCAGACAACCAGTAAGCACTATTTTGGGTTTTGGAGACAGATGTCTAGTGCTGGCAATTACCTCGCAAATATTTTCCAGAGATTCTTCAATGGCTGGCTGGATAAAAGAGCAGGTATTGATAAGGACCAGTTGAGCCTGGTTTAAATCTTCCACCAGGATAAAATGTGTGACCAGGATACCCAGGATTTTTTCAGTGTCCACCAGGTTTTTAGGGCAGCCCAGACTAATGACCTTCAGGCCTGGTTTGGCTGGATGGGAATTTGTTCTTTTCATTTGAGATAAATTAAGTTATTTCCTAAAAGATTTAAGCAAAGCTCGACTTTTAACTTTTAACCCAAAGGAGTCAAGTTTTTATGCACTGGAGACATAAGCATTTGCTGGATGTGGATCAACTGGAAAAAGAAGAGATTGAGCATATATTTGAACTGGCCAGGAATTTTAAAGAAATAAATAACAGGCCGGTAAAAAAGGTTCCCACCTTAAAGGGTAAATCTGTGGTGTTGTTTTTTGCTGAGCCTTCCACCAGGACCAGGGTTTCTTTTGATATAGCTGGAAAAAGGTTATCTGCAGATACCTTTTCTTTAAGTAAGAGTGGAAGTAGCCTGTTAAAAGGAGAAAGCTTAAAGGACACGGTTTTGACTTTGCAGGCCATGCGGCCAGATTGTATAGTGATTAGGCACCAGTTTAGTGGCGCAGCTGCATTTATTGCCAGCAAGCTTAATTGTTCTGTGATTAATGCTGGAGATGGTTGGCACGCCCATCCCACTCAGGCTCTTTTGGACGGTTTTACCCTAAAAGAAGAATGGGGGGAGTTGGCAGGAAGAGAGATTTTGATTGTGGGAGATATTGCCCATAGTAGGGTAGCCAGATCGGATGTAAAACTTTTTACCAAGCTGGGTGCCAGGGTTAGGCTTTGTGCTCCCAGGACCCTTTTGCCTCCCAGGGTGGATACCTGGCCGGTAAAGGTGTACTCTTCTTTAGAGGAGGCTGTAAAAGGAGTAGATCTTATTATTTGTTTGCGTTTACAACTGGAGCGTCAGGAAAAGGGGCTGTTGCCAGATTTAAGGGAATATAGCTGGCGTTATGGTTTAGGCCTGAAGCATTTAAAACTAGCCAGACCTGGAGCAAAGGTCATGCATCCTGGTCCTATGAACAGAGGGGTGGAAATAAATTCTGAGCTTGCCGATAGCCAGAAAAGCCTCATTTTAGAGCAAGTGCACTCTGGGGTGGCAGTAAGAATGGCCTTGTTGTATCTTTATTTAGTGGGCGCCTAAGGAGAGAAAGGTTATGAATTTTGATTTAGTAATTAACAATATTAAATTTTTGGGCCAAAGGGTATTTTTAGGTATAAAAGAGGGTAAGATTGCAGAGCTTTCCTTTAAGGATTTAAGCATAGAAGGAGTACCGGTTTTTGATGGGCAGGGATGTACCCTTTTTCCCAGTTTTATTGATGCCCATGTGCATTTAAGAGAGCCTGGTTTTGAATATAAGGAAGATATTGAAAGCGGGTTAAAGGCAGCTTTAGCTGGTGGCTTTGGCCAGGTTTTGGCTATGGCCAATACCAATCCCGTAAATGATAAGGCCAGTGTGACCGAGTTTATGCTCACTCGGGCCAGAGAACTTTATCCCTCAGGGCCGTCTTTGCATCCGGTGGGTGCGCTTACCAGGGGCTTACAGGGAGAGGAAATGGCTCCCTTAGGGGAACTGGCTCAAGCAGGGTGTAAAGCCTTTTCCAATGATGGTTTGCCTGTAAAAAACAATGAACTTTTTAGGCGCTGTGTGGAATATGCCCATGACCTTGGGCTTCTGGTAATTGATCACTGTGAGGACCCTGATTTAAGTGAAGCTGGCGTTATAAATGAAGGAAAAATGTCTTCTTACCTGGGACTAAAGGGTATTCCTACGGTAGCTGAGAGTTTGCAGGTGGCCAGGGACATTCTTTTGGCTGCTTATCTGGATATTCCTCTGCACTTAGCGCACATCAGTTGTAAGGAATCTGTCGAGTTAATTGCCTGGGCCAAGGAAAAAGGTATTCCCGTAAGTGCTGAGACCTGTCCACACTATTTGCTCCTTACTGAAGAGATTTTGGCAGATTACAATACCCTGGCCAAGGTCAATCCTCCTTTACGCACAGAAGAAGATAGGCAGGCCTTATTGGCTGCGTTAAGAACAGGAGTTATTGATATTCTGGTTACTGATCATGCGCCTCATGCTGACTTTGAAAAGGAAGTGCCTCTGGCTCAGGCTCCCAATGGTATTTCTGGTCTGGACACAGCCCTGGCTTTGAGTCTGGAACTAAAAAGACAGGGGCAACTTCAAGAGCAAGACCTTATAAGGCTTTGGGCAGAAACACCTGCAACTTTGTTTAATTTGAATTTTAATTCCTTTAAACCGGGTGATAGGGCTGATTTTATCCTGGTAGATGAAAGTAAAAAATGGGTAGTAAGTGAAAAGACCATGTATTCTAAAGGAAAAAATACTCCTTTTTGGGGGCAGACTTTAAGGGGCAAGGTAAAGTATCATTTTTTAGAAGGCAAACTTGTCTATGAGGATAAATAAATGGCCAGAATTCTGGTGGTAGATGACGACCCCAGTTTAAGGGAAGTGCTGGAAATAGCCTGTAAAAAAAAGAAATGGCTGGTTTACCTGGCTGCTGATAGTAAAGAAGCCTGGGAACACTTAAACGAGTATCCCATAGATATTGTCTTATTAGACCTGAAGCTTGGGCAGGAAAGTGGCCTGGAGGTCTTAAAAGAGATTAAAAAGGTTTATCCAGAACTACCTGTGTTGATGATAACGGCCTTTGCTGAAACTCAGAGTGCAGTAGAAGCCATAAAACTGGGGGCAGTGGACTATTTACCCAAACCCTTTGACCTGACCGAGCTTTTCTTTTCCATAGAGCGAATTTTAGAGGAAAAAAGATTACGCAGAGAAAATATCTTACTTAAAAACAAAGTCAAAGGTTACTTTGGCCGCATTATTGGCCAATGTGCCAAGATGCAGGAGGTTTTTAAGCTTATAGAAAGGGTTAGCCCCACCAACATCAATATTTTAATTACTGGAGAGTCAGGTACAGGCAAAGAAATTGTGGCCAGGGCCATTCATGAAGCCAGTCCCCGTCAAAAGGCACCCTTTGTGCCTATAAATTGCGGCGGGCTTCCAGATACCCTTATTGAAAGTGAGCTTTTTGGCTATAAAAAGGGGGCGTTTACTGGAGCAGATAGGGCCCGAAAGGGACTTTTAGAAGAAGCCCAGGGTGGGACTGTTTTTTTAGATGAAGTGGGAGAGTTAGCTCCTGGGGTACAGGTAAAGCTCCTTAGATGTTTACAGGAAAAGACCTTTCGTCCCCTGGGAAGTAGCGAGGAGCGAAAACTGGATGTTCGTTTTATTGCTGCCACCAATCAAAATATCCTGGAAATGGTAGCCCAGGGAGATTTTCGAGAAGACCTATTTTATAGGTTAAGTGGAGTTATTATCAACTTACCTCCTTTAAGAGAACGGGAAGAGGATGTGGTTTTGCTGGCTGAGTATTTCCTGCAACGAGCAGTAAAGGAGCAGAAGAAGAATATTCAAGGTTTTACTCCTGAGGCCTTAGAAAAGATAAAAAGCTATAATTATCCTGGTAATGTTAGAGAACTGGAAAACATAGTGGAAAGAGCAGTGGCCCTTGAAAGCACAGAATTTATTCAAGCCAGTTCTTTAATTGTTTATGAATACGAGAATCAAAGGAAAATGGAAGTGGAAGAGGTGCTGGCAGGTAAGATTAGCCTGGATGACTATTTGCTCCAGAAGGAAAAAGAAATCTTGTTGGTTGCCTTACAGCGCACTGCAAGTAAAAGTGAAGCAGCTAGCTTGCTGGGGTTAAATCTTAGACAATTGCGCTATAGACTGGAAAAAACAGGAATAGAAAAATGAAAATAGGGGTTATTTCAGATACTCATCTCTATCAGGTTTCTGCGGATTTTGTGCAAATAGTGGAAAAGTTTCTGCAGGATTGTGATTTGCTTATTCACTGCGGGGATTATACAGGAGAAGAAATTTATCACTACTTAAATAGTTTTCCCAATTTTGTGGGGATAAAGGGAAATTGTGATTTTTTTAGCTTAGAAGAAAAAAAGGTAGTTTGCCACCAGAATAAAAAAATAGGGATTATCCATGGTTATGGAGTGTCCAACCTGGGTAGAAACCCAGAAGATCTACTCCCACTTTTTCCTCCAGATACCAATCTAATCTGTTTTGGTCACACCCATACTCCTTTGTGGAAGAAGGTTAAGCAGACCTATTTGCTAAATCCAGGTAGTCTTGCCTTTAATGGTACCCTGGCTTTAGTTTCCTGGGAACAAGAAGTACCAGAAATGGAGTTTATCTCCCTTTAAAAATCCTACTTGTTTTTTGTTGGTGTTTTTGCTTATTGCCCAGGGAAAAAGCAAAGGGACATTAAAATATATGCCAGAAAAGGATAAGTTTTCAGCTAAACAGCGTGGAATATTTAAGCTTAAATTTTTAGCCAAAGAGATTCTTTTATTTATTCTCACCGGGATAATTACTTTTCTGGTTTCTTCTAAGTATGATATTTTGGAGCGATTTCTACGGTTTTCTCAAAAACATGAGTCCTGGGAATTGGATGAATGGCTAATAGTAGCCATGGTTTGGGTGGTTCTTCTTTTGGTATTTTTAGTTAGAATGAATCAGAAACTAAAAAAACAAAAGGAACAATTACAAAAAGCCTGGGAAGAAGTAGCTGAATTAAGAGAGGTTATTCCCATTTGTGCCTATTGTAAAAAAATAAGAACAGATAAGGGTTATTGGGAACGGGTAGAAGAATATTTTAGCAAACATACCCATACCAAATTTACCCATGGAGTATGCCCCACTTGTAAAGAAAAGCTTCTTGAGGAAATCAAGGAAATAAAAAAGGAGATAAAAAAAGAAAAGGCCCTTTAAAAAAGGGCCTTACTGTCTGGTCGGGAAGACTGGATTTGAACCAGCGACCCCCTGCTCCCAAGGCAGGTGCGCTACCAGGCTGCGCCACTTCCCGTAAAGAGGTATGCCTTTTATATTTTCTTGTGCTTTTTGTCAATTAAAAAAATCAAGAAGTAAGCAACTTACTTAAGTCTGAGTGAATGAGGCCATTAGTGGCTAAAATTTCTCTATGCCCCAGTTCATAGGGTTTATTGGCAAAGGTAGAAACTTTGCCTCCTGCTTCTTCTACCAAAAGCCAGCCTGCAGCAGTATCCCAGGGTTTTAAGCCCACTTCATAAAAACCTTCAAACCTGCCACAAGCTACATAAGCTAAATCAATAGCAGCAGCTCCTGCCCTCCTTAGCCCCTGGGTGTGGAGAAGTATTTTTTTCATCCAGCTTAGGACTTCATCTACTTCTTGCCTGATGGAATAGGGAAAGCCTGTGGCAATAAGGCTTTTGTTTAAATCCCTTTCTTTAGAGACAGATATAGGCTTTTCATTTAAAAAAGCCCCTTCACCTTTTTGAGCCAAAAAGAGTTCGTTTAAAATAGGCAGATACAAAAAGGAAGCCACAATCTCTTTTTGATAGGCATAAGCCAGGGAAATGGCCACAAAGGGAAAACCATGGGCAAAATTGGTAGTGCCGTCTAAAGGGTCCAGGATAAAAGTTTCTTCTCCCAGGGTAAGGTGAAGAGCGCTTTCTTCTGCCAAAAAAGAGGCCTGAGGAAAAAGTTGTTTTAAATTCCAGGTCAAAAATTTTTCCACTTCCAGGTCTGTATTGGTTACTAAGTCAATCTCTCCCTTAAAGTTGATTTCGCGAGGCTTAAGCCAGTTTCTTTTAACAATCTCACCAGCTTCCAAAACCAATTCCTTTACCTTTTCCCAGTTTTTCATTTTAAACTCCTTTTATTCCACATAGCAAAATAGTCCCTTTAAATACAAGGTCTCAGGCATAAAGGGGTGAAGGGGATGATCTGGCCCTTGAAAACAATACTTAAGGATTTTTACTTTTTTGTGAACTTTATATGCCGCTTCTTTAACTATTTTCTGAAGTTCTTCAAGGCTTAGATGATAGGAACAAGAAGCAGTATAAAAAAAGCCCTTTTTAGCGAGCAGGCTTAAAGCCAGTTGATTATAACGCAGGTAAGCCTTTACGCCCTGTTTGTAGGCAGGTTTACTGGGAATAAGGGCTGGAGGGTCTAAAATAATCAAATCAAATTTTTCCCCTTCACTTGCTAACCTTTGTAAACTATTGAAGGCCTCTCCTTTTATGGCTTTTACCTGAAAACCATATCTTTGGGCATTTAATTTTAGATAGGCTAGTGCTTCGCTGGACCTATCCAGGGCAACAACTTCTCTGGCCCCACCTGCAAGTGCATTTAAACTAAAAGAACCTACATAGGAAAATATATCCAGGACTTTTTTGCCTCTGGAAATTGTTTTTATTAGCAACCTATTTTCCCTCTGGTCAAAAAACCAACCGGTTTTTTGTCCTTTAAGTAAAGGAAAGGAAAATTCTAAATCGTTTTCCAGGACAGTTTGGGTTTCTTGTTTTGCACCGATAACCTTTACTTCTAAAGGCAAATTTTCCATTTTTCTAGCTTTGGAATCATTTTTTAAAATGATAGAAGCAGTAGGAAAAATTTCCAGAATGTTATCTAAAATAAGCGAGGTTATTTTTTCCATTCCAAAGGAATTTATTTGTAAGACAAAGGTTTGCTCAAATCTATCTATAATAAGTCCTGGCAAATAATCACTTTCTCCAAAGACCAATCTGTAATAAGGTTTAGAAAATAAATTTTCTCTAAGTTCTAAGGCTAAATAAATTTTACTTTTTATTATTTCTTTTAATTCTTCTAAATTTTTTATTTTTTTTCTACTAAGTATTCTTATACAAATTAAACTGTGAGGATTTATAAACCCTGTGCCTACAAAATCATTTTTAGAAGAAAAGATGTGGACAATTTCTCCTGGAGAAAAGCTTTTTAGAGAATGTCTTTGAGTATCTATTTCATTGCTGAAGACCCACAAGTGGCCTTTGAGGATTCTTTTTTCTTCTTTGGGCTTTAAAAAAACTTTTTGAAACATCTTGTCTTTCCTTTAAGAATTATTTAAGTTACTTGCAAAAAAAGAACAACGAGAGGATAACTCTTTGCTATCCTTAAATAAAAAGATAGGACTGAATTTTTTACTTGCTTTTTTTATTTTTAATTTGTTGTTTTACTTTATTTTTTCCTTTTTTTTAGAGCAAAAGTTAAAAAAAGAAGAAGAAAAAAATGTACTGGCAAAACAGGCCAGAGTCAATGCCAGCTTGGCTCAAGACCTGGAGCAGGTAGCCTGCTTTGCCCAATTTTTAATTAACTCCAAGCAGGCCCATTTTCTTCTAACTTTACCCGGACAAAAGTTTTCTACCCAGGTAACCAATATCTTAAAAAGTGTACACATGCACGGCTTGGCTTTTTTAAATGAACAGGGCGAGGTTGTAAAAAGTGTTGTCTTAAGTTCAAAAAATAGGTTGCTTTCCTACTTACAAAAGCATGGAAGAGTTTTGCTAGCCAGGAAAAAGGAAGTATCCAAAGGTTTTTGTGCCAGGGAATGTGGAGGAGGAGAAGTTGTAGTAGTTCCTTTAGTTGGAGAAACGAATAAATACCATCTTATTTTATTTCGCAGTTTTAGTGAAGAAAAGATAAAACAACTTATAAATATTACAGGAGTTGAATTTAGCTATCTGGCAAAAGAAGAGGTAAAGAATAAATCCTTTTTTTCTAAGCTAACGGATAAAGGTAAATATCTTGAATTAAATGATAAATATTTTTACTTTTATTGGTTAAAAGAAGATATCTTGGGTAATAAGTCTCTGGTTTTTAGTTTAAAAGATTTAAATGAAGACATTATTCAGGCCAAAGAAATATTATATAAGCTATTTGTTGTTATTTTAAGTATAAATTGTGTGCTTTTATTTTTCCTTAGTTCAAAAATTAAAAATATAGTTTTTAATTTTCTTAATAAGATAAATAGCGAACTTTCCACTATAAATTCTCTTCAGGATTTAAAAAGAAGATTAAATGTCTCTCGCTATGAACAAGAACTTATTCCTTTGATAAATAATATTAATAAAATGATTGGCAGGTTAGAAGACAATTCCTTAGGGTTTATGGAGAATCTAAAGCTTTATTCTGCAATAGTAAATCAAAGCACAGATATCATATTTCTTTACGATTTGGAGACCAAGAAAATAATTAAGTATAATAATGCCTTTAAAAACTATTTTGGTTATACTGATGAAGAGATACAGAGGTTAACTGTATATGATTTGGTGGATAATACCAGGGAAGAAGTGGATGCGATTTTAGCCACTTTCAAGAAAGAAAAGAACTTATTAGGAGAAAGGCCTTACAAGAATAAAGAGGGTAAGGTCTTTTATGTGGATGTAAGTGCCTATGTTATTGAGCTGGCAGGGAAAAAGATTGTTAGCATCTTGGCCAAAGATATTACTGCCAAGAAACTAAGGCAGGAAAAATTAACTTACCTGGCCTTTCATGATGCTTTGACTGGTCTTCCCAATAGGCTTTATTTTTTACGCCAGGGGAAAAATATTTTACAGCAGGCAGAAGACAGGGAAGAAGTGGTGGCTTTAATTTATTTAGATTTAGATGACTTTAAATTAATAAATGATGTCTATGGCCACCAGGCCGGAGATTTTGTTCTGGAAAACTTAGCTAAAAGATTAAAGAAAACCCTCCGCAGGGGTGATTTGGTGGCCAGGTTGGGTGGGGATGAATTTGTCCTTATGGCTCCAGGGTTAAAAAAAGATGAAGATGTAAAAGTGGTGATAAACAAGATAGCCATGGAACTAGAAGAACCAATTTACTGGCAACAGGATGAGATAAAGCTTTCTGTAAGCATGGGGATAAGCCTTTTCCCGGAGCAAGGAAAAGACTTAGCCACTCTTTTGGAAAAGGCAGACCAGGCCATGTATGCTGCCAAGAAGAATTCTGAGCGTATCTATTATCTTTTTGAGGAAGATAAAAAGAGTGGTTAAAGGGAAAATAAAAGGAGAGGGTTTAAAGGCCCTCTCCTTTTTAAATTTTTTATATTTCTGGAGCAGGCAGGTATTCAGATTCCTTGGCTGCCAATTCTTTTATCTCGCTGGATTTAGCTAAAACAGCTTCAATTACCTCTGAGCCTAAGCTTTTCTTCTCAGCTACTTGATTGAATAATTCCCTTAAAAAGGCAACAGGTACATCTGTAATTGCTCCCCTGGAGTCAATGCGGGCAGTATCAAATTCCTGAAGAATTTTGTCTTTCATTTCTTCAGATACTTCTACATTTAAACAACGCAGTTCTCCACCAAACATATATTGTACCTTTTCTTCCAATTCTGTACCTTTTATTTTGGCAAAGCGATTATCATCTAAAAGTACTACCATAAAATAGGCCATTTTAAACCTCCTCCTAGCTTGGTTTAAAGGTCCTCCAAATCTACTTCTAATTCTTTTTCCTTGTTAATTACATATTTTTCATTACAGAAGGGATAGTTGAAGTGTTTCCACCATTTTACAATAGCTTTGTATACTTCTGGCCTCATAATAATAGCAGGAGGTTGTACGCCTTCAGCCACCATGCCTCTTAAGAAACTTCCACTCAACTTTTCGCGCTTGTGCCCACAAGTTTCACTGTAAGCCATTTCTTTACAGGTGGGGCAGTAGGAGAACTCCCTCATATTTTGAGGTCTAATGCTTAAACCATAAGGAACATCAGTGGGAGGTTTGGGGAAACCAAAACTGGGGATTCCCTTGGTCCATAAAATTTGGGTGGACCACTTATCATAATATTCACCTACAGCAGCGTGGTCACGACCAAACATATGATGAGTACAACCCATGTTCTGGCGAATAATTCCGTGCAAGAGAGATTCTAAGGGGTTACCATAACGCATATCCCAGAGACAAATGGTGGGTAAATGCCTTTCTGGTTTAATGTAACCGCCCAGGTTGACTGCTTCGTGACCTTCTACAATGGCTTCGTCAGGATAATCTCCTCTTCTCTTTACTCCGATAATGGCATTGACCAAGATGCCATGACAGGGTTCCACATCGCCAGTATAGGCAGCGTTTTTCATTAAGAACTCGTGCCCTACATGGGGGACATTTCTGGTCTGATGGTTGATAACTGTACGCCAGCCCCTTTTGTCAAACTCTTCTCTACATTTTCTGGGTGGAAACCAGAAACGGTCAAAAGGAGGACGCATTTTAGGTTCATTGATAATGGTATATTTTCCAGCCAGGACAATGGGATTTAAGCTGCGGTAAATGACCCAGCCTGGATGTTTTTTATTGAAGCGCTCTCTTACTACTTCGGGGTTATCTTCAGGAGTACCAAAGGTTTTGTGTGCTAGCTCTTCTGGATTGTCTATTTCCCAGACCTCTTCAATATCCAAAATGGCAAAGGGTTTGCCTTTGAGATTTAAAACCAAGCGGTCTCCAGACCCCACTCCCAATTTTTTGTAGTCTTCTTTGCTAATATCAAAGACCAGGGGATAGGGGAAAATCCATTCGTTTAAGAGCCTGCGTTCTTTTAAAATACGCTCCACTTCAGCCTGTTTCATGGAACCTTCTACAGGACTGAAAAATCCATAACAAATGGACATGATTTCGCGGTAAACATTGCGCACTGGCACGCCAGTTTCATAATGAAGAGTGGGCTTAATGTCATAAGTGGGACAACCTTTGATCATTTTTTTGGCAGCTTCCTTGTCTCTAACTACCCTTTCCACAAGTCTGCCGCCATGAGGTAAGGGCCTTTCAATGATCAAACTAGACATTTGCTGCACCTCCTCATTATTTATTTTAATTTCATTAAAACAGGTAGTTAGGTGTTTGGAATAGAATTAGTAGCTTTGTATTTTTTGTCAAGAAAAAATGTGAAAAATTTCACTTTGGGGGGGGTTTTTGCTTTCACTTTCATAAGCAAAAAAGATAGTGCAACCTTATTAAAGTGAAAGAGCGTTTTTTAGTGAGAAGATTTTGTTTATGTTTATCTGTTTGGGTTAACTTTTGAGGATAGGTGATAATTGATTGTAAAATTGAGGAAAAAAGAATTTTCTTTGGCTTGGGAAACTAATCTTAGTTTTAGCCTTAAGGTGAACTTAGGGTTAGGAGTGATTTGAATTGTGGTCCTAGTTAAAAAAATCACAATATTTTTTGAGACAAAGAAGTAGAAAAAGGTATTTTGTTGTTTAACTATTTAATTTATTTAATCTTTATATTGTGAAAAAAAGAACTTTTATTCTTGACAACAGAATTTAGGGGGTGTAGATAGGTTTTGCTCTTTTTTAAAGATGTAGTGATTGTGAAAAAAAAGACTTGCAACTTTTTTTAGAAGTGAGTAAGTGTTGTGTGCACAAATTCACAATCTGGCGGAAGCTGGGAAAAAACAAGGAAGGAGGAAACAGCTAATGTCTAATCTTGTTCCACCCCATGGCGGTAAGGGGTTAGTAATCCGCTTGTTGGAAGGAGAGGCTAGGGCTGAAGAGTTAAAAAGAGCCGAGTCCATGAAGAAGGTTCCTGTTACCAGTCGTGAGAAGGGCGATCTTATCATGATTGGTACTGGTGGTTTCAGTCCTTTGGAAGGTTTTATGACTCGTGCTGATTGGAAGGGTGTTTGTGAAAACTTCTTGCTTGCTGATGGCACTTTTTGGCCTGTGCCTGTAACTTTTTCTGTAACTAAGGAAGATGCTGCTGAGATTAATGAAGGGGATGAAGTTGCTTTGGTAGATCCTGAGAATAATAATGAAATTGTTGCTACTCTTAAGGTTACAGAAAAGTGGGAAAAGACTGAGGCAGATAAGAAGTGGGAATGTGAAATGGTTTATAAGGGGCAGGGTGAAGACAGTGCTGATGATAAGTTCTGGAAAGTAGCCTTGGAAGATCATCCTGGTGTTCAGATGGTAATGGCTGAAAAGGATGTCTGTCTTGCTGGTCCTGTAAAGGTTCTCAGTGAAGGCGAGTTCCCCACTAAGTTTAAAGGCGTTTATATGCGTCCTGCTGAAATGAGGGCTGAGTTGGAAAAGAGAGGGTGGAAAGAGGTTGCTGCTTTACAGCTGCGTAACCCCATGCACCGTTCTCACGAGTTTTTGGCCAAGATTGCCATTGAAGTTTGTGATGGTGTAGTTATTCACTCCCTTATTGGTAAGTTAAAACCTGGAGATATTCCTGCTGAAGTTCGTATTAAATGTATTGATACTCTTATTGAGCACTATTTTGTAAAGGAAAATGTAGTACAGGCTGGCTATCCCTTGGATATGCGCTATGCCGGTCCCAGAGAGGCATTGCTTCATGCTACTTTTCGTCAAAACTATGGCATCTCTCGCATGATTATTGGTCGTGACCACGCTGGTGTTGGTGACTTTTATGGTCTTTTTGAGGCTCAAGAGATTTTTGATCGCATTCCTTATCCTGAAGAGCCAGGTAAGGCTTTGATCTGTAAGCCTCTTAAGATTGACTGGACCTTCTACTGCTACAAGTGTGATGGTATGGCTTCTCTTAGAACCTGTCCTCATTCTAAGGAAGACAGGGTAATCTTAAGTGGTACCAAGTTACGTAAGGCCCTTTCTGAAGGTCAGCCCGTTCCTGATCACTTTGGAAGAGATGAAGTCTTGGCAATCTTACGTGAATACTATGAAGGTTTGACTGAAAAGGTAGAGATCAAAATGCAAAAGGCCGCTAGCGGCGATCCTATGAAATAGTTGTTGCTATTAAGAGGGTAAAGTGTATACTTTGCCCTCTTAATTTGAGTTTGGGATAAATTTCACTTTCTCCTTGACAAGGAGAAAGATGCGCTGGTAATAATCAGCGTGCAGAATCAAGGTAAAAGGCCTTGGTTCTTTTTGGCTAGGGGTATTAATTATTAAAACCATATTAGAGGAGGATGAGTTATGCCAACCTTTGTTAATCCAGCCAAGTGTGACGGCTGCAAGGGTGGAGAAAAAACTGCTTGCATGTACATCTGCCCCAATGATCTCATGATCTTAGATCCTGAGGAAATGAAGGCTTACAACCAAGAACCTGATGCTTGCTGGGAATGTTATTCCTGCGTAAAGATTTGCCCTCAGGGTGCTATTGAAGCCCGTCCTTATGCTGACTTCGCTCCTATGGGCGGAACCAGTATTCCTATGCGCAGTGCTTCTGACATTATGTGGACCATTCAGTTTAGAAATGGTAACATCAAACGTTTTAAGTTCCCCATCAGAACTACTGATGAAGGCTCCATTAAACCTTATGAAGGTAAGCCAGAAGCTGGTGATTTAGATAATGAGCTTCTTTTTACTGAAACTGAACTCAAACAACCTAAGGAAGTATTAGGTAAGAAGTTTGAAGTTGCTAATGCTGATTATGTAGAGACTTGGGTTGATCCAAAGTATAGAAAGTAGTTGTAGGTTAACTTTTAAATTAAGAAATTAAAATTTAAGGAGGGATAAATATGCCTCAGATTCCTGCTAAGGCCAAACCATTGGGTTTACCCTTGGCTGAGCCTGAAATCGTAGAGATCAAAACCGATGTATTACTCGTCGGTGGTGGTATGGGTGCTTGTGGTGCTGCTTTTGAAGCCAAGAGATGGGCTGACAAATATGGCGTAAAAGTTCTCTTGGTAGATAAAGCTGCTTTGGAAAGATCTGGTGCTGTTGCTCAGGGTCTTTCTGCTATTAATACTTATCTTGGTGAAAATGATCCTGATGACTATGTACGCATGGTTCGTACTGACCTTATGGGAATCGTTCGTGAAGACTTAATTTTTGACCTTGGTCGTCACGTTGATGATTCTGTTCATCTTTTTGAAGAATGGGGTCTTCCTGTTTGGGTTACCTTAGAAGATGGTAAGCGCGTTGATGGTGCTACTGCCAAAAAGAAAGGATTGGCTATTCGCAATGGTGCCAAGCCTGTTCGTTCTGGTCGTTGGCAGATTATGATCAACGGTGAATCCTATAAGTGTATTGTGGCTGAAGCTGCTAAGAACGCTCTTGGCGAGTACAGAGAAGAAGATGGCAAGGGTACTGGTTACTTAGAAAGAATTTTTGTGGTAAAACTTCTTTTGGATGCCAATCAGCCCAACCGCATTGCTGGTGCTGTTGGTTTCTCTGTTCGTGAAAATAAGGTATACATTTTTAAAACTAACGCCATGTTGGTAGCTTGCGGTGGTGCTGTTAATGTTTACCGTCCTCGCTCCACTGGTGAAGGTATGGGTCGTGCCTGGTATCCTGTATGGAATGCTGGTTCTACCTATACTCTTTGTTCTCAGGTTGGCGCTGAAATGACCATGATGGAAAACAGGTTCGTACCTGCTCGTTTTAAAGATGGTTACGGTCCTGTTGGTGCCTGGTTCTTGCTCTTCAAAGCCAAAGCTACTAACGCTTTTGGTGAAGATTACTGTCAGACCAACCGTGACATGCTCAAACAGTACGAAGAAAAAGGTTATGCCCACGGTCCTATCATTCCTACTTGTTTGCGTAACCACATGATGCTCAAGGAAATGAAAGAAGGTCGTGGTCCTATCTTCATGGACACTGCTACTGCTTTGCAGGAAACCTTTAAGACCTTGGATAAGAAAGAGCAGAAGCACTTGGAAGCTGAAGCTTGGGAAGACTTCTTAGACATGTGTGTTGGTCAGGCCAACTTGTGGGCTTGTTTGAACATTGAGCCTGAAAAGGTTGGTTCTGAGATTATGCCTACTGAACCTTATCTCTTGGGTTCTCACTCTGGTTGCTGCGGTATCTGGGTATCTGGTCCAGACGAAGAATGGGTACCTGAAGAGTACAAGATTAAGGCTGACAACGGCAAGGTTTACAACCGTATGACCACTGTTAACGGTTTGTTTACCTGTGCTGATGGTGTTGGTGCTTCTGGTCATAAATTCTCTTCTGGTTCTCACGCTGAAGGTCGTATCGCTGGTAAGCAGTTGGTACGCTGGGCTGTAGATCACAAAGATTTCGTGCCTACCTTGAAGGAAAGTGCTGAAGAATTGGCTAAACTCGTTTACAAGCCTTACTATAACTTCTTAGAGCACAAAGACATCACTACTGCTCCTGACATCAACCCCAAATATATCACTCCTCGTAACTTCATGTTCCGCTTGATTAAGGCTACTGACGAATATGGTGGTGGTGTTGCTACTTATTATGTAACTTCTGAAAAGTTGTTAGAACGCTGTGAAGAACTCTTGGATATGCTCGAAGAAGATTCTGAAAAGCTTTGTGCTCGCGACTTACACGAACTCCTAAGAGCTTGGGAAAACTACCATCGTCTCTGGACTGTACGTTTGCACATACTCCACATTAAGTTCCGTAAGGAAACTCGTTATCCTGGTTTCTACTATCGTGCTGACTTTATGGATCTTAATGACGAAGAATGGAAGTGCTTCACCAATTCTCAGTTTAATCCTGAAACTGGTGAGATTAAGTTCTTCAAGAGACCTTACATTCAGATCATTCCTGATCCAATGCATCCATAAGGATGCTTTAAGCTGGCTGTGGTTTGACCACGGCCAGCTTTTTTTTATTTTTTGCTATTTTTTGCCAAATGGTCTAAGTCAGAGCTTAGAAAAAGTTTTGACTTGGGCCATTTGAGTGATAAGACCTTTGGAAAATTTGAGGGAGGATTGGCATGAGTAATAGTATATTAGTATTAGGTGGCGGCTTTAGCGGTCTTACCGCAGCTTTAGAAGCAGCCGAAGTAGGGTATGAGGTGTTTATTGTAGAGAAACAACCTTATTTAGGTGGTAGAGTGGCACAACTAAACAAATATTTTCCCAAACTGTGTCCTCCCACTTGTGGTCTGGAAATTAACTTCCAGAGAGTAAAGAAAAATCCTAAAGTAAAGTATTTTACTTTGGCTGAGGTAAGCAAAATTAGTGGCGGACCTGGTAATTACGAAGTTACAGTTAAGATTAAACCTCGCTTTGTGAACAACAATTGTACTGCTTGTAATAAGTGTGTGGAAGTTTGCCCTGTAGAAAGAGATTGTGAATTTGATTTTGGCTTGGGTAAGACTAAAGCCATTTACAAACCTCATACCATGGCTATGCCCATGCAGTATGTAATTGATTCTGAAGTATGTACAGGTACTTCTTGTGCTAAATGTGTAAGTGCCTGTGAATATAAAGCTATTGACTTGGAAGATAAGGAAAAAGAAGTAGTTTTAAATGTGGGCTCTATTGTAGTAGCTACTGGTTGGAAGCCTTATGATTTAGCGAACCTTACTAATTTGGGAGCAGGTCAAATTAAGAATGCTATTTCCAATATGCAGATGGAAAGACTGGCTGCTCCTAACGGTCCCACTGGAGGTAAAATTGTAAGACCTTCTGATGGCAAAGAGCCTCAAAGAATAGCTTTTGTCCAGTGTGCTGGTTCTAGAGACCAAAATCACTTGAATTACTGTTCTTATATTTGTTGTATGGCTTCTTTTAAACAATGCACTTATATTCGTGAACAATATCCTGATGCTGAGATTGTGATTTACTACATAGACTTAAGAGCTCCTGGCCGTTATGAAAAATTCTTAAATAAAGTACAGGCTGATGAAAAAGTAAAAATGGTAAAGGGTAAGGTAGCCAAGTTAGAAGAAGACAGTGAAGGCAATGTAATTGTTACTGCTGAGGACATTATTGCTGGAGTGAAGAAAGAAGAAACCTACGACCTAGTAGTTTTGGCTACAGGTATGCAACCTTCTTTAGATGGGGTGGAATTACCTTTGGATGCTGAGATAAAAGAAGGTTTTGTTGTAGGTGGAGAAGATAAAGGAATATTTGCCGCAGGTTGCGCCAAAATGCCATTAGATGTTATGACTTCTGCAGAAACAGCAACAGGTGCGGCTTTAAAAGCTATTCAAACTTTGGTCAGGAGGTAAGACATGGCAAAAAAAATAGGAGTATATATCTGCACAAGTTGCGATATAGGTAACAGAGTAGATATAGAAAAGGTTAAAGAATTTATTGATGACGAATGTGCTCCTCACTTAATTAAGGAGCTTCCTTTCTTATGTGGGCAAGAAGCAGTAGAAACAATTAAACAAGATATTGCTGAGGAAGAGTTAAACGCAGTATGTATTGCTGGTTGTTCTCCTAGAGTAAACTGGGATGTTTTTGATTTCGGTCCAGAGGTTTTTGTAGAAAGGGCTAATATTCGTGAACTAGGAGTATGGTCTTTTAAGGAGCCAGAAGGTCTTCCTCCTATAGAGGAAACTGATTTAGAAGCAGATCATATTACCATGTTGGTTCAGGACTATGTGAAGATGGCTGTAATGAAGTTAGAAAAAATAGAAAAGCCTGAACCAGAAATTCCAGAAATAAATAAAACTATTTTGGTCTTAGGTGGTGGTTTTACTGGACTTTCTGCTGCCTTGGATGCTGCTAAAGCAGGTTATGATGTAGTAGTAGTTGAAAAAGAGGCAGAGCTTGGTGGTTTTGCTGCCAAGATGTACAAAAAGACTCCTTCTAAGTATCCTTTTACTGATACTGAAGAAAATGACATAAATAAATTAATTGAAGCAGTAGAGCAAAATGATAAAATCAAAGTTTTGACTTCTGCTACTGTACAAAAAATTGCAGGCGCTCCTGGTATTTACGAAGCCACGGTAAAAGTTGGAGAAGAAGAACAAACCTTAAATATAGGCGCAGTTGTTTTAGCTACTGGTTGGAAGCCTTATGATGCTTCTAAGCTTTCTCACCTTGGTTATGGCCAGATTAAAAATGTAGTTACCAATGTAGAATTTGAGACTTTGGCCAAGGAAGGGCTAAAAAGACCTTCTGATGGAGCACCTGTAAAGAGTGTAGCCTTTATCCAGTGTGCTGGGCAAAGAGACCCTGAGCACTTGCCCTATTGTTCTTCCATTTGTTGTATGGTTTCTTTAAAACAAGCTCAGTATGTACGTGAGTTAGATGAGAATGCTAAGGCTTTTATCTTTTATAAAGATATGCGTACTACTGGTATTATGGAAAATTACTATAAGGCAGCTCAAGATGATCCTGGTATTTTCTTAACCAAGGCTGAAATTGAAGAAATTAGCCAAGATGGAGATCAAGTAGTAGTTAAGGTAAAAGACACTCTCTTGGGCGAAGATTTAGAAGTAAAAGTAGATATGTTAGTTTTGGCTACAGGAATTGTACCTACTACTTTAGAAGAAGCTAAGCTTGAATTAGAATGTAAGAGTCAAGATAAGCAAGAAGAAGAAAAGAAAGAAGAGAGTGAAACTTGTGAAAATCCTTTACTTACTAAACTACAAGAAGCTTCTTGTCTTAAATTGCAATATAGACAGGGACCAACTTTCCCAGATCTTATGCTTTTTGATGGTTTTGCTGATTCCAATTATATTTGCTTCCCTTATGAGACCAGAAGAACTGGTATTTATGCTGCTGGTTGCGTAAGACAACCTATGGGAATGGTTACTGCCAAAGAAGATGCCACTGGTGCAGCTCTGAAGGCAATTCAGTGTATAGAGTCTGCCAACAGAGGTGTAGCAGTACATCCTCGTTCTGGGGATATGTCTTATCCCAAATTTAATTTTGTACGTTGTACTCAATGTAAAAGATGTACAGAAGAGTGTCCTTTTGGTGCTTTAGATGATGACGAAAAGGGAACACCTAAGCCCAATCCTACTAGATGTCGTCGCTGTGGAACTTGTATGGGTGCTTGTCCGGAAAGAGTTATTTCTTTTGATAATTACTCCATCACCATGGTTAATGATATGATTACCTCTATTCAGGTGCCTGAATATGCAGAAGATGGTGGTTATAGAATCTTAGTTCTTTGCTGTGAAAATGATGCCTATCCAGCTTTAGATATGGCTGCTATGCGAGGCAAAAAATGGTCTTCTTATGTTCGTTTTATTCCTGTACGTTGTCTTGGTTCTGTAAATACTCAGTGGATTGCAGAAGCTATGTCTAAGGGTATTGATGGAGTGCTTTTACTTGGTTGTAAGTATGGTGAAGATTATCAATGTCACTTTGTTAAAGGTAGTGAGCTTTGTAATCGTAGGATGGAAAACGTAGCTGAGACACTTTCCAGATTACAAGTAGAAGCTGAAAGAGTTAAACAAGTGCAGGTATCTATTGATGAATATGATAAGGTACCTGAAATTATAGATAAGTTTGTGGAAGAAATAGAAGGTTTTGGTGCTAACCCATACAAGGGATTCTAGGGAGGGCTTATGGCTAGATTAAAAGTAGATCCAGATGTACAGTTTATTAGAGACCTGCAGGCTGCAGGTGGAGAGTCTCTAAAAAAGTGCTATCAATGTGCAACTTGTAGTGTGATTTGTCCTTTGTCTCCTGAAGAAAATCCATTTCCTCGTAAAGAAATGATTTGGGGACAATGGGGACTTAAGGATAAATTGGTAAATGATATTGATATTTGGCTTTGTCATAATTGTGGTGAATGTTCTGATCTTTGTCCTCGAGGAGCAAGTCCTGGAGATGTTTTAGCAGCTTTAAGAAATATGGCTTATCGCTCTTTGGCTAAGCCAGCTGTTATTGGTAAGTGGCTTAGTTCTGCTAAGTATTTGCCTATTCTTTTTGCTATACCTGCCTTAATTTATCTCATTATCTGGGGATTTACTACAGGACTTAGTATCCCTGAGGGTGAAATTGTTTTTGGTAAGGTATTTCCTGGTGATTATACTATTGACCCTGTATTTGGTTTGGTAGCAATTTTTGTCTTGTTTACCTTTGCTTCTGCTATAGGTAACCTATTTAAATCCTTTAAAGAGAGCGGTTATACTCCGAAAGAAGATGCTCCTAGTTTTTGGAAGTCTTTGCTTGATGTGATTAAGGAAGAAATTGTAACTCATTCTAAGTTTCAGAAGTGTTCTTCCAATGCTGAAAGGTATAAAGGTCACTTGTTCCTGTTCTATGGTTTTGTGGCCCTTTTCATTGTTACCTCTATCGTAGCAGTTGGACACTGGGGTGGAAGGTTAATTGGCCATGAAATGCACACTCCCCTGGCCCTCTGGAATCCAGTAAAAATTTTGGCCAATGTGGGAGCTATCTTGCTTATTGCTGGTTTGGTTCTCATTACCAGAATGCGCTTAAATGCAGATCCCTCCAAGAGTGTAAGTTCTTATTATGATTGGTATCTTTTGGGAGTAATTTGGGCTGTAGCTCTTACTGGTATCTTAAGTGAGATCTTAAGATTGGCCAATGTGGCTGCCTTAGCCTATACAGCTTACTATTTACACTTAATTTCTGTATTTATGTTAATTGCTTATCTTCCTTGGACCAAGCTTGCTCACTTGGTCTACAGAACTGTAGCTTTGGCTTATGCTCGTCAGATAGGTCGTAAAGGCCTTGGCGAATAAGTTTCAGAAAGTTTCAATAGAGTTTATAAAAAGCCCTGCTTAAAAGCAGGGCTTTTTTGTTTTTTCTGAATTTAATTCACTTTAAATTTATTTTAAGTGAAAAATAATAATTTTTTTTAGGCTTAAACAAATAAAAAGTTGATTTGAACTTGTAAGTTGTATATAGTGATTGAGAAAATTAAAGTAGAAGGAGGGGTGTAGATGAAAAAAACGCTTGTTAGTCTATTGGTTGTTGTAGGGCTATTTTTTAACTTTGGTCCTGCCTTTGGAAAAACTATTAAGATTGGTTTGCTTTGTCCTCTTACTGGTTCCTGGGCTAGTGAAGGTCAGGATATGGAGAAGATTGTAACCCTTTTAGCTGATGAGTTAAATGCCAAAGGAGGGCTTTTAGGTAGTGAAGTAGAAATAGTAGTGGAAGATGATGGTGGAGATCCTAGGACAGCTGCTTTGGCTGCGCAGAGGCTTTCTGCTCAGGATATTGTAGGAGTTATTGGTACCTATGGCTCCTCTGTAACTGAGGCTACCCAGGCTATTTTTGATGAAGCCAAGATTATTCAGATTGCCAATGGTTCCACTGCCATTCGTTTAACTGAAAAGGGGTTAAAATACTTTTTTAGAACATCTCCTAGAGATGATGAACAGGGAAGAGTAGCTGCCAACTACCTTACTGGCAAAGGATTTAAGAGAATAGCTATTTTGCATGATAACACTACCTATGCCAAGGGTCTGGCTGATGAGACCAAGTCCTTGCTGGAAAAGAAGGGTGCCAACATTGTTTTTTATGATGCCCTGACTCCAGGAGAAAGGGATTATTCTGCCATTTTGACCAATCTTAAGGCTGCTAATCCTGATGTAGTCTTTTTTACTGGTTATTATCCCGAAGCTGGCTTGTTGCTCAGGCAGAAAAAGGAAATGGGCTGGAATGTTCCCTTTATAGGTGGTGATGCTACTAATAATCCTGATTTGGTAAAAATTGCTGGCAAGGATGCTGCTGAAGGGTTTATGTTCTTGAGCCCTCCTGTACCTCAAGACCTGGATAGTAAAGAAGCCAAAGACTTCTTGGCTGCTTATAAGAAAAAATATGGCGATCTTCCTGGCTCTGTCTGGGCAGTGCTTTCTGGAGATGGTTTCTTGGCTTTGACCACTGCTATCAAGGCCACCAAGTCTACTGATTCTGATGTGCTTGCTGATTATCTTCACAACAAACTAAAAGATATGCCAGGGCTTACTGGTAAGATTTCTTTTGATAGCAAGGGAGATAGAGTGGGCGACCTCTATCGTATTTATAAAGTAGATGCCAATGGCAACTTTGTCCTGCAATAGATAAGTTAAGTATCAAAAGGGCTGTCCTAACAAGACAGCCCTTTTTCTTGTAAATTTTATTCTGGAGAAAAAGTATGGAGTTATTCATTCAGCAACTTACCAATGGACTTGCTATCGGTGGAATATATGCCCTTATTGCTCTTGGTTATACCATGGTCTATGGCGTGATGAAGCTTATTAACTTTGCCCATGGAGATTTGTTTTCTATTGGGGCCTATCTGGGGCTTACCTTACTTCTTTCCTTAGGTTTAGTGGACAAAATAGGTGTATTGGGTGGCATTTTATTACTTATGCTTATGGTCATGGGACTGGTAGGTATTATTGGCATTATTTTAGAAAGAGTAGCCTATCGCCCCTTAAGAAAGGCCGACCGATTGTCTGCAGTAGTTTCAGCTCTGGGAGCATCTATCTTTTTTGCCAACAGTTTAATGCTTATTTATGGGGCAAAGTTTAGAGTCTATCCTCACAATATCCTGCCCAAAATGGCAGTGGATATTTTGGGAATGAAAATACCTTTAATCCGTATTTTGCTTTTACTGGCTTCCTTTATCCTGATGACTGCTTTATACCTCTTTGTGCAAAAGACCAAAACAGGTACAGCTATTAGAGCTGCAGCCATTGACCAGGGTGCAGCCAAGCTTATGGGTATAAATGTAAATAAAATTATTTCCATTGTATTTTTTATTGGTCCAGCTTTAGGCGGGGCTGCAGGGATTATGGTTGGACTTTATTATGGACAAATAAACTTCCTTATGGGATGGCTTTATGGATTAAAAGCCTTTATTGCTGCTGTTATTGGAGGAATTGGTAATATTCCTGGAGCTATGCTTGGTGGAATTATTTTAGGAGTAGTGGAGTCTTTAGGGGCTGCGTATGTTTCTTTTGCCTGGAAAGATGCTATAGCCTTTTTGGTTTTAATTATTATTTTAATTGTTCGTCCAACTGGAATATTGGGAGAAAGAGTTGCTGAAAAGGTGTAAGGATGTAGGTATGAACAGAAAAAGAATTATAGACATAATTATTATTTTAGTTTTAGCTTGTGCTCCTTTATTTTTAAATACCTATTGGGTAGATGTATTAAATAATATTGGTATTTATGCTATTTTAGCTTTGAGCTTAAACTTTATTTTAGGGCATACAGGCCTGTTTCATATGGGGCATGCAGCTTTCTATGCCATTGGAGCCTATACCACAGCTATTTTAAATACCATGTATCATATTCCCATTATTTGGCTTATGCCTTTAAGCGGGGTTTTGGCAGGTATTTTTGGCTATCTGGTGGCCAGGCCCATTATTCACTTGCGCGGTGATTATTTGCTTATTGTTACCATTGGTATTGTGGAAATTGTGCGCATTGCTCTGGTGAACAATATCTTTGGGATTACAGGTGGGTCCAATGGAATTTTTGGCATTTCCAGACCCAAGCTTTGGGGATTTGTCATCAGGCGTCCTCAGGACTTTTTTTATTACATCTGGATTTTTTTGGGGATTAGTGTGTATCTTTTTTATCGTTTAGAAAATTCCCGTTTTGGTCGAGCTTTAAATTATATTAAAGAAGATGATTTAGCTGCTGAAGGTAGTGGGGTTGATTCTTCTGGATATAAGTTAAAGGCCTTTATTATTGGCGCTATCTGGGCCGGATTTGTGGGTAATATTTATGCTTCTAAAATGACTATTATTTCTCCAGAATCCTTTTCCTTTTGGGAATCTGTGATTTTGTTTGTAATTGTTATTTTAGGAGGCTCTGGCAGTATGCGGGGAATTATCCTGGGTAGCTTTCTCATTATTGGCTTGCCAGAGCTTTTTAGGCAGTTTGCCAGTGCCAGGATGCTTATCTTTGGTGCAGCTATGGTAGTAATGATGATTTTTAGACCTCAAGGGATTATACCTCCTAAACCTAGAACCTATAATTTGGATTTTCTTAAGCTGGGAGAAGCAGAAAAATGAGTTTACTTGAGTTAAGAAACTTAACTAAAACCTTTGGCGGTTTAATGGCAGTAAATGAGGTAAGTTTTTCTGTAGATAAGGGTGCAGTTGTAGGGTTAATCGGTCCCAATGGAGCTGGAAAAACCACAGTATTTAACTTAATTACAGGCAATTATAAACCTGATAGTGGCGAAATTATTTTTGAAGGTGAAAATATTGTAGGTTTACCCACTCATAAAATTGTAAATTTAGGGATAGCCAGGACCTTTCAGACCATTCGCCTTTTCCAGAACCTTTCGGTATTGGAAAATGTCTTGGCTGGTTGCCATTGTAGAATGAAAGCTGGTATGCTGGCTTGCATGTTCAGGCCTAAATGGCAAAAAGAGGAAGAAAAGGAAGCTTTAAAAAAGGCCTGGGCTGAGCTTGAATTTGTAGGTTTAAGCAAGGAGCTAACAAATAAAGCCAAAAACCTTTCCTATGGAAATCAAAGACTTCTGGAAATAGCCAGAGCCCTGGCTACTTCGCCTAAACTCATTATTTTAGATGAGCCAGCTGGGGGCATGAATGAGCAGGAGACCCAAGAACTGGTTGAATTAATAGGAGAAATTAAAAAAAGAGGAATAACTGTTTTGCTCATTGAACACGATATGAGTTTGGTTATGCGCATATGTGAGCATATTGTGGTCCTGGAACATGGAGCCAAAATTGCAGAAGGCACTCCAGAAGAAGTGAAGAATAATCCTTTGGTTATAGAAGCTTATTTAGGTGTGGATGAGGATTAGAAGATGCTTAGAATAGAAAATTTACACGTTAGTTATGGTAATGTGGAAGCCTTACATGGCATAAATCTAGAGGTAAAAGAAGGTGAAATTGTAACTCTTTTGGGAGCCAATGGAGCAGGAAAATCTACTACCTTAAACACTATTAGTGGATTGTTAAAGCCCACCAAGGGCACCATTTATTTTAAAGATGTTGAGATAAGCAAGCTAGAGGCTCATGAAATTGTGAGTCTGGGTATTGCTCAGGTTCCCGAAGGGCGGAGAGTATTTTCCACCCTGACTGTACAGGAAAATCTAAATTTGGGTGCCTTTACGGTACTGGATGAAAAGACCATTCAGAAGAATTTGGAGTGGATTTTTTCCCTTTTTCCCCGTTTAAAAGAAAGAAGAAAGCAGTTGGCAGGCACTTTAAGTGGAGGAGAGCAGCAGATGTTAGCCATTGCCAGAGGGCTTATGGCTAACCCGAAAATTTTGCTGTTAGATGAACCCAGTTTGGGCCTGGCTCCTATTTTGGTTAAATCCATTTTTGCTACCATCAAAGAAATCAATGAAAGCGGGGTAACAGTTCTTTTGGTAGAGCAAAATGCACGAGCTGCCTTAAAATTGGCCCATAGAGGTTATGTTATTGAAGTGGGCAATATTGTTCTGGCAGATAGTTCAGAAAATCTTTTAAGTAACCCTGAAGTACGCAAAGCCTATTTGGGTGGATAATTTTTTTTAGAGGTCAAATTCTTTTTTAACTTTAAAATTCCCGGAGAAGATTTTGACCTCTCTTTTTAAAGATGGTAGCCTTTCCTCTTAGCAGGAGGAGACAATGGGTCCTATTTTTTATTTTCCCTATTTTATTTTTATTCTTATTTTATTTTTTCTTTTAGTTTTACTGCTTTTTGGCCTGATTAAGATTGGTTTATTTGTTATTGCCTTTCATAAACTGGGGCTAACAGGACTGCAAACCTTTTTATTGCTTATAACCACCTTAATTGGAAGTGGTATCAATTTGCCCTTGTTCAGCAGGGAGATTTCTTTTGCTCCTTATGAGATGGAAGAAGATTTTTATTCTAAGTTTTTTAGACACGTCAGATATTATCAAGCTGATTTTTCTAAGCAAATAATCGCCTTAAATGTTGGTGGTGGACTTATTCCCATTTTTTTGTCCTTTTATTTTATTTCCCAGATTGGGGTTTCTTTAGAACTGGGGCTTTGCTTTTTGATTGTCTCCCTGGCCTGCTATAAACTGGCCCGTCCCATTCCAGGAGTTGGCATAGGCATTCCTTTTTTGGCTCCTCCTTTAATTACTGTCCTGGCTACCTGGATTTTGGCACCTGCAGATATTGCCCCTCAAGTTGCCTATATCTCCGGTACCCTGGGTACATTGGTAGGAGCAGATATTTTGCATCTTTTAAATCCTTCTGAGCAGAATAAACTGGTAAGTCCAATACTTTCCATTGGTGGAGCAGGCACTTTTGATGGCATATTTTTGTGTGGAATTATTGCCGTACTTTTAGCTTAAAAAAGGTGAATTATGGAGATAAAATACTCAAGTTTGGAGCAAGTTATTCCTCAGGGACAAGCTTTTTTAGTGCCTTTAAAAAATTTTTTTCTTGCAGATGGAAGTGTTTTGGAGCCTGATTTTTTGAAAGCTGGGGGATATTTGCAAGCTGAAAAAAATAAATTTTTCTTACAGGATAAACTCTTAGTGGGCAGTAATTTTTATCTTTTGTTTACAGAATTTGTAGAAAAGGAGTCTTTTTTCTGGAGAAAAGAGGCCTATTCTCTGGCTGTAATCACCTTGAGTGACAAGGGATATTCAGGCAAAAGAGAAGATGAAAGTGGGCCTTTAGTGCTTAGTTTGCTGCAAAATAAAATGGATTTTTCCTGGACCAGAAGATATGTTCTTCCTGATTCTAGGGAAAGTCTTAGCTATTTACTTGCTCATCTTATTTATTTTTTAAAGGTAGATGTAATTGTTACTTCCGGAGGAACAGGGGTATATCCTAGAGATATTACTCCGGAGATTTGTCTTAAATTTGTGGACAAAAGACTTTCTGGATTTGAACAGGCGATGTTAATTAGTTCTCTTCAAAAGACACCTCATGCTATGATTTCTAGAGCTGTATGTGGACTGGCTGGGGAAAGTTTACTTATAAATTTGCCTGGAAGCGTAAAGGCCGTAAAAGAAAATTTGGAAGCCATTTTACCGGCATTACCTCATACTCTTAAAAAATTTCATGGTGATCCAGAAGAGTGTGGAAAAAGACCTTGAGTATGTTCTCTCAGAAAAATTTTTGAGAGATTTTACCGTTCGTTTTTCCCTTTTTCGTCTAGCCCTTATCTTAATTATCTTTGTGCTTTTAGAGGCTGTCTGGTTGGGTATAATCCCTCAGATAAATTATTTTATTGAAAATCAATATTTATACATTATCTTTTTTGTCTGCGGATTTGGGTTGAATTTAATCTATTTACTTACCTGGAATAAATTTAAATCTGCTTACTACTTTGTTTACCTGCAATTTATATCTGATATTTTTCTGGCCTTTTATATCATATTTCTAACGGGTGGATTAAAAAGCAGTTTATTTTTCTTAATCCTGGTAACCATTTTTTTATATGGGAAAATTTTAGGCTTAAGGACAAGTATTTATTTTAGTGCCCTTTGTGTTTTGATTTATCTTATTGTTGGTATTATTCAATTTAAGTATCCATTTATCTGGCAAGAAAATAGCTTTAGCCTATCTAACTTCTTTTTTTATTTTATTTTAAATTTTCTTAGTCTTTTTTTAATAAATTTACTTGTTTATTTTTCTGAAAGCAGAGAAAAAAGCCTTTTTAATGAGTTAATTAGTCAGGAAATAGCTTTAAGTAGGTCTGAAGCTCTAAAAAAGAGCATTTTTGATTTAATGGAGTCTCTGGTTTTTGTTTTAGAGCCAGAAAAAAATATCATCATATCTTTAAATCAGAAAGCTCTTTATTTTTTAGGTTTAAAACATCTATCTTTGGCTTTAGGCAGAAGTATTTCGTACTATAATAAAGAACTAAGTAATATTATAGAGGCAAATAAAAAAGACAAAAAAAAGTTTTAATTTTAAATTGGGAGAAAGGTCTTTTTTAGGTAAAATATCATATCTAGAAGTTGAAAATAGCTATCTAGTTATCTTACATGAAACCACAGAGTTAGAAAAGTTACAAGAAAAGATTTTTCAAATGGAAAAATTGGCCAGTTTAGGTGAACTTGCTGCTGGAGTAGCTCATGAGATTAAAAATCCTCTGGCTGGAATAAAGGCCAGTTTGCAGCTTTTGCAAGAAGAGGAAGACAAGGAATTACAAACCAAACTATTTACCATTGTGTTAAGAGAAGTAGATAGGCTGGATAGACTGGTGAAGAACTTTTTATCTTTTGCCAAACCCAGGGAAGGAGATAAAGAGTGGGTAAATATAGCCTCTCTTGTCAAAGAACTTATTATCCTGGCCCCTCTGGAACCAGGTAAAATTAAGTTACAATTAGATCTGGATAGTTCCTTGGAAGTGTTTTGGAATAGGGAGCATTTAAAACAGGTGTTACTTAATCTTTTGCTTAATGCCAAGGAAGCTGCTTTAGAAGGAAAAAAAGAAATTTTTATTGGTTTGGAAAAAAAAGAGGAGACATGGTCTTTGGTCATTGCAGATAAAGGAAAGGGAATTAAAAAAGAAGAAATAAAAAAAGTTTTTGATCCCTTTTTTAGCACTAAAAAACAGGGAACTGGCCTGGGACTATCCATTGCCCTTAGGCTTTGTCATTTAAATGAAAGTAGTTTAGAGATTGAATCTGAGGAAGGAAAGGGGACAAAAGTGAGTTTAATTTTAGGGAAGGTAAAACATGGATAGATTTATTGCAGATTTACATATTCATTCACCTTTTTCTAGAGCTACAAGTAAAAAACTTTTGCCAAGAAATTTGGCTGCCTGGGCAGAAATAAAGGGTTTGGATGTAGTTGCTACTGGAGATTTTACTCATCCTAAGTGGCTTGAAATATTAGAAGAAGAACTGGTGGAAGTAGAAGAAGGACTGTTTGAGCTGAAAAATAAACAGGGCCTGACCAAAGAAATTCCTGGATTTTCTGGAGAATTAAAAGGCAAGGTAAGATTTATTTTAAGTGCAGAGATTAGTTCTATTTACAAAAAAAGGGGAAAAGTTAGGAAGATTCATAACCTGGTTTATGTGCCTTCCCTGGACAAAGCTAAGGAATTGAATCGCAAACTGGCAGAAATTGGCAATTTGCACTCTGATGGCAGGCCCATTTTAGGCCTGGATGCCAAAGATTTATTGGATATGGTCTTGGAGCTGGATAGCAAGGCCTTTTTGGTTCCTGCCCATATCTGGACGCCCTGGTTTTCTCTTTTTGGTTCCAAATCAGGTTTTGACTCCATAGAGGAGTGTTTTGAAGATTTGAGTAAATATATTTTTGCCCTGGAGACAGGGCTTTCTTCTGATCCAGAGATGAACTGGCTTTTAAGTAAGCTGGATAGATTTTTTTTGGTTTCCAATTCAGATGCCCATTCTGGAGAGAACCTAGCCAGAGAAGCCAATATTTTTCAGGGAGAAGTAAGTTATACAGGGGTTTATTATGCCCTAAGAGGTGAAGGGCTTAGTCATAAATTTTTAGGCACCCTGGAGTTTTATCCAGAAGAAGGCAAGTATCATTTAGATGGTCATAGAAAGTGCAAGGTAGTTTTGACTCCTCAGGAGACTCTTAGCCGGGGAGGTATTTGTCCGGTTTGTGGTCAGAAACTTACTGTTGGCGTACTGCATAGGGTCCTGGCTTTAGCTGATCGCAAAACCCCTCAAAAACCCAAGCATCATCCAGATTATACCTCACTTATTCCCTTAAAAGAAATCTTGAGTGAGTTTTTGGGTGTAGGGCCTAAAAGTAAGAAAGTTAATACCTTATATGTGGAGTTAATAGAAAAATTTGGTTCAGAACTGGATATCCTTTTAAATGTTCCTTTAGAAGATTTAAAACGAAAACATAGTTTACTGGGAGAAGCTGTTGCCAGGATGAGGAGAAGGGAAGTTTTGCGTCAACCTGGATTTGATGGCGAATATGGGAAAATATCCCTTTTTACTCCTAAAGAATTACAGGAAATCTTACAGGGGAAAAGTCTGTTTGTCCTGGGGCAGGAAAGCAAGAAAACAGACGCAGTAAAGGAACTAGAGCTTATTGCAGAAGAAAAGCAAGAAAGTTTTCACTATAATGAAGAACAGGAAAGGGCCATTGGAGCTAAAGGGCCTTTGTTGGTCATAGCTGGGCCTGGCACTGGTAAAACTCAGACCTTATTGGGCAGGGTAAAAAAACTTCTGGAAGAAGGAATAAATCCCAGACACATTTTGATTTTAACCTTTACCAGAAAGGCCGCACAGGAGATAAGAGAGAGATTACTGGAGAATTTGCAGGAAAAGGTTTTGCCAGTGGCAGACACCTTGCACGCCCTGGCTTATGAGTACTGGCAAAAGGTACACAAGGAAAAGCCTCTTATTTTGGAAGAGGAAGAAGCCAAAAAGGTTTTTGCCCGGGCCAATCCCAGGCTTAGTTCCCAGGAGCTTAAGGAAAAGTGGGCAGAGTTTTGTTTAAAACGAGAAAGGCGAGAAGAGTGTAGCCTGGAAGGAGAAAATTACTTTAATTTAAAAAAAGACTTAAATTTAGTAGATTATGCAGATCTTTTGGAGTTTTGGCTGCATGAATTGGAAGTGGGTAATTTTTTAAGGCCCTATACGCACCTTTTGGTGGATGAAGTACAGGACCTTTCGCCTTTACAATTGGACTTAATTGTAAAACTTGCTCCAGAAAAAGGAGAGGGTTTTTTTGCCATAGGTGATCCCAGGCAGGCGATTTATGGTTTTAGAGGGGCAGTTACAGAGGTGGAAAGTTATTTAAAGCAATACTGGCCTGAACTGGAAGTCATTTTCCTACATTCCAATTACCGTTCTGGCCAAAAGATTCTGGATTTAGCTGGAGGCCTTTTTACAGGTACTAACTTAAAGGCCAGAAAAAGAATTGAGGCAGAGGTTTGTTTATTAAAAGCACCTTCTGATAATTATGAGGCCTTTTGGATTGCCAATAAAGTTAAAGACCTTCTGGGAGGAAGTGCCCATTTTGAAGCAGATAATAAGCCTACCCAATATTCTCCTGGAGATATTGCTATTTTAGTACGTTTCAGGGCTTTGGTAAAACCCTTTGTCCAGGCTTTGAAAAATAAAGGCATTCCAGTAGCCTCACCAGAAGAGGAAGCTTTTTTTAAGGAGCCCAGAATAGAGCTTATTTTAAAAGAAGTGGAAAAGGTCCTGGGATTTAATGTGGAAAAGCCTTCTTTATTCCCGGAAAGTGTACTGGCAGCAGGCCCCAGAGGAATTAAAAACTTTTTAAAGGACATACCTCCTTTTGACCCTTTATTCTGGGAAAGTAATTATTTTAAACAGTTAGAAAAACTCTATGCGCAGGAAAATGGCTGGTTAAGTTTGATTAATTTTATTCGTCTGGAAAGTGAGCTTGACCTGGTAAGGGAAAAGAGCCAGAGGGTACGGGTGATGACCTTGCATGCCAGCAAAGGACTGGAGTTTGAGGTGGTATTTTTGCCTTGTCTGGAAGATGGACTGTTACCTTTTATTGGAGTGGATAAGTTGGTAGGGGCAGAAAAGGAAGGTAGCTTTGATTTGGAAGAAGAAAAAAGACTGTTTTATGTGGGACTCACCAGGGCCAAAAGTCATCTTTTTTTAAGCTTTGCTCAAAGTAGAAAACTTTATGGCAAGCGTTTAAACCTGCCACCTTCCAGGTTTTTAGACCTCTTAGACTCTAACCTGTTTGAGCTCAAAGAGCCCAGGAAAAAAACTTCTTTAAAAGAAAAACAACATCTTCTTTTCTCCTAAAAAATGAAAAAATTTATTTTAAGTGCTCCTTCCTATGTTTTATTTGCTTCTATCAAGGAAAACTGCCTATTTTTAAAAAACTTTGTCTCTGATGTTTATCTGGCTCTTTTTGAGTTGCATTCCTGCTTAAATTATACAGAAGAAGATTTACCTCCAGATTTAGTTGAGATAGGTTTAACCTATCATGTTCACCTGCCTTTGGACTTAAACTGGGAGCAGGCAGAGACTACCAGTAAGGAACTTTTAAAGCTGGTACAAAAAGTGAATTTTTTGCAACCCAGTTGTTTTGTCCTGCATCCGCCTCCTTTGGCCAGGGATTTAAAAGTTTTTGTTTTAAGTTGGTTAGAAGCAGGATACCTGGCTTCGAGTTTGTGCCTAGAAAATATTCAGGGAAGAAATCTTGAAGATTATTGGCAGGTTATAGAAGAGTTTGACTTATCCATCTGTCTGGATATAGGCCACTTACTTGCTTACAAGCAGCACAATATTTTGGCTTTGCCTGGATTTTGGCCTAGGGTCAAGGTGGTGCATTTTTATGGCCAAGAAAAGGCAGGAAAACACACTTCCTTAGAAGACTTACCTGCAGCTGGTTGGCAAATCCTGCAAGAGGTATTTTTTCGTCTGGAAAATAAAATTCTGGTTCTGGAGCTGTTTAACAGGCAAGATTTTTTGTCTTCTTATCAGTTGCTTCTGGACAAAAAAGAGGATTTAGGAGTTTGTTTTGTTTAGTTTGGTTTTGGGCGGAGCAAAGTCGGGCAAAAGTAATTTTGCTTTAAAGCTTTTTAATAATCTTCAGGGCGAAGGTGCTTTGGTGGTTACAGGTAAGGGCCTGGATTTTGCTTTTAAAAAACAGATTTTAGACCATCGTTTAGAGCGTAATCCTGAAATAAAGGTCTTTGAAGTGGAGAAAAATTTGGCCGGGACTTTAAAATCTTTACCTGCTTCTTTGGATAAGATTTTAATTGAGGGTCTTGATTTTTGGTTTTTTTCTTTGTCTAAAGAAGAAAGAGAAGAATATTTAGAAGCTTTTTGGGAGAGTTTAGTTTTCTTAAAGCAGGAAGTTATTTTGGTCAGCAGTGAAGTAGGACTTGGGCTTTTGCCAGGAAAATTAACCTGGGAAGTAAGAGGATTGGGAGAATTCAATCAGAAACTTGCCAGACTATGTGCAAAAGTATATCTGGTAGTAGCTGGTTGTGCTCTCAAAATTAAGGATCAAGAAGATGGCTTATTTTAAGAATCTGACGGATAAAATCCCCTCACTTTTGTCGCTTCTGGATAAAAGTGAACGCTGGCTTATTTTGGTCAATGCAGACCCAGATGCCCTGGCTTCAGCCATGGCCTTAAAAAGGATTTTGGCCCACAGGGTATTAGAGGTAGCTATTGGACATGTCAATGAAATTAGCAGGCCGGATAATCTGGCTATGGTTAAGCTTTTGCGTATTCCTACCCAAAAGGCTACTTCCAACTTAATAGTTCAATTTGATAAATTTGCCCTGGTGGACTCCCAGCCTCACCATCATCCAGACTTTGCCCAACTCAACTTTTCCATTGTAATTGACCATCATCCTTTACTTAAAGAGCATCCAGTAGAAGCTGAGTTTGTGGATGTTCGTCCTGAATATGGAGCCAATTCTACTATTTTGACTGAATATTTGTACAATTTAAAAATAAGGCCTGGCAAGTTGCTGGCTACAGCCCTGGCCTATGGAATAAAAACAGATACCCAGAGTTTTGAAAGGCCCTTTGTGGATACGGATATCAAGGCCTTTAAGTACCTTACCAAGTCTTACAACCCCTTGCTTTTACAAAAGATTATTCGTTCTGAATTTCATAAAAGCTGGCTAAAATATTTTTCCCAGGCCTTAAAAAAAGTGAAAATTTTGGGAAATGGTCTGGCAGTTTTTTTAGGTAGTGTGGAATCTCCTGATGTCCTGGTTATTCTGGCAGACTTTTTTTTGCAGGTGCATAATATTTCCTGGGATATGGTGGGTGGACTTTATGATGATAAACTAGTGGTTATTTTTAGAGGTGATGGCCTGAGAAGAGATATGGGCAAGTTTGCGCGCAAGCTTTTTGCTGATTTTGGTCCTGCTGGTGGGCATAGAACCATGGCCAGAGCAGAGATTCCAGTAGAGAAGCTGGGGGGAATACATCCTCAACAATTTATGTGGCAGCGTTTTTATCATGTACGCAAACGCTCTACCTGTGCTCCTAAGCAGGAGAAAAAAATAGAAAATGCTTAAAAAAAAATTTGCCTGGGAAGGAAATCCACTTTTTTTAGTGGATGGAAGTTCTTATATTTACCGGGCTTTTTATGCCTATCGTAATCTTACTCGCTCAGATGGTTTTCCTACCAATGTAATTTACATTGTCCTGCGTTTAATTCTAAAAATTTTAAAGGAAGAAAAGCCGCGCTATCTAGGCTTTTTTGTTGATGGACCTAAGCCTACCTTCAGAAAAGAGATCTGGGCAGAATACAAAGCCAACAGGCTGAAAATGCCTGAAGATCTGGCCAAACAGATTCCTTCGCTTTTACAGGGGCTTAAACTGTTAGGAGTTTACTCCCTAATCACAGAGGGTATAGAGGCTGATGACTGTATTGCCAGTTTAACTGCGAGGTTTAAGGATGAATTTCCTATAGTTATTGTGGGCAGTGATAAGGATTTAAATCAACTTTTAAGTCCAGGAGTGTTTATTTGGGACCCAGGAGGAAAAGAAGAAAAATTCTTTTCAGTGGAAGATTTTGTTCAAAAGTGGCACTTTGCCCCCCGGAGCTGGCCTGATTTTCAGGCCCTGGTAGGAGATAGTAGTGATAATATTCCAGGGGTGCCTGGCATTGGACCTAAAACAGCTCAAAACATATTAAAGCAATTTGCAACCCTGGAAGAGCTGGAGCAAAACTTAGATAAGCTAAAGGGTAAGGCCAGGAAGGTTATTGAAGAGTACTTTCCCAAGGTGTATCAGTACCGGGAACTTACTCGCCTGCGTCAAGATTGTTGCCAGGAAATAGACCTGAAGACCTTAACCCTGGGAGAGCCAGATTGGCCTGCGTTTAAAAATTTTTGTAAGGAGTATGAGTTTTTTTCCCTGTTAAGGGAAATCGAGGAACTGGATAGTAGCAAAAAGAGGGTAGAAAAAGGTAAAGCTCCTAATTTACCTTTTTTTGAACTAGAAAAAAAGGCCTCCACTAAAGTATCAAGGCCTCAACTTCAAGAAAAACAGCTTAAAAATTTAGAACAGATTTGTGCCATCTGGAAAGAAGGAGAAAAGTTTTTTATTGGCGATGGTAAATTAGAACTGGAAATAGATGAAAAACTTTCTGGAGAATTTTTGGACACCAGAAAGGAAATTTACCTTTCTTCTTTAAAGGACTTTTATTCTCAGTACTCTTTTCCCTGGACCCGGGAAAACTGTTTTGACCTCAGTCTGGCAGCCTATCTTTTGGACCCAGAGCAAAGGGATTATTCTTTATCTACTTTACTTCAGGGAATAGCTAGGGAAGTTGAGCATCTAGTAAGCCCTGGAGAGCCTTTGTCCAGAAGTATTTTATCCCTGGGAAAACATCTCAGGGCTAAATTACAGGCGGCTAATCTGGAAGAACTTTTATTAAAACTGGAGCAACCCCTTAGTGTGGTGCTGGTGAATATGGAAAAAAGGGGTATTTTACTGGATTTAGAGAAATTTAAACTTTTTTTAAAAGAAGTAAAAAAGGAGTTAAAGGACTTAACTCAGGAAATTTATAAGTTGGCAGGCAAGGAGTTTAATATTCGCTCCAGTCAGCAACTGGCGCAGATCCTTTTTGAAGAATTAAAATTAAAGAGTCGCAAAAAAACTCCTACTGGGCAGTTTTCCACTGCAGAAAGTGCCTTAGAAAGTTTACGTAATCAGCACCCCATTGTGGAGCTTATTTTGCGTTATAGAAGCCTAGAAAAGTTGCGCTCTACCTATTTGGAGCCTTTACCCAAAAAAGTGGATTCTAAAAATAGATTGCACACCACCTTTAATCAACTGGCTACTGCCACAGGAAGGCTTTCCAGTAGTAATCCCAATTTGCAAAATATTCCCATTAAAGGTGAGTATGGGCCTAGAATGAGGGCCTGTTTTGTGGCTCCAGAAAATAAGTTTTTATTATCTGCTGATTATTCGCAAATAGAACTTAGAATTTTAGCTCACTTTTCCCAGGACCCCTACCTGGTTCAGGCCTTTAAAGAAGGACAGGACATTCACACAGCCACGGCCTGTTTGATTTTGGAGAAAAAACCTCAAGAAATAAGTGCTGATGATAGAAGAAAGGCCAAAACCATTAACTTTGGCTTACTTTATGGCATGGGGCCCTTAAAATTGAGTAGGGAGTTAAATATCTCTTTAAAAGAAGCCAAAAGTTTTATTGAACTTTATTTTAAAAAATTTGCAGGCGTAAAAAGATTTTACGAGCAGGTAGAAACCCAGGCCATGGAAAAGGGGTTTGTCACTACTATTTTGGGTAGGCGCCGTTTTTTGCCCCATATCTTTTCCAGGAACGAACAGATGGTAGCTCAGGCCAAAAGAATGGCTATAAATACAGTGGTTCAGGGTTCTGCTGCAGATGTGATTAAAAAGGCCATGCTTTTGGTTGAAGAAGATGAGGTGTTAAAAGAAATTGAAGCCAGGCAGATTTTGCAGGTTCATGACGAACTGGTGTTGGAAGTGCCCAGGCCCAAGATTGAACTGGCTGTGCAGAGAATAAAGGAAATCATGGAAGGCGTGTATGCGTTTGCTGTGCCTTTGGTGGTAGATGTGGGCTTTGGTCATAATTGGGGAGAAGCTCACAGTTAAATAGAAAAGGGGAGAAAATAGATGCACAAAGCAAGAATGTTGACTCCAGGACCTACACCATTACCTGAAGAAGTCAGGCTTACAGCTGCCAGAGAACTTATTCATCATCGTAAAGAGGAATTCAAGCATATTTTTGCCCGCGTCAGAGCAGGCTTAAAGTATCTCTTTGGCACTAAAGAGGAAGTGCTTATTCTCACTTCCTCAGGTACAGGAGCCATGGTAGCTGCAGTAGAAAATATCTTTTCTCCTGGAGAAAAGGTGCTGGTGGTTGAAGGCGGCAAGTTTGGCCAAAGGTTCAGGGAAATTGCCTTAAATTGGGGCTTAGAAGTGGTTTCCCTGCCTGTAAAATGGGGTAGGGCTGTAGAGATAAGTCAGATTGAGGAAAAGTTTAAAGAACATCCAGAGATTAAAGGCATTTTAGTTCAGGCTTCAGAAACTTCTACAGGCGTTATGCATCCAGTACAAGAGATTGCCTCTTTTTGCCAGAAAAAAGGCATTTTGTGCGTGGTGGATGGCATTTCTGCCGTGGGTATTTCCCCCTGTCCCATGGATGAGTGGGGAATAGATTGCTTGCTAACTGGTTCGCAGAAGGGGTTAATGTTGCCACCTGGCCTTGCTTTTGTAGCCTTAAGTGGCAGAGCCTGGGAAAAGGTAAAAAGTAATTGTAAAAGGCCTTTTTACTTTGATTTAATAAAGGAAAAAAAGAAGGTGGTACAAAACCAGACTGCTTATACTCCAGCTATAAGCCTTATTCTAAGTCTGGAAGCGAGCCTAAAATATTTTACAGAAAAGGGATTAAAGGAAATTTATTTAAAACAAAGAGCCCTTACGGAAATGGTCAGGGCTGGGGTAGAGCTTATAGGACTTGAACTTCTGGTTAAGGAACATTACACTTGGGGACTTACCTCTGTGCTTTTGCCTAAAGCCGTATCTGCAAGCAAGGTTCTAAAATATATGAAGGATAATTTTGGTTATACCTTAGCTGGTGGACAGGACCAGTTAAAAGATAGAATAATTCGTATAGGACATATGGGTTATGTGGATTATGTAGATTTGCTTGGCGTTTTATTTGCGCTTAAGGAAAGTTATGTTGCTTGTGGTGGCTTTAGTGGAGCTAGAAATTATCTGGAAGAGTCTTTAAAGGTCTACTTTAAGACTTTATCTGCAGGAGGGTGTTAAGATGTCCGAAAAAAAAGAAGAAAAGATTATTGTTAACGATCGTCGTGTAAAACTGGACGAGGAAGAATTAAAAGAAGAAAAGTCTTCTGAAAGTGAAGCCCGCAAGCTTGCTCAGAAAAAGATAGCGCATGATTATGCCAAAGTAAGTGCCAAAGAAGAGGTAAATCTGCCCAAGCTGGATTTTGCCACCTTTGTAATTTCCCTTAGCTCTTCAGCCCTGGTGCATTTAGGGGAGATAGCTAATCCAGAAACCAACACCACTGAAGTAAACTTAGCCCTGGCCAAACAGACTATAGATTTATTGGGACTTTTAGAAGAAAAGACCAGAGGCAATTTAAGTGCGCAAGAGGAAAAACTTTTAAAAGATGTTTTATTTGACCTTAGAATGAAGTATATTCAAAAGGCATAAACTGGTTGAGGTTTATACTATGCAAAAAACCAAGGTGGGTATCATTGGCGTAAGCGGTTATACAGGAATAGAGCTATTGCGCTTACTGGAAAATCATGCGGGTTTTGAACTGGTGGAAGTTACTTCCAGAAAACTTGCAGGAAAAGCCGTGCAAGAGGTTTTTCCTTTTGTGAGTAAGTATGCAGAATTGATGATTACAGATTTAGAGCAGAGCAATTTAGAGGCAGAGCTTTATTTCCTGGCTCTACCTCACGGTACAGCCATGCAGGTGGCCAAAAAATTGTTGGAGCAAGGCAAAAAAGTAGTGGACCTTAGTGCAGACTTTAGATTGCAGGATGTAAAGGTTTATGAACAGTGGTACCAGGTAAAACACTTAGCTCAGGAATATCTGGATAAAGCTGTTTATGGCTTGCCAGAAATTTATGCTGAGGAGATAAAAAAGGCTTCCTTAATAGCCAATCCTGGTTGTTATCCCACTTCAGTTATCTTGGGCTTGTATCCAGCCTTAAAATATGATTTAATTGAGCCTGAAAACCTTATTATAGACTCCAAGTCAGGCACCACTGGAGCAGGGCGCTCGCCCAAAGAAGCTACTTTGTTTTGTGAGGTTTATGACAATTTTTATGCTTACAATCTGGCCAGGCATCGCCATACTCCAGAAATTGAGCAAGAATTAAGCAAGGCTTGCGCAAAAGAGGTTAAAGTTTGTTTTTCTACTCATCTTTTGCCCTTAAATAGAGGTATTTTAAGCACCATTTATGCGGACTTAAAGGTAGACTTACAAAGGGTTTTTGAGGTTTATAAAGATTTTTACGGGTCTAAAAAGTGGGTCAAAGTGCTTCCTTTAGGAACATTGCCCCAGGTTAGGTGGGTAAGGGGCACTTTTAGTTGTTTTATTGGTTTAGTGGAAGATAAAAGAACGGGAAAGCTAATTGTGGTTTCAGCCATAGATAACTTATGTAGAGGAGCCTCAGGTCAGGCTCTGGCCAATGCCAATTTGTTGTGTGGTTATCCTCTGGAAATGGGATTAATAAGTACAGCTTTGGTCCCTTAAACTGAGGCAAGATAGATGAGTTTAGAAGAAATATTTATTGCCAGGCAACCTATTTTTAACCGCAAGGAAAAGCTTTGGGGTTATGAACTGTTATTTCGTTCAGGTAAAAAATTAAATCAGGCTGGTGCAATAGATGATGAAGTTGCTACAGGCCAGGTGCTTGTAGATGGTTTTAATCTGGCCTTTAAAGAGGGCATGAATTTAAAATATTTAATTAATTTTTCAGAAAAATCTCTTTTAGAAAAGCACTATAATTTGCTTCCTTCTCAGCATGTGGTTTTAGAGATTTTGGAACGAGTAAATCCCACTCCCAAGCTGGTAGATTGTTGTAAAAAGATAAAAAAGCAGGGCTATGTGCTGGCTGTGGATGATTATGTGGGGCAGGAAGAATTTAAGAATTTAATTGCTATTGCAGATATAGTAAAGGTAGATATTTTAGAGCTTTATGAGTGGGAACTGGAAGAAATAGTTACCAACCTTAAAAAGTATAAAGTAAAACTTTTGGCAGAAAAGGTTGAAACCAGAGAAAAGTTTCTAACCTGTTTGGAGTTGGGATTTGACTATTTTCAGGGCTTTTTCTTTAGCAAGCCAGAAATCCTGGAAGGCAAAAAATTAAGCTCTAGTGAAGTCAGCAAGTTAAAAATTTTAAAGGAAATTAGTAAGCCTGAAATAAGTTTTAAGGGGCTTAGTGAAATTATCAAACAGGATATTAATTTAACTTACCGCTTAATTAAATATATTAATTCACCTTATTTTGGTTTTAAAGAAAAGATATCTTCTCTGCAAAGGGCTTTGACCTGTTTGGGAGAGAAGAAAATAAAACAATGGCTAAGAGTTGTTTTGCTGGCTGACTTAAGTACAGAAGATAGGGGAAAGGAAGTAGTTTTTTTATTTGCCTTTAGGGGCAGGTTTTTGCAGCTTTTGGCTGAAAAGGTTTTTGGAGAAGAGTCAGGGGAGAAGTTTTTTCTTTTAGGACTCCTTTCTTATCTGGATGTATTGTTGCAAAAAAGTCTATCTGAAATAGTGGAAGAATTGTTCCTGGATGAAGACATTAAAAAAGGTTTGTTGGACCCAGAACATCCCTATCATCAATGGCTGGTTTTAGCCTCTTACCTGGAAAAGGGAGAGTGGAGAAAAGTAGGTAAACAACTTGCTTTTCTGAAAATAGATCCAACCTATGCCAGTGAATGTTTAAATGCAGCTTATCTTTGGGTAAATAACTTACTAAAATCTGAGTAGTAGTTTTTAAGAAAGTAAGTAAATCCACAAGCAGTTAGTCCCTGCTACTTCTGGTTATATTTTCTTTTGGAAGTTAGATTATTAGAAGGTAAAACAAGAGTCTTTGAAATAAGGTTTCAGGGGAGATTTCCCCTGAAACCTTTTAAACTTCAAAGAGCATTTCCAGATCTTCTCTAGTTAAGCTTTGAATGGCGCTTTGACCAGGAATAATGGCTTCAGCTACTCCTTTCTTTTGCTGTTGCAGGGTTAAGATTTTTTCTTCTACAGTGTTTTGACAGATCATTTTATAGGCAAAAACCTGTTTGGTCTGGCCAATACGGTGGGTACGGTCAGTGGCCTGATTTTCCACAGCCGGGTTCCACCAGGGGTCATAGTGGATGACATAATCAGCAGCAGTCAAGTTTAGCCCTGTACCTCCAGCTTTAAGAGATATTAAAAAGATGGGGATATTGGGATCATTGTTAAATCTGTCCACCTGTTCAAATCTATCTTTGCTGGAGCCATCCAGATAAGCAAAGGGGATTTTGTTCATGGAAAGCCAGGAGCGAATGATGTGCAGCATCTGCACAAATTGAGAAAAGACCAGTACTTTGTGGCCATCTTCAATGATGGTGGTGACCAGTTCTTTAAAGGCCTCAAATTTGCCAGAAGGCAGGTTGGTTTGCACTCCAGGCATATCCAGCTTTAACAGTCGAGGGTGGCAGCAGATTTGTCTTAGTTTTAGCAGGGCATCCAAAATGGACATTTGAGAGCCAGCAATACCTTTTTCTTCCACTCTTTGTAGGACCTGTTCTTTGAGTTTTTTGGCCAAAGAAGCGTAGAGTTCCATTTGTTCGTCCAGCAGGGCAGTGTAGTAAACATTTTCCACCTTGGGTGGCAGGTCTTTGGCCACCTGGTCCTTGGTTCTGCGCAAGATAAAGGGTTTTACTCTGTTTTTTAAATAGTTAAGGGCCTCTTCATCCCCGTCTTTAATGGGTTTGATAAATCCCTTGTGAAAGGCGTGTTGGGAGCCCAGAAAGCCTGGCATGAGAAACTCAAAGAGAGACCAGAGTTCCAGCAAGTTGTTTTCAATGGGAGTTCCAGAAAGACACAATCTAAAACGGGAGTTTAACTTGCGTACGGCTTTGGCAGTAATGGTATTGGGGTTTTTAATGTTTTGGGCTTCATCTAAGATAACGCTTGCGTATTCATAGGGCAATAAAAATTCCAAATCTCTTCTAAGTAAGGCATAGGTAGTTAGGACCAGCTCTGCTTCTTTGATTTGAGGGAAAATATGTTCTCTTTTGGCCCCGTAAATTACCAATCTTTTCATGGTGGGGACAAATTTTTCTGCTTCTCTTTCCCAGTTGGGCAAAACAGAGGTGGGTACCACAATAAGATGCGGACCAGTTATACCCTTTTCCTTTAGGTGCTGAAGAAAGGAAAGGGTCTGAATGGTTTTACCCAGTCCCATTTCATCGGCTAAAATGCCACCAAATTTGTATTCATAGAGGAAGTTGAGATAGCTTAAACCCTGTAGCTGGTAAGGTCTTAAGGTGGCATTGAGCTCTTTGGGTTGCTCTACTGCGGTAATCTCTTTAAAAGTATGAATTTTTTCTCTTAATTCATCCCAGAAAGAATCTGCCTGGAGTTCATCCACATCTTCTACCAGTTTATCAATGATTGAGGCTTCGTGGTGAGCATATTTTTTCTTGGGACCCTTTTCTGGATCCAGACCCATGGTTTGCAGTTTGTGTCCCAGCTTTTCCAGCCAGGATTCTGGTAAGCTGGTGTAAGAGCCATCTTTTAACTGGACATAACGCTTGCCTTGAGACCAGGCCTTCCAGATTTTTTCTATGGGCACGGAAATATCATCATATTCCACCACAATATTCACATTGAACCAGGTGTTTTCCTCTTTGCTTTCCACCTGAGCAACCACCCTGGGTGGAGAGAGTCTTACTTTGTACCTGGATAGGTTCTTTTCTCCATAAACTCTATATTCTTTTACCAGTTTGGGATATTCGTCCAGGAGGAAATTGATGGCTTCTTCAGGCTCTAAGAACCAAAGGGCATTGTTTCTGGCCTGAAAGCCAAGATTCATAAGCCTGTTTATTAGCTCTCCTTCTTTTTCCTGGTCTCTTCGAATAAGAAAGGATTTTCCTTCAAATTGATAGCTTCCTGTTTGTAAGTCCGGGTCTGGACCAGGCAAGGTAAACTCACCATGTTCAGTTTCATAAACATTTTGAATTTGAAGGGTTAACAGGCTACCTTCTTCTTCCAAAAAGAGTTTGGGATTGTATTTGGCTTCCACAAAAATGGGAGCCATTCTTTCCAGAAATTTTTCTTGTTCAAAGAGGTCTGAGGCTGGAATCTGGGTCCAGACTCGGTCCAGAAATTCAGAAATTTCCTTATGAGGTACAATAGGGGGCTTTACTACCAGTTCTCGAATGAGAAAGGGAGGGATACCAGTATGTACTGGATAAAAAGTATACTTCCAAAATACCCATAAGGGCATGTCTCCAAAGAAAAAGGTCTCTTCTCCTTTGATGGGAAAGGGAATCTTGCCTTCTCTGCCCAGCATGACTTCAAAGGTTAGTCCATCTTCAGTAAGGGTTGGTTTTAACTGTAAACGCATGGGAGTGGAGACAATGCGTACAGGCTTTTCTGTTTCCTCAAAAAATAAGTAATACTCATTTTTAATAGCAGTAAAAAACCAGCTCATAAGTCCATAGGGTATTTCTACCTTATGGCCATAATAGTCTAAGTATTGGCCAATTTGTTCTGCCACTTGCGGAAGGTCTGGCGATACTTCACACCATTCTGGATTGCGCAGGATTTGTTCTAAGGTGATGGGATTTAAAACAGAGGAAAGTCCGGATTTATTTTGTCTGGCTCTAAAAAATTCTACCTGCAGACGACCTACTTCTGGGAAAAAACGGTAAACTATGTAGTGTTGGCCTGGTTCTGGTTCTAGTTGAGTAGCAAAATAGCTTTTAAAAGTAGTTTTCCAGTCTGTACTGACCAAAATAGCTTCTTCTTCACTGTTTTCCTGCTCCAGGGAGTGAAGGTATTTGATAAGAGTAGCGCCTACATGCTTACATATGCCAGCAAAGGATTCTGGACAGTTACAATAATAAGTTACAGATTCCAGTTCTAGGTTTAGAGAGATCTCGGTTTGATAGACTTGGAAATCCTCGGCCTGAACCTGACCGCTTAATTCTAAGTAATCAGAGTGTTGTTTGAGGTTTAGCTTAAGGTCTTCTTTAGAGGCCATTTCCTGGGCGTTTTCGTAAATATATTCTGGAATGTTATCTTTCACAAATGCAGCTAAAATGTCTTTGACTTTTTTCTCTTCATTCATCACCATTAATTCATTGACTCCTTACATTAACAAAAGTGGTAAAAAAGAACATTTCTATTTAAGCAAATTGAGGACTTTTGGCAAGATTTGAAAAAAGTTTTTTTACTAAACTGAAAAAATAGGTTTAACTGACTAAAATGAAAAAGGTTTTTATTTTGTTATACCTTGTTTTTTGGGGCCTTAATCCTTGGCTTAGAGCTCAGGATTTAGGCGGAAGGATTATTTTAAGCACCTTAAGTGACCCTACCAATCTTATTCCGCCTTTGGCTACAGATGCCTTTTCCCACGAACTAGCTGACTTGTTATATGTTTCTCTTTTAAAGTATGATAAAAATTTGCAACTGGTGCCCTGGGCTGCCTCTGGTTATGAAGTTTTAGATGGGGGTAAAAGGCTTAGGTTCAAGCTTAAAAAAAATATTTTTTGGTTTGACGGAAAACCTTTAACTGCCGAAGATGTCTATTTTACTTATAAATTAATGATAGATCCTAAAACTCCCACTGCTTATGGCGAAGACTTTAAACTGGTTAAAGAATGTCGAGTCCTTTCTCCTTATGAACTGGAAGTAACTTATCCCAAAGTCTATGCAGGCTCTCTTGCCTCCTGGACCATGTCTATCTTGCCCAGGCATATTTTGGAAAAAGAAAATCTACTACAAACCAAATATAGTCGTAACCCTTTGGGAGCAGGGCCTTATAAATTAGTAAAATGGGAAAGTGGCAGGAACTTAATTTTAAAAGCCAATGCTAATTATTTTGAGGGCAGGCCTTATATTGATGAGGTTGTGTATAGGGTTATTCCTGATATGAATACCATGTTTTTGGAGTTAAAGGCTGGTAATTTAGACAATATGAACTTGTCTCCTTTGCAATATATTTTTCAGACTAAGGGAAGATTTTGGCAGAAAAATTTTAATAAATATAAGTATCTTGCTTCTTCCTATACCTACCTGGGTTATAACTTAAGACATCCTTTATTTAAGAATGTAAAATTAAGGCAGGCGATAGCCCTGGCTTTAGATAAAGAGGAGATTGTTAAAGGAGTTTTATTTGGACTGGGAGAGCCAACAATAGGCCCTTATAAACCAGGCACCTGGGCGTATAATACCAGGATAAAAGATTATCCCTATAATCCTGTAAAGGCTAAAAAGATTTTAGAAGACCTGGGATATAAGGACCTGGATGGAGATGGTTTTTTAGAAAGGGATGGTAAAAAACTTGAGTTTACCATTCTGACCAATCAGGGAAATGACTTGCGTCTAAAAACTGCCATAATTATTCAATATCGTCTGGCTCAAGTGGGAATTAAAGTGCATATCCGGACCCTGGAGTGGGCTACTTTTATCAACGAATTTATTGATAAGGGTAATTTTGAAACTGTAATTTTAGCCTGGACTATCCCTCTGGATCCAGACCTTTTTGATGTCTGGCATTCTTCAAAGGCTGTAGCAGGTGGGTTAAATTTTATGGGATATAAAAGTAAAGAAGTGGATAAACTCTTAGAACTTGGTCGAGAGACTCTGGACTTGAGTCAAAGAAAAAAAATTTATGATAGGGTCCAGGAGATTTTGCATAAAGAACAGCCCTATTGTTTTTTGTATGTGCCTTATGCCCTACCCATTGTGCACAAGCGCATTAAAGGGATAGAGCCTGCTCCAGCAGGTATTGGTTATAATTTTATCCGCTGGTGGATTCCTAAACAATATCAAAAGGTTAACTTTAGTTTTTAAAATGGCTTTGCGTTTACAAGACCTGCCCGCCCCAGCTGCTCATCTGGTTTTAAAAGTAGAGCGTTTTTTGCGTCAGGAACTTAAAGTTTCCACTCAAAATAAATCTCTCCTCTTGTCCTTGTCTGGCGGTCCTGATTCTACAGCTTTAGCCCTCATTTTAACCCTTCTAAAAAAAAGACTAAAACTTAAGGAAATTGCTGGTTTTTATTTGGACCATGGTTTACGCAAAGAAAGTAAAGAGGAAAAAAGGTTTTTAGAAGATTTAAGCCAGAGACAAGGATTTTCCCTTTATTTTTTTTCCACCAGGGTAGATCTTATTGCCCAAAAAACAGGAAAAGGCCTGGAAGAAATAGGTAGAAATCTTCGCTATAAACTTTTAACCTATTTAACTAAAAAATATGGTTTTGAACTGGTTGCTCTAGGACACCATTTAAATGATCTGGCTGAAGATGTGCTTATGCGTTTTATTCGAGGTACTGGTTGGCCTGCGTTGGGAGGTATGGAAGCAAAAATTGAGCAGGATTTTTTTACCTTATTGCGTCCTTTAATTTTTCTTACTAAAGAGGAAATACTTAAGTTTTTAGAACTGGTAGGACAGGGATATTGTGTGGATAAAAGCAATGAGGATTTAAGTTTTTTAAGAAATAGGGTTCGGCATAATATCTTGCCTCTATTTTTAAAGGAAAATCCCTTGTTTTTAAAAAATGTCTTTAAAATCTGGAAAATCAGTCAACTGGAAAGAAGGGATTTGAAACAAATTTTAAATAAAATAGAAATAAAAAAAGATGATTGTTGTATAGAAGTAAAAAGAAAGGATCTGGAAGGGTTAGCAAGTCTGGATAGATTGAATTTATTGGCCTTTTACCTGGATAAGATAGGGAAGGGACAGGTTCTTTTTGATAATCTGTACAGGTTAGAACTTTTTTTAGAACAAGATAGTAGTTCTGCTAAAACCTTTGAATTTCCTGGCAAAAAAAAGGTAAAAGTATTAAAAGACAAAATAGTGATTATAAAAGAAAATGAATAATAAAATAAATTTTGACTTAGATCTTTTGCATCTTTTAGATCAGATACCTCACGGTATAATCATTTTTGATTTAGAGAAAAGAGTTATTTTTTTAAATACTTATCTGGAAGTGTTTCTAGGTACAGAACGAGATAAACTTTTGGGCAAAAAATGTTACCAAGTTTTGAGAAGTAATTGTTGCCTGGATAGATGTTTAATGAAAACAATAGATAAGAATGAATATCAAGAAGCAAATTTAATTAACTACTATCGGGAATTAAAAAAGATAAGGCAAAAAATAGCTCCTCTGGTAGATAAAGACGGTAACATTGTCGCTTATTTAGAAAGCATAGAAGAACTTAAAGAAGAAGAGAAACTTAGCCAGGGAGAATTTAGCAATATTTTAGGAAATTGTCCCAAGATGAAGGAACTTTTTGCCCTTGTTCCCATAGTAGCCAAGACTGATTCTGCAATTTTGATTACTGGAGAGACAGGAACAGGTAAGGACCTACTAGCAGAAGCGATTCATCAACACTCTTTTCGCAAGGATGGTCCTTTTATAAAGGTGAATTGCGGAGCTTTACCTGAAAATCTTTTGGAATCTGAACTTTTTGGTTATAAAAAGGGAGCCTTTACAGGTGCAACCACAGATAAACCTGGCTGGTTTAAACTTGCTCATAAGGGCACAATTTTTTTAACTGAGATAGGCGACTTGCCATTATCTTTACAGGTAAAGCTTTTATCTTTTTTAGATGATCAAGTGATATATCCTTTGGGCAGCACCAGGGGGATAGAGGTGGATGTAAGAGTTATTGCTGCCACGCATAGAGATTTGAGACAGATGATTAAAGAAAAAAAATTTAGAGAAGATCTTTTTTTTAGACTTAATGTGGTCAGGCTGGCTTTGCCTCCTCTTAGAGAGAGGGGAGAAGACATAAAAGAACTACTTTATTATTTTCTGAATTTTTATAACAAAAAACTACAAAAAAAGATAAAAGAGTTTTCTTTGGATGCGTTAAGATTTTTGCTTTCTTATCGATATCCTGGAAATGTAAGAGAGCTTAGAAATATTGTAGAGTATAGCGTGGCTGTGTGTATGCAAGAAAAAATTGGTTTGGAAGATTTGCCTGCCTATCTCAAAGAATATACTGCAGTTACCCCTCAGATAGAAAAAAAAGAAGTATTTTCCCCGGAAAAAGAAGACAATTTTCAAGACTTAGAGAAAAATATGATTCTAGAAGCCTTGAAACAATGTAGAGGCAAAAAAAGTGAAGCTGCCAAATATCTGGGTTGGTCTAGAAGTAAACTCTGGCGTAAAATGAAATTTTATAGGATTTAATTAAAATGACCAAAGTCCTAATTCCCATTTTAGGAAAAGAGGTTGCTCCTCGCTTTGATTTAGCTTTGGAAGTGTTTATTGTAGAGTTTGATTCCAAGTGGAAAGTTGTTTCCAGTAAGAATGTTATTTTGCCTGAATCTTCTGGAGAAGAAATGTGCTCTTTAATTCTAAAGGAAAATGTGGATATTGTTCTTACTAACGGTATTGAAGATGAGTATTATAATTATTTAAAGTGGAAGAAAGTAAAAGTTATAGATAATGTTATGGATAATATAGAAAATGCCTTGGCCTTTTTGATAAGAGAGGAGAGAAGGTATGAGTAGAAAAACAATTTTTATTTTACTTTTGGTTTTAGTTTCTGGATTTATTTTTCTTTTTACTTTCAAATTTAAAAAAGAGCCTGTAAAACAGGTAGAAGGTATAAAATCCAAGGTTTCTTCTAAAATAGATAAAAATACTACTTATGGTTATGAATTTTCTTCTCTAAAGCCTGAAGTTAGTGAGAATAATACAGAGGAAGTTGTGGAAGAGGAGAAAAAAGAGGAACAGGTAACTGATTTACCCCCAACATTTCCTCAAGTATCTTTTTTTCAGGTTGAACTGGTAGATAGAGTAATTGATTTTTTCCTGAAAAATTATGATTCTCAAAGGGATAACTTTACTTTTAGTTTAAAAAAGATGAATCTTTATTTTGGAGTAGATCTGGAAGGATTTACAGCAGAAGGAGAAGATGTTCAGCAAAAAAGACTTTTTATTTTTAAACAGTTATTTTCTACTTCTTTTTCTCAAGAGATTTTCCCTTTACTTAAATCCTTTGTACTTTACCGATTGAATGATAAACTGGATAGTTATGTTAAAGAAAATAACTGGCCAGAAGCCAAAAGAAAATTGTTCTTAACTAGTTTACAGGAAAAAATTTTAGCTATTGCTAGAGAGTTAAACTTAATGGGTTCTAAGACAGAATTGGTAACAGGAATAAAGGATTATCTGGAGATTCAAAAAAGTCTTTATCAAATCTATGCTAAATACTGGCAACTGGAAGAAAAAGATAAAGAAGAAAAAGCTAGATTGGGTGACTTAATTAAAAAGACTATTTTTGCCAGAGAACACTTACAAAAAAAGATTTTAGCCCAGCTTAAAGATGTTGGACTTAGTGCAGAAGATAAGTTATACCTCGGTTTATGGACTTATCGGCGTATGGAAAAAGATGGTTTTACTTCGGTAGAGATATTAAGGCTGGCTTCTATGTTAGAAGATTTGGCCAAGAGCTTGCTTAAAGCTTAAAAAGGTTTTTGGAAGGTTAAAAAAGACCGTTAATCGAAGAAAAGTTTGTTTTGTTTACTTTCTTGGTTAACAAAGAGAAAATTGTAAAAATGGAGGAAGATTGTCATGACCTATCCTGGTTGGAAGGATCTAGAACTAGGAGCAGCCATTACTACTCCAGGTAATGCTGCTGAACTTAAGACAGGTGATTGGCGGACTGAAAAGCCCGTATTAGATGAGGAAAAGTGTATAAAATGTGGTTTGTGTGCGGTTTATTGCCCTGAGTTTTGTGTGGAAGAGGGAGAAGATGGTTTTTTTAGAGCCAATCTTTATTACTGTAAAGGGTGTGGTATTTGCGTGCAAGAATGTCCTAAAGGGGCTTTAAGTTTGGTATTGGAGGAAAAATAATGGCTAAAAGAATAGGTACAGAAGTTTCTTTGGCTATAGCTGAGGCAGTAAAGTTGGCCAAGGTAGATGTTATTTCTGCCTATCCCATAACGCCTCAGACTCATATTGTGGAAGAATTATCCCAGATAGTAGCCAATGGGGAGCTAGAAGCAGCATTTATCCCTGTAGAGTCAGAACATACAGCCATGAGTGCAGCTGTAGGCTCTTCTGCTACAGGGGCCAGGGTATATACAGCCACTTCTTCTCAGGGGCTTGCCCTGATGCATGAGATTTTATTCATTGCTGCCAGCATGCGTCTTCCCATTGTTATGACCATTGCCAACAGGGCCTTATCTGGCCCCATTTCCATCTGGAATGACCATAGTGATATTATGGCTGAACGAGATGTGGGCTGGATTCAACTTTTTGCAGAAAATGGCCAGGAAGCCTTTGATTTGACTATTATGGCCTTTAAAATTGGAGAGGATAGAAGAGTACTTTTGCCTGTGGGCGTAAATATAGATGGTTTTATTTTAAGTCACATGATTGAACCTGTGATTATAGAAGACCAGGAAAAGATAGACGCCTTTTTGCCTGAATATATTCCTCAGTTAAAACTGGATGTGGAAAAGCCGGTTACCATGGGTCCTGTAGGAGTGCCTGAAATATATGCTGAGGCTAAAAAACAGCAGGAACAGGTCCTTTTTGATTCTAAAAAGGTAATAAAAGAGGTGTTTACAGCCTGGGAAAAGAGTTTTGGCCGCAGTTATAAGGTGGTGGAGCAAAATGGAGCTGAGGATGCTGAGGTGGTATTTGTGACCATGGGATCTTTAGGAGAGACTGTAAGCACAGCTATTGAAGAGTT